>Ga0126314_10001341_pt1 | contig 11808 bp, 18 predicted proteins | sample Plot105B_FD_92535 | JGI IMG/M metagenome (GOLD analysis project Ga0126314, IMG submission 92535) | Serpentine soil microbial communities from UC McLaughlin Reserve, CA, USA - Plot105B | ecosystem: Environmental > Terrestrial > Soil > Grasslands | place: USA: UC McLaughlin Reserve, Lake County...
AAAAGGAACTTCATAATATACTAACAAGTCAATAAGACCTGTCTTTGGATCTCTATCCCTTTGAGAACCATGTACCTTACCACCATACTCCGTAACAATATCAGACAAAATCTCATATTTCTGTTGAATTTCTCTGATTGAACTTTGCAAATATTCAAATGAATTAAACATCTTTGGCTTAGGCTGTTGATTTGACCAGGGTTTCTTGTAATATGTCGGTTTAGTATTATTAGTTGTTGTTGCTGTCGTATTTGTTGGTTTTGCATTGCGGGATCTATTAGGAAGGACAAATATGTTTCTTTTTTGTAAATACTTCTCAATATTCATTTACTGAACCATTCCCGTAAATCTGAGTATTACTTCCATAATTACAAGAGTTTGGATAAAGATTATTTTGATTTTGAGTGGTCATTTCAGATTAATGTTAATGGATTATTTATTAATCAAATTGTCTAAGTTGCCAGGAATAGCCATTCTATCAGGAATACCAAATTCTTTTCTAAATTCTTTGTTTATTTCTTGGATATCTCTTGTATTATTTGCATCGTGCCTCTCTTTGAATTCTTTATATGCTTTTTGGAATTCTTCCAGACTGCCAAATCTATCAATACATGATTTGAGAAAAGACAGTGCTTCCTTAGGATACTTACCACTCCTAACACCTCCAATTCATTAACTCCAAGTTCGTCATTATCCTTGTCATAACCGATTACAAGTCCATACTTGAAAAATGCAAAAACATGGAACTCTTCATCATTAATTATAATAGATTTGTATCTGAGTCTATCTTTTCCTTCCAATTCAATACCCACTTTCTTCTTAACATATTCTATGGCAGCATTTATTGCCATATCTAAATAATAATCTCTGTCCGTCATTTTTTCTTAAAGTACCCCAGATAGTATCAAGTTATAAATAATTTGGTCTTGATTAATAGAAGTAGAACTCTTTTCTTGTCATTTTTATCCAGATAGTAGCGAATGGACATGTTTTATAAAAACATCTATATAATTATTAACACCGTCAATTACCATTATTATTTTTATAGCGTATTTAGAAAAAAGAAACGGAAGAAAATTAAAATTATCTTCCTTTTAATTTGTCATTGTTTAACCAACTAACAATAATGATATAATCATTATATATTTTGACGTCGGGAGATGTTCAATGCAAGGAAGATGTGACGTTTGTGGGGCAGATGATATAGAAGTAAAACACACTATAACAGATGATGGTAAAACTAAATATGCTTGTAACCAATGTGCATAATATCTTATAGTACGGTATCTTTTAGATAATTTACCCCAATATCTTTTTTCTCCTCCTCTCTTCCTCCTAGGAGTAATTTTAGTCATTATATTCTCCTTACATTCGTGCAATAGTGATGGGCCGCACAATACCATCATTTAGAATTGCTGCTGTATTGGAAAAAGAGAAATGGAAACTATTTAGAAATATTTGAAAAATAAGCATAAGAAAAAATTATTTATACATATGTTATCAATTGCAAATTTGTATAACTCTACTAGTTCTCATGCTGCTATTCCATTACTATCAGAATACATCTTATTTTGATGTCAATAATATTGCACCATTATAAGACTTTAACAGATAAATTATCTACTTGATCAAATGTTGTTGGTCACATTGAAAATATTAATGAAATTAATGATGACGACAATGAGTATAATATTAACAATAGATCTATAATTTTAAGCCAGGAATTAGATAAATGGAATAATTACTCTTTGGTATTGAGAAAACAAAATAGAGAATTATTTCAAGAAACGTTATTATTACAATCTTCTTACAAATATTCAAGTGCGATAGATATAAAAGGAGAACAATATTCTACTGAATCTTTGCTGTTATCCTTAATTTTAGAACAACATAAATTGATAAAAAAAAATAAATTAATTGAAAATCCTACAAGTCAATCTCGACTATTGTTTATATAATTTGATTTAGTCGGGAAGGAAAAAGAGCAAAATAACAAAAATAATCGAAGCCAATGTTGTCATAATTACAAGAGTACGTGTCTTCATAGTATTATTATTCTTGTTATACCATTTATTATACAACAATTTAATCTTTTAACTTCCTATGAGATTTTTTATTTATTGATTTATTTATTATTCTTTGACTTGTTACTGTTATTCTTCAGAAGTATCTGATTCATTGCTTCTCCATTTTCTATAACTAGTAATTATCAATGGATTCATTATTATCATTATTATCATCTTCTTGCTGTTTTCCTTCTTTTTCTCTATTATTATACAATCCATAGACCTTTTTTGTTGATAGAATTTGCTTCTCTAGAACGTATTTACTTGACTCTATATCACTTGAAATAATTCGGTGCAAATTTGCTATACATTCCTTCATTTTCAATTTTTATATGGATCTTGGCATTCTTCTACCTCTCGCCTCATCTCTCTTTCTATTAATCTCAACTTTTCAATACCTTCAATATGTTGATTCTGAAAATCTACCTTTGTTATTTGAGATAATCTTTTCATATTTTTTGCCTTGATAATTTGTTTTTCTCTTCTTAAGATTCTCTCCTAAATTGGAAATCTTAAGTCCTTCAGAAATTGTAAAGTTTGTTTTGTACTTTTTTTAATCAACATAGTTTCTAGAATGACATTTTGGCGGTCATTAAGCCTGCTTGATGCGGCCGCTTTTCGGTCATGACAATTCCTACTATTGTTAATGGTATTTTCTTTGCTCATTATTTACACTCTTATGTTCCTAATCATCAATCAAAAAACTAATAGATGTATTTCTACTACTCCTGATAGTTTCTTAATTTGAGTAATATCGTTTGTATTCTTGTTGTTACTATTTTCTTTTAATGAAATTCAAAAATTCATTTTGAAACTTTATAAGGATAATAAATTGTTTGTGATATATCAAAGAATTATTTTTTAAAGATTAACTTTCACAATAACAATTCTATAATGTTCTTAGTCAGTAATATTTTTATGTAATAAAGTTCTCGGTATTCTTTATGTCTATCCAAGAAGAGGAACAGGACATTATTGATATAAAAGATGCCGAAATAAAAAAAGAACAGGATAAGATAAATTTATCCCCCCTTGAAATTAATAGACACGATTATAATGTAATTTCATATTCAACAGATTCTTCTCGAAAATATAAAATCGTCTCAAGGAACTTTGAGAACGACATTAATTATCAACAAATAATCAAGACTATGAAAGAAATAAAGCATAATTTTATTGAAGAACATAAGAATATCATTAATACCTATTATTCAATCTATTCTAAACGTTTAGATGAAATAATTGATGATAATTTTAATAATCCAAAGACTATAGAAGACGATGATCACACTTTTAATGAAATTAACCAATATCATATGAATCATCAAACTAATACTACCACAAGAATAATAGATGATATTATCGATAGAAATATGGATACTTTTATTAAATCAATAGAATTTGCACATAAATTTTACTTTGATGTTGTTCAAAGTTATTAAATTATATAATGAAGATTAACAAATCATCTTATCAATAATCTGATTATCATTGATTAACTAATAAATTTACAGTAATAATTGCCTCCAAGCGTTATAAAGATACTTTCCAGGTTTGTGTACTCGAATAGTTGTTGACTTCAATCAACAAAAAACAAGTTTCACACTACGTCATATCCTTTCCCTCGAAAACAACATTTTCTTAGCAAATCATTTGATCCGTGAAGGAGGGCTATGATTTTAACTTGTATTAAATTTTTAAATATTTTATTATGAATATATAATGAGCGTCATGTTATTATTATTAACAATATGCAATTTCTGAATATGTTCCTAATAAATAGTTTAATTATTGTATATTATATTTAATTATAATTGATATAGAATCGGAAAACTATTCAACAATAGGAATTTTTTCAATTCTTGCCTTTGCTTTAATTATAGCAACAACCTCTGGAATACCCACAACATCATTTAACAATGTGTTAGTGCAAGGGTCAAAATATCACTGGAATGTCTCCAGATCAAACTAATGGAGTAGATCAATATACAGCATTTAATCCACAAGAAATTATCAAAAAAGAAGCAAGAGGACTAGGAGATGCTGATCTTGGAGAAGTTCAACAAGTTACAGCTAAATTCATAGTAACACAAAAAGGAACTGTAGACAAAGATGTATTCTGTATTCCTAAAATTTTAGTAAACCATTTTTGATGGCAGTACTGTCTTTTTTACAGTAACTGATGAAGAAGCAAAACAATACAAAAGGGATTAAACTTTACTAAAAATTAATTCATTTTTATTTAACTATAGGATTATAATTAAATTTTCTTAATAAGAATTTATTAAAATATAAGAAATAATAACTATCTGTTAAAACAGAAAATATTCTTATTTCATATTCTATTCGTAGATATTAGAAAATATTATTATACCTTAATTTGTTAAATAGTTTATAGTCATATATTATTTATGGAAGATATTGTCAAAAGTTTTGCAGAAAGATTAGGAATTGAATATAAGGCTGCAAGACAAGGTATTGCAATAACATGTAGGCATTTTCTTCAAATTTCAGAACGAATCAAAGCAACAGGTCTTTTATCAATGCTACCATCGAGTTTAACAGATTTGCTTTCTGCTGAAGAGAAAAACGAAATTACAATAAACCAAGAAAATATTCCTCCTGAGGAAGTTATTGAAAAAATATCTAATGAATGCTTTAATGGTGATAAGCAAAAAGGAAAAAAGGTATATGAAGAAGCAATAAATCTAATAAAAAGTAAAATCTGGTAAGAAACAAATAAATTTTTTTTGATAGTATATTCTTTTTTATTAACTACTCTTACAATAAATGTATTTTGAGGTATTAAATATCTTTTTTTGACAATCAAAAGTAAATTAATAAAACTGTTTTGATAAAACAATAATTTAACATTGCCTATCTTGATTTTATTGAATTCAATGCCTTTGTTACTTTCTATAACAAACGAAAAAATGGTAACGGCTATAATGAATAAAATGTGTTACATCTTTTTTATATTATGTTGAACATTCTTTCTCTAAATGGAAAATTCACTGATTAAAAGCATTTTACCAACTATCTTTGCAATAATGGTTTTGGCTATTATTGGAAATTCTTTTCAAAATATATCATTGGCACAATCTAATTCTAATGAGACTTCAGGTAATCAAACTAGAGCAGAAATTACAGGTAAACCAGAAACTACAATTATAAATAAAACGACCATACCAGCTCAGCAGACAACCGTTACAGTAAATGAGACTACATCATCAAGAAATCAGTCAGCACTTCAACCTTTACAAAATCAGACTTTGGGAGAGGCACCAGTAGATCTTTCTGCCATTAAAAATAAAACAGTATTACAACCAACAGGTGAAGCACAAACTACTATGGTAAATAAAACAACTGTACCTTTTGAACAAACAACAGTAGAAGGTATTAACCAGACACAAGCACAACAACAACAAGGTAATCAAACAGAGACACAAGAACAACAACAAGGTGGACAATCACAACAACAACAAAATAATAAGAGTTCTGGGCCTTTAGAAAAAATAGGAGAAACACTTACAGGCGCCTTTAAATAATTGAATTAATATCAATTTTTATTTCTTTTTGTAAGTTATTTATTACTAATATCATAGTATTATATTAAATAAATTTCATAATAAGATTTCCATGTGATTCTCCAACTGTTAAAATCAAGGCAAATGATTTCAAGTTTGATATTTATGATATAGAAGTAAAAGAAATAACTCTCCTCTTACTTCATATATCGTTTTAAATAAATAAAATTTTTTCTTCATTTCTTTATTATTATTATTATTTTTTTATGTTATTACCAACAATCAGGTGATGCTAAAAAGCCATACTTGCACAATATTCTACTGTTGATTGGGAAGATTCACCTGTTATAGCATCATAGACTATAATGAAAAGTAATGTACCAATAAAGAATATACTGGAACCACTAATATCTATTTTAATGCATTTCTAATTTTTCTTTTTTTGTCTATAGCAGATAACATGATTAACTATGAAAGTATGAATTTCTATTTAATGATTATAATACACTTTATGACATGAGAATTGAATTAATACTTTGTCCTTGATAAGACAAGCATATGAGCAAAATTAAAAATTATATAAATACATAAAAGATTGAAAATGATATTAGGTTCTATGTCATACAGCCATATAAGTATAGATGATCAAGATAAAAATTATAAGAACTATAATCAACAATACAATGGCATTTCTGTGTGAAAGACAAATGACTTTGGGGAATAATCCTATAAATGTCTCAATTGATACTATATGGAAACAAGAATTAAGCACATTCCAAGATAGAAGCGATATACTATCACATCTTAAACGGTTCCAAAAAGAAAGCAATTTCATAGAAATCGCAGGTGATAACATTAATCTTCCTCAATCAGGTATAAAACATGGGAGTGAACGGCGACGATAATCTATAATTGGATCTCATTTTATGCCACTAGATATGGACATAAAAGTGGAGATACTCTAATTTTGTATTACAGAATATGAACATGTTTGATTATACAATCTTACGATTGAAAACATCTTATCAAATATTTTTTGTTACCATTTCTGTTAAGATAATTTTTCAAAGGTTTTCGTGCTTTTTTCTCAAGTACACCTGCAATACTAAACGGTGGTATTCTACTTTCAATGATAGAAGTTTGCAAAAAAGTGAGAGAAAATAATTATTATACTGTCAGAAGTTTTGGTCAATATAGAAGAATCTATATAATCTATATTCCTATTCATTATCAAGTAGGTGGTAATTTTTTAATTTTTCCTCTTACTTTTCCCATTGGTTTATCCTCTGTTCTTATATCTACGTAGGCTTCTCCCTTCTCTATTTTTCTTACTAATTCTTTTGTATTCTTTCCTTCTAGAGGCCCTTTTAGATCTTTTGATTTTATTTTTCCTTTAGTGAGAGTACCTTTAACTTCTCCTGATGGAGTATCAGATTTATACAAGGCTGCAACTACCTCTCCTTTTTCATTAGGTTTTCCTGTCTGAATATCAACTTCTTTTATTTTATCTGTAGGTGTAACTTTAACAGCGTACATTAGATCATCTTTTCCATGATCTTTATTAGTAGTATTAGATTGAAATGTTGCTAAAGCAGTATCCAATGTATTTACTTCGGGTATTTCTTCTTTTCCAGTTAGGATTGCAGCAAAATCTACTATAATTTCTTTTTTTCCCTCCCCTTTTTGATTTTTATTATTGTCGGTAGGAAATTTCAATGTAGTAATCAATTAGATAATATCTCTTATAATAGTTTCATCAGTTTCTTAAGTAAATTTATAATTATTACTTTGAGAGTGAACCTAACTAAAACAAGATAAGAACAAGGTTCTATTCGAATTAAAATTAAAATTTTGAACTATAAAAAATGAAATATCGGCTGTATAATAAATTTCTTAAAATTCCTTTTTACTTCGTCTAGTTTACATTCAGGACCTTCATAAAAGAGTACTAAATCTAAGAAATCAATTTTAGGCTTTATCTCTTTGAGAACCATAAAACTTTACCATTAAATACCTTGCTGTATTTTTGCTTCCATAGCCAGTCATAGTCTTCACGTCTCTTCATAGAGAGAAGGCTATTGCTTTTAACTTCTCTAAGTAAATATTATAATAAATTAATAAAGCGAAAGTCAACGAAGCGGTTTTCAATAACATTAATAGTTGTAGTGAAAGATAGAATAATTATTAACTGCATATTTAAGTAAGGAAAATAAAATGATTTTTTTATTTTTTATAGAAAAAAAATTAATGGCCTTTATTAGATAATTCCCATACTAGATCATTAAACATAGTATTCATATGGTCAATTTTAAGATCCATACCGTCAAGTAAAGTAAGAGCTTCAGCCGTATTATTATTTTTTATCAATTGTTTAATTTCATCAATATTATTTGCTAATTGTGAATGAGTAAATCTCATATGATTCATCATTTGGTCAAGAACACTTGGTTGAGCAAACGCTAAAAGTTGGGGAAATGCAGATAAAAGAAGTCCACTACTAATCAATAATTGAAGAGCATGAAGAATAACTGTCTTCATAATAATATTATACAATAAAACCTATTAAACATTTATGAATAATAATACCAAGACAAATACTTTGATTTAAGATATATTTTAGGGGTTACTATACACCTATCTACTTCAGATAGTCAGGTTCGATAGCACAACAGAGGAGGTAGCTTACCTACGTAAGGATAGACAAATAAAGATATCATTGGTTTTGAATGTAACAATTATCAATAAACGACAATTAAAAAAAGAAAATTAAGGAAGATTTGACTTCTAAACTTTGGTCATACCTTCTTTTCTATATTTTTGTTTTGCTTCTTCTGTATTAGTACCTGTCTGTCCTCCTTCAGCAATTTCTTGATCATTTGGATCTCTTTTTACTGCAGTTGGTTCATGAGAGGTAATCTTCTCTGGGGACATGGGATCTTTACCCTGATAGTCCTTCTTGCGGTTTTCTGAGGATGATGTCATACCATTTCATTAGGAGTATCTTATATAACAATTTTAGCTATTATTCTAAATACTTAATTCTTACATTCTTGGGAAATTCGTTTAGCAATCATTTTGAGATAAATAACGTTGTATTAAATTATAATATTAGATGTTATAATAATATAGAATCTCATTTAAGTGCTTTTTAAATATTAAATTTTAACATTTGAAAGTAAAATTAATCGATTTTTCTTTAATTATTGCATCTTTTATTGATGTCTAAATAGTTAAATTCAATAATTAACTGATTAAATTAAGGTCTTTTAATGAAGAAAGATAAAGATAGAGAAAGTAAAGTAGAGGATAGTTCTGATATGACCAAACGAAAAAGTGAAAAGATAAAACAAAAAGAAGGAGCATCAAGACTAAATATAGAGTCAAATAATCAAGAAGAGGTAGAATATCTTAAAGAAAAAATAATAGACAGAATGGTCGATAGAAATTATAATACATATAACAAAACAGATCAGCGTACAAAGCAAAACTCGTTATCTTATAGTGAAAATAGAACCATCTATGATTTACAAACATTACTCTCACAAAGACAATATATGCTGGAGAGTGTCTTGTATGAGCGTTATCAATATAATACATCAATAAAGAGAGGACAAGACTATCTTCTAAATCATGTTGATTCTAAACTCTCTCTCGTTGTAATGTATGCCGATTTAGTAGGTTCAACAAAGATGAGTATGAGTTTACCGGTAGAAAGAATGGCAAAGATAATCAAAGCCTTTTCACATGAATTGTCTTCTGTAGTTGAAAGTTATGATGCATTCGTATTAAAGTATGTAGGAGATGCTGTTATTGCATTCTTTCCAAGTGGTTTCAATAAGTATCTATCTTGTGATACTGCATTTCAATGTGCAAATTCAATGATTAACGTAATAGTAAATGGTATTAATCCAATTTTAGAAAAAGATAAAGATCATTATCCAAGATTAGCCGTTAAAATAGGGATAGACGAGGGAGAGAATTTAGCCATACAATATGGATATGATAAAAGCGCACCTATTGATCTAATAGGATATCCTATGAATGTGGCAGCAAAAATGACGTCACTAACCGGACCAAATAAAATAACGGTTGGAAATAATGTATTTAAATTGCTACATCCTACTGTCCAACCGGAATTTCAGGAAATGGAAATGAAACAAGGAACTGAGTGGAAATATATTGATTTGGAAACTAATTTGCCATATAAGGTTTATACAACGAAATAACATTAAGAAATTCAATAAATAAGATAAATAAAAGAAAAAAATTATTATCATTCTCTTATAGAAATAAATGGTGTTAATTGTTTCCTTAAATAACAATAATCTTTCGGCAAGAAAGATAGACCAATTATTATAGCTATATTCAGGAATCAAAATTCCATTGGATAGTGTGAGGATATGGTACCACTCTTGCAGAATAAATAAAGTGGCAGAAAAATCATACAATACTATGACTATTTGCTCTATGATAAACAATCAATACTCTTACTTATCTTCCTCTATTGTGATTGCTTCGTTCTTGTATGAGAGGTTAGCTAGTCTAATTAAATAATAATTTAGAATATAATTGGTAAATTTATATAATCTATGTAGGTTTAGATTTGTTAATCATGTTAGAGAATTCAGATCAAATCAGAATAGAAGTTGTTGATCCAGATCCAGCACCTAATCCTGAACCTGAACCACAAACAGAGCCAGAAGAACCAGAACCTGCCTCTGAACAGAAGTAAATACAGTATTGTGGGACTGTCACATAAATATTTTTTATTATTTAGTAGTTGTAGCAGCAAGAAGCAGATAACATAAAGTAAAAAAATAAAATTGAGTAAAACTTCCTTAATAATAGTATAAATTTCATTAATTTCTCTAAAGCACAAAGGGATTTTTATTATCAATCAATGTGTCAACTATCAATAATAATAATATAATTGATTTTTCTAAGATTCATAAACATGTTGAGTAAAGGTTAATTCAATCAAAACACAAAACACATAGATTTTATCCTTTCATAATACAGACATCGATGACTAAAGAGCAAAATTGAGAAAGTTAAGATAAGCAATTCACTCAAGTAAATCTTCACCGAAAGAACAAGGAATTTATCTATAGAAATATTAGAAGGAAAAGAATTGCCTAACCATTACTAATTCATTAGAAATCGTCAAATCAAATTTATGAAAGAATATGTACCTCCTTTTTTTCTAATAATAATTCTAAAAAATAGGATATAATTACATACATAAGTATAGTTAAAATTCTTCGAGTATTAACCTATCCAAATAATTTGTTTGTTTAGGTCGAAACAAAGAGTAAAAATAAAGGATAATTTCATTTTTTTTAATCTTATTGATTTAGGATTAAGATAAAAAATAAACCTTTTACTTTATTGATTCAGATGAAAATCAAAGGAAAAGATTTTTATTTTTACAAATAAGATGAAACGATTTTAATCATAGCGGATTATGTTACTTTTTATTGTACCCTTTAACACTATACAAATGATTAAATTCTAATTCAATGGTTATTAAAAATAAACATATTTGGAGAATTTCAATAGATTTTGATGATTTATCTATATTATCTATATCATTTATATTTTTAGCATAATCATACTTTACTTTAAAGTCATCAATTTCATTCATAACTACTTCTTTCAGAAGATTTAGATTATTACGAAGCTTTGGTACAATCTCTAACATCCATTGTAAAATGCTGATTTCTAAGGGTAAATATCTATTAGAATAATTATTTTTTAATGGATCTAATTCCAATAGTGCATTAGAAAGTGCTGTTGTCACAAGTACTTCTAACATAGACTTATTATTATATTCGGTCAATGTTTTTCCCACAGAATAATAATAATTGGAGGAGTACTTTAACAAGGCAGCACCTTGAAGAGGGGGAGGAGAGTAAAAGTTTTATGAAAAAATTAACAATAAGATCGTTAATCTACACTTTAACCTTATGACGAAAGTTATGCCAATGTTAATTTCCTTAGATAGAATCCAACAAGGTAAGATAGAATCATTTTTTAAAGATTTGTTATAAGCTAGTATTCGATTCTTTATACATAAAAAACATTAGTGTATTTATAAGATTTATATATTTGATTGCCTATTATTATAATAAATACAAAAAAAATATGCAATCCATAATTCAATGTGAAATATGTGATCCTAGTGAATCCAGAATGATTACTGATGTTGAATCGGG
>Ga0126314_10001342_pt1 | contig 11800 bp, 12 predicted proteins | sample Plot105B_FD_92535 | JGI IMG/M metagenome (GOLD analysis project Ga0126314, IMG submission 92535) | Serpentine soil microbial communities from UC McLaughlin Reserve, CA, USA - Plot105B | ecosystem: Environmental > Terrestrial > Soil > Grasslands | place: USA: UC McLaughlin Reserve, Lake County...
ATTCTGAATGATTTGATTCAGATTAACAACGACAGAGTAGCAGGATACGAGAAGGCAATCAGTGAACTTAAACCAGAAGATAGTGATCTAAAATCATTATTTGTAGAAATGATCGGCCAGAGCCATAAACTTAAAGCCAATCTGGTACAGGAAGTACAGGTCTTTGGAGAAGAAGCAGAAACAGGAACCACAACTTCAGGGAAAATTTATCGTGCCTGGATGGATGTGAAAGCTGTGTTTACTGGTCACGACAGAGAAACCGTCCTGAATAATTGCGAATTTGGGGAAGATGCCGCTCAAAATGCTTACCAGATGGCACTCGAAGAAGATACGCTTACCGCTAATCTGAGAGCCTTGGTATCAGAACAAAAATTTGACCTCAAAGGATCTCATGATGAAATTAAATCACTCAGAGATCACGTAGCTAACCAATAATTAGTTACACACAATAAATAAAGCTCAGATCTATCAAATAAGATCTGAGCTTTCGTATTCATAAACCCCTTTGATGTTCTTATTCAGATATCTTCCTTTGGATCTTGCTGCCCGCAAAGAGATGTAAGCATCATAGGGTACATCCTTGTACTGATAAACCCTTCCCGACTTAAATACTATAGTTAGGATTTTATGCTCAGGATCATACTCGAATTTTTCTACAACAGTTGAAGGCATAATCAGTGAATCATATCAGATAATAAAAACTTCCTTTTACAGTGTTAACTTTATCATACCAATAAGTTAACAATCAACGATGAGGGGTGTTTTAAATGATTGACAAAGACATGACTATTAGAAATAATTACAACTAAAGAAAAACTAAATTGTTATGTATTAAAACTAAACTAAGATCATGAAAAGCATATATAGCATTGGTTTTGCAACCACTTTATTCCTCTCAGGACTGTTGAGTGCCTGCAGTAATACCCGGCTAATATCTTCATGGAAAGCTCCTCAAACCACTGATGTGAAATTTGACAAAGTATTGGTGATAGGTTTGATGGGCAGCAAAGATAGAATGCTCAGAGAAAACGTAGAGCAGACTATGGTTGAACAACTCAAAGCCAGAGGCATGAACGCGGGATCTGCGTTTGCAGAGTACGGCCCAAAAACATTTGAAAGTATTGATGAGGCGGAAACTGTTAAACTATTGAAAAATAAAGGTTATGATGGCGCATTTACAATTGCTTTGCTGGATAAAAGCAAGGAAAAGAAATATAGGCCGGGCATGACAGGATTTTACCCGGGTCCATACAGATTCTGGGGGTATTATAGATTTATGAACACCAGAATTTATGAGCCGGGATACTACACAGTATCCAACAACTTTATGCTCGAAGCAAACCTATATGACCTTGACGCTGATAAATTAATCTACTCTGCGCAGACCACATCTGTAGACCCTGCCAGCCCGCAATCTCTTGCTGCCGAGTTTTCAAAAAAAATATTTGGAGATATGAGCAAAAAAGGTGTTATCAATTAATATACAGCGATCATGAAAATCTTTCCTATACAATTCAAAGTCGGATGTCTGGATTTGGAGGCCATCGTAACAGAATCAGAAAATGATCATCGTTTTAAGATCGAGCTGGTAACGGGTGAACCCGATCCTATAGTTCTTAGGAGAAGCAATGAAGGACAATGGAGCATAGAGAACTTCGGAGGAAGAACAATTCCGCCTGGCGCTTTTGAAGACATAGAAAAAGAAATAGAAACCAAATTGGCTTTTATTTAACTCATCGAAGGAAAAGAGATTCCCTTAATTTTTCTGAACAATTCGACTGCATAAATATCTGTCATTCCGGATACAAAATCCAATACAGTTTGTATTTTCGAATACGTATCAGTATCCTTTGTCAAAAACTGTTTTGGGATCAGTTCAACCAGTTTGCGATGATATTTTGAATTGTTTTGGAGATATGCTGGAATAAACTCTTCCAGTAAGCCACCCATCACTTTATAACCTGCAACCTCTATCTGAACTACCGATGAATAATTATAAATTTTTTTAACAGATATGGTTTCTATCATTTTCATTACAGATAAAAATGGTTCTTCTATCGCATCCATAAGGCTCTTATTTAAATCACCGTTAAGTATTGCCTCCTGTTCATCGTAAAATACATTGGCACATAAACCAATCAGCGTGCTGATGGACTTGGCTCTCATCAACGTGATTTTAGCATCATCATCTTCTATTTCAGCAAGTCTGGCCGTCATTTTCGTATCATTGCATAAAGGAAGCAACAACCCTTCAACTTCCGAATAGCTAAGAATCTTCAATCTGTGTGCATCTTCAAGGTCGATAATATTATAACAAATATCATCTGCAGCCTCTACGAGATAAACCAGAGGATGTCTTTTAAAAACAAGCGGATCCGATTGAAATCTCAGAAGATCCATTTCTTCGGCTATCCTTTCAAATCCAGATTGTTCAGATTGAAAAAATCCATATTTTTTTGTAAAGATATGCTGCTTATTATGGCCAGCAGTTGACGCACACGGGTATTTTGCTATTGCAGCAAGCGTAGCGTAAGTTAAGGCAAACCCTCCTGTCCCCTTCCCTGCAAACTGATGAGTTAAGATTCTCAGGGCATTGGCATTTCCTTCAAAGTTAATGAGGTCATTCCACTGATGGTCGGTTACCTGATCCTTATATACCTTGCCATCCCCATCCGTGAAGTAATACGAAATGGCAGACTCACCCGAATGCCCGAAAGCCGGGTTTCCTAGATCATGTGCCAGACAAGCTGAGGCAACGATATTACCAATTTCACAAAGTAAAGGGCAAGTGTCGTCTATTGTCGCATCAATATCTTTAATCCTATTATAAAAAATGGTGCCCAATGAACGGCCAACACTGGCAACTTCAAGACTGTGCGTAAGTCTGTTATGAACAAATACACTTCCCGGAAGAGGAAATACCTGGGTTTTATTTTGTAGTCTTCTAAATGGAGATGAAAAAATAATGCGGTCAAAATCACGTTGAAATTCAGACCGGGCCTCCTTTTGGTTACCCGAAAATCGATTTTCATTTCCCCAGCGTTTAGCCGATAACAATTTTTCCCAATTCATATTCTCCATTTTATTGAATGCGAAAATAGTAGAATATCCTGAATTTGATGTGTCTTAACAACAATATAGGGAGAATTGTTATCTCAATGTCATATAGCTTAGTGTATTTTGTACACTAAGAAAAGATCACTACATTTGTTATATCAAATTGATCATCAATAGAGATCAGAATGATTAAACAAAGACATAAAAAAGCAATCTTGGTTTGGTACAAAGATTGATATAAAGAGAAAAACCGTTCATACAGGTTTATATTTGGTTAGAAAAGGGTAGTGTCCGGATGGAACAACCCTTTCTTTTTTTTAAAAGAGTTTTTACTTCTCAAAAATAAAGGGAGTAGAATAAATTCTAACCCCCTCTATAATCATCCCTATTGTTAACGATGGCAAAGATATAACTATCAATCATTTAAGCAAACATAAAATTGATTTTTTCTTAAAAAAAATCAGATTCACAATTCTGCTTGTCTAGTCAACTCAAACTACACTTGTATAATCAACTTTATGAATCCTTTAGTATAGTGTTTTATAACGATTTAGCACAATTGGATATCGAATACTTACATCACTATTTTCCAACAGTCCGGATTAAAAATTTGAAAGTCGATACATCGGCAATTAATTCATCATTTCCGTTATTCACGTCTTTGAAATGCATATCCATCAAAGCGGTTGCCCTGGGTGATACCTGATTGGAAGAATAATGCGTATGCATCACATACCTGTATTTCCCGTATTTGTCCAGAAAAAGATCACCATGTCCCGTTCCATTTTGGTTAAGTTTCAACCTGCTAATGATAGGATTATGCGCACTCTTTTTCCAGGGACCTAATGGAGATGCAGATGTCGCATATCCCACTGCGTAATCCTTATTTCTAAAATCATTTGCAGAATATATAAGATAGTATACCTCTTTATGTCTGATCACTGTCGGCCCTTCAGTTACCGGCCAACTTGTCTTTTCTGTATTTTCCCATGGTTCTTTACCGGATATACATGCTCTTGATGTACCAGGAATAATATCTGACAGATCTGGTTTCAATTCTGAAACATAGATTCGGTTACCATCCTTTAATTTGACATGATATAAAAAGATTCTGCCATCAGCATCGAAGAACACGAACGGATCAATTTGTTTTTCCTCACCTGATATCGCTGTAATTTTTTTCTGTTTAAAAGGGCCCAATGGACTAACGCTGGTTGCTATAGCAATCTGTTCGTCGGCGGTATATGCCATATAATAAAGATCGTTGTGCCTGAATAGCTGAGGAGCCCAGAAGCCTGTGTTGCCAAAAGCTTGTCCTTTTAAAAGTGCGAATCCATTTTCAGTCCCTGAAGGACCAGTCCAATTTATAAGATCAGTTGATTCATAGACTTCAAATCCTTTGTTACTGCTCGTTCCATACAGGTAATACTTTCCTTCGTCCAGAAATATGGTGGGGTCTGCCAGATGTATCGGCATGGCCCCTGTTGAATCTCTTAAAAAGACCCGACCATCGATTTCCTGTTCGGCAACCAGAGAACCACATAAAAAAAATACGGCGGCGGCAGATATTAAAAAAAATACTTTCATAGGTGAAAGATAATGAGAAAATCTAATTAACAACAGCATCCGCCTATTGCAAATTTAAGGAAGCTGCAGGTACGACAGGTACCGGAAATAGTGACCTAATCATGCACTCTATATTCAATCCGTGTTTTAGGCAAAGACTCAGGATAGTGTTCGCGAATAAAGTCAATCATATGCTCTCTAACATCACAACGAAGGTCAAAGGCTGAAGAAGAAGAACCTGCACTCATTAAAAACCGCACTTCTATTGTTTCCGCCTTATTGTCTGTCACCTGAACTACATTTACCCTTTTATCCCATAATTTATGTGAAGTAAGCATTTTCGTAAACTCTTCCCTGAGTGGCGGAATGGGCACCGTGTAATCCAGATAAAGAAAAACCGTACCCAATAACTGAGCAGAGACCCTTGTCCAATTCTGAAACGGTTTTTCAACAAAATAGGTGATCGGCAGAATCAACCGCCGCTCATCCCATATACTCACCACAACGTAAGTAAGGGTAATCTCCTCGATCCTTCCCCATTCTCCCTCCACAATAACCACATCGTCGATTCTGATGGGCTGGGTAAATGCGATCTGAAAACCAGCCAGCAGATTCCCAAGAGATTTTTGCGCGGCAAAACCAATAATAATACCCCCAATACCAACGCCGGTAAGCAACCCTGCCCCTATTTTTCGCATATTTTCAAAGCTGAGCAAAACTATGGCAGCCGTCACGACGATGATGAGCGAAATCGTAAACTTTCTGATAAACTGAAGCTGCGTCTTAATTTTGCGTTCTTTAAGATTATCAATTTTATTGAGATCATATTTATAGTAAAAATAATCTTCCATCACCTTTATTATCCTGATCAGTACCAGTGCAATGATAATGACCAGCAATACCTCTATAATTTTATCAAGTATCAGATAGTTGCTTTTTTGAAGTCTCATAAAAGAAAATGAAACATTTACACACAATAAAGGCAGAAGGAAATTAACAGGTCCCCGGAGGTTCTTCAAAACAGAATTGATCACAAAAGTAAGCCAGAATCGGGATAAGACTGCAAAAACCTGCCTAAATACAAAGCTAAGCAACAAACCCGCACATACAGCAATAAAGCCGATTGTAAGATTGTAGGTAAAAACCGAAACATCACTCTGCAATAACTTTTCTAAATCCATAGGCCATGATAACTGGGCATCTTAAATACTTTTCTACCAGTTCAACAATACAAAAATGAAATAGTTTAATACCACAAACAGGTAAAGTCCATTTTCCTGATGAACAAAAACATCTGTTCGTCGAATTTTTTAGCTAGTTCGTCGTGAGATAGTTCAAACTGGTATAGTAAGCCAATACACGCTGCAACATTTTTTTGCTGAAGGCATCTTATTAACAAAGAAATCAAGAAAATTAAAATACAAAAGATATGAAAACTCTAACCCAAACCTTATTCGCTACCCTGTTAACTGCTGCTATTTTAGGAACATCAGCAATGACAACATTCGCAGGTACATCCGAAAAAACAGAAAAGGAAACTTCGGCAGTAACATTCAACAGGATCTATGTATCCGGAAACGTCAAGCTGATTCTTGTTCAAAAATCCAAAGAAAACGTCAGCATAGAAGAAGACTTTAATCCTGCAAACACAACCATCAGAAAAAACGGCTACAACCTGCTGATCAACTCAACGGAAGCCTATCCCGTTACAGTGACCGTTGCTGTAAAAGACCTGCACAGAATTGACATTTCAGGCATATCATCTGTAGAAACAAGAGGAAATTTGGAATTGAAATACCTGCAAATCTTCATGAGCTACAGCGCATCAGCAAGTATCAAAGCAAAAACAGGAAGCCTGTATACCGTAATCACCGACTCGGCGCAGTTGAAACTAAGTGGCTCTGCTGATGAACATACCTTTGTGGCCAAGCGAAACGCGAAAGCAGACATGAATAATTTCATATGTAACAAGTCTGAAAAACTAACCACTGAAGCGATTGCAGCCATCAGCACAAACAGAGCGATCGTAGGAAAATTCAGATAAATTCAACACACCTAAAAAAGGCCTGCAGATTATGATCTGCAGGCCTTTTTTATACTATTCAAAAACGACCGTTTTATTTCCCTGCACGAAAACCCGGTCACTAAATACCAGCCGCAACGCTTTTGCTAAAACCGCTGTTTCAATCTCCTTACCAGATTTAACCATATCAACTGCCGTGAAGGAATGATTAACAGGAATGATCTGCTGAGCAATGATCGGTCCCTCATCCAAATCGTCGGTAACGAAATGTGCTGTCGCCCCTATTAATTTGACACCCCTCTGAAAAGCCTGTTTGTAGGGATTAGCACCTGCAAAAGCGGGCAAAAATGAATGATGGATATTAATGATTTTATTAGGAAAATGGGCTACGAAATCAGGAGACAGTATACGCATAAATTTTGCCAGCACAACGTAATCAGGATCATAAGATCCAATCAGCTGTATGATCTCCATTTCAGAATTCCGTCCACTGTCTTCGTAAGGAACCAGGTGAAAAGGGATCTCAAAGCGTTCGCAGATTTTCTGAAGCAGGCTGTGATTACCAATCACACAAGCAACAGAAGCACCGAGCGTACCAAAATTATTGCGGATTAGAATATCTGCAAGACAATGATATTCTTTTGTCACCATAACCACTATTCTTTTGTCAGGTACCGGATTAACATGAACATCTGCACCCTCCGGCAAGATTTTCAGCAATTCGGTTGTTAAAGAAAACTCATCACTGCGGCCATCGACGTCAAGCCTCATAAAAAACATAGCCTCAGCGTTGTCTACGTGTTCCCGCATGGATACAATATTCAATCCTGTGTCTGCCATCAGCCTGGAAATATCTGCTACAAGGCCAATCTGGTCTCTACATTGTATTATTACTATCATGCTCTAAAGTAAAAAAAGTATATATTTGTTTATCATGAATAAGATAAAATATATTTTACTATTGGTTGGCATCGCCGGATGCTTTGCCGCCTGCAAGAAAAATGACACACCTGAATTTGATCATGTGGGCCAGTTTAAAATCGACACCGTTCTAATCAGGAACTTTGTCAATGAGAAAGAACTGGAAGATGTGATCAAAGATGAAGAATTCGGGATATTTTACCAGATCATCGCCCCAGGTGCGGGTGACGTAACCATTGCCAACAACTCAACCATCAATGCCGATTACAAAGGGCGTCTGCTGAACGGAAATGTTTTTGATTCCGGTGTTTCGCAACAATTTTCTCTATCCCAGGTCATTCCTTCATGGCAATTTGTTACCAAGATCAAGAAAGGCGGTACCATACGCATCATTGCACCTTCATTCTATGGATACAGAAACATTGCCAACGACCGAATCCCTGCCAATTCAGTTCTGGACTTCGACATTACAGTAAACGACATCATCAGATAAAAACACAGTCTGTTTTTTTCGCCGGTTTTTTGTAGCAGCTCACCGAGTTTTTACCAGTTTCAACCTTATAACACTGTCATAACCATTTTTTTTCGCTGATCTTTAACTTAATTATTTAAGTGTAAAAAGCAAGAACAAATGGTTATGGCAATTTTCAGGACTTCATTGAACGACGATCAGGATTTAAACTCCATCAAACCAATTTTCAATATCCTATTTGGAGAAAAGAACTGGCTTTTTGCATTTGAAAACAAAATGCTCAGGGTCATCTCGTCGGTTCCGTGTGTGGAAGTCGTTAGGCACCTGCTCAACGAAAGAGGATTCTTCTGCGAAGAAGTAACGGCTTATGCAGCATATTAACCCTCTTCCGGTGAAGGACTGATCGCTGTCCATCCACCATCAATAATCAGGCTTTGCCCGGTAATGTGTCTTGCCTGTTCAGAAACCAGAAATAACGCAGCATTTGCAATATCAGCGGTATACGCCGGCCGGCCCATCGGCGTAATCCTCGACCATACAGACATATAATTAGGATCATCCATTGTACGTTCCGTAAGCGTTGCTCCGGGTACGATCGTATTCACATTGACCTTAAAAGGAGAAATTTCAAGCACAAGATTTTTGGCAAGCATCTCAATGGCAGCCTTGGTCATCCCATAAGCCGCCAGATCCTTATGCGCCTGATGGCCCGTTACCGAGGAGGTAAACAAAAGAGAACCGCCCTTCCCCTGCTTTTTCATCTGATTGACCGCTGCCTGGGCCAAAAGAAAAGTACCCGCTATGTTTACATTCAGCACCTTATTTAAAGAATCTTCCGGATAGCTGAAGAAATCACCAAACAAAGTAATTCCTGAATTGGCAATAGCAATATCCAGCTGTCCCGTGGCTTCCACTGCACGTGATATCATGTGATGGATAAAGCTGCTGTTACTCGAATCCCCGGGGCAAGCAATACAGGTGCCGTTTTCAAAATTTATTTTCGATGCAGCATCATTAGCCAAATCCTCATCAATATCGTTTAAAATAACTGTTGCACCTGCAGCCGCCAGCTGTCTGCATATTTCAAAACCGATTCCCTGTCCTGCGCCTGTTACTATCGCTGTTTTACCTTTAAATTGTGTTGATGACATATGTTTATAAATCCTTATTAAAATATAATTAATGTGAATCCCTAAGGACTTCACTTCCAGAGCTTCCTTTTAGAAAATCAAAATCCGCCCCCAGGTGTGCCTGTTCTACATGCTGAACATAAAGCTTTGCATAACCTCTCTTGAAAACTTCTGACTGTCCGGTCAAAGCGGCCCTTCTGGTGCCCAGCTCATCATCGTCTACCAAGAGATTTAAAGTCCTGTTTGGAACATCAAGAGCAATCAGATCGCCATTCCTTACCAGCGCGATAGTGCCATTTTCAGCTGCCTCAGGAGAAATGTGCAATACAACAGTTCCAAAGCCAGTACCACTCATTCTGCCATCCGAGATTCTTACCATATCAGTAATTCCCTTATCCAAAAGTTTCTTAGGAAGCCCCATATTACCTACTTCCGGCATACCAGGATAGCCCTTAGGTCCTACATTCTTCAACACCAATATGCTATCTTCATCCACTTCCAGATCAGGATCATCTATTCTTTCCTTATAATCTTCGATATTCTCAAATACCACAGCCTTGCCGGTATGTTGCATCAATCTGGGATCAGCCGCAGACGGTTTAATGATACCACCTTCGCAAAGATTTCCCTTAAGAACCGCCACACCCGAATCATACTTAAAAGGCGCATCAAATGCAGCAATCACCTTTCTGTTCAGACTCTTCGCCTTCTGAAGATTTTCCGCAACAGTTCTTCCGTTAACAGTAATACAATCCGTATTCAAATGCGCTTCGATTTCCTTCATAACCGCAGGCAATCCGCCTGAATAGTACATATCTTCCATAAAAAACTCACCCGATGGCTGCAAATTGGCAAGCAAAGGTAAACCATTGGAATATCGGTCAAAATCGTCAATGGTAAGATCAACACCTACCCTGCCAGCTATGGCAAGCAAATGAATCACGAAATTCGTAGAGCCGCCAATTATTGCATTAACCTTTATGGCATTTTCAAAAGCCTGTCTTGTCAGAACATCAGAAGGCTTCAGGTCTTCCCTTACCATCTCCACTATTCTTCTTCCCGAAAACTGGGCCAACACCTTTCTATTGGAATCTGCGGCAGGTATAGCCGCATTTTCAGGTAAGCTCATGCCCAGCGATTCCACCATGCAGGCCATCGATGAAGCTGTGCCCATTACCGCGCAATGTCCGCGGCTTCGGCACATGCCTGCCTCAGCAAGATTCAATTCCTCCTCCGTCATGATACCAGAGCGCACATTTTCCGAAAATCTCCAGATATCACTTGTACCAATATCACGGCCCTCATATTTGCCGGTAAGCATAGCACCGCCAGACACAACGATAGCCGGAATATTAACACTGCACGCCCCCATCACCAGCGCCGGTGTGGTTTTGTCACATCCACACATCAGCACCACACCATCTATCGGGTTGGCCCTGATAGACTCCTCCACATCCATGCTCACCAGGTTTCTGTATAACATCGCCGTAGGCTTAATTAAGGTTTCCCCAAGAGACATCACCGGAAATTCAACGGGCAATCCCCCTGCCTGAAGAATACCCCGTTTAACAGATTCAGCAAGCTCCCTGAAATGCGCGTTACATGGAGTCAGTTCAGACCAGGTATTACAAATGCCAATAACAGGCTTTCCCCGAAATTCATCATCAGGAATACCCTGGTTTTTCATCCAGGCCCTATATATGAAACCATCCTTACCTTTTTTGCCAAACCACTGCTGACTTCTTAATTTTTTTTCCATGATATCGATCTATAAATCAACAGTATTACTATGCATACCTCTTACCTTCATTTTTACTATAAATACATTTCCACTTTCCGGAAAATCCCTCAGCCCCTCCTCAGTCATACCAGATTTTGCCGTTGTAATCACCATATGGTCCCTTTCATCTCCAACAAAACAGCAACACGTAACATGAGGTGCAGGTATATCAATAAAATCAACCATTTGTCCCGTATCCGGATTAAACCTCGCCACGCCATATCCGCCCCAAAGTGCAATCCACAACATTCCTTCCTCATCCACTGCCATGCCATCCGGAAGTCCCAGATTTTCAGGAATAAAGATAGCAACGCGTTCAAATCCGATCTGACCCGATGAATCATCAAATGAATAAGCATAAACCTCACTCCTTATACTATCGGTATAATACAACGTCCTATGATCCGGAGCCCAGACAAACCCGTTCGGAATAGAAATGCTACTGATCTTTTTAGTTATTCTGCCATTGCCTTCAATGCAATAAACAGACCCTGCACCTTCTCTATGGTTCAATTCCATTGTACTGATCCAGAGTCGGCCGGCAGCATCATAACCACCGTCGTTGAAACGATATTTATTCCAGTCAACATCTATAGGAGATGGCAAACGCACAAGTTCATTTGAGGAGGTATTAAATTTTGCCATCCCGCCCTGTAAGGCAACGATCAAATGATCACCAGAAGCAGGCACAACCAAAGAGACCCGCTGATCAAACAGATATTGTTTAATCGTTTTCTCGTCCCAATAATATTCATAAACGATTTTAGATTCTACATCAACCCACAGGCAAGCCTTTTTTTGTTCATGCCAGACAGGAGCCTCACCCAATATGCAATTTGATCTGTATAAAA
>Ga0126314_10001343_pt1 | contig 11799 bp, 10 predicted proteins | sample Plot105B_FD_92535 | JGI IMG/M metagenome (GOLD analysis project Ga0126314, IMG submission 92535) | Serpentine soil microbial communities from UC McLaughlin Reserve, CA, USA - Plot105B | ecosystem: Environmental > Terrestrial > Soil > Grasslands | place: USA: UC McLaughlin Reserve, Lake County...
ACGATCACGACGCCGGCGCCGAGCAGCTGCGCGGACGCGGCAGCGGCCAGGCCGACCGGCCCGGCGCCCGCGACGTAGACGGTCGAGCCGGTGTGCACTCCGGCGGTGACGCAGCCGTGGTAGCCGGTGGGGAAGATGTCCGACAGCATCGTCAGGTCGAGGATCTTCTCCATCGCCTGGTCCTTGTCGGGGAACTTCAGGAGGTTCCAGTCGGCGTAGGGCACGAGCACGTACTCGGCCTGGCCGCCGACCCATCCCCCCATGTCCACGTACCCGTAGGCCGAACCGGGGCGGTCCGGGTTGACGTTCTCGCAGACGCCGGTGTTGCCCTCCTTGCAGTTGCGGCAGCGACCGCAGGCGATGTTGAACGGGACCGAGACGAGGTCGCCCTCCTTGATGAACTCGACGCCGGGACCCGTCTCGATGACCTCGCCGGTGATCTCGTGGCCGAGGATCAGCCCGGCCGGGGCGGTCGTGCGGCCGCGCACCATGTGCTGGTCGGAGCCGCAGATGTTCGTGGAGACGATCCTGAGGATCGCCCCGTGCGGGACCTCGCGTCCCACGTTGGCCGGATTGACGCCCGGGCCGTCCTTCAACTCGAACGACGGGAAATCGATGTCCTGCACCTCGACGGTGCCCGGGCCCATGTACGCGACGCCTCTGTTCTCAGCCATACCTCACTCCTCAGTTCGCTTGGAAAGCCGGTTCTTCATGTGCGCCTCCCGGTGATGTCCCCGCCGGTCCCCTGCCGCGCGGGTTCCACTGGCCGCTCGGTTGCATGGTCGCGCGGGCCTTCGATGTCGCCTTGCGTCCCCTGCGCCGGCTCGACCTCGTCGAACATGCGCGGGCGCGCGACGGCGTCGTAGACCACCGCGGCCACCACACCTCCAAGCATCGGCCCGATCACGTACGCCGGCAGGTCGCCCCAGAAGGTGTCCCCGCCTCCGATCGTGCTGACGACGAGGGGCCCGAAGGTGCGCGCGGGATTGAGCGAGCCGCCCGTGAGTGGGCCGATCAACAGGATCGCCGCGGCCACTGCGAGGCCGATCATGAGTCCCGCCCAGCCGCCGGGCGCCCGCCTGTCGACGGCGAGCGCCATGATCGCGGTGAGCAGCAGGAAAGTGCCGATCGCCTCCGCGACTATGGCCTGGATGTAGTTCGTTCCGTCGGCGATGCTCGTCTGGCCGGTGCCGAGATCTACCGCGTCGCCGCCAAAGGCGGCAACGATCAGGGCCGCTCCCACCAGGCCGCCGGCCAGCTGCGCGCCGATGTATGCCGGAACCTCCGACCACGGGAAGCGGCCAACCGCTGCGAGCGACACCGTTACGGCCGGGTTGAGGTGCGCGCCCGAGGTGTTACCGAACGCGTAGATCGCGAGCGCGATCGCCAGCGCGAAGGTGATCGCCACCATCCCAAGGGCGGGATAGTCCAACTCCCCACCGCCGAGCGTCAGTGCCGCGACTACCGACCCCGCGCCGAACAGCACGAGGATCCCGGTTCCTATCGCCTCCGCCAAGAGGCGCCGGGCTGGATCCGCGCTCATGGGAGGGCTCCCATGACTCGCTCTCCCTCCTGCGCGAGGCGGTCCGCTCGCCTCGGGCGCTCCACCTAGCGCACTCGGATTACGGACGATGTTACTCCGTCTGCCAGGCCCAGGCGGCCCCCCGCGAACGGGGCTAGAGCCGATACTCGGCGAGCCGCGCGCGCAGCTCACGACAGCGAGCCGCGAGCTCCTCCGTGCGGGCCTGTGTGGCCCAATGCACGGGATGGTCGCGCCCGCCGTGGCAGCCTCCGGCCATCGCGAACGCATACTCCCACGTCGCCGTGAAGGCCTTCAGCTCGGCCGTCGCACGAGCCAGTTCTGCCTCCAAGTGTTCTCGCATGCCTCGTTCCATGACGCGTTCCCGTAGATTGAATCGGCAGCGCCGGACTGCACCATGAGTCACGAGACCGGTGCCGGGCCGGGGGTTCGACCACCCTTCCGTCGAGGCGGGGTGTGCCGAGCGCGCTTGCCTTGGCACGACTCGCGAGGCGGCTGGCCGTTACCTGCAGCGCTTTCTGCTCTCTATGGCGGGCTGTCTCACCGCCGCAGCGCCGCCCGCGCCGCCCAGTAGCCACACATTCCGTGCGCGCCGCCGCCGGGAGGCGTGGACGACGAGCAGATATACAAGCCCTCTACCGGGGTCGAGTACGGGACGAGACGGGCGACCGGACGCGTGAACAGTTGGCGGAGGTCCTGGACGCCGCCGTTGATGTCACCGCCGACGTAGTTGGGGTTGCGGCGCTCCACCTCTGCCGGGCCCATCGCCGAGCGGGCGGCGACCAGGTCCTTGAACCCCGGCGCGAAGCGCTCCACCTGCGCCTCGATCGCCTCGGTCATGTCGCGGTTCGACCCGTGCGGAACGTGACAGTAGCCCCAGGCCGTGTGCTTACCCTCGGGCGCGCGGGTGTGGTCGAACAGGCTGGGCTGCACGAGCAGCACGAAGGGACGCTCGGAATGCCGGCCCTGGACGGCCGCCTGCTCGGAGGCGGAGATCTGGTCGAGGGTGCCGGCCACGTGCACGGTGCCGGCGCGGGCGACCTCCGGGGCGGTCCATGGAATCGGGCCGTCCAGCGCCCAGTCGAGCTTGAAAACTCCCGGTCCGTAGCGGTAGCGGCCGAGCCGCCGCGCGTAGCCGCCCGGCAGGCGCGGGCCGGCTAGCCGCAGCAGCTGCCGCGGCGTCACGTCGAGCAGCGTCGTGCCGAAGCCCGCCAGCTCGTCGAGTGACTCAACCCATCGCCCCGTGTCGATCTCCCCGCCGAGTGAGCGCAGGTGCGAGGCGAGCGCGTCCGTCAGGCGCTGCGAGCCGCCACGCGCGACCGGCCAGCCGACCCGGTGCGCACTCAGGATCAGGGCCAGCCCGAACGCAGCGCTGGCGGGACTGTGCAGCGAGAGCATCGAGTGGGCGCAGCAGCCGCCGAGCAGCGCCCGGGCGCGCTCGCCGTCGAAGCGCGAGCGTGCCAGTCCTACCGCCGAACGCAGAGCGCTGGGGGCAAAGCGCGCCAGCACGAGCGGATGGCGTGGCGGGCGGAGGGGGCCGAGGATCTCCCGCATGAGCTCGGGCCCAGTGCGAGCGAGTGGCTCGAACAGCCGCCGGTAGGCGTCCGCGTCCGTACCGAGGCCGCCTGCCGTCTCCTTCACGGAGCGTTCGAGCAGCACCGCGGAGCCGTCGTCGAGTGGATGCGCCAGCGGCGCGTCGGGATGCACCAGCTCGAGCCCGTGCTCGGCGAGCGGCAGCCGGCTCAGGAACGGCGATGCGAGCGCCAGCGCGTGCACCGTGGAGCAGGTGTCGTGCACGAAGCCTGGGAGCGTCAGCTCTTCGGAGCGGCAGCCCCCACCGACGGTCTCCGAGCCTTCGAGGACGGTGACCCGCCTGCCGGCCGCGGCCAGCACGGTGGCGGCGGAGAGGCCGTTCGGGCCCGACCCGACTACGACGGCGTCGGTCGCGGGATCAGGCAACCGCGCGATCGCGTTTGAAGACGCGCTTCAGCGCGCGTCCGGGAGCGCCCATCGTGTAGAGCGTGGACCGTATGGCCGAGCTGTGCCACACGTTGCGCCACCTGGACCACTGGCGTTTCTTGTCGACGCACACGACCTGGGTCTCCACTGGGGCGTCATGGCCGAAGTGGGTCGCCAGCGCGGTGAGCGTGTGCTGCCAGAACAGGTCCTCCTGCTTGTGCCCGCCCATCGTCAGCCCCAGCTCGAAGATCGGGTCGCTCGCGCGCATCAGCACCTGAGCCTGGGCCACCGTCTCGTCCTCCACCTCGAGCGCGCTGAACGTGATCCAGCCGGCGAACATGTGGCCCTGCGGCGTCATGAGCGTGAACGACTCGCTGTCCGCGTACAGCACCATCACGCCCGTGGAGAGCTTCATCTTCCCCGGCAGCGTCATGTTCAGGAGAGCCACCTCGCCGGGCTCGATTCCGGTGAGCGGCGAGTAGAAGCGGTTGCCCTCCGGCCAGAAGTCCGGAAAGCGCTCCTTCCAGGTGGCGATCAGGTGCGTTGCGGACACGCGCTCCACCGGGAGCCGCACCTGGTAGGTCTTCTGCCACATCTTGCCGAAGCCCTGGATCGGGGAGGACAGGCGGCGACCTTCCACGTTCAGGTTCACCGCGCCCTCGGGCACCTCGGAGACGTTCAGCTGTGACACCGACTTGGCCCAGCTCGCGGCATCGCGAGCGGCTGCCTGCTCCTCGCTCATGATTCCTCCTCAGGACCCGCGGGCCGCGGCCAGGGCCTCGGCCTCCGAGTCGTGGATACCGACCGCTTCGTCGAGCCGGGTGACCTCGAAGATCTGGCGGTAGTGGTCTGACAATCCGTAGGCCAGCACGTGCTGGTGGTGGCGCTGCGCGCGCACGAGCAGGGTCACGAGCAGGCCGATCCCACCACTGTTCATGTAGTCGAGGCCCGTGAAGTTGAGGACGATCGCCCTCACGCCCTCGCCGCTCGCACGGCCGTAGGCGTCCATCAAAACGTCCTCGCTGTGGGCGGTGATGTCCCCCTCGATGTCGATCACGCGGGCGGTCTCCGAGACCTCCCGCACGTCGAACGTGGTCGCTGCCTCAGGCATCGGTGTTCCCTTCTGGGCCGCGGAGAGCGCGGTCCTCGTTGTCGGCGATCGTCATGAAGTCGGCCAGCCGCGTGATCTCGAAGATCTCGCGGTAGTGATCCGACAGCCCGAATGCCCTCACGTCGATCCCGTTCCTGCGGGCCTGGGCCAGAAGCCCGACGACCAGGGCGATTCCGGTGCTGTTGATGTAGTCCGCATGCTCGAAGTTGAGGACGACCGAGCCGGTGCCGCCGGCCGTGGCCGTTGCGTACGCCTCGTTCAGAGCCGCCTCGGCGGACGAGTTCAGGTCTCCCGCAAGGTCGATCACCGAGACGCCGTCGCGCTCGCGCACCGCCGTCCGGAGCTCACTCGTCTCCATCTCCGCCTCCTTCCAGGCGCAGGACGAGCTCGACGGTGCGACCGCCGCCGTCGCTCGTCACGCGCGCCTCATCGACCATCTTCTCGATCAGGAACAGACCCCAGCCGCGCGGCTTCTGGCGACCCTCGAGCTTCGCCTCCAGGTCCGGTGCCTCCGGCTCGGCGAGCTCGCCGGCGTCACCCTGGTCGCGGATCTGAACCCGCACGCCGCCCGCGGACTTGAGCACGCGAATCGAGACCGGGCGGTCCGCGCGATATTCGTTGCCGTGCTCCATCGCGTTCATCGTGGCCTCGGCCACAGCCGTCTTCAGCCGCTCGAGGCGCGCGGGGGCGAGGCCGAGGTTCGCTACCGCCCGCCCGACCTGCTCCATCGCCTGGCGCTCGTTGCCGGGGGCGCTCTGAAGCTCGAAGTCGGCGAGTACGGAGCCGTTCGAGGCCTGCGACACGCCGAGCGCACGCGCGGAGCGCTGGAGCGTGACCATGGTGATGTCGTCCTCCTGCTCGGCGTCCGGGCCGGTAAAGGCGTCGAGGTCGCTGAGCACGCGATCGATCAGCTCCTGGCCGCCAGGCGCATCGGCCATTGTCTCCTTGAGGCGCGGGAAGCCGAACATGTCGCGCCGGGGGTCATGGGCCTCGACCACGCCGTCGGAGTGCAGGAGCACGCTGTCGCCCGGCGCGAGGATTGCTTCCTTCTCCTCGTAGGGCATGTCCGGCATGAGCCCCAGCGGCATGCCGCGTGCGCGCAGCTCGACGATGCCATCCGCGGTCTTCACGTAGGGCAGGTCGTGGCCGGCGTTCGCGAAGCGAAGGTGTCCGCTGCTCGGATCGAGCACGCCGTAGAGGCAGGTCACGAACATCTTCTCGGGCATGTCAGGGCACAGGTGCTCGTTCACGCGCTCCAGCACCAATCCGGGCTCGATCAGACGTTGTGCCGAGGCGCGCAGGACACTGCGGGTGGCCGACATGACGAGGGCCGCGGGTACGCCCTTGTCGGTCACGTCGCCTACCACGAAGGCAACCCGCCCGTCGGGGAGCGGAATCACGTCGTAGAAGTCGCCGCCCACCTCGCGAGCGGGCCGGTAGTACGCCGCGATCTGCCAGCCGGGCAGATCGGGGAGCTCCCGCGGCAGGAAGTTCTGCTGGATCAGCCGGGCGACCTCGAGCTCCTGCTCGAAGCGCTGGCGCGTGGCGGCCTCAGCCTTCTGCTCCCGAACCAGCTGGGCGACGCGGAGCGCGGGCGCCGCCTGGGCCCCGAGCTTGTCGAGCAGCTTGCGGTCGTCGGACGAGTAGTCCTGCTCCGACAGCCGCGGGCCCAGGTTGAGCACGCCGATCAGCTCGCCCTGGCTGACGAGTGGGACGGCCAGCTTCACGCCCGCGGCCTTGAGCTCGCGCAGCGCCGGCGAGTCGAGCTCGAGCGCGTCGATGTCCACCGCCTCGCTCGCGCTCTGGAAGTACGCGAGCAGCGGGTCGGTCGGCCCGATCTCGACGGGAGCCTGCTCGGGCGCGGCGCTCGCGGGGGGCGTCGCCTGGATCGGCGCGTCCGTCGCGGACGTCGCGCCGCCGCGCAGCTTCAGCTTGCGCCGGAACGATCTCGTCAGGGCCGTCATACGTGCTCCTTTCTACGCAAGGGGCGTCCAGGAAGCGTTACGAGACGGGAGGCCGTAGATCGCCACCGGCTCGGCCTTGCCCTTCAGGCGCAGAGCTCCATGCGCCTGCAGTCCGACGTCCGGGCCCTCCAGCAGGCAGCGCGTGGCCTCGGTTAGGAGGAGCGGCTCGTGCAGCTCGCGGGTCGCGTCCTGGATGCGCGCCGCGACGTTCACCGGGTCCCCGATCACGCCGAACTCGGAGACGCCGCCGCCACCGATGCTGCCCACGAGCACGAGCCCCGAGTTGATCCCGATCCCGATTCGGCAGCGCTCGCCGAAGTGCGACTCGACCGCGGCAAGCATGTCCGCGGCGGCCGCGAGCGCATGATCCGCGTGATCGGGGAGCCGCTCCGGGGCGCCGAAGACGCCCAGCACCCCGTCGCCCAGCAGCTTGTTCGCGTGGCCGCCGTGCCCTGTCAGGATCGGCACCACCAGCTCGAAGAACTCGTTCAGGTAGGCGACCGCCTCGCGGGCCGTCGTCCGGTCCGCGAACGTCGTGAAGCCGCGGATGTCGACGACGAGAACGGTGACCATCGCCCATTCGGGCTCCACCCGCGGGCTCATGGTCTCGCCGACGGCGGTCGCAGCCACACCGAGACATGCGCCGGCTGCATTGTCTCGATGACAACCGAGCGCAGCTCTGCTCTCAAAGCGCCCAGGTCGACCTCGTCCCGTAGCTGCGCGCCGAAGCGCTCGAGCGTATGCGCGGCGTCGTACTTGCGCCTGTAGAAGCGGCGGTCCACCACGTCCTGGATCCGCCCGCGTGCCGGGCGGAACAGGGCCGCAACGGCGAGCGTCGAGCCGGCGACGGCGAGGCTCGAGTCGCCCGTCACCCCACCGAGGACCAGCTGCAGCAGGAGCACGCAGCCGAGGTAGGCGGCCGCCAGAGTGGCCGTGAGCGCGCCGTAGACGAGCGTGCGGTTGATCACCACGTCTATCTCGTAGAGGCGGTAGCGGAGGATCGCCATTCCCGCCGCCAGCGGGAGGCTGAGGACGCCGAGCATGATCGCCGCGTTTGCCACGCCCTCGCCGACGATGTCGTAGAGCACCATGAAGGCGATCACGCACGTGCCCGCGACGGCCCCGGCGAAGGCGAGCCACTTGAGCTGCTGGCGCTGCTCGCCCCGCGCGCGCCGGAACCTGAGGATGAGGGACGCAACCGAACCGACGATCGCGATGAATATCAGTAGGAACGAGAGGCCCTGGAGCGCGTCGACCAGCGGGCTCTCCACCCCGTACGGGTTCGTCAGCTGCGGACGGTCCTCCATGGGACCGGCATGCAGGACGCCCGCCACGAAGCTTCCGCCGATGGCCGCCACGGCGCACCAGGCCACCGGTCGCCAGCGTCGCGACAGCAGCCGGCCGTCGGGGAAGAGCAGCACGAGAAACGTGGAGGGAACGAGGATCCAGGGGATCCAGGAAAGATCCCCATACAAGGCCGCCGTCTTGCCCAGCAGCGCCGGCCCGTCCCTGGCCTCGACCCAGTAGTCGGCGTACGAGCCCGTCACTGCCGCGACCCCTGCGGAGACCCCGGACCCCAGGAAGAGCCACCCGATCGCGTTGCCGGGGTGGCGCGACGCGATCAGGGCGCCGACCCCCGAGAACACGAGTGCGATGGCCCAGATGAAAAGGTCGCCGCTGTCGGCCCCGCTCGCGGAGGCCAGCGCAACCGTCTCGCCGGCGGACATGAGCAGCACGGCGGATGCCGCCAGGCCCCAGGCCAAGCGCCGGCTGCCTCGACCGCTCATCGTCTCGCCTCGGGTGCTCGCAGCCAGAGCGAAAGGTGGGCCGGCTGGAGCGTCTCCCGCACCACGGCACCCAGCTCGGAGCTCAGCGCTCGCAGGTCGACCTCGTCGCGCAGGCGCGCCGAGAACGCCTCGAGCGTGCGCTGGGCGTCGTACTTGCGCCGGAAGAAGCGCCTGTCGACCGCTGCCTGAATGCGGGCTCGTGCCGGGCGGAACAGCGCGGCGACGGCGAGCGTCGAGCCGGCGACGGCGAGGCCCGAGTCGCCCGTGATTCCATCCAGCAGGAGCTGAAGCAGCAGCACGCTGCCCAGATACGTCCCCGCCAACGTGGCTGTCAGCGCGCCGTAGACGAGCGTGCGGTTGACGACGACGTCGATGTCGTAGAGCCGGTGGCGCAGGATCGCGTAGCCGATCGCGATCGGCAGCGCCCCGAAAGCGGCCTGGGAGAAGCCGGTGATCAGACCCGCCGTCGTGCTGCGCGCGCTTTCGCCCAGGAGGCTCGGCAGCGGCAAAGTCACGAGGTAGATAAGGAGGAAGACAGCCCCGCCGAGCGCCACCCAGCGCAGCTGGGCGCGGTCGAGCGTATCCGCCCGGCGGTAGCGGATGAACAGCGCGGCCAGACCCACGGCGAAGCACAGGATCACGAGGAAGATGACGCCCGCGAGGGGCTCCGCCCAAGCCGCGCCCAGGGGGTTGGCGCTGCCCGGGACGTTCTCCACCCGGCCTCGCTGCGCGGCCATGCCGATCAGCGTGACCGCGATCAGCGCCAGCGATATCCGCGAGAACCACCTCCAGCGCGGCGAGGGCAGCCGGCCGTCGGGAAGCCGCAGCGGCAACTGGGTGCCGACAAGGCCCAGCGCGATCACCCAGACGCTCGCTCCCACGCTGATCCACTCGGCGACCGCTTCGGAGAGCGCGTCGGTCTCGAGACCCCACCTCGCAACGGAGCTGCAGGCGAGGACGATGGCGAAGAAGAGGCCGATGGTCGCAAGAAGCCAGCCGATCGTGTTGCCCGGCCGGCGCAGCGCGATCAGGCCCCCGACGATCGAGAAGGCCGCGATGGGGACGACGAAGGAGAGCGCGTCCCATGCGTCGGGACCCTTCGAGGCCCGGTCCGGCGTTGCCAGGGCAGCCGCTATGCCAAGCGCCATCAGCGCTGCCGTCACCACGACCAGGCCAACGGCCGGCGGTCCGACGCGTGGCGGACGGGAAGTGGTCATCGGGCTGCGGCCATTCTCTTCGATGACGCGAGCATCCGCGACCGCCGTCCGGGAAACGTTACGGACGCGGGCGCTCGCCGACCCGTTACGAAATCGTCTCGATCGGCGTTATCGTGGCGCCGATGGCACTCGAGATCAGCCTGATCGGCCCACCGCGCGTCGCACGAGACGGGCAGCCGGTCACCTTCGACACGCGGAAGGCCATGGCGCTGCTCGCCCATCTGGCGCTCGCCGAGCGGCCTCGCTCGCGCGACGCGCTCTGCGAACTGCTGTGGCCAGGGCGTGATTCGGAGCACGCGCGGGGCGCGCTCAGGCGGACGCTGTCGACGCTGCGCAAAGCGGTCGGGGAGAAGGCGATCGACACCACCGGCGACAGCATCGCCTTGGTGCGCGGAGCGGATCTCGCGCTCGACGTAGAGCGTTTCAGGGAGCTCGCGGCCGATGGCGCTTCGCTCGAAGCACTGGTCGACGCCGCAAGGCTGTGCTCCGCCGGCTTCCTCGAGGGCTTCTCGCTCCGTGACAGCCCCGCCTTCGACGACTGGCAGGTCGGCGAGGCCCGCGGGCTGGAACGCGAGCTCGCCACGGTCTTGCGGCGCCTGGCGATGCGGCTCGCCGCCCGCGGCGACTACGAGCAGGCGATTCGGCACGTCCGCCGCTGGCTCGAGCTCGATCCGCTCCACGAGCCCGCCCATCGCGAGCTGATCCGCCTGTACGCCTGGAGCGGGGACCGCGGGGGCGCGGTGGAGCAGTACCGGGAGTGCGTTCGAACGCTGAGCCAGGAGCTGGGGGTGGCGCCGGTCGAGGAGACCGCGACCCTCTACGACCAGGTGAGCGAAGGGACGCTGATCCCTCCCGCCGCGACCGAGGCCCCGCCTGCCGTAGAAACCCGCGCGAAGTTCGGTGGCCCACCGGCCGAGTTGCCGCTCGTGGGACGGGAGGACGAGCTGGCGGCGCTCATGGACGCCCATGTCCGGGCACAGCCGGATGGCGGCCTGGCCGTGATCGAGGGGGAGGCCGGGATCGGAAAGACACGCCTGGCGCACGAGCTCGCGAGGAAGGCGCGGAATGAGGGGGCGGTGGTGCTCGCGGCACGCTCCCACGAGGACGAGGCTGGCCTCCCGTATGGGCCAATCGTCGAGCTGCTGCGCGAGGCCGTGAGCCACATCGAGCCCGGCGGTTGGCCCGCCGTCCTGCCGCCCCAGCGCCTGGCGGATGCCTCGCTCCTTCTGCCCGAGCTGGCGAGCCTGGGAGCCGACGTGCCGGACGCGCTGCCGCTGGACGGCCCCGGCGCCCAGGTGCGTGTGCTGGAGGGCGTCGCCGCGGTCATCGGCGCGGCGTGCGAAGGATCGCAGCCGGGGATCGTCCTGCTCGATGACGCTCACGCCGCGGACGAGGCCACGCTGGACGCGATTTCGTATGTCGGCCACAGGCTGCGCAGCCGGGCGTTGCTGCTGGTGGTGAGCTGGCGCAGTGAGGCTGTGCCCCCGGGACATCGGCTCCGCCGCCTCGCGGCTGACCTCTCCCGCGATGGAAGGGCGGCAATCGTGAGCCCGGCCCGCCTCAGTGAGGACGAGGTCGGGCAGCTGGTGCAAGCGGTTCATCAGGATGCTGCCGCAGCCGGGCTCGAGCGCCGCGTCTACCTCGAGAGCGAGGGTCTGCCTCTCTTCGTGGCCGAGTACCTCGCGGCACTGGACGCGGGAGGCGAACGGGCGCAGGAGTCACTGCGCCCCGAGGTGCGGGGCCTGCTCGAGGCGCGGCTCGGCGGACTCGGCGACGTGGCTCGCCAGGTGCTGGGCGCCGCGGCAGCCATTGGGCGGTCATTCGATCTCGACACGGTGCGGCAGGCGAGCGGTCGAAGCGACGAAGAGACCGTGGGTGCACTCGAGGAGCTCGTCGCGCATGGTGTGGTCAGGGAGGTCCCGGGAGCCGAGCCGGCGTACGACTTCTCGCACCAGAAGCTGCGTGCCCTGGTCTACGACCAAACCGGCCTGGCACGGCGGCGGTTGCTGCACGGGCGCGTCGCGTCCGCCATGTCGAGCCGGCCGAGCGGCGAGAACGCGGCGCTCGTCGCGCACCACCTGCGCCTGGCCGGCGACGACGCCGGTGCGGCGGAGCACTATCGCCTCGCGGCCGAGCACGCCGCCGCGCTCCATGCCCACGCCGACGCGCTGGAGCACCTCGAGGCGGCGCTCGCCCTTGGATCGCCCGACACCGCCGGCCT
>Ga0126314_10001347_pt1 | contig 11786 bp, 12 predicted proteins | sample Plot105B_FD_92535 | JGI IMG/M metagenome (GOLD analysis project Ga0126314, IMG submission 92535) | Serpentine soil microbial communities from UC McLaughlin Reserve, CA, USA - Plot105B | ecosystem: Environmental > Terrestrial > Soil > Grasslands | place: USA: UC McLaughlin Reserve, Lake County...
CTGCGCAACAGCGCGGCGGAGCACGGGGTGCGCCTGCGGCTCTTCCACGGGCGCGGCGGCACGGTCGGGCGGGGCGGGGGGCCCACTCACGCGGCCATACTCGCGCAGCCGCCCGGCACGCTCGACGGCCCGTTCAAGCTCACCGAGCAGGGCGAGGTGATCTCCGACAAGTACCTCCTGCCGGCGCTCGCCCACGACAACCTCGAGCTGATGCTCGCGGCGGCGCTCGAGTCGACCGTGTTGCACCGGAGGCCACGAATGCCGGCCGCTTCGCTCGAGCGCTGGGTCGAGACGATGGAGCTGATCTCCGCCTCGGCCTCCGAGAGCTACCGCGAGCTCCTGGATTACCCCGAGCTACGGCGCTACTACTTCGCCTCGACTCCGGTCGAGCTGCTGTCGGAGCTGCACCTCGGCTCGCGCCCGGCTCGGCGGCCGGACGCGGGCGACGGGCTCGAGGGCCTGCGCGCGATCCCGTGGGTGTTCGGCTGGACGCAGTCGCGCCAGATCGTGCCGGGCTGGTATGGCGTGGGGAGCGGCCTCGCGGCCGCTCGCGGCGCGGGCTTCGGCGATCGGCTGCGCGAGATGCACGAGGGCTGGCAGTTCTTCCGCAACTTCCTCTCGAACGTGGCGATGACGCTCGTGAAGACGGATCTCGAGCTGGCCGCCCACTACGTCGGCCGGCTCGTACCGCCGGAGATCGCGGGGCCATTCGAGGCGATCCAGTCGGAGTACGAGCTCACGCTTCGCGAGCTCGCCGCCGTGACCGGCGAGCGCGAGCTGCTCGAGACGAACCCGGTGCTGCGCCGCACGCTCGCCATCAGGGATGCGTACCTGGCGCCGCTGCACTACCTCCAGGTGTCGCTGCTCGAACGTTGGCGGGGCGGCACCGATCGCGACCCGGACGTGGCGCGGGCGTTGCTCCTGAGCGTGAACGGGATCGCCGCGGGGCTCCGCAACACGGGCTGAGGCTCTTAGGCGTCTCTCACCTCCGCTTTCAGGTGCGTTCAGCAACAGCCGCTTCGATGCGCGCCATGAACCGAACGCTCACCGCAACCACACCGCCCTATCCACGCGCGCTCCCCGGCTCGTACGTCCGCGGCCGCGAGACCTACGCCTCGCTCGCCGAGTTCGTGCTCGCCGACCCGCGCCGCGCGCTCTCGCACGAGCGCGACGTGGGGCTCGGCTGGGAGCGCGACGGCTGCCTCCACCGCGCAGCCGTGGTGCTCGCCACGCGCGAGCTCTATCTCTGCCAGCTCGGGCCGCCGGAGCAGGGAGGCGGGCATGTCCGCGTGCTCGCCACGCTCCCGCGGGCCCGCGCGGTCGACGACCTGCTCGGCGGCTGGCGGGACGCCCACGGCGAGCCCGACTCGCTCGACTGGCTGCTCGAGCGCGTGGCCGCGCGGGCGCCGGCACCGGCCCTCGCGGGCGCGTCCTCTAGGGGCTCGCCCGGCTGATTCAGGGGTGAGGCTCAGGGGCCCTCCCCGATGTAACGGCGCGCGCAATGGCCGAGAGTGCGCGCCATGGACTTGGCCTTTGCTTACGAGCACACGGACATTCCGCCGGGCCTAACGCTCGCGGACTGGAGGCGTGCACGGCCCCGCCCGAAGCGGACGTGGCGCGCCGCCCTGCGCTCAGCTCACATCGCCGGCTCCGCCTCGCGCAGCGCCCCCTCGCGACGCAGGCGCAAGCCGATCAGCGGGTAGATCGCCGTCGAGAGCATCGCGGCGCCCACGAGGCTCGCCGCGGTTGACGCCCGCATGTGGCCCTGCTCGACGGCGAGCGTCGTGATCGCGACGACGAGCGGCAGCTCGGTCGCGGAGAGAACTGCCAGCGCCGTGCGGTCGGTCCGGGCCAGCACGCGGCGGTAGAGCAGCATCGCCGGGACACCCCGGACGACCAGGAACAGCGCCAGGAAGAGCGGCAGCTCGAGCAGGCGAATCGGGTCGTCGACGAGTGCCGAGGTCTCGAACTTGATGCCGCTCACGATGAAGAAGAAGGGTATGAAGAAGCCGTAGCCGACGGCCGTGAGCTTCGACTCGAGCGCGCTCACCTCGCGCCCGCGGAGCGCGAGGCGGGTGATCACGCCGGACACGAAGCCGCCCAGCAGGAGCTCGAGCCCCAGCTCGGCAGCAAGTGTGACCAGCGCGAACACCAGGACGACGACGATCCGGATGCCGAGCTGCCCGCTCGTCTCGAGGTTGCGCTCGATCAGCTTCCAGCCCGGCCCCGCTCCGCGCACCGCGATCATCGCCGTCGCCACGGCCAGCCCGGTGAACGCGAGCAGGATCAGCGCGTTGCTGAGCGCCCCCTTCGTCGAGAACAGCAGCGTGATCAGGAGGATCGGGCCGAACTCGCCCACCGCGCCCGCGGCCAGCATGTACGTCCCGAAGCGCGTACGCAGCTCGCCCGCGTCGCCGAGGATCGGGATCAGCGTGCCGATCGCCGTGGTCGCCAATGCCGAGCCCGTGAAGAGGAGCGAGAGCACCACCCCCGCGAGGGCGAGCAGGCCGCCGAGCGAGTAGGCGAGCGCGAGCGAGATCAGCCAGCCGAGCGCCGCAAGACGCAGCGGGGCGCCGCGGATGCGCTCGAAGTCGATCTCGTAGCCCGCGAAGAAGAACAGCATCCCCAGGCCGAGGTTCGCGAAGAACTCGATGAATTCGTCGGGCTCCGCCCAGCCGAGCACGTCGGGTCCGATCACGATCCCGAGGAGCACCTCGAGAACGACGACCGGCAACACGAGCCGCGACGCAATCGCGCCGGCGACGATCGCCGCCAGGGCGGCCACGGCGACGATCACGAGGAACGACGAGGCGTCGACGGTGACCATCAGCGCGGGCGCCGTGCGGCTCCGCCGCCGACCGCGTCGACCAGCGGCTGGAAGCGCAGGCGCACCGGGCGGCTGAGAACGATGTAGCTCGTGGAGCGCCGGATCGCCTGGCCGGCGAGGAGCCGGTTCACGATCTCCTGGAGATGCTCGGTGTCGCGCGCGGCGACCCGGCAGATGAGGTCCTCGGGACCGCTCACGGCGTCGACCGAGAGCACCTCCGGCGTATCGCCGAGGACCTTCACCGCCTCGGCGAGCCGGCCCTGGGTGAGCTCGAGCATCACGTACGCCTGGATCGGGTGGTCGATCGCGGCGGCGTCGATCTCGGGGCCGTAGCCGCGGATCACTCCGCGCTGCTCGAGCTTCGCGAGCCGCGCCTGGACGGTTCCGCGCGCGACCCCGAGCCGGCGCGATATCTCGAGCAGCCCCACGCGCGGATCCTCTCGCAGGGCGGCGATCAGCCGCGCGTCGAGCTCGTCGATCGGTGCCTTATCGGGTGAACGTGGACTGGTCAAAGTGACCAGACACTAACCGACTTTCGGGACGCAACTGGTCAAATTGACCTGTCCACAGGGTCAGACTTGTAACTGGCTTCCTCGAGTGCTGATGTTTCAGGCATGTTTGAGGAGGCGCAGCTCTATTCCCCGGTCACCCAAGGCGAGGACGGCGCGGTCGAGGTTCACCTGGCCCACGACCATCCCGGCGCCAACGACCCGGACTACCGCCGCCGCCGCAACGAGATCGCCGCGCTCGCGCTCGAATGGTCGCCTGGCGAGCCGGCGCCGCCTGTCCGCTACACGGACGCGGAGCAGGAGGTCTGGCGCACGGTCTGCCGCGAGCTGCGGCCAAAGCACGAGCGGCTCGCCATCCGCGAGTTCAACGAGGCGAAGGAGAAGCTCGACCTCCCGGTCGACGGCGTCCCGAGCCTCGACCTCGTGAGCGACCGCCTCGCGCCGATCAGCGGCTTCCGCTACGCGCCGGCCGCCGGGCTCGTGCCGCTGCGCGAGTTCTACGGCTCGCTGTCCGAGCGCATTTTCCACTCGACCCAGTACGTGCGCCACCCGGACATGCCCCTGTACACGCCGGAGCCGGACATCATCCACGAGGTGATCGGGCATGGCCACCTGCTGGCCACGCCCACGTTCTCGGAGCTGCACCGGCTCACGGGCGAGGCCACGCACCGCCTGCGCGACGAGGACAACCTGCGCTTCCTCTCGCGCGTGTTCTGGTTCTCAGTCGAGTTCGGAGTCGTCGTGGAGGACGGCAAGTTGCGCGCATACGGGGCGGGGATCCTCTCGTCGTACGGGGAGATCGACGAGTTCCGCGACATGGAGCACCGCCCGCTCGACCTGATCGAGATGGGCACCGTTGACTACGACATCACGCAGTACCAGCCCGTGCTCTACAGGGCGGAGTCTCTGGACGAGGTGCGCGAGGTGGTCGGGGGCTTCCTCCGGGAGTGCACCGACGACTCGATCTTCGCGATGCGGGAGGCGGCGGCGGCCGGCCAAACGGCTGCGCCTTCCTGAGCTCGCAGGGGAAGGACGAGCTCAGGGACACCGGGGGAGAGAGCCCGGCGGCGGTCCGACCGGACCGCCGCCGGGCGCCTCACGGGGGGTCAGACCCATCCCCCGGTGGATGGGTCTGACCCCGCCTCGCGTTCGGCTAGAAGCCGGGCGGTGGCCCGCCGGGCGGTCCGGACCCCGGTCCGAACCTCGGCCCGCCGCGGCCGCCGTGCGGGCCAGGCCCGGGCAGCGACTCGAGCGCGTCCTCGACCTTCGACTGATCGAGGTCGAAGCGCTCGCCGAGAAAGCCGGCGAGCTGCTCGCGCTCGTCCGCGCGCGAGCGCGCGACGTCGTCGCGCACCGAGCGAAGCGCCTTGCGCAGCTCGGCCGGGGTAACGCCGAGCTCGTCCGCGAGGCTGCGCAGCATCTCCCGCGGCCCGCGGAACCGCTCGCCGTCGGGCCGCGTGGCCTCGAGCGCGTCCGCAACCTCGTCGGCGTCCAGGTCGAGCGCCTCGGCGAGCGCGCTCGCAAAGGCGCCCTCGCGCGCCGCGTGCTGCTGGGTGTGGAACTCGCGCAGCGCCGCCTCCAGCTTGTCGGCGTCCACGCCGAGGGCGTCAGCCAGCTCGTCGGCACCGCAGGCCGCGGGGCCGGCGGCATCGGCGCTGCCAGTGCCCGAGCCGCTCCCGGCCGCCGTGGCGCGTCCGTCTCCCGATGTGCTGCCGACCGCGTACGCGGCGGAGGCGAGCGCCACCGCGGCCACGAGCAGCAATGCTGTGTGTCTGATGCTTGGTAGTCGCATGGAGCGAGCATCGAGCGCGTGTGTAGGAGCCGCGTAAGAGCACGGTAGGAGCGACCGAAGAGCCCCCCGGACAGCCGCCACAATGGCGGCGTGAGGCTGCTGCTAGTGGAGGATGACCGCTCGCTGCGCGATGCGTTGCGCCGCGCGCTGGGGCTCGCCGGCTATGAGGTGCTGAGCGCAGCGGGCGGCCAGGAGGCGCTCACCCAGGTCGCGGTCGCCCGCCCGGACGCCGTGGTGCTCGACATCGGCCTGCCGGACATCGACGGCCTCGAGGTCTGCCGCCGGCTGCGCGCGGCGGGGAACCGCCTGCCCGTGCTCATGCTGACCGCGCGCGACGCCGTGGACGACCGCATCGACGGGCTCGACGCCGGCGCCGACGACTACGTGGTCAAGCCCTTCGACGTCGGAGAGTTGAAGGCCCGGCTCAGGGCGCTCCTTCGCCGCAGTCTCGGGGAGGGCGACCCGGACTCGCTCAGCTTCGAGGAGCTCCGCATCGACAGCGCGCGCCACGGCGTGGTGGTAGCTGACGAGTTCGTCGAGCTCACGCGCACCGAGTACGGGCTGCTCGAGCTGTTGATGATGCACCCGCGCCGAGTGCTGCCGCACGACCTGATCTACGACCGCGTGTGGGGCTACGACTTCGGGCCCGCCTCGAACGCGCTGCGCGTGTACATCGGCTACCTGCGGCGCAAGCTCACCGATGCGGGCGCGCGGCCGCTCGTCCACACGGTGCGCGGCGTGGGCTACGTCCTTCGGGAGCCATGAGCCTGCGAGTGCGGATGGCGCTCGCCACGGGGCTCGCCGTGGCGGTCGCGATCCTCGTGGCCGGCGTGGCCGTCTACGCGGGCGTGCGCTCGCAGCTGCGCGGCGAGGTGGACGACAGCCTCCGCGAGCGGGCAGAGGCGCTCGTGCACGCCCCGCGCCCGCGCGGAGCCGGGCTGCCTCCGGGCGCGCCGCCAGCCGGCGAGCCACCCGCCGACCGTGCGCGGCCCGAGCGCTTCGGCGGCCCGCTCGCATACGTGCAGGTGGTCTCGCCCGTAGGCGACGTCAGGCGGCTCCCGTTCTCGCGCGGCGAGCTGCCGGTGACGGACGAGGCGTTGGCCGTCGCGCGTGAAGGCGGCGAGAACCTGTCGGATCTGACGGTCGACGGCGCGCACGTGCGCGTGCTCACCACGGGGGCGCCGGGCGGCGGCGCCTTCCAGGTCGCTCGCTCGCTCGAGGAGGTGGACAGCCAGCTCGACCGGATCGCGGTCGTTCTCGCGGTGGTCGGGCTCGCGGGCATCGCGCTGAGCGCAGCGCTCGGTCTGCTGGTGGCCAACACCGCGCTCGCCCCGATCGAGCGCTTCACCCGGAGGACGGAGGAGCTGAGCGGCGACCCGGACCCGTCGCAGCGGATCGAGGACGGCGGCGGCGACGAGCTCGCCCGCCTCGCCCGCAGCTTCAACGCGACGCTGGACGCCCTCGAGCGATCGGTGGAGTCGCAGCGCCAGCTGGTGGCCGACGCGAGCCACGAGCTGCGCACCCCAATCGCGAGCCTGCGCGCGAACATCGAGACGCTCGAGCACGCCGACCGCCTGCCGCCGGTCGAGCGGGAGGCGCTCCGCCGCGACGTGATCGCCGAGCTCGACGAGCTGACCGGCCTTGTGGCCGACGTCGTCGAGCTGGCGCGTGGGGCGCGCCCAGGCGATCGCCACGAGGACGACGTGCGGCTCGACCACGTCGTCACCGCGGTCGTCGAGCGCGCGCGTGCGCGCGCGCCGGAAGTCGACTTCGACCTCCGCGCAGAGGAGACCGTCGTGCGGGGCGACCCGGCCCGGCTTCAGCGGGCCGTCTCGAACCTGCTGGAGAACGCCGTGAAGTGGAGCGCGCCCGGCGGCCGCGTCGAGGTGAACCTCGCGGGCGGAGAGCTCAGCGTGCGGGACCACGGCCCCGGCTTCGAGGAGGGCGACCTCCCGCACATCTTCGAGCGCTTCTACCGGTCAGGCGCCGCCCGCGCGCTCCCGGGCTCCGGCCTCGGCCTTGCGATCGTGCGACAGGCAGCGGAGTCGCACGGCGGCAGCGTGAGCGCGGCAAACGCGCCGGGCGGCGGCGGCCTCGTGCGCGCCTCGTTCGGTCCGGCATCGGGCGGCGGCTAACCCCGCCGCACCGCCGCGGCCGCCACGACGGCGTCCTCCCATGCCATCCCGGTGCTCTTGAAGAGGCGCGGGCGCCCGAGAGGCGGTGTGGACTCGCCGCGCACGAGCTGCGCGAGCGTCACGAGCTGGTCGGGGTCGAGCGCGCCGGCGCGTGCCGCGAGCACCACGTCGCCGGCCTCGCGCAGCGCGGTCGCGCGATCCTCCACCACGACGAACGCGCGAGCGGCGAGCCGCTCGTCCACCTCGCGCGCCTCTGGTTCGTGCGAGCCGATCGCGATCACGGCCGCGTCGTCCCCGACGGTGCCACCGTCGAAGAGCGGCTCGCGCGCGGTCGTGCAGCAGCACACGATGTCGGCCGCGACGGGTGCGTCCGCGTCGCCGGCGGACGCCGAGAAGCCGGCGTCGTGGCAGTACTCGAGGAAGGCGTCGAGGCGGCCCGGATCGCGACCGATCGCCTCGATCCGCTCGATCGGTCGAACCGCCGCGAGCGCCTCGACGTGAGCCCGCGCCTGCGGGCCCGTTCCGAAGACGAGCAGCCGGCTCGCGTCGGCCGGGGCGAGCAGGCGAGCGGCGAGCGCGGACACCGCGGCGGTGCGCACGGCCGTGAGCGCGATGCCGTCGATCAGCGCGACCGGCGAGAGCGTCTCCGCGTCGAAGAGCGCGTAGACGCCCTGGATCCGTGCGAGCCCGCGAGCGGGATTCGCCGGAGCCACGCTCGCGAGCTTCACGCCCACCGGTCCGGCGGCCGCGGACGGCATCAGCAGCAGCTCCCCGGCGGGCGCCGCGAGCGAGCTGCGCGGCGGGTCCGCAGCGGGGTCGAGCCCGCCCTCGAGTGCTGCCGCGAGCGCATTGACCGCCTCCGTTAGCGACAGCGCGCTGGCGAGCGCGTCGGCGTCGAGGAAGCGCGGAACCGTCACCGGAGCACGAAACCGTCGCGCAGCGGGTCGCGCGGGTCGAGCAGGAAGCGGTGCTCGCCAGTGCGGTAGGCGGCGCCGCTCACCTCGGTGATCACCGCGGGGCGACCCTCGGCCGTCAGCTCGTCGGTCACGTGCGCGCGGAACTCGGTGCCGACGATCGATTCGTGCACGAGCGCCGCACCCAGCGCCAGCAGGCCGTCCGCGTGCAGGACCGCCGCGCGTGCCGAGGTACCGGAGCCGCAGGGCGAGCGGTCCACCTGACCGTCCGCGAAGACGGTCACGTTCCGCTGACGCACGGGGCTCTCGCCGCGCTCTTCGTAGAAGATCGTCCCGTAGATCCCGGATAGGCGCTCGTCGCTGGGATGGCGAGCCGCCTCGCTGCCCGCGAGCGCGGCCTTCACGGCGCGCCCGGCCGCGATCAGGTCGGCGATCCGGGCCGGCTCCACCGACAGCCCGAGGGCGGCGGCGGGGAGCGATGCGTAGATGGCGCCGCCGAATGCGATGTCGACGGCGACACGCCGGCCGCCCTCGAGCGACAGTTCGAGACCGCGAGCAAGCACGTACGCGGGCACGTTTCGGAAGGTGACGCCGGACAGCGACCCCCGCTCACGGCGCACGCGGGCCAGCACGCGCCCCGACGGTACGTCGATCGCGAGGGGCGTCTCACCGTCGGCGATCGCCTCGACCCGGCCGGACTCGACGAGCCAGGCGCCGAGCGCGATCGTGCCGTGCCCGCAGGCCGTCGAGAAGCCGTCCTTGTGCCAGAAGAGTGAGCCGATCGCGGCGGCGTCGTCGTCGGGCGGCACGAGGAAGCAGCCGTACATGTCCGCGTGCCCGCGCGGCTCGTGACAGAGGAGCTTCCGCACGGCGTCGATCTCGGCGTCCGCGCGGGCGCGCTCGCGCCGCTCCCGGACCGAGGCCCCCGGGATGTCGGGCGCCCCTCCGACGACGATGCGAAAGGGCTCGCCGGCGGTGTGGTAATCGATCGTGCGGAGCTCCACGCCCCGCACAGCCTAAGCCGGCGCCAGGCCGCTCAGCGACACCTCGACGGCCGCCTCGAAGCGCGCGCGGATCGCAGCCGCGGCCGCCTGCTCCTCGCCGCGGATCCGCTCGGCCAGCCGGGCTGTCTCCTCGTCTCCGGCCCGCTCGGCCACGAGCCGCAGCTGCGAATACGCGGCGATCTCGAGGTGCTCGAACGCGAACGCGAAGCCGGCGAGCTTGGCGGGTGTGTCACCCGGCTGCGCGCCCATGAAGCCGCCGAGGTTGAGGCCGCCGATCCGGAGCACCGCGTTCTTGAAGCGCGACGGTCGCGACCCGCGCGCCTCGAGGCGCGCGCCCACGGCGGTCTGCTGCGCGCGCGTCTCCTCGAGGTGCTCCTCGAACGCCTTGCGCAGCTCCGGCTCCGCGGCGAGGACGGGGGCGGCCTCGAGCAGCTGAAGCGCCTGGGCCTCGATCGCGTGCGCGTCCTGCAGATAGCGGTCGAGCTGGGCGCCCAGATCGTCGGGATCCACCTCGCGCAGCGAGGCGTCCACCGCGCGCTCGAACCCGTCCGCCAGCCGCTCGGCCATCGCCGCCTCCTGCTCGCGGATCGAGCGGGCCATCTCGGCGGTGTCGACGTCGCCGGCGCGCTCCGCGACGTGCACGAGCAGGTCGTACGCCGCCAGCTCCATGTGCTCGTAGGAGTATGCGTGCGACACGAGCTTGCCGGGCGTGTCCGGTTGGGAGCGCGCGAACGCGACCATTCCGATGCCGCCCGCGCGCGCCACCAGGTCCTTCACGAGCGAGCGGTCTGCCGAGCGCGCGTCCAGCCGGGCGCGCACGCGGCGCTCCTGCTCGCGTGTCTCCTCGAGGTGCTCGCGGAACGCGCGCGCGAGCTGCGGGTCGCGCGCCATGCGCGGTGCGACGACCAGCTGTTGGAGCGCCTGCTCCTCGATCGAATGGACGTCGGTCAGATGCTTTACGAGCTGCTCGGTGACGGTGTCGGCCATGCGGCTCGACTACCCGGGCGGGCCGCGGGCTACCCGGACACGGGCGCCGACGCGTCCACGGCGAGCTCCTCTCCCTCCGCGGCGATCAGGACGCGCCCGGCGCCTCCGCCCGCCGCCTCCCAGCGCTCGACCGCCGCCGCGTGGAAGTCCTCGAGGAACGCGTCTGTGTGGAGGGGGTCGTGGTGGAACAGGGCGAGGCTCTGAACGCCGGCCCGGCGCGCGAACGCGAGCGTGTGAGAGATCGCCGAGTGACCCCAGCCGACGTGGTTCGGATACTCGTCGTCCGAGTACTGGGCGTCGTGCAGAAGCAGCGCCGCGCCCTCCGCGAGCGCGAGCCCCGAGATCCACTCGCCCTCGATCGTGTCGAGGTCGCCCGCGAGCACCGGCTCATGGTCGGGGATGTAGCAGAGCGTCGTGTCGCCCTCGGTGATCCTGTAGCCAAGCGTCGGCCCGCGGTGCGTCACGGACTCCGCGCGCACCGTGGCGGGGCCGATCTGCCATTCGCTGTGAGGCGCCTCGCGGAAGGAGACGTGGCAGGGGAGCTCGCGCACCTCCACCGGCGCGAGCGGCGCCGAGATGTAGCGCGCGATTCGGTCGAGGAGCGGCGCGTCCGGCGCCTCCGGCCCCCAGATCTCGAGCTCCGAGTCGGGCCGGAAGGCGGGCGCGAAGAACATCAGCCCCTGGATGTGGTCGAGATGCAGGTGCGTGAGGAGGATGTGCACGCGCCGGCCGCCGTCGCCGAGCGCGAGCCCGAGGCTGCGCAACCCGGTGCCCGCGTCGAGCACGATGAGGGTGCCGTCCGAGAGCGTGACCTGGACGCACGAGGTGTTGCCGCCGAAGCGCGTGGTCTCGGGCCCCGGCGACGGGATCGAGCCGCGCGCCCCCCAGATCTTGACCCTCACCTGGGGTCGCCTCCGCAGACCGTGTCTCCGTCGGAGACCACTCAGTCGTCCTCGGACCAGAACAGCGCGAGCGCACCGTGGGTCGCGCGGCTCGTGAGGATCGGGATGGCCGTGACGTGTATGTCGCGCACCACGCCGTCGGCCGCGCGAAAGCGGATCTTGTCGAAAGCCGCCTGGCGTCGCCGCAGCGCCCGTACGAGCGGCAGCGCGGCGAGCGGCAGCTCGTTGCCCTCCTCGTCGAGCGCCTGGAAGGCGGTCGCCCATTCGCTCTCGTCGCTCTGCCCCATCTCCTCGAACCTGCGGCCGAGCAGCACCGACGCCGCGTCGTTGTAGAAGGCCAGCGCCCCGTCGGCGTCCACCAGGAAGGCGGGCGTCGACAGCCCCGTCACGAAGTTGCGCGCGTGGATCAGCTCGATAGGCCGGTGTGCCTCCGTCACCGCTCGGCTCCTCCGCTCAGGTTCCTTATTTCACGTACCGCCACCGGCAAGGTGGTCAGATCGTACGTCCGACCGACGCGAACGTCGGCAAGCGTTTGCAGCGTGCGCTCCGCCGCCGGGTTCGCGTCGACCCAGGCGTCCACGCGCGCGCCCGCGTCCTCCGCGTCCGGCCCGTCGCGCAGCACCTCGGCCGTGAGCTCGCGGTGGATGGCGTACAGATCGTCGCGCAGCGCCGCCCGCGCGCGTGCGCGCCAGCGGTCGTCGCGCGGCAGCTCGATC
>Ga0126314_10001348_pt1 | contig 11786 bp, 10 predicted proteins | sample Plot105B_FD_92535 | JGI IMG/M metagenome (GOLD analysis project Ga0126314, IMG submission 92535) | Serpentine soil microbial communities from UC McLaughlin Reserve, CA, USA - Plot105B | ecosystem: Environmental > Terrestrial > Soil > Grasslands | place: USA: UC McLaughlin Reserve, Lake County...
CGGCATAGGTGGCGCGATCCTCGTCGGGCAGGAACAGGTCGCGAAGCGAGTCCCAGAAGCCGACGCTTGCATCGCCAAGGGAATTTGTATCGCCGCTTGCAGTCTGGTCGGTGTTGCGCTCGTAACCCGGAACGAATTGAATGCTGTCGCGCGAAACGCCCGCCCCATGAAGCCGGCGGACAGCTTCCTCAGCGTCGGTCCGACTGTCGAAGAAAGCCGTAATCATTCGTCGACGGGACGATCCGCTTGTTATGCCAGAGCTCATGGGGGTGTCTCCTCTTCACTGGGGGCTGGGTCAGGCGCGAGCCGTTCCACCACGGCTCGCTGCTTCCTCAACGCGACAGGCACTTTCACGGTTTCGTTCGAGACCTTGCGTCGGATGTGCAGTTCCTCCTTCAGGACGAGCCGCTTCTCGAGGACGAGCACCTCCTCGACCACGGGCACGATCGTCAGATCGCCTTCGGTTCTGGTCTCGGGGGCGGTCTCGACAACCATGTCAACGGGCACCCGAGTGACCTCGACCGACTCATGCTGCACGTCGGCGCAGGCGAAGTCTTCGAGCGTCTCCGTAACGGTCCGCACGCGGACGTGCCCCGTCACCACCTCTCGTTTCTGAACCGACGCTGTTTCCTCGGCGAGAGGCACCGCCTGCTCGGCCGCAGCCTGAGATCCGCCAGTCCGCACCTCATCGCGAGTCGGAGCATGATTCTCGTCGCTTTTGGACGTTAAGTTGACCATTCAATGACCCGGACTGACTGCTGTAAACCGCCGCGCCAGTTTAGAGTTCCTCGGACTTTGGAATACTACATCGCCGATGCTCCGAGACTGTGAGGAATCGGGTGCCATGGTCTCGTGCTGCCGAGCGGGCGAGTCCAGATCCGTCGTCGAAAAGATCAAGGTTGAGATCCGAGACCGACGACGGTCTCGCCGGTGTGCAACGCTCGGCCCCGAAGGCCATCCCCGAACTATTCTTGCGTTCCGCCGTTAATCGGAGCCTTCCCGATCCCGGAGGACTGGGTGGGCGGTCTGCTCGATCAGTCCCGGTCCTGCAGCGACGGCGACCATGTCGTCTCCTGGTTGGAAGCGGGTCAGAACCGGAGGATTGCGCCGGACGACCGGGCGCGAGCAGTCGAACCCGGGACCATAGAGGAGTGCGAACAAGAGACAGGAACGCCCCGCCAGGGGTCGGTCGCGAAGCTGTCACAGGAGCTGATGCTGTCGATCGGTTTACGCCGGACGGGCGGGTCCCGAAAGAGCAGGATGTCCCGTTGGAAATGAATCGAGGAGGAAGCCATGAGCGAGAAGCGCACCACCGGTGACGTGAGCAGGGGTGCCCCCGAAAAACAGGCGGGGTCTGCAGCGAACGAGGGCAGCGTGGAAAATTTTTACGCGCAAGCGACGGACGCGGCGCGAACCGTTGCCGATCAGGCCTCCGGCCTGGCCCGCCAGGCCTATCGACAGGGTGAGCACTACATCCAGGAAGGCCGCCGCCGCTATCCCCAAGCGGAAAGCTATTATCGGGATGGCACTCATCTCGTCGAGCAACAGGTACACGCGAGTCCTTGGTTGGCGCTCCTCCTCGCAGGAGCCGTCGGCTATGTATTCGCTCTGCTGGTTCACGGGCGCGATTAGGGCGCCATTGGAGCACACGCGAAATCGCAAACGAAAACAGCCTATTCAGGAAGCGCTCTGAAAGGCGCCGGCCCGTGAGGGCAGAATGGCCGATGATTGCGTTTGTCGAAATCGCCGGCCCGGTTCACGAGACGGGCAGGTCACATCACCCAAGCTCCCGTATGCGGGTCAGAGGTCGCCCAATAGATCCGGATGGATCGAGCGCTTCCGGTTCCTAGGGTCGCATTTGGGAAGGCCAACAGGTTCGCTCGTGGGAGCCGCGCTGCCGCATCGGCCAAGTTCAGGCCGGCCGGGATGCGCTGCCGAGAGCTGTCGAGATCTCCGCCAGGGTTGCCCGTTCCGCATCGCTGACCGCAACGCCGCCAAAGCCCAGAAAACCGCCCTCGTTGCCCGCTTCCGCGGCCTTCTGGGCGACGTCGCGCAGCCATGCCTTGAACCCGGCTGCGTCCTCGGGAGCCTTGGCGTCCACCAGGGCCGCGATGGCGCGCAGCTCCTGTATGGCCTTTCCTTTGATCTCGTCGAGCTGCGCGCCCTTGAACTGCTCCTGCAGGCGGTCGCGGGCGGCGGTGCGCGTCTCAGGTGTGGTGATGTCTTCGGCGACGGCTTTGGCAAGGGGGTTTGCCGCCGCGTTCTGCTTGGCGTCGAGCAAGGACCAGCCGCCGGCCATCGCCTCTTTCAAGAGACCCCACAATCCGCTCGGGTCGGCTGCCGTGATAGCCATTCCAGCTACCATCGGGCTTGTCACGACGCGCGCCCATTCCTCCGGCGTGAAGTTTACCTTGCCTGCCATTGTGTCCTCCCTGACCTCACGCTCAATCCCCGATTCATGGCTTGGTTCCGTGCCGGGACGAGCCGCTCGCCCCGTTACCGCAGGTTCGATAGACCCGCGCGCCGTAAGCCGTCTGCGAAATGTTCTCGGTATCTCACCTCGCGGTAGGGAGTCGTGACTTCGAATTGCTGCTGCGGGTCTTTCGGCTGGCGGGAGATGAACTCGACCAGCAAAGGCTGTGCTTCAGCCGTGCGTCCAAGTTGGCCGAGGCTCGCGAGGAGCGTTCGCACGGCCAGGTAGGGTCGACGCGCACGCATTGCGAGTTCGCCGTAATGTACCGCCTCCTCGTAGTTCTCCTGGTGGTAGTGAGCCAACGCAACAAAGCTCAGGACGCTTCCCGCTTGAGGATCGTTGGGGTTCAGGCGGAGGCTGCGCAGCAAAGAATCGAGCGCTTCCGCGAAATGCCCGATAAAGACGCGAACAAAGCCGAGAGCGAAAAAGCCCAACGCGAAATTCGGATTAAGGTCAATCGAACGTTGCGCCTCGGCAAGCGCCTGCGGGTGCATCCGCCTCAGCAAATTTGCCCAGCAGAAGGCGTAGTGGCCGTATGGGTCACGCTCATCGAGCAAGACCGCACGCGACGCAGCTGCATAGGTTTCGGACACATCCCGTGCGATATCGTTGCTCCACCCGTACCAGATTCGGCTATTCAGGGTACGGGCCAGTGCCATGTGTGCCTGGGCGAGGTTCGGATCGAGTGTGATCGCCTGTCTCAGGAGAGCAACGGCCTGCTCGTGGTCCTCAGATGCGAGCTGGGAAAAATGCCACATCGCGCGCATAAAGCAGTCGAAAGCGTCGAGATTGCCGACGTTCTTCCGAAAGGCTCGTTTCCCCTCGACAAGCAGCATCTCTGGCTCAATCGCCCCGACCACGCTTTGCGTGATCTCGTCCTGGATGGCGAAGATGTCGGCCATATCGCGGTCGAACCGCTCGGCCCACAGGTGATTGCCGGTTTCCGCTTCGATCAGCTGCCCTGTGATCCGTACGCGCTGGCCAGCCCGACGTACGCTACCCTCGAGGATGTATCGCACGCCAAGCTCGCAAGCGACGTGCTTCACGTCGACGGCTCGCCCTTTGTAGACGAAAGTCGAGTTTCGAGCGATGACGAAGAACCAGCGATGGTGAGACAGAGCGGTGATGATATCTTCTGTGATGCCGTCCGCGAAATACTCCTGCTCGGGATCGCCGCTCATGTTGGAGAACGGGAGCACAGCAACGGAGGGCTTGTCGGGCAGTGCGAGGCCGCCGCCCAACACGCCTGAGGCTATCGGATGCTCAGGGCGCCAATCCACGGAATAGATCGAAACCGGTCGGCTGATATTCTTCAACGTGCGTTGCCCGATCGGCGTGAGTGCAAATTTCAGCTTACCCTCGATCTGATCGCGCACCGCGCCCGCTATGCAAATCCCGCCTGGTTCCGCCACTCCTTGCAGCCGTGCGGCAACATTCACTCCATCGCCGAACAGGTTGTCGCGGTCTGCTATCACATCGCCAAGGTTGACGCCGATCCGGAACTCCATCCTTCGGTCCTTCGCGAGATCGGCGTTGTGCCGATCCAGCGCACGCTGGATCGCCACCGCGGCGCGCACGGCCTGCACTGCGCTGCTGAACTCCGCGATCATACTGTCTCCGGCAGATCCGAAAATCCGCCCCGCGTGTTCGGATACCAGATCGGATATCGTGCGGCGGTACGCGCCCAAGGTCTGCAGGGTCGCTTCTTCGTCTGCCGCCATGAGGCGGCTATAGCCAGCAACATCCGCCGCCAGAATTGCAGCCAAACGCCTCGTGACCGGCGGGACGTCCATGCTCCGCCCCATATTCGAGCTCAAGCAGTCTAACCGATGCGGAAGCGTGGGTAAAACCGTGCTCGTCCTCCCCAGCTTGACGGATTTGCAACGCTGTTCATCGGGATCGCCCCGAGATTATTGCAGGACCTGCGAGGGTCGTGAATCAGGACCACGAGCCGGCTTGACCGCCGCAGCGGCGCATGACCTCCGTCGGACCGTACCCCCGGTTGGCGGTTGGATGGGATCTCCTTGGCTCGCGCGGGATGCTTGTGCTTGGCATGGGACCTCACGCGATCGCCTCCAAGCGGCTCTGGTCCTCCGGCGTGCCGCCTTCTCTCAGGGCAAAGAGCATGGACCACCCGCCCCTCTCTCTTGGGAAGTCTTGGATGCACCAACAAAGTGCGCCCGGGCGGGGTCGAGTTCATCGAGGACGTCCTACGTTTATCAGGGCGAAGAGGCCCGGCACGCGAGAACCGATCCGTGCGCACGTCGCGACATTGGGAGAGAGGCTTCGCCCCGTCGTGACGGTCGTGCGTTAACCTCGTGTTTACCATGCCACAGCAGCATCGGTTCCGCGACGCAAGCTCAGGTCTCCCGCCTCGGACGCCTGCTCACCTTCGCTCAAATGCAGCCTTCTCGGCTAAACAGGGTTTCACAACCTGCCGTTACTCTCCTTCCGGCATTTCGGTCCATCATCTGGAGCTTGAGCTTATGTATCGGTCTTATCGAATCGCATTGGCAGTCTCTACCCTGGCCCTCGGCGTGTCCTTGGGTCTTCAGCCTCTGTCCATTTCCTCCTCCGGCCTGAAGATTGAACCGCAAGGTGCCCTTGCCAAAGATGGCGGCGGCAACGGCGGCGGCCAGGGTGGCGGAGAGGGTGGCGGTCACGGCGGCGGTGGCGGTGGCGGTGGCGATCACGGCGGCGGAGGTGGCGGCCACGGCGGCGGTGGAGACCACGGCGGAGGTGGAGGCCACGGCGGCGGTGGCGGACGTGAGGGTGGCGGCCACGGCAGCGACAAGAGCGATCGGGGCAGCTCGGTCGCAGACCGCGGCAACCGGGATGGTGTACGCACGGCTGGCGGTCACGGCAACTCGGGGGGTGGCAACGCTCGCGGTAGAAGTGAGCCCATCAGCATCCTCGAAGGCTTTCTCGCCGACGTACGTGGTGCCACCACGAAGGGGCGCTCTGGTCGCGATACGTCGAAGGCGGAGAGGAGCACAAAGTCGCGTGAGGGCAAGACCGCCGCGGCCTCGACGACGACGACGAAGACAACAACCACGACCGTGTCGCCCACGCCCGTGCCTACCACCGAAAAGGTCTCGCTGGGACGGCTCAATGCGGCTCATGCGGTGGCGAACGGCAACAAGAGCGCCGCGCCCAATTCCGCGGTTGGTCAGCTTGCGGCGTATGCGGCAGCATTGTCGGCGTATGAGACAGCCGCTCCAACGGACAAACTCGCGAGATTGGACGATTTGGCGGCGGCACTCGATAGAGTCGCCAACAAGGACCTGAATGCGGCGACCATCCAGGCGCTCAACGAGATGCTCGCCATGGATAAAGTCGTGAACGCGACGGATCTCATGGCAGCCGTCGACGCGCGGCGGAACCCGCCGGCGGATGCCACGGACGAGACCCCAACGGACACCGTCGAAGCTTTGCCGAAAGACGCCGCCTCGCCGGTCGGGGTCACGGAGTAGCTCACAACGGAAAGAACCGCTCGGAAGGCGTAGCCGTAGGCGGGTCGCGGAATGGGTTCGCCGCGGCTCGCACCGGGAGAGGAGACCGGCAGAAGCCCGGCTCTCTCGTCGCATGTTCCTAGAGGAGGTCGGCAGTCGCCCGGGCAGACAAGAGCGAAGCACGGTCGACCTGATTGGCTTTTTACAAATCGTGCAAGGTCGAATGGAGAATACCCTAGAAGGTGTCGCGCTATTTGCAAGGCTAAGCAAGTTGATGCCGTGAGCACGCTTCGAGTCATCTCGCCGTATTACCTTTTGGACTTACCTCTAAGACTAAGGGGCTCTACGAATTCGATCAGCATAGTTCGCGCTGGAGCGGAGCCTTTTTCACCAGGGCGCATGCAGGTTCGATACGGCGTCGTCCCATTCGGATGCGGCACGGGTCCCGCGGCCACTTCGCGTCCTATGCCGGCGGTGCGCGCGTTTCCGGCATTGCGAAAATAGTGAGCATGAGGGCGCTGAGGCCGACTGCTGCAAGCCCAATGAAGGCCGCCTCGTATCCCGCTTCTATGACGATGGATCCTGCCACGGCATGGCTCAAGGAGCCGCCGACCCCCTGTACCGTGCTGATGACTCCGCGGCTCGCGTTGTAACGGCCGGTCCCTCGCGTGACGTCGGCCAGCACAAGGGGCAGCAAGGCGTCCAAGAGTCCCCCTCCGAGTCCGTCGAGGACCTGTCCGGCGATGATCCAGGCCGGCTCTTGCGTCGATGCAAAGAGAAGCCCTCGCACCGGCAATGCCAGAAAAGCGGCAACGAGGAGGGGCTTGCGCCCGAGGACGTCCGCCCGCGCCACGAGCAACGCCACAGGAATCGTAGCGATTTGCGCGGTGACGATGGCAGCCGAGGTCAGCGCCGCTTCGCGCCCCGGATGGCTCAGCGCCAGCTTCTGGCTTGCCAAGGCAAGCATAGGTGCGTTGGCGAAGTGAAAAAGGGCCGCCGCTGCGGCCAGGACCAGGAGCGGTTTGCGCACGACGAGGCTGCGCCAGCTGGACGGATGCTCTTCCACCCCTTTCAGATTACGGCGATCAAGGCCGCGCGCCCGCTGATGGTCGATAGCGCCGGCCGGTATGGAGAGAACGGCGATGGCCGTCAAAACGGCAAAGAAGGGCACCAGATAGAACACCGCCCCTTGTGAGAATGCGGTCCCGACCGCGCCCGCGATGGCCGCGATCGCGAGATTACCGACACGGTCGAAAGCGGCGTTCCGCCCGAGGCGGGCCGCGAGTCTGTCCTGTCCGACGAGACCAAGCGTGATCGCGGCGACGGTTGGCGCAAACACGCCACCCAACACGGCCATGATGGTATCGGCCGCAAGCACGACCGGAATGGTTGGCGCCCACGCGATCGACAATGCACAGCCGGACAGGGCGCCGACGCCTCCAACCAGGAGCGCTCGTTTCCGCCGTGTGGCGTCGATGAGCACCCCCATCGGGGTATGCATGGTGATCCCGATGATACCACTGACCGTTAGGACGGCGCCAATGGTGGCCTGGTCCCAATGCGCTTTCGTGAGCAAGAACACACTGACGTACGGTCCGAGTCCGCCGCGCACATCAGCGAGAAGAAAGTTCAGAAAATCGAGCGATGCACGGTACGGCATGGTTCCCTTTCAAGCGCGCTGGTCGGCCTCGCTCGTGGAACCGCGACTCTCGAGCGCGGGTTATCCGTAAAAGGTGTGAACCGGTGCCGTCGAGGAGCTGATTCTTAGCGATCCCCTCGGAGCACAGCGGTTCTGAGATCCGAGCGCTCCTTTCCCTTGAAGAGGAGGACGTTCTTGTGCGCATCGCCCAGATTGCTCCCTTGGCGGAAGCGGTTCCGCCCAAGCTCTACGGCGGCACGGAGCGAGTGGTGTCTTGGCTGACCGAGGAACTCGTCGCTCAGGGCCACGACGTCACGCTGTTTGCGAGCGGAGATTCAGACACCTCGGCTACGCTTGTGCCCTGCGTGCCGCGGGGACTGAGGCTCGCCGGCATCCGGGATCACGTCGCAAGCCACCTCGTGATGCTCAACAACGTCCGCCGGCGGGCCGATCAGTTCGACGTGATCCATTTTCATATCGATCTCCTGCAATATCCCTTGTTCCAGGAACTCGCCCACAAGTGCGTAACAACCCTTCACGGTCGGCTCGATCTCCCCGATTTCCACCCGGTCTACTATGCTTTCCCGCATATGCCGCTGGTATCGATCTCGGACGACCAGCGCAGACCGATGCCGCCGCACGTGAACTGGCTCGCCACTATCTACCATGGCCTGCCTTCGTCGTCGTGCCGGTACAATCGCAAGGGAGGAGATTATCTGGCCTTTCTCGGGCGGATCGCCCCGGAGAAGCGCCCCGACCGGGCAATCGAGATCGCAAAACGCGCCGGAACCAGGCTCAAGATCGCCGCGAAGGTCGATAAGGTCGATCAGGATTATTTCGAGGAGGCGATCAGGCCCGTCCTCGACCACCCGCTTATCGAGTTCATCGGCGAAATCGATGAGCGGCAGAAGGTCGACTTTCTTGGAAACGCTCTCGCCCTGCTGTTCCCCATCGACTGGCCGGAGCCCTTCGGCCTCGTCATGATCGAGGCGATGTCGACCGGTACCCCCGTCATCGTGTGGCGGCACGGTTCGGCTCCCGAGGTGATCGAGGATGGGGTTTCCGGCCTCGTCGTCGACTCCATCGATGAGGCCGTCTCCGCTGTGGATCGGGCTCGCTCGATGAGCCGCGACCGCGTGCGGGGTTGCTTCGAACGACGGTTCACGGCCGAGCGGATGGCCAATGACTATGTGATGGCTTATGAGCGTTTGCTGTCCGGCACCGCTGGTCGGGACGCGGCGGCCTCGGTGGCCGCATAGGCGCAATGTGGTGCATGGGAAGCAAAGCGGCCAGCCTAGAACCGAGACGGTAAAGGCAGGCAGTCCCGGCACTCATCGAAGAGCGCGATCACACACTTGCAACGGGAACTTGGGACATGACGGAGGTCACGGGCAAACTCGGGCCAAGCACCAACCCGCAGCTCGGTAATCCGAACGTCTGGTCCGAATACGAAATCGAACAGCACACGTCCCTCATCGATCGACCACTACGCACCCTCAAGCACGGCGATGCCTTCGCGGTGCTCGACATCTCCGGAGACATAGGGACGGTCCAAGAAACGGCCGAGGGGCTGTTCTACCATGACACCCGCTACCTGTCGCATTACGAGTTGCGCCTCGAGGGTAAACGACCGCTGCTCCTGAGCTCGGCCATGCACGAAGACAAGGCGGCTCTCTCAGTAGATTTGACGAATCCAGACGTACAGCTCGGGGAATATGACAAACTGCCGAGGGACACGATATTCTTGGAACGCACTAAGTTTCTTTGGAGGGCGGTCTGCTACGAGCGCATAAGCATTAAGAACTACGACCGCGTCCACCGGCGCCTGCGATTCGATATCCTTTTTGACGCCGATTTTCAGGACCTTTTCGAAGTCCGGGGAACGAGGCGGCAGCGCCAGGGCAGGCAAACCGCCCATCCGCAGCGACCGAACCAGGCGGAGTTCCGGTATGAGGGTCTGGACGGTATCGAACGTCGGACCGTCCTCCACTTCAGCCCCGCCCCGAAGCGGCTCGACTCCAAGCGGGCGATGTTCGAGCTCGAAGTTGGACCGGGTGAGCAGACCTCGGTTTTCGTGAACGTCTCGTGTGAGGAAGGCGAGGCGACTGGAGTGGGGGATTTTTTTCTCGCCTATCGGGACGCGCGTCGAGCCCGCCGCGCCTCAACCGCCAATATCGCTACGATAACCACTTCGAACAGTCTGTTCGACGAGGTCGCCTGTCGCGCCACCTCCGATATTTATACCCTGATCACGCGGACTGAACTTGGCCCGTATCCCTACGCGGGCATCCCATGGTTCAGTACCATCTTCGGCCGGGACGGCATCATCACGTCCATGTTCCTATTGTGGACGGATCCTTCGGTAGCACGGGGTGTTCTGCGCACGCTCGCCGCCACACAGGCCACCGAGTTCGACCCCAAGTCGGACGCCCAACCCGGCAAGATCCTGCACGAGAGGCGTTACGGCGAGATGGCCAATTTGGGCGAGGTGCCGTTCCGCCGCTACTACGGTACGGTGGACGCTACCCCGCTCTTCGTGATGCTCGCCGGGATGTATTTCGAGCGCACCGGAGACCGCGAGACCCTATCGGAAATATGGCCCAGCATCGAGGCGGCGCTGCGGTGGATCGACGAGTACGGGGACCGCGATAAAGACGGCTTCGTCGAGTACTGTCGGGAGACGGAGAGCGGGCTCGCGAACCAAGGCTGGAAGGATTCATACGACTCCATCTTCCACGCTGACGGCGCACTGGCCGAGGGGCCGATCGCGCTATGCGAGGTCCAGGGCTATGTCTACGCAGCGAAACGCTCCATTGCGGGGGCTGCCGTCCGGCTTGGTTTTCGCGACCGTGCGCTGAAGCTCGGCAGCGAAGCCATGGAAATGAGCGAGCGGTTCGAGAACGCCTTCTGGTGTCCGGACATCGGCACTTACGCGCTCGCACTCGACGGCGCGAAGCGGCCCTGCCGAGTTCGCTCCTCGAATGCGGGCCACGCGCTGTTCACGGGGATCGCTGATCCGCAGCGTGCCCGCCGCACCGCCGACACTCTCATGGGCCGCGAGGCGTTCAGCGGGTGGGGTATTCGCACGATCGCTCAGGGCGAGGCTCGCTATAATCCCATGTCGTATCATAACGGCTCGGTGTGGCCGCACGATAATGCGCTGATCGGGCTCGGCTTGGCCCGCTACGGCTTCAAGGCGGAAGCAGCGCGCATTTTCGAGGGTCTTTTCAATGCCGCCACGCACCAGGAGTCCCGGCGGCTGCCGGAGTTGTTCTGCGGCTTCCTGCGCCGCCCCAACGGTGCTCCGACCGCATACCCTGTCGCGTGCTCCCCGCAGGCCTGGTCGGCGGCGGCTTCCTTTGGCCTCCTCGCGGCCTGCGTCGGCCTGGAGGTCGCGCACGAGCGCAACCAGATCCGGTTCCGGGAACCCGTCATGCCCGACTTTCTCGACGAGGTCGTGATCCGAAATCTCCGACTGGGCGGATCACGGGTCGATGTCCGACTCCACCGATATGGCCAGGATGTCACGGCCAATGTGCTTTCCCGGGAGGGTTCGCTGCGCGTCGCGCTCTTCAAGTAGGGGCATTCCAGCGAGGTCGGTCCATTGCCTACCCCTAGCCTGCAGGGCAGTCCCTGGTGCGAGAAGGCGGTTCATCGTCGCCGGAGTGAGTACTGCGTCAGCATCCTGGGCACGTCTGCGCTGCCTGGCGCCGTTTCAGGCCACCGGCACCATGCCCACCGATCAAAACGGTCCGGATATAGCTTCCTGGCGAAAAGACTGATCCAATGAAGAGACAATCCGCTCTACGAATTCATCGCCTGCGCTGCGGTTCTCGCCAAAGACAGTCGCCATTGACCTGATACCGGTCTCCACGTTCGCCCTGAGGGCAGTGTGGGTCCATGTTCGGTGGAGCGAATGCGAGGGTTCGGAACGAAGGTGGGCCGAAGCACACGCCTGCCAACTGTCCGGACAGTGAATGGCCAACTCTCCCATCCCATGAACCCTGTCGCCGTCGGGCGCCTATCGCACGTCCACTTTGATGGGTTGCATATGACGGGTGTGCCGGGTCTGAGTGTGATCGAAGACCGAGACCCACATAAACAGGGGTTGCCCTGGGGTGAAGTCGACGTCGTAGATGCTGCCCGTTGTGAGGTCCCGCTCCACTTCAAGGGTCCAGTAGCCGTCCTGCCATTTCGCCTCGCCGCGCAGGTTGGCCCGGTC
>Ga0126314_10001351_pt1 | contig 11764 bp, 12 predicted proteins | sample Plot105B_FD_92535 | JGI IMG/M metagenome (GOLD analysis project Ga0126314, IMG submission 92535) | Serpentine soil microbial communities from UC McLaughlin Reserve, CA, USA - Plot105B | ecosystem: Environmental > Terrestrial > Soil > Grasslands | place: USA: UC McLaughlin Reserve, Lake County...
GACACGCTCGTTTGCGGTACCGCTATAGGGACGAGGGATTCCTCTACTTACGGTTTGGCGTCGAAAGGAAGGAAACGGCTTCTGTTACGTGCCTCTCCACGCCGATCTGGGAACTGAACACGTGCCTAACAACCCCCTCCTGGTCTATAACGTAGGTAACCCTGCCAGGGAAAAGACCCAAGGTGTTGGGAACACCGTAGAGCCTTCTGACCTTCTCTGTCCTATCGCTGAGCAAAGTGAAGGGCAGCTTGTGCTTATCTGCGAAACGCTCGTGCGATTCCACGGAATCCGAGCTTATCCCGATAACCTCGGCACCCAACTCCCTGAATCGCTCGAACTCGTCCCTGAAGGCGCATGCTTCCTTGGTACAGCCTGGGGTGTCGTCCTTGGGGTAGAAGAACAAAACCACGGACTTCTCACCGAGGAAATCCCCGAGGCTCACCATCTCTCCCGATTGAGAGGGCAGCGCGAACTCAGGAGCCTTCGACCCTACATCTACTTTGTCCTTCGTTCGAAAGCCCATTAGCACATCTCCTGAGTGCGATATCGCTTGCCTGTCTATGACGATTGTATGGGATACCTGAGTGGAGGGGTGTAATAGCTTTCAAGGGCATCCTACCCGCCCGGAAGGAGCCTCAGCACACCGATTGTCGCCGGTGGGTCGAAAGGCAGCAGTTGAGCCGTGCGAGTTACCAATTCACTCGCCACGTCCTATTCTCTGGAGCGCATCTTTATGCGCCACCACATCACTTAGGGATGGCTTATAGGTGCCGGACCGCGTCTATTGGCTGATTGTCGTCGTATAGGACCGGGGCATGCAGGATCCTGCAAGCGAACTTCTGAGAATTCTTCTTCCACGCACTCGGATGAATAGCGTAGCTTGCCCGCAGAGCGTGCTTCATGTACTCGTTCTTCGTCGCATTGGCATCGCCGGCCACGTGAACGCGTGACGTGAGCCAGGAGGATAAGTACCAAGTTGTCGTTTGCCTCGCTAAAGAGCTCGCCCGGCAGCGGAGCGACTACGTCGGGATGTTCGCTTACTTGTAGAACGATGACCGAGGTTCGTCTCCGTAGATAGAGAATTTGGTGGACTTGATGTCGTGATGTTATTATAGGATTGCATGGATCCAATGCGGCGCATCGATCAGGGTTCTCCTGTACCGTATTACTACCAACTTGAACAGATACTTATAGAAGATATCGAGGCAGGGCACTTTGAATCGGGCGATCGGCTACCCAGCGAACACGAGCTTTGCGCAACCTTCGATGTATCGCGCACGGTAGTGCGTCAGGCTTTGACCGAGCTGGAGATGGGAGGCTGGGTGCAACGCCGGAAAGGACGCGGCACTTATGTAGCCCCCAGGAAGGTTCCGGAGTACCTGTTCCAAAACCTAACCGGCCTGTATGAGGATGTCGCCGCGCGTGGAGGCGTACTCCGCAGTGAGGTGCGGCAACTCGAGCAGATCGCTGCGCCGGCTTCGGTAGCAGTAGAGTTAGAGATGAATGAAGGTGACCCCGTGATCGTCCTTGATCGGCTCCGGTTCGTCGATGATGACCTTCCTTGGGTGGTCGCCATCACCTACATACCTTACGAACTATGCCCACAGCTGTTGAACGAGGACATGACCACCCAATCCTTGTACGCTGTCCTTGAGGATAAGTACGGTATCAAACTCTCTTACGGTCGCCGGTCCGTCGAAGCGATCAGAGCCCCCGCCGCGGTCGCCCGAGCCTTGGGAATAAGGTACGGAGCCCCGAGCTTGAGGTTGCACAGCACATCATACGACGAACACAGCCGACCGGTCGAACATTTCGTCGCGCACCACCGCGGCGACTTAAGCCGCTTTGAGGTCTATTTGGTGCGCCGCCGCGGCGCGACGGGTCCTCGTGGGGCGAACGGAGTGCCGACGATGGTCATGCGGACAACCAACTTGGAGCGCTGACCGACGGAGGCTGCCCTCACGACCTGTTAGGCGCAGCAAGTTCTTGGAGCGGGAGGTCCGCTAAGAAGCGAGGTCTACGTCGCCGCCTTGTCGAACCCAAGGGTTAACAACCGGGCCGGATTTACGTCCAAGATGCGATGGACGAGGCTCTCGCCTCCCGCTTCTCTCAAACGGGGGATGAAGCGTCGCGGTAAGTACTCCAGTCCCGGCATACCCCCGTATGATCTGAACGCGGACCGGCGTGCTAAGTCGCTGCCGATCAGCAAGCGATCGGCTCCTCCGCGCGAGGCTACCTCGAGCAGGCATACCAGCAGGACCGAGTCCGGCCAGTATTTTGCCCGAGACATACCATCGTAGCCGAGGTAGGCACCAGCGGCAGCCAGCTCCGCGTGCAGTCCAGGGTCGGGATTGCGGTCGACGTGCGCCAGCACGACACGGTTCGGGGGGACACCGGCGTCCCTCAGTGCCTCTAGAACTTCCCAAGCAGCACTCCCGAGTTCCAGGTGGCAGACGACCGAAGCGCCGGTGCGTCGATGCGCCCGGCCGGCGGCCTCGAATACCCGGCGCTCGATGGTCGAGATACACCAGTATCCCGCACCGACCTTGATCGTCCCTGCACGCACCGTGGTTGGCCTCTCCTGCGGCCCTCCGTAGTCGGCACCGTCGCAACCCTCCAAGATGTCCCGCACGAACAGTTCGGCCAACTGGTCCGTTCCCGTGCGGTGAATCCAGTGTTCGGGCGGGTAGTGAGCCTCCCGATGGATGCCCGTCGCGAGAACTATGTGTAGCCCACTACCTTCCGCGATATTGGCCACTCCTTCCGGGTCCCTGCCGAGTCCGATTGGCGTCAGTTCGACGAGAGCATCTATTCCGGCCCGTCTCATCTCTGTGGCCTCGGTAGACGACTTCTCGCGGTCGTCCAGCTCCTCGCCGCGCAAGAGCGGGGAGCGCATGAGCAGGTGCTCGTGGACATTGGTTCTCCCCAGCTCTCGGGGCTCGATGTCTCGAAGGACGGTGCGGATCACATCCGTCTCAGGTTGCACGTCACCTTCCTCAGCATCTCGTCTGGGCACACTCTCGTCCGCTTAACCACACACTGCTTCGGCCTCCAAACGCGCTCGCTCCTAACCCACCACGACGATCTGATTCGGTCCGGTCGAGCTGTGCCGACCGGCTCATCAGGTAGACGAAGATGAGGGTGACGAAGCCGAGAGATTTAGTGCTGACGACGACATCGTACTTAGTTTCCTTGGAGTTCGTTAAACAAGGGCACCAGCCGTTCGTAAGCATCAAGGAACTGCTGGTAGCGGGTTGCGTAGCGTCTCGCCCGTCCGGGATCTGGTTGGAAACCCTTCTCAACATGGGAGAGTTGAGAAACCACCTCAAAGTCGTCGAAGAGCCTGACGCCTACCCCTGCGACCACGGCGGCACCTAGGCTGTTAGCCTCGTCCACCAACGATCGGCGCCGGACAGTCTTGCCCCAGACGTCGGCGAAAATTTGGAGCCAGACATTGCTACGCGCGCCGCCGCCGATGGCGTCTACGACATCTATCCTATCTCCCATCTCCTCGAACGCGAGCAGACCAACCCGCAGGTTCATGGCAACCCCCTCCATGACGGCCCGGGTCACGTGAGCGGGACCATGGTGCTTGGCGAGACCTATAAATGATCCCCGGGCTCGTGGGTTCCAGTACGGCGAGCGCTCGCCGAGGAGGTAGGGCAGAAAGATCAAACCATCGTCGGCAGCCTCGACGTCGGCTGCGGCCTCAACGAGCCTCTTGTATCGATCAGAAGCGCGGCCCGGGGCGAGCAGATCCGCTACCCACTCCATAGACGCTCCGCCAGCTTGCATGGTGGCGGTCGGCACGAAGCGATTGGGGATGACGTGGTCGAAGGTCATGGTTCTCATCTGCGGGTCTAACAATGGCCTGTCGGCCGCCAGTGAAACCCAGGAAGAGGATCCCAGGTAGGTATACGCGCCGGACTCCGGCGAGGTGATGCCCGCCCCTAGGGCCGCGCAAGGCCCGTCTCCTCCTCCCATAACCACCGGCGTTCCGGACCTAAGCCCGGTCTCGGAGGCTGCATCCTCGGTGATCCCACCCAATACAGTCGTTGAAGGCACGACTTCCGGCATGAGGTCGACGTTGACCTCGGCCGCACCCAAGAGCTCCTCCGACCACCTGCCGGCGTTCTGGTCGTAGGCGTTGGTGCTCGAGGCGTCGGAGGGATCGGTAGCTATACGGCCGGTGAGCCGGAACGCAACGTAGTCCTTTGTCAGTAGAACCGTGCGGGTCTGCGACCAGACCTCGGGCTCGTGGTTTCGCACCCACATGAGCTTGGAGAGCGAGTAGGTCGGGTTGAGCCGGTGGCCAGTGATAGCGTAGCAGCGTTCCATGCCCACCCTCTCGACGAGGACGTCACATTCAGTCTGTGCCCTGGTGTCTGCCCAGATGATGGCTGGTCGAAGTGGGCGCCCGGCGTCGTCGAGCAGCACGGCGCCCATCATCTGTCCCGAAAATGACACACACTCGATGCTTCCAGCGTCCTCGCCCGACATCTCGAGGAGAGCTCTCGTGGCAGAGGTGACAGCGGCCCACCATTGTTCAGCATCCTGCTCGGCCTTGCCCTGAGGGCCGAAGTCCGTCGGGTATTCGACCGTGGTGGCGGCTACCTGATCACCCGCGTCGGAATAGAGCGAAGCTTTGTTACCGGTCGTTCCGATGTCGTGGGCTAAAATCATCTCTCTTTCGCCTCCAAGATTGCGCCTTGCACCGGGTCCCTACTACTTACCCCAGCCAGCCAGAAGGCCTCCGAGGAGTTGCCTCCACAAGAAGGCCGTGATCAGGACGAGCGGCGCCACGGTTATGAGCGCCATCACCGCTATGTCCCACCACTGCGGACCGTGTTGCGTGGCCTGCCCGGCGACGAGGATCGGCATCGTGCGAGCCTGGCTGAAGGTGAAGATGAGTGCGAAGAGGAACTCATTCCAGGCGAAGACAAGGGACACGATAAATGTGGCGATGAGCCCAGGTCTGGCCAGTGGCAGAGACACGTGCCTGAAGACCTGGAGGTCGCTCGCGCCGTCGATCCTCGCGGCTTCGTCGAGCGTCAGGGGTATCTGTCTGAAGTACTGGTACATCAACCATGCGGCGATGGGAACATTGAACATCGTGTAGAGCAGGATCATCCCCACGCGGGTGTCGGTGAGCCTCAGGGTATTGAACATTATGTACAGCGGCAGCACCACCGCTACGGGCGGCAACACCCTCTGAGACATGATCCAGAAGGCGATGTCGCGGTTGCGCATGAACCCGAACCTATATTCGAACCGCGATAACCCGTAGCCAGCCATGCCACCCATAATGGTAGCCAGTGCAGCGCTGAAGACGCCTATGACCGTGCTGTTGGTGAGGCTGGTCAGCACTCCTCCAGGCGTGGTCAACACCCGCTCCCACGCCTCGAGCGTGGGCTGAAAGTCAAGCCAGGGTATGAACTTCGCCTGGCCGAAGATCCCTTCCTCATCCTTGAAGGAAACCGTGACGGTCCAGTAGAGGGGAAAGATGACGATGATCGACCACAGGAGTAAGAGGGCCGAGACAATCCAGCGGGAAGCGCGTGATGCGTAGCGCATCAGACCGTCTCCGCCTCTTTGGTGAGCCTTAGCACCAAGGGCAACGCGAGGATCAGAACCCCGACCAGGAGCGTGAGGGCGATGGCCGCCGCCGAACCGAGGTCGAAGAACTGCAATCCCGCCCGGTACGCGTAAAGGGTCAAGGACTCAGTGCTGTTGCCAGGGCCGCCGCCGGTCATCACATACACCGTATCCATGATCTTGAGCGACTCGACCATCCTGAGCAGCAGGATGGCGATCGCGATCGGCCTGAGCAGCGGGAAGACGACGTGACGGAAGGTCTGCCACCGAGAGGCCCCGTCCACGATGGCCGCATCGATGACGTCACGTGGCAGGTTTTCCAGAGCCGCATACATGAACACGAACACGAAGGGCGTCCACTGCCATGTCTCGACTATAACTATGGCGAGCAATGCCGTGGTTCGCACCGTCAGCCACGGGATGGGCTCGAGGCCGAAAGTGCGCAGAAAGAAGTTTATGGCGCCGATGCGATGCTCGAAGATCAGCCGCCACATGTAGCCTACCGCGACCGGCGTTAGCATCATCGGCATGAGGAACAGAACCCGGTAGAAGCTGTGCCCGGGCGGACGCTGATAGAGCATCCAGGCCAGAGCCAGGCCGATGCCGAACTGGAGCGCCACACTCCCGACCGCGTACACGAGCGTGTTGACGAGGCTCGTGAAGTAGCGTGAATCGCCAAGGACCCGCGCGAAGTTCTCGAGGCCGCGGAAGCTGTACGGGTTGTCCATCCCGATGTCCCAGGAGCCAAAACCTAGGGCGACCGATGCGACCAGGGGGAAGATCGAGAACACAAACAGCAACAAGACTGTAGGCAGGAGGAGGAGCCTCCGTCCGCTCTTCTGTGAAGGTGCGTGTGCTCCTGGCTTTGCCCGCTCTCCTACTGCAGCGTCTGCGCGGTTGGAGCTGCTCACTCCTCTAGTCCCAGAGACGCCCGGTATTGCTTAAGCTGCTTCTCGCGCCCCAGACGCTCGGTTGTCTCATCCCACTCTTGAGCCACCTCGTCGAGCGCCTCCTGCGGCGATTGCTGCCCCGCCAGTGCGCTGGTGACGCCCGCATCCAGTGCGTCGAGGTACTCGAACGCACCGGGGATCCTGAGGTCCGGCTGCACGAAGTCAGCCTCGAGGCTCTGGTGTGTCTGGTCGAGGTACTGCTGCGCGATGTTGCGCTTCCAACCGGATTCGGTCCAGGCGTCGATGTTCTCAAAGTGTGACTTGCGGAACGGCTGGTACCCAACTGCGGACTCCTCATTGTCGCGCATCGACACAAGCTGGATACTGGTCGCCGAGCTGGTAAGAAAGCTGATGAGATCGAACGCGGCGTCCTTTTCGGGACTAGTCACGGGTATGGCCGCGCCCCACCCGTTGGCGGCCATGAAGGGTACACGGTTGGGCTCGTCGAGCTCCGTCCACTCCCCAGTCTCGTGGTTGTACACCTCGTTGGACCCGGGGATCCGCTGGAATCCGATGACCTCCTGGTTGGTGCGATCCGGAGGAATCATCCCGATGGACGCCCAGTCGAGGGCGAGCGCGGCGTCGCCCTGCGGGAACTGCGCCCTGATGTCCCCCACGTCGAACTCGAGGATGTCGGGCGGGCCATACTTGACTATCTCGACCATGTCCTCCAGCGCCCGCACGTGGCCTGGACTGTTTATGAGCGGCGTCATGTCGTCGGGGTCGAAGAAGAGCTCCCAGCCCTCGCCACGCGACACGTATGGCACCGTGCGCGACAGGTAAGTCCAGAAGGTCTGCGTCTTGCGGGTCATGGACTCCATGACGCCGAAGACGCCCTCGCCCTGCTTGCTGAAGTACTCGGCGATGTCGCGGTACTGCGTCCAGGTCACTGGAGGATCGAGCGGATACCCATACTCTTGCTGAAACGCTTCTTGGTGCTTGGGATCCTCAAGGAACTGACGGTTGTAAAATGACATGAACACGTCGCAGTCGAGGGGCACAATGTAGGTCTGGCCCTCCCAGACGTTTATGTCCTGGCAGCGTGGCAGGATGTCGTTCCAGGCGACGCGTTTATTGCCTTCGATGCGATCGTCCAACGGCTCGAGAAATCCCCGGCCGGCCATGTCTCCGAGCCACGTCGGCAGGATGATCACCACGTCGTACTCGTCGGCGCGCGCCTGGAAGGCCGACATTAGCTTGGGGAAGATCTCCGCGAACGGAACCTCCACGAACTCGACGTTCGCCCCAGTCTGCTTCTCCCACTCTTTGACGTAGGGTTTGATCGGGTTGCCGAGCGCCGGGCCGACCTCGACCGCGAGCCTCAGCGTCACCCCCTCGAAGCCTCCGCCCGGCCCTTCTTCGGCTCCGCACGCCGCGAGTAGAGAGCTCGAACTTACAGACGCACCGAATATGCCGGCTATCCTCAGGAATTGCCGCCGGGTGAGATTCCTGCCGTCCGAAAACCTAGTACTAGCCATGACCACCTACCCCCACAAGTCGTGTTCCTACTGCGCCAGGTAACCCCCGTCGACGTAGAGCGCGTGTCCGACGAGGTAAGAGCTATCTTCTGAGGCGAGAAACAGCACCGTCTTTGCGACCTCGAGCGGCGCTCCGAGGCGGCCGATCGGCAGCTTGGAGACACACTCCCTGGTCGCCGCCTCGGGATCTGGCTGTAGTTTGAGCCAGTCCCGGAACATCGGCGTGTCGATGAAGCTCGCGCACACGCAGTTGACGCGGATGTTGTGCTCGATGAGCTCAAGAGCCATCGACCTAGTAAGAAGCACAACCCCACCCTTGGACGCGCAGTAAGCCGCCGACTCCGGCAGCCCGACGATTCCGAGCATCGAAGCATTGTTGACGATCACACCCCCGCCCTGCTCAATCATGTGGGGTACGACCGCCTTGGAGCACAGATAGACGCTCTTGAGGTTGATAGCGATGGTATCGTCCCAGTCTTCCTCGGGAAGCTCCACCAGCGGTGGGCGTGGGAGCCGACCAGGTGTCCCCACGTTATTGAAGAGAATGTCGACCCGCCCCCAGCGCTCAAGCGTGCGATCAACGAGCTCTCGACAGTCCCGGGCACGCCGCATGTCAGCGCTCACGAACAGGATTTTGTCGTTCTCGGACAATTCCTGTGGCTCACGGATGTCTCCGATCGCTACCCGCGCACCGCCAGCTAGCAAGCCAGAAGCCGTCTCGCGGCCGATACCCGACGAACCACCAGTAATGATAGCTACCTGGCCGGGGAACCTTTGCCCCTGGGCCGACACCCCTCTACGACCTCCCACCTATCAGATATCCTGTAATATCATATTCTTGTAGTGTCAGGATTGCAAATCACCCACTCGGGGCTTCGAGGTCCACGACGGTTACGATGGCGAATTCTGCGCGGTTGTCCTTCAACTCCTCGCTGCGCAGAAGCGGGTGCTCGCGGGCGTTGCTTCTCACAAGTCCTCGGGGGTTCAATACCTCCAATTAAGGTAAGCACCCCCGTTGTAGGTTGCGCGACACTCCTACTTGGCTACATCATCCACGGATCGCCTCGGCCTCGGCGCTCAGCAACTCAAACCGCTCCGGTGTAAGCTCGACATGGAAGACCTCGGCTATTGCCTCGCTCCAGCCGTGGAGGAAGTACAACCAGCCGTCCTCGACTGTAAGATCGCGGGCACGCTCCTGGCGACGAGCCTGGCGGAGGAAATTCAGCTCTCCCCGGTAATTGAGCTCCCAGACGACGCACCTCTCCGGGAAGCGAGCACTGTCGGTCACCGGGGAGCCGGGCACATCCTTACCCATCCCGGTGGCGTTTACGATTACCGACCCCGGAGGCATGCCGACCAGCAGCTCGTCGTTCTCGGCCGGGTCGGCGTTCTCGATGTATTCGATCTCGGTCGAAGAGGGATCCAAGCGGTCGTGCACTCTCCTTACAGCGTCGAGGCTCTCTTGTGACTTGTCTACCATTACGATCCGGCCGGGAGGGTCGGCAGGGGTCTGTCCGCCTATCAGGTAGACTGAGATAGCGGTGCCCGCGCCACCAGCCCCCAGAGACAGCACCTCCCCGCCCGTACGTCTGAAGTAACCGGGACCCAGCAACGCTCGCAGAGATCGGCCGGCGGTGATCGGATCCTTGGCGTGCCCGATCACCCGCCCGTCACGTTTTGAGATGCACGAGACCTCCTCGCAGAGGCGGGCGTATGGGTCGAGCTCGTCGAAGAGATCGCGGGCGGCGGCGAGAAGGTTGATCTTGTGCGTGGTGACGAGAGCCCCCATCGAGAGCGGATCGCTCCGGATCTGCTCGACAGTGAGCCGGTAGAGATCGGGATCGGCCCCTAAGGGCAGGTCGCGTCCCTTCAGCCTGGCTTCTCCCAAGTCGAGCACCTGAGCCCATCTGGGGAAGACTTGCATTATGGAGGAGCTCCCCGTGGTGACCCCGATGAACTCCATGGTCGGGACGGGCCGAGTCTCGATCGATCCTGCGCTCATCCAGACGGCCTCGGTGCCGCATCTGCCCTTGCCTCGCGGATCGCCCTCAGAAAGCGTCGCCCCTTCTCGCGGATACCCGCGAAGTCGCCGGAACTGATGTCGCTGGCTGAGGCAAGTTCGCTCCCCGCACCTACCGCGACGGCCCCAGCCGCCAGCCAGTCTCCCACGTTGTCGGCGGAGACTCCGCCAGTCGGCATAAAAGGAACATCGGGGAACGGACCCCGCAGAGAGCGCAGATAAGTGGGGCCTCCCAAAGAACCCGGAAACAGCTTCATCACGTCCAGGCCAAGCCGTACGCCCCTCATGACCTCGGTGGGCGTGAGGACACCGGCCATGGCGGGCAGGCTGGTGGTTTGCATCGACGCAACCACCTCGTCATCGAGACCAGGGCTGACAAGGTATGAGGCGCCGGCCTCCGCGGCCTCAGCTACCTGGGCTTGGGTAATCAACGTGCCCGCGCCCACGAGCACCTCGTCGGCATAGCTTTGTTTGACGTCCGCGATCACGGACGCTGCGTCTGGGGTCGAGTAAGTGATCTCGATGCCCAAAACGCCAGCCTCGACGAGGGCGTCGACTGCCCGCCGGGCGCCGGCGGGGTCCGCGGCACGCAAAACGGCCAGAAGTCCGAGGTCGGCGATGCGTTTCAGGATTGCCTGTTTGTCCACGTACGGAACCTCCTAAGTCGGTACGGCCACAGGGTGTAGGGGCGCGTCTCCCGCCAGAACGCGCACCACCTCTTCGGCAGCCATCATCCCCATGCGATCAATCGCCTGCGTGGTCTGCGCGGCGACGTGCGGAGTAACGATGGCATTGGGCGCGGCCAACAAAGGGCTGGAGGTAGCTGGTTCAGAGGCCAGAACATCCACCGCGGCCGCCGCGAGCCGTCCTTCCGCCAGAGCGCTGGCGACGGCCTGCTCGTCCAAGAGGTCGCCCCTGGCCGTGTTGATCAAGACGGCGCCGGGGCGCATACGACTTAGGAATGCGGCGTCGACCACAGCGCTGGCGCCGCCTGGCATATGCAACGTCAACACGTCCGCCGCTCGAGCTAGACCGGCCAGGTCGCCGACCAATTCGATCCCGGCCTCTCGCGCACGTTCGGGTGCCACAAACGGGTCGTAGGCCAGCACCTGGGAGCCGAAGCCCCCGATCAAGCGGTAGGCGACGGCGCGACCGATGCGTCCGAAGCCCATGATCCCCACCGTTAGGGCGCCCAGTTCGCGGCCCCGCAAGGGGGGGCGAACACCCTCGCGCGAGGCTCTATCCCCCGCTAGCAGGTGACGGAGGACGGCCAGTATCAAACCCACGGTGTGGTCGGCCACCGCCTCGGCGTTCGCGCCCGGGGTGTTGGTCACTATCACTCCTCTGCGGGCAGCAGCGGCGAGATCCACGGAGTCATAGCCGGTACCGTAGCGCGATACGATCTTCAGGTTCGGAGCCGCGGCCAGGTGACGATCGTCGATCGGGGACGTCCCGGCTATCCATGCCACCGCCGCGGGCAAAGCCTCCCCGAGAACGGCATGGTCGTGAGCCGGATCGGCGCGCTCCACCCTGAGTCCCGCATTCTGCAGCAAACTGGCGGGGTCGGCGTCGCCGGAACCGAAAGACCTGGCGGTGACGACGACGGACGGACCCGCCCCAGCTTCCTCGGAAGTCATTGGAGACAAGCGATACCCCTAATTACGCAACACGTCATGCTCGGCGGCCTTGCCGCGCAGGAAACTGAGCCCGTCGCGAATCAA
>Ga0126314_10001354_pt1 | contig 11749 bp, 19 predicted proteins | sample Plot105B_FD_92535 | JGI IMG/M metagenome (GOLD analysis project Ga0126314, IMG submission 92535) | Serpentine soil microbial communities from UC McLaughlin Reserve, CA, USA - Plot105B | ecosystem: Environmental > Terrestrial > Soil > Grasslands | place: USA: UC McLaughlin Reserve, Lake County...
CTTCCCGCAGCACAAAGGGCCGGATGGGTCGATCAAGCACGCCCATTTCCCGGGCTCGACCGGTCAATTGACATAGCGCGCGACCCGTCAATGCAGAACCCGGCCGCACACCGGAACTAGTCCGATACCCCTTGCAAAGAACACATCACATATCCACCGCCAGCAACACCTCAACTTAAGGAGCGATCATGACGAACTCATCAGACGCGTTCAAGACTTCGAGCCCTTCGGGGCTTCCTGAGGTGCTCGATCGCCCACACCGCCCCGTCAACATGGTGGCCGGCACCATCGGCCACTTCGTGGAATGGTACGACTGGTACATCTACGGACTGCTGGCCGCAGTGTTCGCCGGACAAATCTTCCCCAGCCACTCACCGTTCGCGTCCCTCATCGCGGCGCTGCTCACCTACGCGATCGGGTTCGTCGTCCGCCCCTTCAGCGGAATCATCATCTCCCCACTGGCCGACCGCTACGGCCGACGGGTGACCCTCACCCTGTCCATCTCCGGAATGGCGCTCGGCTCCTTGATCATTGCTCTCACACCTGGGTATAACACGATCGGCTACGCAGCACCGATTCTCTTCGTGGTTGCCCGCATCCTGCAAGGCATCTCGGCCGGCAGCGAGCAACAGAGCGCCATCTCGTTCATGGTCGAACACGCCCCACCCCACAGGAGAGGCCTGTTCGGCTCCTTCTCCAACATGGCAAGCGGCCTCGCGACCCTCGCCGCGACCGGTTCCGCCGCGATCGTCACCGCAGCCTTCGCCCCAGCAACCCTCGCCACCTGGGGTTGGCGCATCCCGTTCCTCGTGGGCGGCATCCTCGGCCTGGTCGGTCTCGTGCTGCGGGCACGCGCCGACGAGACCATCGAATTCGAGGCCCAGGCTGTCGTCGACAAGAAGTCCGCACCGGCACGACTGTGGGCCCTGCTCCGCGAACACCCGAAGGCTCTGCTACAGACAGCGGCGCTGTCCGCCCCGGCGGTGGCCTACTACACCTGGGCGACGTTCCTGCCCACGTATGCCCAGCTCACCACCGGCCGCGACAAGGCCTCCACCTTGACCGGCAGCGTCATCGGGCTCGTCCTGCTCGTCACCATCGTGCCGATCTGCGGAGCCCTGTCGGATCGACTCGGTCGACGCAAGATCTTCCCCATCGTCGGTGCCATCGGCATGGTCGTGCTCTTCTACCCCCTGCTCCTGCTGCTGAACCGGCCGGGATTCTGGGTCTACGTTGCGGTTGCCGCATCCGGATGGGTCGTTCTGGGCATCTGGCAGGCGGTATACCCCACCATTCAGGCCGAGCTATTCCCGGCCTCGGTCCGGGTATCCGGCATTGGTTTCTCGCACCAGCTGGTGATCGCCATCTTCGGTGGGACCGCCCCACTGATCGCCGCCACGTTCGTCGGCGCCGGACATCCCACCTGGGTCGCCATCTACATGGTCGTCATCGTCGCTCTCTGTCTCATCGTCTACTTCACGCTCCCCGAGACGGGCAGCAAGACCCTGCGGGCCACCGTAGCCCTGGATGACCCAGAGGTCGTGGAAGGTGAGCTGGAGGAGGCCTCCGCTCTATCAGGTAAACGGTGATCTGATCCGGTCGGTTGAGTTCTCGGGCGGGGAATCGGCCTTCGAAGGTGATCGCAAATGCCTTCGGGGCCGGTTTCCACCGAGTCACCATCGCGCCCTGCCCGTGGCGGTCGAAATTTAGGGACCGGGTGCTGAGGTAGAGGCACGACGAGCTGCGGCCCGAGCGCTGGTCGATCGGCGATGACCAGAGTGTCGAGCGCTCGCCCTCGACTCTCCGATGCCAGGCCCTGACCCCGGCGAGGACGACGCCACCATCACCAACCGGGATACGGAACCACCCCAGAAATGCAACGATGTCTCGAGACACCGCTAACCATGTCTCGAGACATCCGATTGGTGGAACCAAGGGTGTGCAACTGACGAAGGCCTATGACAGCCGGTCTTGGGCTTTCTATCGGAGGCGTTCGTAGGGTGTTTGACCGGCTAGAGCGCCGTGGGGCGGTGGTAGTTGTAGTAGTCCTCCCACTCTTTGCAGCTTCTCGGCGAACAGGTTGGCGTCGTCGATAACTTGGCCTTCCAGGAGCCGGGTAGAACTCTTCGGAGTCGATGCTGTCCTGGGTTGATCTTGACATGGTCGACGCCGGGTCAAACAGGTGCCAATGGAACGAGTTGCCGAACCCTGATCCGTTGTCTGCTTGGACCCGTTCGACGGCGAAGGGGGAGCTGGCCATGACCTCGTCGACGAATTGGATGGTGGTCTTGGTCGCAGCGGGGTAGGCGCACAGCACCCGGAGTCGGGTGCAGTCATCGATCGCGGTGACTTGTAGTACTTCTCGCGCCGCGAACCCTACTGGCCAAGGGGTTCGATGAACGTCACATCGATCTGCAGCTGATGGCCGGGCGGTTGCTTTTCGTACCGCTTCCGGTGGATGTCATGCAGCTCGTCAGGTAGATCACCGGCTGATCGCTCGTCTGCTGCCCCGTCCTGTTCGGAGCGCCGCGCCCGTCACGCGCCACTGACAAATGCCCGATCCACCTGAGCAGAGCAGCGGTCCGGGCCGATGTCCCCAGCCTGACGGGTCCGTGGTGCCATCAGCCCGGGTGGCTGTTGAGGCTGGCTGGCGTAGATCAGTAACGGCCCACAGTCGAGCCGTGGGCCGGTCATCGGGTTGGACGCAGATCGGGCCTACCGCCATCGGACGTGTCCGGCAGCTGCGACACCGCTGGCTCCAGTTGGTGGTTGAGCCGCTCCAGGTCTTCGCCGAGCGCTTCCGTGGTGCTTTCAGGGAACTCTTCGGGGCGGAGAGCCGCGACGTCTCGGATTGAGAGTTCCTCGGCCACCGGGTGCGCTCCGACGAAGCCGACCAGCTGCGGAACGTGCCGTTCGAGCACCTCCACGGCGCGTGGGTCCGCCAGCAGCCGCTTGGTCGACGCGTCGAGGCCGAACCGCCTCCGCTCCATGAGGGTCCGGTAGCTCTCCACCTCACCCTCGACCGTGAAGTCGCCGAAGACGTCGTGCAGGAAACGGACGGATTCCGGCAGCCAGTTGGCCACGGAAGCGTTCACCATCGCCGCGGCGGTGCCTGCGGTCAGCGGCTTCGCCAGACTGATCCCGTGCGGGCCGAGGAGATAGATGTGCGACTCGAACGGCACATCGTGTGCGGCCAGCGCGGCCAAAAGGTCCAAAGAGTTGCGGACGGGCACCAGGCTGTCCCCGCTGGTGCCGAACAGGAACGTGGGCGGCATGGCTTCTGTGACTGCGCTGCCGACGTCGAGAATGTCCTTGCCGACCAGCGGCCCGAACTGCTCGAGGGTCACGGGGTAGCCGAGCACGAGCGCGTCTGGCCTGTGCTCCCCCACAGCGCCGAGGCTTGCGGCCAGGTGCCCGCCAGCGGAAAACCCCACCACTGCGAGCTTGCTCGGGTCCACATCGACCGCGCCGGCGTGCTCGCGGATCCAGGCAAGCGCGGCGCTGCCGTCGGCTAACGAGTGCTCGAACGGCGCCTCCGCGCCGACGCGGTACCGCAAGACGAACGCGTTGAACCCTCCGCGAGGTAGGCCAGGGCAACGGGTTCCGCCTCCCGGTCGGATGTCATGAAGTAGCCCCCACCGGGCAGCACGAGTACCGCCGGGCGGATCGCGGCGTTGCCCATCTCGGTGCTGCCGTCGAGGACGTAGCCGGTGAGCGTGGCGGTGCCCTCACCGACAATCTCGCTGAACACGCGCACAGTTGACCCTCCTGTCTGACGGCACGGCTCATCTCCACGACCATGGTCGCGCTCGCCTTCGACGGTTGCGGCACCGACCGGTCAGCCAGCGAAGCTGTTAGCCCGATCATGTCAGGGCAGCCGGGACCGGCAAACCCCCGCTTGACGCCCCCTGGGGAGGACACGTCAACATCGCATCAGCAGGTCCACGGACTGGCACTCGATGAGCTCGACGATCTCGCTGCTCGGCACCCGAGGCGCAGGTTCGTAACCCTTGCCTGAACCTTGCCGGAGAGGCGTTTTACCTAGTCGGAAGGGGAGCAAGACATCGGAATCGGAGCCGCTGTGCAACTGACGAAGGCCTATGACAGGGGGTCTTGGGTTTTCTGCCGGAGGCGTTTCCGACGAGCGCCGTGCTGTCACCGCTGGCGCTCCCGTCGAAGGCGAGCACCACTCGATCACCATCGGCGACGCCCGGTCCGCCCACACGCCCCACGGCATCCACGACTCGGCACCGGTCACCCACTGCCCTAGGCGAAGTTGGCGGAACACCGGCTCCCGGAGTGTGCGGCGCACCGCTTCGATTCCATCCTCGGCCAGGAAGGGGTCTTCACAGGCCAGCGCAGGGTTCGCAATTCGCCAGGCTTCCCGGTCATCGGTTGTGCAGCCCTCAGGGGCGCCGTATTCCTCGAAGTAGAACGCCGGATCGTCACCGGCACGGCCGTGCTCCACCAGCGACCACATGACGCAATCCGGGGTCGTCGCCGGTGTCGAAATTGCGAGCGTCAAGCTCTCCGGCCGCTTCCCGGCAGCCGAGGTGGCAGCCGTCCACACGTCCCCGGTGACTACGTGCAGCTCGTCCACCACCAGCAGCGCTGGATCATGGCCGTGCAGCGCTCCTGGCTCAGCCGGCAGCGGCAGCAGCAGCGAGTCAGTTTCGGGCACATACAGCCGATCAGCGAAGATGTGACAGCGTTCCGCTAGTACCGGGTTTAGTTCGATCATGCGGCGGGCATATCGCAACGTGATGTTGGCCTGGCGCTGATCAGAGGCGACCACCAGCGCCTCAGTGGACGGCGGACCCACCCACAACTCAGCTATCGTCAACGCAGCGGCCAACATGGTTTTGCCGTTCGCCCGTGGCATGGATACCAACCCGGTGCGAACACCGGGAGCGAACATCGCCACTAATGATCTTGGACTGAAACTCCCGCAGCAGGAACGGCTCTCCGGCACCGTGCCCGCGAGGAATGATCAGACACTGGGTGATGAACCGCTCACCCCGTGCAGCACGGTCAGCAGGCCAGCCGGTGAAGTTCAACGGCTCGACCGTGATCTGACCCTTCGGCCCGGCCCTCATGGAAGACTCTCGGCATGAAATTTACGAACATGGGATTCAGCGGCATGGCCTTCGTGGTTGCTACAACCACTGGGCCCCCTTGGGTTTACACCGCCGATGACAACACGAACTGTGAAATCAGCGACAGCAACGTCTTGCGGATTACACAGAACGACGAGGACGAAGTCACTTACCTCGCGCCTTCGGCCTGGATATCGGTCCATGGCCCGACGCCGGCCGACTACGACCTGGCGCACAGCGTTCGCTGATCTCACGGCCTACCCACAAGAGTGTGTAACAAAAACCTGGCCTGGCCGGGTCGCCGCCCGCTATGTAACGAAGGTTTTGCCTGCCCGGCCTTCACAAATATGCTGCCCGGATGCGATTCAGCGTGATGACGGCAGACGAAACCCGGACGTACTACAACGGCAGGTACGAGATCCCGGACAACGGCGTATTGGTGATCCATGAACAAGACAACGAGGGCGGCACGCAGGTGACGCACCTGTCCCCAGGGTTCTGGCGGCAGATTGACGAAACCCGAGCCAGGGCAGAGGGCCCCAACGTTTACTGATCGATTCCTAGTGTGTGACGCAAACTTTGCCTGGCCGGGGGTCATGGTGGGCGCCTGTCGAAAACCCGAGCAGCCCCGCCGGCTGTCGTTAGAACCGACGGGACCTGGGGCGCGGGAGCTTGCCAGCCAGTCGGGCGCCTTGATTGCTCCTTACCCACCTCGCGCTGTGCAACACGCTGTCGCGCACCCTTCCGGCCGCCGGCTTGCTCATTGCAGCGTCGGTGGCTGAAGCCCGCGTACCCGGTGCGGTCGTCGGAGTGGTCGAGGTCGAGCGCCTGGCCTTGCAGCATGGGCCGCCCGCAGCGTGCGCACGGCTGGCCGTAGGCGGCGGCGAGCAGCTTGGCCCGTTTGGCTTGGTGGGCAGCGCCGTACCCGCGTGCCGCGGTCTTGGCCTTGCGAGGGGCGCAGTTCGGACAGCGGGAGGCTCCCATCACTGGCACGCCGCAGCCGAGGCAGGGACATGCCAGCCTGGTCATGACAGCCGGAGGCGGGCGAGTAGCTGCAGCGGGTCTCCGACACCCCGTGCACCCGCGCAGCCGCGCGGTCGGGTAGGCGCCACGTCTGACGAGGGCAGCGTGGTCCAACGTGGCTGTCAGGCGGGTTACGCGGTCGCGGGTGTGCCAGCGGTTGCGGCCTTCGCTGAAGCCGGCGGACAGGAGCGCAACGCCCGGTCTCTCACCAAGGTGAGCACTTCGGTGCCGAACTCGGTCTCCGACACCCGCCACTCGCAGTCGAGCCCGGTCGGCGTATCGGTGAGCGAGAGCGTGATCCCGATCGGCAGCTCGGCGCCAGAGCGCGGGTGCAGCGCGGTCAGCTCCACTTCGCTGGCGCGGGCCACGTCGGCCGCGAAAGCACCGGGCGCGAAGTCCTCGGTGTACGTCTTGCCGTACTCATGTATCCGGACGGGTTCGTTGTACGGCACCAATGTGCCGGTGATCACCCTGCCGTCGTCGCGGACGTGCAGGTCACTGGTGAAGGTGCGGGTCAAGATCATGATGCGACCACCTCCAGCGCTGGCCGGGCGGCCGCGGGCGGCTGGTTGAGCGGCTCGCGGTCCTCAAGCGCTCGCACCTCGTCCAGCGTCAGGAAACCCTTATGGCACCATGCGCACGGTGACGCTCTCCATCATTTCTCATTCACCCCTGGTCTCGCTTGTAAGCCTTCTCTCATTGAGGCACCCGCCTTCACTTCTTGGCCTATCACCGTGCAACCTGTAGAAAGGCGCAAGCCAGCAGGCGGGTCGCTTCCATCTCCATAGGGGATCCGGAGCGCCCTCAGCGGTCGCCCGGGAACCGCGAACCGGTGGAACCTGCGCATGCTCGGCGCGTTCTCAGCGGTTTCTCTCGTAGCAGGGGCAGATCCTGTCGCAGCCCACGCCAAAACCTGCGAGGGTGCGAACCACATGGCCAGCGACCACGCGAAGATGCGCAGAGCGCATCCGAATCCGAACCCGCCAACCAGGTGGTTGCTTGGCTTGGTTGTGGTGACATTCAGCCACAAGTCATAGAGTTACCGGCTCCGATCCGGTAGCGACCCATGTCCGCTATAGCTACAGTTCGCGGTCTGCCTTGATGCTGGCTAGTTTCGTCACAGCCTGAGCCAACACCCGCATCGCGGCATTGGCGACGGCCGTGAACTTTCGCGGGTCGGTGATCGACCGCATCTGCGGCCAGCGAATCAGCACTGCTGGTGGCATGTCTGACGGCCGCAAGAGCTCGATCGTCAAGCTGTCGGCAGGTGTGATTGGCCCTGAGGCAAGCTCCATAGGTTGGGCCATGGGGTTCACTCCTGTGCAGTGGATTCCCTGGCCCGGCCGGTGTGACCGCATAGGTCGGGCACTTTGTCTTCATGGCAATCGAAGATTGCCTTTGCTCACGGTCGGCAATCAAACATTGCCTAGTCAAGGGGGGCGAAAGGTTCGACGTCGGCATCGAGCACGCGGTAGCTTCCGCAAGGTGACTGAGCCACTCCCTGAGGATTGGTGGACGGCTCAAGATGCTGCCGGGTTTCTAGCGGTCAAGGTCACGACATGGCGCGCCTGGGTGAGTCGTAGCAAGGCACCTAAGCCTGACGCGTACGTTGGGAGCACGCCTGTGTGGGGCGGGCTATGACAGTCCGCGATTGGGCGGCGCGACGGCCGCGCAAGGCCACCTAAGGGACGATTAAGGCGTGCGGCCGGGCTGGTCTTGTCAAACAGCCGCTAACCAGGGCAAATAGGTGGGTCGGGTGACAGGTTTCGAACCTGCGAACTCCTCGTCCCGAAGCAGACGCAGCGGACGGCGTAATTGTGGATCGAGCGTCGGGCGAAACCGCCGGGGGCGGATGAGTCCGGGTGAACGTCACCATAGTTATTCACTGTTCTGCTTGACCCACTGCTCGGCGTGACCCTCAGCTTGCAAAGTGGTGGAGGCTCCGACATGACCTCGGTGTTCTTATGCGACGCGCGTGGCGACGCGATCCGGGAGCAGCACCACCTGCGGGCACTGCTCTGGCGCCGCGTCGACGGGCTGATCGTGGTGGGCGCCCGACCCGACGTCCGATCCTCGCTGGGGCAGAACCTCGGCGTTCCGGTGGTGTACGCGTACGCTCCGTCCGACGACCCGGACGACCTGTCCCTGGTCACCGACCACTACGGCGGCGGCGAGCTGGCCATCGACCACCTATTGACCTGCGGGCGAAGGAGGATCGGCCACATCTCCGGCGATCCCTCCTATGGGGCCGCCCAAGATCGGGCCCGTGGGGCTCTCGCCCGGCTGGAACGAGCCGGTCTTGAGCTGGCTGGGGGTCAAGTCTTCTTCGGTGCCTGGTCGGAGGCGTGGGGACGCAACGCCACTCGTGAGCTCGTGCGGCGTGCCCCAAACATCGACGCGATCTTCGCGGGGTCAGATCAAATTGCCCGCGGTGTCCTGGACACACTCGACCAAGCCGGTGTGACGGTGCCCTCGCGGGTTTCGGTTGTCGGTTTCGACAACTGGGAGGCGTTCGCCACGCATTCCCGCCCGCCGTTGACCAGCATCGACATGAACCTGCAGCAGCTGGGTCGCATCGCCGCCCAACGGCTGTTCTCGGCTATCGCTGGACCGCCGAAGTCGGGTGTCGAAACCTTGCCGTGCCGCGTGGTCGCCCGGGAGTCTTCCTCACCAGCCGACTAGCTTGCAGCTCGGTATTCACTGAGACACGCGGCGGCTATCAGCGTCGTCCCGTCGGCCGCCATCTTGCACAGGCGACTATGGTCCGCGCCGTCTTATAGTCGGCGGCCCCACTGGCGTACTGAGGATCCGACGTCACGGTTCACCAGAACAACCGGCTTGAGGTCGTCGAGCAACGGTCGAGATCCTTTCTCGGCCATCCGCGGCGTGCACAGCACCAGACCGCCGCAGCGCTCTCGGCTTTCGACGGCGAGAATCTCCTCCTCCTCCTCCTCCTCCTCCACGCACTCCGCCGAAGTCTGCGATCAGGACGTTATAGCCATCGCGAGCAGCAGCCCGGCCCAGACCGCGCAGCACGACCTCGGCTCGATGCGTCTCAGCCCACTCGGATCGCCTGGCGGTGCCTGCTCATCGCTCCCGTCAGCTGGGTAGTTGGGGTCAGGAGTCATGGGCATCGCGGTGATCGGCGGCAGTGGGCACGTTGGCAGTTTCCTGGTTCCGCGGTTGGTCCGCGCGGGGCATGAGGTGGTCAACCTCTCTCGCGGTGCCCGCGCTCCCTATGTCGACGACGAGGCATGGTTGGAGGTTGAGCAGATTCAGGTGGACCGGGCGGCCGAGGACGCGGCGGGGGCGTTCGGGCAGCGAGTCGCCGCGCTCGAGGCCGAGGTGGTGGTGGACATGATCTGCTTCACGCCCGACTCAGCGGCCGCGCTGACGGCGGCGCTGCGCGGGCATGGCGGGCACCTGGTCCACTGCGGGACCATCTGGCGGTACGGGGCGAGTGTCAAGCAGCCGATGCGGGAGGACGACCCCACCGCCGTTCGGCGAGTACGGCACCCGGAAGGCTGCCATTGCCGAGCTGCTGGCCGTCGAGACCCGATCCGGCGGCCTGGTCACCACGGTGCTCCAGCCGGGCCACATCAGCGGCCCGGGCTGGCCGCCGATCGGACCACTTGGAAATCTTGACCCAAAGGTCTGGTACGCCCTCTCCGCCGGCGAGGAGATCGTTGTTCCGGGCCTTGGCGCCGAGCTCCTGCACCACGTCCACGCCGACGACGTGGCGCAGGCGTTCCAGCTCGCGATCGAGCACCGTGACGCGGCCGGGGGGAGTCGTTCAACGTGGTGGCGCCGTCGGCGGTGACGGTCCGCGGCTTCCTGGCAATCGCCGCGGGCTGGTTCGGGCGAATCGCCCGAACCCGCTCGGTGAGCTGGGCCGAGTTCCGGTCCGGCACCGCGGCGGAGTTCGCCGACTCCAGCTGGCAGCACCTCACGCGTAGCCAGTTCGCCTCGATCGAGAAGGCGCGCACGCAGCTCGGCTACACCCCGGTCTACGAACCGGAAGCCGCGGTGCTGGACAGCATCCGCTGGCTGATCGACCGCGATCGCCTCGAGGTCGCTAACCGCGTGATCGTCTAGTGGCCGGTCGTGGGGCATCTGGGTTCTGATCTTGGCGGTAAGTAGACGGGAAGTTGGGCTGGAGGTCGGGGCCGTGGGACTGTCACGTGGTAGATTCGTATTCAAGATCAACAGGCGTTGGCTAGGTTATTCGCCAAGGTTAACTTTCATGCCGGAGCCGGTAGGCCAACTCAACGGTCAAAATCGCTCGTCGACCCGTATCGGCGTTGAGGGCCACGACATCATCAACATCGGGCCAGTTTGTACGGGTCAGCGCCAGCGCTCCGTTACCAGAATTGTGACAACCCCCTCGAGCAGAGCTCGTCGGGTCAGTAGTGGGTGAGGCCGCGTGCGCTTGCCATCACACCGGAGCAGATGCACTCCCGGCGACCGACCCCGAGCTTGGTGGCGGCGCACCACCGCGCACTGACCGCGTCGTGTGAGGCGAGCGGATGCTTGCAGGTCGGGCAAAGATCCGCGACAGCGTAGATGTCCACTAGGGCGGGAGATGCAGAGCTCATGTCAGTCCGTAGGGCCCGTCAATAGGGCCGGATGGTGATCGCCAGGGACCGCCGATCAGGTGTCAGCAGAAGGATCCTCGGTGCTTTCACCCTACGCCGGGTCGGCCGCACCCGAGCCGCCGCGCTCTTAGCTTGGGGAATGCCTCAGGGTCGGCTTCGGCCAACTGCCCAGGCTCTGTTCCCGCGAAGCACCGAAACTGAGGGCAAGTTCGGGGCACGGTGTGGGCGGTGTTCGAATATGGCGACCCAAGCGGGCTGATTGGTTTGGGCGAGGGGAGTAAAATGCAGCCATCGACGGCGGCTCCCAACACACGGCAGGAGCACAGTAAGCTGACTCCACGGCTGCACCGGGGGCCGCTGTTGGTTCTGATCTAACTTGTCCAGGCGTCGTCTCCGCCTCCACCCCGATGATCACATCTATGCCGCCTACCCCGACGGCATCGGCGACTTCGTGGCCGCACAGACCGCAGCCTTCGTCGAGGACTTCGGGCTGGACGGCATTCTCCTCGGCAACAAGTTCGGCCTCCTCGGCTTCTGGCATTCCGACTTGCCAGTCGCCCTGTGAGCTCCGGAGGCCGTTCGGGTGGCTTCGGTTGGCACCGGCTGACTGCGGGCGTCTGATCCCTATTCCATCCCACGGACTTGCTGGCAGCACTATTTGCCCTAGTGGGATAGGATTTGGGTGCGGTCTGTAAAACCGTCGGCATCGCCTACGTTGGTTCGAACCCAACACCTGCCACAATCAGGAAACTGGCTTCTGACAAGGCTCGATGCCTTCTAACCTGGGATCAGATTCCGTCTGTGTTCCGTCACTCGTCCACACGTCGTCGATTGCGCGCCTGCTTCGGTCTTCAGAATCCGGCATCAGATGCCCGTACGTCTTGAGCACGAGCGCCGCGTTCTCATGGCCCAACCTCTCGGCCACTGCGACCACAGACTCCCCGGCTGCCAGGAGCACGCTGGCGTAATGGTGGCGCAGTGCGTGACTCGCCGTGCCAGCCGGTAGCCCAGCCTTCTTCACAGATGGAGCAAAGA
>Ga0126314_10001355_pt1 | contig 11747 bp, 9 predicted proteins | sample Plot105B_FD_92535 | JGI IMG/M metagenome (GOLD analysis project Ga0126314, IMG submission 92535) | Serpentine soil microbial communities from UC McLaughlin Reserve, CA, USA - Plot105B | ecosystem: Environmental > Terrestrial > Soil > Grasslands | place: USA: UC McLaughlin Reserve, Lake County...
GAATCATGTATCTACCCCCTAACCCTAAACTCTGTCTTTTGAAGTCAAACATGAAGATACGTGGTTTTGGGTTTACAAAATGGAAATTTCAAAAACCTCCGAAAAGCTTAATTTTGGAGTGACTAAGAAGGATACATGATTACTTTTTCATTTTCATGTTTTAAACTTGTTTAAAGCTTGGTCAAACCTAGCTAGCTTGGATTTGACCAAGATTCAAGTGCGCATAAAAAATTCGAAAAAACCCCCAAAAATGAAAAACCATAACACATAGTCTTCTTGCGTCACATATATTGTAAGCATTCAAGTGTTGATAAACAATATCTAGACATATCAAACAAGAAAAATCATGTATCTATACCCCTAACCCTAAATTTGTCTTATGAAGTCAAGCATGAAGAGAAGTGGTTTGGGTTTTCAAACATGGAAATTTCGAAAACCGCCCAAAAGCTTCATTTCGGACTGACTAAGAAGGATCCATGCTTACCTTTTCATTTTCATGTTTTAAACTTGTTTAAATTCTTGTTCAAACCTAGGATTTGGCCAAGATTCAAATGGGCATAAAAACCAATCGAAAAAATCAAAAATGAAAAACCAAAGCACATAGTCTTCTTATGTCACATAGTAAGCCATTCAACTTGATAACAAGGTCTAGACCTATTCAAACCAGAAAAATCATGTATCTACCCCTAACCCTAAACTCATCTGTCTTATGAAGTCAAGCATGAAGAGAAGTGGTTTTGGGTTTCAAACATAGACATTTCAAAAGCCTCCCAAAAGCTTCATTTTGGAGTGATTGAGAAGGATCCATGCTTAATTTTTCATTTTAATGTTTTAAACTTGTTTAAATCTTGGTTAAACCTATGATTTGACCAAAATTTGATTCGGCATGAAAATTCAAAACAAATCAAATAAATAAAAAACCAATGCACATAGTACATCTTCTTATGTCATATACTAAGCATTCAAGTTGATAAGCCAGGTCTAGACATATTCAAACTAGAAAAATCATGTATCTACCCCTAACCCTAAACTCGATTTGTCTTATGAAGTCAATCATGAAGAGGTGTTTTGGGTTTCAGACATGGAAATTTCAAAAACCTTCCAAAAGCTTCATTTTGAAGTTACTAATTAAGAAGGATCACTACAAGAAAAGTTTGGCAACTTTTCTTGTAGTGGATCCAGGCTTAATTTTTCATCTTCATGTTTTAAATTTTGGTCAAACCTAGGATTTGACCAAGATACAAATGGGCATAAAAATTCAGGGTAGCATCATACCCCCCTCCTTCCCGCGTAGAAAAAGTGTTAGGCGAGTAGTAGAATGGCATGACCAACAAGTTTCAAGTAAAATTTTGAATATGACCAAAATATACCAATTGATAGATGTGTGTGACCCAAGATTGAGCCATGGTACATTTTGCCAACAAAGTAGCAATTGAGTTGGCTTTCTACCTTAGTAGGCGTGCATTGGAAGGATGCATTATGCCGGCAAAGTTTTCAAACGTTCAAACTTTTCCGGTTTCTCATACAGTATTTGGCTCCTTGAGAAGCATTGATGTGATCATATAAGGTTATCCAAAACTTCGCCTTTCCCGTATTTGCCCGAGCACTCGACACCCCTCGTCCCATGGCGACTCCTCCAGCCATAGCCCCGTGCACCCAGGCTCCACGACTCAGCCTCGGAGGGGTGTGCGCTAAAAGCTCGCAAATGTCTGTGTGCCATTGGTGTGCGATGAAGCAGGCGGCTCTGTGTCTTGCTGTGGCTAGACTCCTGGCGCCCTTTGATCTAGGAGAGGGAGAGGAGGGAGGGGGGTCCCATGAAGCGGCGGTGGCCCAGGTATCGGCGGCAGCCCAGGCAGCAGCGGCAAAGTGGGCTGGTCGGAGCATAGGCATGCGCCGGGGGCGAACCTCGCCGGGTGAGGATGCTTCCATTGTGAAGAAGCACTTGCCATCCAGGGCTTCGGGTTCGCCAACAAACTCAGCGCCTCGGTCCATGGCGTTGCCGTCGTGGGGACGTCGGGGGCGGCGGCGACGTGCTGCAGCCCCAGCCTTTAGTGGGGACCAAAGTGCGACCGACCACATCACGGCGTCGGCAGCATTGGGGATGCCGATGGGCATCCACTGCCACACACAGATTTGGGAGGTTCTGGCCGGGCCGAGTTCCAAACTTCCATCATCGGAGCCGAGGGCTTGGTACTTCAAATTCCGAATCAGGCAATCCTTCGACCCCAATCAGCTTCTGCCTGTGGTCCAAATCCGAGATATCTTGGCGGCAGCTATGCTGGTTAAGCTTAGCCGGACAGCGGCAATCGACGATCTGCAAAACCTAGATGCCTTCCGAGGATTTGCAGCAGCCGTCAATGCACTCGTGGAGGCATCGCATGCTGGTAGCAGCGGCGAATGCGGGTATGTTGTTTTACTCCCTTTGTATGCTTTTGTCATAAAAATCAATTTGCTAATTCTCATTCGATTGAAAATCAGACCCATTCACCATCAACTCTCAAACAGTGGACACTAGTAATATGTAGAACTAGAAATTACACAAGATTTCTGTACTCCTAGTACTATTACTTCGACGCTACATATTGTTTACACGAGGAAATTGCACAAACTACCGCTTATTGCTGCCTTCGTTGCGTAAAACACTTTTTTAAACTGTAATTTTTTTCCGCACAAACCACCAACTATCGTGTTCTGTTGCAGGGAGGTTCAAATTTAGGATTGAGCTGTTTAAGAGCAAATCAGATGATCGGGGACCACCAACTACTATAGTTTTAATTGCAAATAGAATAGATTTTGCAAAATTATGAAACGCACATAACGTTTGAATTACTACAATTTTTTTGAAGGTTTGATATTTTCATCATTTTTGTGTGAATCTTACACCAAGTAACACAACTTTCAGACGGAATACAAAATATTTTCAAACTTCCTAGATTTGATAGCTCAAATATTTTTAATTACTAGTTTTTCAGTATTTTAAAAAGTCGAAACACTATATTTTGGCTGAATGTTAGAAAATATATTTCATGATTATCCCATATTAGTTAAGAAGTACATAAACTAGTAGTAGTAATAAAGAACAGAGGGAGTTTATGGAGATACATCCATTAAGGGCATGTTAGTGTGTGTTGGTGTATTACTTATGCCTTCTTTGGTTAATACACTTCTCAAGTGATCCCCGCAAACCCTCTATTCTTGCCTAGAATACAAAAACTCCCCATCAAAGTATTAGTGCATTTTTTGGATGAGTATTCGAGAGGATTGGGTGAACACCAAGGATTTGCATAGGGAATTGGTACAATTGAATCCTTGGCTGTTTGATTTGTAGGATTGTTTCCGATAGGAATTTTTCCTAAGGATTTCTTTGCACAGATTCCATAGAAAATTAAACATCTACTCATACCTCTTTTTAAGAATGCTTTACTTTTCCTATGGTGGAATCAAACAAAGTTTGGATTCTATGAATTCCTATAGGATTGGAGTGGACATGACATTGCAATCCTACATTTCCCTATTCCTACATCTTTCGGTAGGCATTTGCCTAGAATAAATAACCATGTGTATTACGGAGTAGCAATAAAATATAGGTTTATTTCTCTAAAGCATCTTGCACTGTACTAGTACATGGCTTAAGAGACAATATTTTTACCATTTTTTTTGCGAGAAGACAATATTATTACCATAGTTACTAAGTACATTTTATTGGATGATGAAGTGATAGCCCTCATCAATGCATTGTGAATTATTAGGGCATGGGTCACACGTGATTTACGAGTACACCGCACGATCGAGAGCCGCCGTCCCTCTTTGCTTTTTACCGATGCGGCGGAGCTCCTCCCCACACCCACGAATAACTGAAAGCCACAACTGCTGGGGAAAAGTCTTGCGCCGAGAAAATCTACAACCGTGGTTGAGTACATGTGTTTCTTAAGATACGAGTGCTCCAATGCATTTTTTCTTTCCTTTTACTAATTTACCTTGAAAATCCTGCACGTCCACTTATTTGTGGACGGAGGGAGTATCACGCCAAGAGGAAGTAGGACAATAGTGGGCGCTTATAGCCCGCCTACGTGGTACTTTTGCCAGCTGTTGGCTCTTCTATTGTTCTTGCTCTAAAGAAACCCCGATTGTGAAAGGCCAAGGCGTACTTCTTTTGGTCACGCAAAATTCAAAATACTGCCATGGACATTGAATTGACATGACAACACATAGCTTGGGATGTCCAAATTTGCACGTTAGACCAGTGACTTGTTCTTCACCTTTTCAGAGGGAACAGTGACTTTTTATTATGGGTCTATACACTTTCCAAGAAACAGGAGGAGATGCTGTAGAGTGTAGAGGAGCGAAGTCAAGCGCCCCGCCCCCACCTGCCCTATTTCTGTTCACCTCCATCGTCTACCTCCGCCCCCGCCCGCACCAATCGACCACCTTCCATAGCACACGCCAGTGCCGCCGCCATGCAGCTTTAGAATCAATTCCACCGCCCAGTTTGAGATCCTCCGTTCTTCATCTTCCCCGCCACCTGCCGCCATCGAACCCAAATTAAACTCCAATCAGTTGAACCCAAACCTCATAGACCCACCCCCTGCCCTGCGATGGCGGCATCGAACAAGGAAAATGATGACTCTGAACTGTTTCAGAAGGTCTTTTCCGAAGGTCCCCTTGAAGAACTCGTAACAAGATGCGACGTCATCACCGCCGCGAGCCTCGTCGGTTCGTCCAAACTATTTTTCGACTCTGCAAATGATAGTGCAACTCTATCTTTTTCTCTCCCGTTTGGCCTCCCATGTGTTCTTCATTCTCACCCGACGAAGGTAGCACGGGATTGCAAGCTGACGCCGCTGGACAGGTTCTCCTCCGACGCTGTGATGCCAGACGGTACGGGTAAGCAGTGGGTAGGTGCCAATGGAGATTGGGTTGCCATGGTTGACACTGGCTTTCCTGCTTGCAAATGGAAACTTGTCAACGTCTACACTCGCCGTGAAATTCCTCTCCCTGTGCCGTTTGAAACCACCCACATTCCAAATATATACCACCACAACCTTCGTGCTATTATATTTCACAAGATATATATTTGCCAAGTTCCCACAGCTGCTGGGGGGTACAAAAATTTCTCTCTTGTTGCTGTTTTTGACATCAGAGTTGCCCTCCTTTGCGGCGAAGATTCTGGATGGACAGTTCTTACAGAGCCCAAGTCCCACATCTTTTACAATTACAGCGATGCAATTCTCCACAATGGGCTTGTGTTTGCCACAACTCATACTGGCACTGTTCACGCATGGAATCCTCAGCAAGCTGGTAATTTTCCTCCGGACGTAAGTAGTGTATGATGAGCTTCATTATTCATGGCTGTAAAGATAATTTTAATGCACAAACTTATTAATTTTCGAACCTGACTGATCTGACTTGGAGGCTTGGGGCATATTTGCTTCGGATGAAATTTCATTGGTATTTAGACTTTTTATTCGAGATGATTACCATAGAAAAATTTGAGGATTGTATAATTAGGAGTTTTATTCTCAGATTGAATTATGTTGGATTTTGACCTCTACTTGAACTTCTTGAAATGAATCCTTTGGTTTCCCATGTGATGTACTGAAATACACCAATATGCTGTATTATTGAATGGAAATGCCATTATATCATCCCATCTGAATCCTAATGCGTTTTCCCAATTCTTACGTTTTCAGATTTGTGCAAACCAAACATACCCTTCTTAACAGTAATTTCGTTTTCAAGCAGGTCCTCCGCTGATCGTAGAGCCACCGCCCATTGTGTTTGAATGGCGGTGTGCACTTGATGATGCTCTTGGCCATGATCACGAGGTCGATTATGGCATGTGGTGGTTAGCAAGATCTATAGATGGTTCTAGACTTCTTCTGATCCATACACTGGGCATTGCTGATGAAAGGGAATATTCCTGTAAAGTTTGCCATACTGCTTCTGATCGTCGTGTTCATCATGGTCGCACTGTTGGCAACTATGCTTCTGGGTTTGGTTGCCTGGTGTTCACGAAGGACACTAGTAAGTTAAATGAAGGTATTCCATGGGAAAAGATTGATGACCTTGGAGAATATTCTCTTTTCCTTGGAGTGAACTATCCGATTATGCTGCCATTAGGCGGTGCAGATGTTGTCCCAGGATGTCTGACGAGAAGAAATTGTGTGTACACCTTGCCGAATGAAGCATGGCTTCGCAATTCGCAGCTGCCTGAAATATGCCGATTCAGTCTGAATCGTGAAGATTGCGCCGTTGGTTTCCAAACCAACGCCTTGGAGAAAACATGCAAAACAAAAAAAGATAGGTACCTGGTAAAGACACCGCTTTGGTTCATCCCAAACTTCGCCAACGCCCCGGATTGGAACAAGTGTGATGTTTAATTCTGAAACAGGGCCTGCAGCCATTGTAGCTACTGATAGTATGTAATTTCATAGCTAATGAACGAGGCAATTGTGGTCTACTAGTTACAACTGTTTTGTAAAGAGGTGGTCTATAAGTATACCCCTCTCTTCATTGATGCATTTGTGGTCTACATGATGGTACTCTTAAATATTGTGTTAAAGTTGAAGGCTTGATCAACTATAGGTTCACTTCTCTAGTTACATTACTAGGTACTCCGGTTGGCTATGTTGTGATGAAATTGTGTTCTGTTGTTCGGTGAAGACAAAAGTAGAACTATGGTATGCTTATGTTTAAGAGCAAGCGAGGGTTTAGCTTGAGATGTTAAAATTCAGATTTGAACTATTTTTTGATATGGAAATTTGAAATATATATGGTACTGTATATGATTATGTATAACAACAAGCGACGAAAGGGCTGATGCTCCTATTCCTTGTCGGCGGGAGGACTATGTGTGCGGCGACTTGAGCCAAATTAGAAGGCCATAGCTATGTTGATTGGTCCTTGAAGTTGGAGGGGCTAGGATTTCGGATGAGCGGAGTGGGGGAAGTTGTTGCTCATGGAACATAAGTCCTTAAAATAGTAATGTTAGTATATAGGAGTACAAGGTATATACTTGTACTATTTTAGTACTATAATAAGTATATCGGGTTCATCAAAAAGAATTATCTCGGGTTCACAACCACGTGGGGTCAAGGTGAGGGAAAGTTGGTCAATACCTCTTACCGCTATATCCCCGCCCCAAGTTCTAATGCGCAAGTGCTGTTATTTTTTTTAAGGGAAATAGTGGTTCCTCTCTCCCGGAAACATGCCCCGCATCTCCACCTCCTAGTATCGTAGTACTACTACTGCATCTTCTCCAAAAAAAACCCTCTTCTGTCTCTTTCTCCCGTTCACCCCTCTCTCCCTTGCATTGGATTACCGACTCCAATGAAGCAGAAGCGTAAGATTGAGGAGATTCCTGATTGCTACCACCAGTCCATGGGGTGGGGCAACCTCCACTACCCACTGGTGGAGAACATAGCCGAGCGGGCGGATATCCTCAGCACTGGTCGCCTCGCTCGAGGCATGATCGGCATGCGGCATGCCATCCGCGGAGCGCATAAGGTTCCGTTCGGTTTACCGAGCCTGCTCCACTGCGACCCCGAGACATGGCCAGACGACCGCGACAATACTGTAAGAGTATTTATTTATTTACTCATCTCGTTTCAGCTTGTGTTTTTTCAATCAACTTTTCTTATTGCCAAACATCATGCATGAATTTAGACTCAACATAATCACCTGATTTGGGAGTACTGTAAGGTTTGCTGCCTTCACTATGCACATGTACTCTTCGGAATTGCTTTATTTATCCATTACATCTGTGCTTCAGTTCTGCACAATCCGCTCTTCATTCTGTCGAATACCTTGCATGCATAGACAATTTTGAAACAAATCCTATTTGCAGGGCATTCACGCGTTGCTGATGCCATTAGACAAGCCGACAGTTCCAGCATTTATCCATACCAAGGAGGAACTGGATGGACATGGACCCATGCACTGGGTGGGTTGTAACGGCGACTGGGTGGCATTTGTCCAGCAGGACGGGCACTTGACGATCCGCAACATATACATATCAGATACTATTATACCTCTTCCATCTCTGCAAGATGCAGGAATTTCTTTGGGCCCTACTAGTGAATGGTGGCATGGCAGCCCACCATTCCTGTTCAAATACAAAATAGATAAAAGTTTGGAACTGCTCAAAGTACGGATCGTCAAGAGGCCGTACAAAGATGATCTAGCAGGGCCATGGCATTACGAGGTAATCGTTGTATTTGACGAATTGATCGCTATCCTACAAGCGCCCCTAGAAAAGGAGTGGAATATCCTGAGAAACCCTGAATTCTTTGATAGAAACAGCTATGTCGATGCCATGGGCATTCCTGGATATGGTACAAGTTCACACCTACATCGTGTATACGCAGTTACATATCCGTATGGAGATGTTCTGGTTTGGGAACCATATACCTGTGGTGAGTCTTTGTTTTATGTCTTAACTAGTAAATGGCATGCTGCACATGTTGGACCAATTACGATTCGCAATACTGATGTATAAAAGTTGCGTTCTAAATGTTGTTCAAACTTTCAATACAACTAATAATTTGGTTATACCATCAAAATAAGTGTGAGCATACAGTTTATAAATATGAACAAAAATTTGGAACCTTTCTTAATCACTATCAAGTGGGACGTGTGATATCGGTGTGAGACTGCTCTGATTTTTCTTCATAATGGAAACATGACGGTTCTAGAAACACGTGGACACTGGTGTGGTATTTTTTTCACGCGAATACCTCTAATCCCAACCGTTAGATTTTGGACACCAACAGTTGGAATTGCTGCGACATGTCTTGTTAAAAACTGGTGCCTTATAGTAGTAGAAAATAGAAGATAGAAGAGAAGAGATAATTTTCAGTGTAGTTCCTACTTGCTGCATTGTGGTTGATCTTTGTGCATTGCAGGGACACATGCAGCCCCGCGTCTCATTGACGCCCCTGTCATTGAAGATGAAGAAGCAGAAGTGGCTGCAATTTTCGCTCAAATCGAGGGAGATGCTGTCATGGAAGATGATGAAGCAAATGTGGCTCAAGGCGATGGAGGTGCCGATGAAGATAATGATGCTGATGAAGAAGAATTAGAAGAAGAAGAATTAGAAGAAGACGAATTTGATGATGAAGAATTAGATGATGAAGAATTAGATGATGATGGTGATAATCATAATTATGAAGATGAAGATGTATTTCTTGGATTTTCTGACCAGCGCACTTGGTTCCTGGCACCAATGAGAGCAGAGTCCATTACTGGTGAATCTGATCTCGCGTGGATTCAGGTTAAAGGTTATCGGCCCATCCTCGGTCCTCCAATATTACATATGGGTAACAAGCTGAGGTCTTATCCTTTGGTACGGTGCTACGTTTTCTTGAGATCTGCCCATACCTTGGACCCTGTAGAAGAGGCAAGGTGGGAAAGATTGAACAATTTGAAGGGGCGTTCTTTATTTCTTGGACTCAATCACCCAATTTTCATGCTACCCCCGCCAATCGACGCAGAGGCTGCAGAACCAGATTTCCAATTGTTCAAACCTGACTGTGTCTTTGCTACCCACAATCGCGCCCGTGATACATGGATACGTCCAAGGCCAAATTGGTGCAGAATGCACGTCAATGGAGGTCCTGCCATAGGCTCAAGATTGCAGTACAAAAAAGAGAAGACTGAACATAGAGCCGAAGCACCCATGTGGTTCGTCCCAACACTTCCACCTGTTTTTCCTTGAGAAATAAGAGACAGATGGTGACCTTATTTTATAGAGAAAACATAGTGTTCGTGAACTTAACCTCATGAACATTCGCTGTTCGGTTTTTGCTGAAATCAAAATTTTGCAGAGATGAAGATCTTTGTTTGAATCCCGTGCTGAACATATTTTTCACAAATTAGCTACCCGTATTGTGATGAATACATGCTGGTTTGTTGTTTGGTGCAGTAGCAGACATGAAGATCTTTGTCCTGAATACCACAATGGACATCTTTTTTTTCTTCAAAAATTAGCTAAGCTCACGCTATTAGGCGCAAATGCCTATTAAGAGATTTGGTGCTCTTGGGCACCATTGCTCCTGCTATTTTAGAAAAAAATAAAAAATATATTTATTTGTTCAAAAAATTAGAAAACAAATCATGGAGTAGCTAATGAATTGTCCCATAAACGTGCAAAATTTCAGTTTCAAATAAAAAAAATTCTGGGCTACACAAAAGTAACAAACGTGTGGATCTGGGTATGCATATTTCAAATCTCCAAATTTCAACAGATTTTGTCTTTTTTGTGTAGTCTACAATATAAAGAATATCATATTAAAATTTTACACGCTTGTAGGTTACTTTATTTATTATGTCTACATTCATTTTCAGATTTTTTTGAAACAAATATGTATGATATTTGATTTTTTTTAAACAGCAGAGCACTGGTGCCCATTAGCCAAAGACACTTTTCGCAAATGCCTACAATAAAGGAACGGATGGTGACCTTATTTTATAGAGAAACCATAGTGTTTGTGAAGTTAAAGTCATGAACACACGCTGTTCGGTTTTTGGTGAAATCAAAATTTAGCAGAGATGAAGATCTTTGTTTGAATCCCGTGATGAACACATTTTTCCTAAATTAGCTACCAGTATTGTGATGAATACATGCCGGTCTGTTTTTCGGTGGAGTAGCAGACATGCAGGGGATCGAAAGAAACGGCAAAGTAGCCAGAAATCAGGGGTCAAATATAAATTCGAGAAAGGAAACGTTTATTCAACAGTCAGGCTGACATGTGGGACGTATCTTGCAGCCGCGGCCCCAACATTTATCATTCAGAGAGGATGACATGTGGGACCCACGAACCAGTATCGTTCTCGGCGTTTCTCAAAGGGGGCAGGAGATCGAAAGAAAAAGGCAAGTAGCTCGAAATCAGGTGTCCAAAAAATCCAAGAAAGGAAAGGTTTATCGCACAAAGAGGCTGACATATTGTACCCAGTTTGCAGCAGCGTCATCAACGTTTCAAAGGCGGTGGAGTTCGAAAGAAAAAGGCAAATAGCCAGAAATTAGGGGTCAAAAATAAATCCAGCAAAGGAAACTTTTATCGTACAAAGAGGCTGACATGTGGGACCCAGCCAGCAGCGTCCTCAACGTTTCTAAGGTGGCAGGCAATGGAAAAAAGGCAAATAGCCAGAAATTAGGGGTCAAAAATAAATGCAACAATAGAAACTCTTATTGTTCATAGAGGCTGACATGTTGGACCCATGAGCCAGCAGGGCCCTCAACGTTTCAAAGGCGTCACGGGATCAAAAGAAAAGAACCAAGTAGTCATTAATTAGGTGTCAAAAATAAATCCAAGAAAGTAAATGTTTTACTTTTCATAGAGGCTGTCATATGGGACCCATGAGCCAGCAGCGTCCTCAACGTTTCTAAGGCGGCTGGGGATCGAAAAAAAAAGCGAAGTAGCCATTAATTAGGGGTCAACTATAAATCCAAGAAAAGAAATGTTTATTGTTCTTAGAGGCTGACATGTGGGAGCTATGCGCCAGCAGCGTCCTCATCGTTTCAAAGGCGGTCGGGGATCCAAAGAAAAAGGCAAATAGCCAGAAATCAGGGGTAAAAAAAAATCCAAGAAAAGAAATATTATTGTTCATAGAGGCTGGCATGTGGGACCCATGAGCCAGCAGCGTCCACAATTTCAAAGGCGGCACAGGATCGAAAGAAAAAGGCAAGTGACCAAAAATCAGGGGGTAAAAAATCCAAGAAAAAAACTTTATTGTACATAGAGGATGAC
>Ga0126314_10001356_pt1 | contig 11746 bp, 8 predicted proteins | sample Plot105B_FD_92535 | JGI IMG/M metagenome (GOLD analysis project Ga0126314, IMG submission 92535) | Serpentine soil microbial communities from UC McLaughlin Reserve, CA, USA - Plot105B | ecosystem: Environmental > Terrestrial > Soil > Grasslands | place: USA: UC McLaughlin Reserve, Lake County...
ACCACCGAGGTCGGCTCGCCCGGACGCGGATGCAGCGGCACCCCCTGGATGCCCGCGAACTTGCCCTCGCCCGTGGAGAGGTAGTGCATGTAGTGCGACGGGATGCCCTGGCCACCGGCGGGCGAGACAGACAGGTTCGTGTTGCCCTGGTGCTGGTGGGCATTGAGCGTCACCAGCGAGTCACTGGCGTTGACGAACGGCTTCTGCGCGGTGGGGAGGGCCACGCCCTGGGGCGCGCCGCCCGGGAACATGTTGTAGGCGTTCAGGACGTTCTGCCCCGAGTAGCCCAGCGGGTTCGCACCGAATGACGAGGTGACGTCCTTGCCCGGCTGCTGCGTGGGCGGGGTGCTCACCTTGCTCGAGGAGGGCTTGCTGCCCTGCGCATCGAACCCGTCCTTGATGGGGCCCGGCTTGGACGTGGGCTTCGACTCCACCGGCGGAGGAGCGCTTGTCTTGTTCGTCCCTCTCCCGGAGGAAGAGGGGCTCTTGGGCACGGAGGGGCTCTTGAAGCCGCCGAACTTGATGCCTTTCACGGAGGGACTCCTGTCGTCGCTGGGGTTGGGGATTCACTGAGGGAAGCTGACTCAGCCCATGAGCAACTCCCGGGCCAGGCCCTGAGCCAGCAGCGCCCCACGAAGGAGTTCCAGTCACTCCCCGCGTTTACGGGGACGCCCCTGGAGACCAGGCCCCGCCCTCGGCCGCGCGACCTGATGACGGGAGTTCGTGCCCTGATGACTCCCGTCATCAGGGCGCGCAGGGCGGATGTGAACACCAGCGGACACTCATGCCCTCGGGGGCAGGTTGCCCTCGGTGTTTGTCAAATCCTCCGTGACAGGCACCCAAGGAGTCGTCCAGCCCGACCCAACCCATGGCGTCTATCATTGCCATGTCGTGGCTGGCGTTCCTCCCGCCTCCAGGGACGCCGCATGGAGAAAGCCTGACGCTGGCGAGGCGAGAGAAGGTCTCTCACCGGGTTGTCCCACCTGGAATGCCAGGGATTGACTGTCGATGGAGCACGTCACCCCGGCAACGTTTTTCCTGAAATGCGGTTTGATGGCAAGAATCAACTCCGATAGACAAGCACCTGCCACGCACCACCAAGGCAAACACGCCCATCGTCACCGGCGCCTGAGCGGCCGCCCGGATGCTGGCCGTCTGCCCTGCTCATTTCAAAGTGTATCACCAGCAGCAAGGAGGCAGCATGAGTAAACGCAATGATGACAGGTCCGACAATGGTACCGAGCAGACGGTCCGCACAGGGGCGATGCAGCCCCGCGTGGCGCGAGCCAAGCAGGTGCGCAAGCTTCGGGAGAAGAGCAGCCTGGCGCTTCCCGCGGTCGTTGCTTCCACCCAGGGCGGCGAGGCCAAGACGCCCAAGCAGGGCCGGTTGCGCCAGCTCAAGGCGACGAAGCAGCTCGCCACGAAGCTGACCCGTCTCCAGGGGGGCAGCTCGGAGAACAACAAGGTGGCGATCGCCAAGCCCATGCAGTTGCGCCAGTTCAGCGCGCGGAAGAGCTTCAAGCTCGCCCGGAGCGCCACGCGGACCGGGGCGGGGGAAGTGTTCGGCAAGCAAGGCCTCGCGCGCACCGCGCAGGTCCGCCAGTTCGGCGCGAAGAAGCAGGCCGCGCGGAAAGCCGAGACAGCCTAGTCGTCCCGAGATGAATCCGGACCGCACCGGCGCCGCGCGTGCCGGTGCGGTCCCTTTCCCAGGCCTTCCGCAGAGGAATCATACCCATGCACCACACCCAGCTTGCACTGACAGCCGCGATGCAAGAAGTCGAGGGCGGCTCCATTGGCTATCTTCCGGTATCTCCCCTGGAGCTGCTGCGGGAGCGGGTCCTCTCCGCCATTGAGCACGTCCCCTTCTACCGCGAGCTGTACAGCCCGTTCGGCGCCGTCCCGTCCGGCGCGGGCTTCCTCGACTGGTTCCAGCAACTCCCCATCGTCAACAAGTCCCAGCTCCAGGCGGCGGGCGAGGCCCGCCTGCTCAACCCCTGCTACTCCCCCTCCGAGTTGATCCGCCGGCCCACCAGTGGCAGCACGGGCGTGCCCTTTGCCCTGCTCCTGGACAGCCGCGTCTTCGTCTTCCGCAAGTGGCGCTTCCAGCGGCCCCATCAGCACCTCGTCTCCAGCGAGGCGAGCCAGCTCACGTACATCTTCCCGTGGGACTTCGTGGTCCGCACCGCGCAAGATGAGCGGAAGCTGGCGGCCACCAGCACCCAGGGGGAAGCACCGCCGCCTCGGACGCCCGCGCGGACGGAGGTGCGTGCGCTCAAGGAACACACCCAGCGCTTCACCGCCATGGCGAAGAAGGCGAAGCGACACGGCACGGACTCGCCTCCCGAGGCCCCGCGGGCGCAGGGCGCGAGCAAGGCCGTCACGGTCAACTCGCTGCTGCCACCCTCGGAGCTCCATGCGGCACTGGCGGAGCTCGAACCCAAGAGCCTCGTGGGCTTCGCGAGTGTCATCGCCGCGCTCGCCCGCTGGATGGACAAGGAGGGCCTGCGGCTGCCCACCGTCCAGCAGGTGTGGACGACGTCGGAGGTACTCTCCCTGGAGGGCGCGGCGGACATCCGGCGGGCGCTGGAGTGCGAGCCGCTGACAATCTACGCGAGCAACGAGTTCGGCTTCATGGCGTGGCAGGCCGCGAAGGATGCGCTGCTGCAGGTCGAATCCGACCGCCTGCACCTGGAGACCCTGCGGAGGGATGGGCAGGGCTTCGCGGGGACGGGGGAGCTGTCCCGGCTGGTCGTCACGGACCTGCTGAATGACACCATGCCCCTGATTCGCTACGACATCGGAGACGTCGCGCGTCCACGCGAGCCCGTCTCGGTGACGAGCACACTCGTGTGCGCCACCCTGGACGGCCTGGAGGGCAAGGCGGCCGACATGCTCCAGCCGCCCGATGGCCGCTCGGTCACCACCTTCCAGATCCTGGGCGCCATCAAGAACAACCTCCCGCATGCCCAGTACCGATTCATTGGCCTGTCCCCCGAGCGGTACGTCATGCAGTACCTGCCTGGGGCGGGGTTCGAGCCCGCGAACCTGGATGCGACCGCCGCGAGGCTGAAGGACATCCTGGGCGAAGGGGTCCAGGTGCTCACCCACCGCGCGGAGACCATCCAGCGCGAGCCCTCCGGGAAGCTGCGCCCCATCATCAACCTCGCCCGGATGCCGGTAGGGATGCGGCGCAAGCTGGCGGAGCAGCTCGGGGTGCTCCACCTGCTGGAGGTGGACGAGCAGCAGGTGGCCCGCGAGGTCGTCTCCTCCACGCTCGCGAAGGTGTTGCCCATGTTCAAGGACACGGGCGCCCTGAACGAGTCGCTGGAGCTGTACGCCGACCTGGCCATCAGCTCGCTCCAGTTCGTCCAGCTCCTGTCCTCGTTGGAGAAAGAGCTGTCGCTGGACATCGACGATGAGGACCTGCTGGATGCCGAGCTCGTCACCGTAGGCGACCTGGTGGGCTTCGTGGTGGGCATTACCCGCAAGTGAGTCATTGCCGTCCGGCCCCAGCTTCGAGGTGTGCAAGCCATGTCGAAAAACCAGGGGATTTCAATCCCGAAGCAATGGTGCAACTTCCTCTACGACTTTCCGCAGTACGCGGGGCAGGACGTTCCCAGGGGCGTGGCCCTGCTCACCCAGGGCGCCCGCCGCGTGAGTGTGGTGCCGCAACAGCCGCTCTCCCTGGTGACGCAGTCCAACAGCATCGCCGAGCCATACCATGAGATTCCGGAGCGACTGCTGGAGCTCTACTCGCAGTACCGGCCCACGCCGCTGCGGCGCGCCCGAGAGCTGGAGCGCCGCCTGGGGGCCAACGCTCGCATCTACTACAAGTACGAGGGCCTCAATGTGTCCGGGAGCCACAAACTCAACTCGGCGCTGGCGCAGGCCTACTACTACGCCAAAGCGGGCATCCAGGAACTCGTCACGGGGACGGGCGCGGGGCAGTGGGGGACCGCGCTGGCCTATGCGTGCAAGCTGTTTGGCCTTCGCTGCACGGTGTTCATGGTGGGCGCCAGCCTGCGCCAGAAGCCGCAGCGCCGCGCGATGATGGAGCTGTTCGGGGCCACCGTGCACGAGAGCCCCAGCGACGCCACCGAGGTCGGTCGCAAGGCCACGCAGAAGGACCCGGGGCGCGTGGGCAGCCTGGCCATCGCCACCGGGGAGGCCTTGGAGCTCGCGCATGGTGGCAAGCGCGTCCGGTTCGCCGTGGGGAGCGGAGAGAACTGCGTGCTGCTGCACCAGACGCTCATCGGCAGCGAGGCTGTCGAGCAGATGGGCGCGCTGGGGGAGTTCCCGGACCATGTCGTTGCGTGCATGGGGGCGGGCAGCAACTTCGGTGGGGTGGGCCTGCCCTTCCTCCGCGCGGCGCGTGAGCGGGAGCGTTCCGTGAGGCTGCTGGCAGTGGAGCCGGCCGCGTGCCCCAAGCTCACCCGGGGCCTCTACGCGCTCGACATCAACGACTTCTCCGGCACCACCCCCATCAACCGGATGTACACGCTGGGAAGCAACTACATCGCCCCGCCCATCTTCGCCGGAGGGCTGCGCTACCACGGGACGTCGGCGTTCCTGAGCGCGATGCTCGCGGACAAGGGGTTCGACGCGATGGCGGTGCCCCAGCGGGAAGCCCTCTCCGCGGGGCTCCTCTTCGCGGAGTGCGAAGGCCTGCTTCCCGCGCCCGAGTCGGCGCACGCCATCGCGGGGGCGCTCGACCTCGCGCGCAAGCACCCGGGCGACGCGCCGCCGAAGGTCATCCTGCTCAACATCAGCGGTCATGGGCTCTTCGACCTGAGTGCCTATGAACACTGCCGGAGCGACACCCTGGCCCCGGACGCTCCCAACGAGGCGCTGCTGTCCGAGAGCCTGCGCCATGTCCGGGAATTCAATACGCGCATCACCGGGGCGGCGTCGTAGTTCCTCGCAAGCAAGGACAGGAGCCAGACCATGGATGGCAATGCTTTGCCCGCGGAGCCGCCGGAGCTGCAAGCGGCGAGGACGTTCGGACATTCGCTGGGGGTGCCCCGCCTCGGTGTCGGTGCGGAGGCCTGGTTCCGGGAGTCCTGGAGGAAGGCGGCCGGATTCGGAGTCTTCGAGGTGCTCATGCCCGACGGCGCGCTGGATGCGCCGACGGTGCTGTCCGTCCTGGAGGGGCTCGGCATGGGGTGCAAGGGGGGCGGCTTTCCCCTGGGGCTCGGGGCGCACTGCTTCGGCTTCGCCTCGGGCCTGCTGCGCTTTGGCGACGAGGCGCAGAAGCGGCTGCTGCCCTCGCTGCGGGACGGCTCCGCGATTGGCGCGCTCGCCGCCACCGAGCCCGGCGCGGGCTCCGATGTCATGTCCCTCCGGACGCGCTTTCGCGTCGAGGGCGACACGTGTGTCCTGACCGGGGACAAGTGCTTCATCACGAACGCCCGTGAGGCAGACTGGTTCCTGGTGCTGGCGACCAAGAACCCGCGCCTGCACTACCGGGGCGTCAGCGCGTTCCTGGTACCTCGGCGCGCACCGGGGGTGGAGGTGGGCATCGACGAGCCCCGCATGGGACTGCATGGCTGCTCCGTGGGCTCCGTGGGATTCGACGAGGTCCGCGTGCCGCGGAGCGCGATGGTGGGCTTGTCAGGACAAGGGGCCACGGTGTTCCAGCATGCCTTGCTGTGGGAGCGGAGCATGCTCGCGGGGTTCCACCTGGGGGTGATGCGCAAGCAGTTCCTGGCCTCGCTCAGCTACGCGAAGGTGCGGCAGCAGTTCGGCCGGCCGATTGGCGCCCACCAGCAGGTCGCCACGCGGCTCGTCGACATGCTGGTGCGCTACCGGACGTCCGCGCTCCTGGTGAGAGAGACGGTGACCCGACTCGTGGCGGGTGTCCTGACAGCGGGCGAGGCGAGCCTCACCAAGCTGTATGTCAGCGAGGCGGCACTCGCGTCGGGGACGGATGCCTTCCGGGTCCATGGAGGCATGGGGTTCATGGAGGGCTCCGACGTCGGCGTCGAGCTGCGTGATGCACTGGGAGGCATCCTCTATTCGGGGACCTCCGAAATCCAGAAGGTCATCATCGCTTCCGAGCTGGGATTGGCTCCCTGAGAGGGAAAGGCACTCAAGATGGCTCAGCAGACCTTGTCGACCGTCCTCCTGGACGCGGCGTCTCGCTTCACCTCTCGCACCGCGCTCATCACTCCCGCCAGACGGCTCACCTATGGAGAGCTGATTGAGCGCGCGCTGCGGCTCTCCGCCTATCTGGTGGAGACAGGGCTGCGCCCTGGAGGGCGGGTGGCCATCTGCCTGCCGAAGGGGGCCGAGCTGTCCATCGCCATCTACGGCGCGCTGCTGGCGGGCGCCAGCTATGTGCCCATCGACCATGCGACGCCCGCGGCCCGGGCCCGGCTCATCCTGCGCGACGCGGAGCCGGGGCACCTCATCACCACGCAGCATGTCGCGGACGCCCTGTTCCGCGACGAAGCCGTAGAGGGGCTGTGGGCCGCGCGCCAGGAGGTGGTGGTGACGCTGCTGACGGCGTTCGTTCCCCAGGAGGTGGACCGGGTCTCCTGGGGCGAAGCGCTCTCCCGAGAGCCGCTGTCCCAGGCGGTCCCCGTCCAGGAGCAGGCCGTCGCGTATGTCCTCTACACATCCGGGTCGACTGGAAAGCCGAAGGGCGTGATTCAGGCGCATCGCGGCGCGGTGGCGTTCGTGGAGTGGGGGGCGCGGCACCTCGGGCTCGGGCCGGAAGACGTGCTGTCGCAGCATGCGTCGCCCTCGTTCGACCTGACCATCTTCGACTTCTTCGCTTCCGCCGTGGTGGGGGCCGCGCTCACGCCGGTGCCGGAGTGGCTGTTCGGTCAGGTGGCGAAGACGTGCCGGTTCATCATCAAGAGCGGCATCACCGTCTGGTACTCCGTTCCCTCGGTGCTGCTCCGACCCGACGCGGGGACGCCGCTGCGCGAGCTGGCCACCTCGTCGCTCCGGCACGTGATTCTCGCGGGGGAGGTCATTCCCAAGCCCGGGCTCCAGGAGCTGGCGCGGCGGCTTCCCGCCGGGTGCACTCTCTCGAACTGGTTCGGCCCGACGGAGACGAATGTCTTCACCTTCCACGACATCGGGCCGGAGGACCTGGCGTCGGAGGGTCCGGTGCCCATCGGCCTGCCGTGTCCCTATGCGGAGATTCGACTGGAGGACGGCTCGGGTGCGCCCACGGAGGAGGGCGAGCTGCTCGTCTGTGCGCCCACCGTGATGGAGGGCTATCGCGGGTTGGATGCGCTCACCGCGCAGCGCTTCGAGCGAGGGGCGGATGGCCGCACGTTCTTCCGCACGGGGGACATGGCCCGCTTCGAGAACGGTCGACTCATCTTCCTCGGACGACGTGACCGGCTCGTGAAGGTGCGCGGGTATCGCGTCCAGCTCGAGGAGCTGGAGCATGTGCTCCAGGCCCACCCCGCGGTGACGGAGGCGTCGGTGGTGGTCTTTCAGGAGAGCGGCGTGGAGGTGCTTGGCGCGGCGCTCGTCCTGCGGGCTCCGTCCGAGGCACTCCGTGACGACGTCCGGCGGCACTGCGCCGAGCGGCTTCCTCCGTACATGGTGCCTTCGAGGCTCCTGCCCGTGGACGCACTCCCCCGGAACAATCGGGGGAAGGTCGATGCCCAGCAGGTCATGGAGCTGCTGTCCCTGCCGGTGAAGCCCCCTGAAACGATGCCGTCGCTCCGGAGCGAGAGCGCCTGAGGAGAGCCCCATGTTGATACCGCGGTCCGAAGTCCTGCGTGGCTCGGAGTTCGAACATGATGCGCCTTCCCTGGGTCGAAAGAAGGTGGCGCATGTCCAGCTTCCCTCGGGGCGTCCGCCTCTGGCGGGATTCCGCGTCTGCTATCTGCTCCATTCCTTTGGGGGGGACCGGCACTCCTGGGCGCGGCAAGGGGACGGCTTCCTGACGGGGCTCGCGAGTGACGTACTGTTCGTCTTCCCCGAGAGCGGCCGGCGCTGGTTCATGAACGACGCCTCCGGGAAGCGCTATGAGGACTACCTGCTGGCGGACCTCATCCCCGCCATCGAGGCGACGTATCCGGTGGAGCGGTCCGCGCGGTCTAGAATCATCGGCGGCTTCTCCATGGGCGGCGCGGGAGCCATTCACCTCGCGTTGCGCAACCCCGGGGTGTTCTCGCGTGCGTTCGCCGTCGCCGGAGCGTTCTACGCGTCGGAGCGGCAGGGAGACCCCTACGCGTCGATGCGGGGTGGTGCGTGCATGATGCCGACCGAGCAGGAGCACGACCGCGTCTGGGGGCCCGTGGGTAGCGAGGTGCGACGGGCCTATGACACGGGGCGGCTCATCGAGGGCGCGGCGGCGGGGCGGGCGCCCGCCCTGGCCTTGGAGGTCGGCATCGAGGACTACCCCCGCGTGGTGGAGATGAATCGCCGGGTGCACCGGGCACTCGACGCGGCGGGTGTCGCGCATGCCTACGAGGAGCACCCTGGAGACCATGGCTGGCCTTATGCGGCCCGTGCGGCCACCCGGCTGCTGGGGCGGCTCCTGGGGCCATCAACGGAGCTCCCGGATGCTGCCCACGCCACGTCGTGAGAATCGCGTCCGGTGATGAGGGGACGTCTCAGGGGGCGGGGTTGTGGGTGACTCGCGAAGGACTGGAACGGTTTATCATGATTTTCAGGTAAATCTATTCAGCGCCCCTCCTGTGTGTCCTATGCTCGCGGGGAGGGCGCGCAACTCCTTCTCAATCCCAGGACAGTCCCATGCGGGTTTCCCAGCCACCGCCACCCCCGACCGCCAGTCCCCTCGTTGCCCGCGCGCTCTTCCTGGCGATGCTCGTGCTTGCCGTCGGCGTGTCCGCCTGCCTCGCGCAGGACGAGGGCGCCGCGAGCACGGAGCAGTGGCGCGAAGGGATGTCGACCGAAGACGAGGAGGAGCCCGAGTCCTGCGAGGAGTGTGACGCGGGCCCTGACGCCGGGGACGCGGGAGATGCGGGTGACGCTGGAGACGCGGGCTGTTCTCCTCCTGAGCAGGAGTTCACCGAGACACCCACCTGTGAGGACGACGCGGGGGTGGACGCGGGTGCCGACGCTGGCACGGACGCGGGCGCCGACGCAGGCACCGATGCGGGCCGCGACGCAGGCTCGGACGGCGGTGGTGGCGGCGGGGGCGGTGGCTCAGACGCGGGTTCGGACGGAGGCGCCGATGCGGGTTCAGACGGCGGGCGGGACGCGGGGACAGGAACTGGTGTGGATGCGGGCGCGGACGCGGGCGCCGACGCGGGGAGCGATGCGGGTGCCGCCTTGACCGGGTGGTCGCCCATCCAGGCCTCCTTCGCCCCCCTGGACTCCCCTGCTCCGACTCCCGTCCTCAACCCCACGCCGACCACGGCGGGTGACCGGACGAATGGCGCGGAGCGCTCACGGATGCGCATGCGCTGTGGCATGTGCGAGCTCCGGCCCAGAGGTCCCATCGATCCAAGCAAGGAGCCCCACATCTCCGTGCATGGCATTGGCGCCGGCCCCGAGGCGATGGACCCGGCCATCAACAACTTCCCGTCCAATGCGCAGGTCTACGACTTCTTCTATCCGGACAACCGGCACCCCATGGAGACGGCGGACTGCCTGCGCAACGCCATCATCCAGGCGCGGGGAGCGCACTCGGGAACGACGGTGCAGGTGGTGGCGCATTCCCTCGGGGCCATCATCGCGACGGGTGCGGACCACTCGCTGGCGGACCCGGAGTGGATGCCGACGGAGGTCCCCACCAACTGCGGGTTCATGAAGAAGGTGCGCGGCCGGCATCGCAAGGGCTTCGTGCTGGAGCCAGCGCCCAGCCCCAGTCAGCTCGACCTGCGGATGACCTTGATCGACCCGCCCTTCCAGGGGTTCACGGATGCGCCGCTGATTGTCTCCGACTGCGTGCCCGGACCGGGAGACCTCACCGCGGGCAGCGCGCTCATGCAGACGCTGAACACCCGGCCCACCTTCTCCAGGCAACGCAGGGTGTTCTATGCGAACAAGGAGAACGATGACAAAGCCCGTGACCTCACCGAGTTCGATGACGCGGACCTGGAGTTGATCTGCAAGGCCATCCGCGGGGAGACCGTGCGCACCCGGAAGTTCGGCCTCATCAACGCGTGGAACGCCGTCAAGAACCTGCGGGGACCGGGAGGGAAGAAGCTCAAGGACGCCCTGGGCTGCGGCGGCTGCTCCGCGGCGCGCATCAAGGAGCTCGCCGGTCAGGTCGCACCCCGGTTGCCGGGCGACCACACCGAAGTCATCCAAGAAGTCACCTTCTGACCCGTCGAAGCGCGCGCCGCGCGGCGCGTTTGGCTATCCTGTAGACTGGCTTTGGGTACTCGAAGTGTCCATGGGGGTCGCTCAATGAAGAATGTCCGTGTGGTCATGGTCGCCCTGGTCTTCCTTTCCATCATGGGGTGTGGCGGGTCGACGTCCGACAGCCTCGATACCGCGGAGGTCTCCTCGGGCGAGGAGGGTGGAGCGGTCTCGCAGTTCAGTACGTGCGCGGCGAACTGCGGTCCCAATCTGGCACTCTCCTGCACCGGCTCGGTCTGCTCCTCGGAAGATGGAGTGGGGGTGACGTGCGACGGTGTGTTCCGGAGCTGTGACTTCGCGGTCTGCACGGGCCTGTCTGCGTGCAGCCAATGGGCAAACAGCCTGTGCTCTCCCGTGGGTGCGCAGCGGGATTGCTGCCAGGGCGCCGCGCTGGCCCAGGTCGTCTGCAGATACGAGAATGGTCCTTCGTCACGGACCTTCTGGCGTCTCCAATACGCCCCGTAAGAGCCCTCCCCTTTTGGGTTGTCGTGCCAGCTTCGGCCATCCCTGGTCTGCCCCCTTCAATCCACGCTGGAGGGGCACACCGGGGGCACATGGAGGCACGGCGCTAGTTCGTGCTGATCCTGTCCTGGGAAGACTGGAGGCCACGAGGGCGCCGGATGCCCAGTTCGACCATCACCTCTCGGGCTCGCCTGGCCATCTCGTGCAGCTCGGCTGACGCGTCCTCCCGGCCATAGGCATCTCCCTCTCCGAGCCAGCGACGCAGGTCCGCCGCCAGTTCACTCGCTGATTGATAGCGGTCATCCGGACGGGGCTGGAGGAGCTTGCGGAGCACCAGGCCCGGCCCCTGCGGAAGCTGCGCCATCAACACCTCCAGGTCCGCCTGCGTGTAGGTCGCCGCGCGCCAGATGGCGTCCGCCACCAGGGAAGGGCTGCCCGCGAGTTGGGCGCGCTTGATGGCATGCCGGACACGCCTGCGCTGCCTGACCGACAGCGAGCCCTTCACCTCTTCCGTCAGGGTGTCCGAGGCATCCAGGAGGTTCTTCCCCGTCGCGAGTTCAAGCAGGACGTTCCCCAGCGCGAAGAGGTCCGAGCGCGCGTCCACACGGCCCGTCAGGAGCATCTCCGGGGAGGAGTAGAATGCATCCCCCTGCGGCCGGTGCACCGTGGACGAAACGCGGCCAGGCAGGTCCGACATGGCGAGCCCGAAATCGGAGACCTGCACGTCGCCGTTCCAATCAACGAAGAGGTGCTCCACGTCGAGCGCCCGGTGGACGATGTTGAGGGGGCGCCCCTGCTCGTCCTTCGCCTCCTGGGCATGCTCCAGGGCCTCGGCGACGCGAGCCCCGACATGGAGCGCGAAGAGGGGCGAGAACCGGCCACCGCACTCCCCGGAGAGCGTCAACAGGGTGTTGATGCTGTGCCCCGACGGATGCTCGGTGATGACGTACCAGCAGCCCTCCGCCTTGTGCAGCCCGTGGACACG
>Ga0126314_10001358_pt1 | contig 11744 bp, 15 predicted proteins | sample Plot105B_FD_92535 | JGI IMG/M metagenome (GOLD analysis project Ga0126314, IMG submission 92535) | Serpentine soil microbial communities from UC McLaughlin Reserve, CA, USA - Plot105B | ecosystem: Environmental > Terrestrial > Soil > Grasslands | place: USA: UC McLaughlin Reserve, Lake County...
TAGCTGAGGGCGTGTCCGGCTACTGGCCACACGCCGGGCACGCTCCGACTGAGATACCACGTGCTCGGCTATCTGGTGGCTTCGATCAAGAGCTCCGTGCAGTGCTCCGACTGTCTTACGGCCCTACGCTCATCTTCGTGGGGGCCGCTGTCGTAGGCGTTCCAGTAGTTCAAACCGCCGTGCTCTTGCCTCGTCCATCACCGTGTTTCTCGTCGTCGTTGTAATAGTAGTATGCCTCTCGTTTACGAGAACCATTCGCCTGGTCCATGAGGAAGCCGAACAAGGGTGTGTCTGCGTGGTGCCTTTCCGTTACTCGAACGAGCTCGTATAGGAACGCTCCCCGCGAGGTGGCCGGTACCTGAAAGCTGCAACCTGATGCCTTCTTTTTCATGGATCCCGGTTCTCGCCACGCTCCAGGCCGTCGAGCACGGGACCCAGCGCCCTCTCGCGCGCTGCCTCATATTCTTCGAGGCTGTCCGCTTCGCGTGCCAGGTCCGCTATGCGTCCTGTGAGGCCTGTACCACCAGTCGCGGCGAGTATGCGCCAGCCGAGGAGCCGGTAGGAGTGCTCGAGGCGCGGGTCTCGCTCCCCGCCTTCCAGAAGGCGCTCGAGCAGCGCGTGCAGTGCTTCTGCCTCCTCCAGAGGGAGCCGCAACTCGACGGCGGGCTCTCCATGCAAGCTAGCGGACTTTCTCCAGGTAGATCCGGTCCTGGGTGATCACCACCTGCAGGTCTTCTGGCGAGCCATTCAGGTAGCCGCGCCACTCACGGTCGAAGACCTCTGAGTCTCTGGCGTCGGTCCTCAGGATTATGCCACCTTCCATCTCGTCGAGCACCGCAGGATGCTCCGAGAGTTGGCCGCGCCGGACGGGATCCCGGCGGTAGATCGAGTTTCGCGACCGGAAGCTCTGTACGCTCGAGGGCGTAGTGTTCAACTCTTGCGCGATCCACGTGTCGCCCCGACCTTCCTCGACCCACTGCCGGATCTTGGACGCGTGCGGCTTTAGCGCCACCCTTCTGTTTCCCAAGGCCCCCTTCTCCTTCACCCTATGTAGTTATATAGGTTATATGTACCACTTTTTGTTACCCGACGCTAGATGCATAGGGTGTTGGGGCCAAGGAGGTGGTCAGCGGCGGCGAGGCCGGAAAGGGCTGCGCCCTCGACCTTGGCCTGACCGAAGGCGTCGCCGCAGAACAGAAGCGGTGGGTCGTCGGAGGCGACGAGGCATGGTTCAGAGTGAGGGTTCGTAACCCAGCTGTAGCGCCACCTGGCGAGGGAGGTCGCGACGACCGCTGGCGCGAGGTCGGTGCCGAGATGGTCACCTGCGAGCGAGATCATGGACTCTATAACCTCCGTCTCGTCGTCCTCAAAGTGCGAGCGGCTCCATTCCGGCCCGGCGTGGATCGTGACGGCCGGAACTTCGGAGATGCCCTTGCGCTTGTTGTCGCCGATCCAATCCAGCGGCTCGCCCTTGATCTGCATCCCTCCAGGATCAGGCACGCCGGTCGGGCCGTCGAGCAAGACCATGAGGGCGAGGCACGGGTCGTAGGAGACGGCTCTGAGCTGGCGCCTGGCTCCATCCGGCAGCCTGTAGCTCCCGGGCGAGATCGTGTCCAACGCTTGAGGAACCGGGGCTGCGAGCACGAGAGCGTTGCTGACTGCCCGCAAGCCGGACTCGCACACCACCTCCCAGCCATCATTGCCATCATCCACTCTCACGGCCCTCTCGCCGGTGCGCACGTCGAGGCCGTTGGCGATGTGTTTGGGGATGGAGGTCATACCCTCAGACCCTCTGTAGCGGGGATGGCCATCTTCGTTCGGTTGGCCCTCTGCGTCGGCGAAGCCGCGGGTCCACTCTGAGGCGACGCCTGCCCTGAGCCAGCGTTCGACGAGGCCGGCGAAGCGTTCGCCCCTGACGGTGAAGAACTGGGCGCCGTAATCGAAGTTGCCTTCGCTGACCCGCCTGGTAGCCATCCTGCCGCCGATGCTGCGGCTCTTGTCCAGGACCGTGACCTCCCAACCTTCTCGTTGCAGAGTGCTGGCCGCCAGCAAACCGGAGATGCCAGCCCCTACGACGATGCAGGACTTGTGGTTCGGGTCGTCGCTCACGTCCGGTGCGTCTCTTTGGACCGGTCGGCAGCGCTCTCCAGCAGATCGGCCGCCCTATGGATGCTCTGGAGGTGTACGTCCACCGTGTCCACTACCTCGCTGGCGTAGCCGCCTGCCATGGTTATCGCGACCGGGATTTTGCGCTCCCTGCAGGTTTCGAGGACGATCCGGTCGCGCTCGGCGAGGCCCGACTTCGTCACGGAGAGCCTGCCGAGACGGTCTCCCTCGAAGGGGTCGGCGCCGGCAAGGTAGATGGCGAGGCTTGCGTTCGCGGCGTCGAGCGCCGTCTCCAGGCCTCTTTCGAGCGTCGCCAGGAACGCCGTGTCGCCGGCGCCGTCGGGGAGGGGTGCATCGAGGTCGCTCTCCTCTTTGCAAAAAGGGAAGTTCTTCGCGCCGTGGACCGAGAACGTAAACACCGTCGGGTCTCCGTGCAGGATCGCCGCCGTCCCGTTGCCCTGGTGGACGTCGGTATTGATGATGACCACGCGCTCCACGAGTCCCGCGGCCTGGACGGCACGGGCGGCGATGGCCGAGTCGTTGAAGACGCAGTATCCCTCGCCCCTGTCCGAGAACGCGTGGTGGGTACCGCCTGCGAGGTTGGCAGCGAAGCCTTCGTCGAGGGCGGCGAGGCAGGCCCCGAGTGTGCCGCCCGAGGCGCGGCGGGAGCGTTCTACCATCTTCTCCGACCACGGGAAGCCGATGCGCCGCACCTCCTTGTCCGTGAGCGTCCCTGAGACGACGCGCTTGAGGTAGTCGGGTGAGTGGGCGCGCAGGATCTCCTCGTCCGTTACCGCGCGTGGCGTCCGAAGCTCTCCCTGGCCGCAGATCCCATCCTGCGCGACCCTCTCGCGCAGCATCGAGTACTTGACCATCGGGAAGCGGTGGCCCTCGGGCAAGGGTAGTACGAAGTGGTCGCTGTAGAAGACCTTCATGGTGTCCGGCGTCTCTCGTCCACAGCGCTAATGTAGTACATGCGGCTGGAGAGAACAGGAAGTGCGTTCATGAAAAACACGGGTGCCTGTATGGTAGCATCGAAGCTTCGAGGGCGGATGGACGATTCTGCGCAACAGCGGCTCTTCGCGGAGACTCCAGGCAGCATCGAGCCGCCGGAGAAGGGCCTTTACCTGGGGACCTCCGGCTGGTCGTATGCAGACTGGGAGGGGACCCTCTATCCGGAGGCGCTTCCTGCCGCTTCGAGGCTCGCCGAGTACGTCAAGCGCTTTGCGACCGTGGAAATAGACTCGACCTTCTACGGCACCCCGCGCCCCTCGACCGTACTGAAGTGGCGTGAGGTCTCACCCGATGGCTTTCTCTTCGCCGCCAAGTTTCCGAAGGAGATCACCCACGAACGAAACCTCGTCGGCGCCGAAGCCGAGGTGGAGAGTTTTGTACACACCATGGCCGAGCTTGGAGACAGGCTCGGACCACTCCTCCTGCAGCTCCCGCCGTCCTTCGACGTCGAAGGGATGGGCGTCCTCGAAGACTTCCTCGAACGCCTGCCCGAGGGCTTCCGCTACGCCGTCGAGGTGCGCCACAGGAGCTGGCTCGGCTCAGACCTACCCGAGATGCTCAGCGAGCACGGCGCGGCTTTGACGCTCATCGACTATCCGAGGATGCCCAGGATGGATAGGGCGACGGCGGATTTCACGTACATCCGCTGGCTCGGCGATCGGCGGGAGTTCCCAACCGGTCATACGCGGCTCAAGAGAGAGCGCGACGACGACCTCAGGTGGTGGTCGGATCTCGTCGGCCGCTTTCTCGAAGAGGGCAGGACGGTCTTCGCCTACGCCAACAACCACTACCAGAACCATTCGCCCTCAACGCTGGAGAGGTTCCTGGAGATCCGGCGCAAAGAGCGCTGATGGCGGCCCCAGTCATCTTCAGTACGGGCTCGCTCTACCCCTTCGGTCTCGAAAGGGTATACGGTTGGATCTCGGAGACCAGGTACGACGGGGTCGAGGTCATGATGGACGAACGCTGGGATACCCACCAGGAGGACTATCTGAGAGACCTCGCCGAGAGGCATGGCGTCCCGATTCTGGCGCTCCACCCGCCGCTTCGACACGGCGCCTGGGGGCTTGGCCCTGAGGAGACTCTGGTGCGGGTTGCGAGGCTGGCGAGTAGATTGGAGGTGCCTGTTGTGGTGGCGCATCCGCCCCCGCCCGGCAGGCCTCTGGAGCGGTGGAAAGCGGGACCGCTGCGCGAGGCGCGAGAGCAGGGCGTCGTCGTGGGCGTCGAGAACATGCCTCAGAGCCGGGCAGGAGGCATCTTCAGGGTCGGGCGCCGAAGCTGTTACCTGCCCGAGCATCTCGCGGACGTGGGCGAGGTCACGCTGGACACCAGCCACGCCGGGGCAAGCAAGGTCGACCTCCTCAGGGCCCACTCCGTGCTCGCGGCGCAACTCAGTCACGTCCATCTGTCCGACTCGAACCTGGAGGTTGGTCGCGACGAGCACCGCCTGCCTGGCAAGGGCCGGCTCCCGCTGAAGCCACTCTTGGCCGCCCTTGGGGCGGGCGGCTATTCCGGTGCCGTGAGCCTGGAGCTCAAGCCCTGGCCACTCGGCACCCCAGATCCCGAAGCTATCCTGGAGAGGATGCGTGCGGCGCTGAGGTTCACGCGTGAGGGCCTCGACAGCATCTGAAGCAGCATTTCAGCCGGTCAGCAATTCAGCTTGTTGTCTTCACTGAAAGCCTCTCGCTTAGAGCCGAATGCGCGGTTCGCAGTAGATCACAACGAGTCTGATTAATCGGGAGCGCGTTCGGGCGAGTACGCACATGTGAGGTCCTCCCAAACGTCATTCCCGCGAAAACGGGAATCTACTCCTATCGCTGGCGGCGCGCTCCCCTGTCGGGGATCGCCCGGGACGACGCGGATGATAAGCTCTCCGTGCAGCGACCTCTTCTGAAAGGAACTAGCGATGATAGACGAGCGGGTCAGCAAGCTGGCGCGGGTGCTGGTGGATTACTCTATCGAGGCTGGGGAGGGGGATCAGGTACTAGTCTCCGGGGAGGTGGGCGCCGGACCGCTGATAGAAGCGCTCTACGCGCGGCTCTTGCAGGTAGGCGCCACCCCCATAACGCAAATGGTCCTGCCGGGGATGCAGCAGCTCTTCTTCGAGCACGCACAAGAGCTTCACTACGAGGAGATTCCAGGGGTCACGCGCGCAATCTACGAGGGCGTGGATGCCCAGATCGGCATCCGTGCGCCGAGCAATACCAGGGCGCTCGCGAACGTGGACCCTCTAAAGCAGCAGGCGCTCCAGAAGCGGAACAAGCCGCTCAGCGAGATGATGCTTGAAAAAGATCGCTGGGTGCTTACGCTCTTCCCGACGGATGCCCTGGCGCAGGAGGCGCACATGGGCCTCTTCGAGTACGAGGAGTTCGCGTTCGAGGCCATGGGACTCAACGAGGAAGACCCTGTGCGCTATTGGAACGAGAAGTTTGCCGAGCAGGAGCGGCTCAAGGAGCGGCTGGAGGAGGCACGTGAGGTCCGTATCGTCGGTCCTGAGACGGACCTGACGCTCTCCGTCGAGGGACGCACGTTCGTTAACTCGGCGGGGATGCGAAACATGCCGTGTGGCGAGGTCTTTACCGGACCCATCGAGGACTCGGCGAACGGAACTGTGTACTTCGGGGTGCCTGCTGCGATAGCTGGACGTGAGATCTCGGGCGCGCGGCTTCGGTTCGAGAAAGGGAAGGTCGTCGAAGCGAGCGCGGAGAAGGGTGAGGAGTATCTGATGAGCCTGCTCGACGCGGACGCCGGGGCCAGGTACCTTGGGGAGCTCGGGATCGGAACCAACTACGGCATCCGCCAGGCGAGCGCCAACGTCCTCTTCGACGAGAAGCTCGGAGGGACGGTCCATCTCGCCATAGGCCGCTCCTACGCCGAGACCGGCGGCAAGAACGACTCCAGCGTGCACACCGACTTCGTCTGCGACCTGCGCGAGGACGGGGAACTGTATGCGGATGGGGAGTTGATCCAGGAGAACGGCCGCTTTCTCGAGTTCGACCTTGCGGGGGTGAACGATGCCCGGTGAGGCGATGCTGCGCGTGGGAAACGTCAGGGACGAGGCCGCGATGGAGAGCATCAGGGACGCACTCGACCGGCTCGGCGTCGACTACGAGCACGTACGCTCCGAGCCCGACGACGACCGCTTCCCCCAGACCGCCTACTTCTACGTACCCGACGACTCGGCCGAGGATGTAGAGTGGACGCTTGCCGATCTCTCGGGAGAGCATGGCTTCGACGCGGAGGTGCTTTGAGAGCCGGGAAGAGGTGTTAGGAGGATAGGCTGCCAGGGATCGTCGAGGGTTAGAAGGATGTGCGAAGAGCGCAGCATAGACGAACCGCGCATCGAGCGGGCCGTGCGTGAGATCCTGCGCGCCATAGGCGAGGACCCAGGGCGGGACGGTCTGATCGAGACGCCCGGACGCGTCGCCGAAGCTTACGCCCACCTCTTTTCGGGGCTCTATGAAGACCCGGCCAACCATCTGGAGGTCTCGTTCGCGGCAGACAGCCACGACGCGGTCTTGTTGCGGGATCTGCCGCTTGCAAGCATGTGTGAGCATCACCTGCTCCCCTTTATCGGCAAGACGCACGTCGCATACTTGCCTGAGGAGCGCGTCGTCGGGCTCTCGGAGATCGTGCACTTGGTCGAGGGCTTCGCCCGCAGGCCGCAACTCCAGGAACGTCTTACCGCACAGATCGCCGACGCGCTTTATGAGACCCTGGGATCGCGCGGTTCCGTCGTCGTCATCGAAGCTGAGCAACTGTGCATGACCATGAGAGGCGCCCAGAAGCCTGGCACCGTTACGGTGACCTCGGCACTCCGGGGCGCATTCGACAAAGAACCAGGGCGCAGGGCTGAGATCATGGCTTTGATCTCGCGCAGCAAGACGCGTGGTTAGGTAAACACCGCGCCCGGACTAATGCTCGTGCTCCCCGCGTTCATCTCGGTGATCTCTTCCTGTTATTGTACTTATGGCTTCGTCTATGTCCTGGCCTGCCTGATCGACTGGCTCCATATACAGGCGCGCCCAGGCGATGTGCCCATCTTTCATACCCATGACGGTCACCCCCGCCATTTGCAGGCCCGTGGCGCTCCAACGCCACTCGTTCCACACACGTCGCCCTCGACGCTTTGCCTTAGCACCTTGGCCTCGAGGTCGGGGAAGCTCTGGAACATGTCCGACCAGTTCTTGTGCACCTGTTCCTTGCCCCCGAAGCCCCGGTTTGGGTGGGCCGGCTGCTCGCTCCTGTAATCAGGGTCGAAGCACTCCACCATCGCATCGGGGTTATGCTGGTTTATGGCCTCATGAAGCCGCTCGATCACCGCTTCCTTCCCGCTAGACTTTATCTTGTCCGGTGTTATTCTGCCGTCCGTACGGCTGCCCTCTCGGGGATTCCGGCCAGGGCAGCTCCTGCGATACCGGCGTCGTTGTGCATCTCAGCTGCCACCACCTTCGTGCGCGCCGTGAGGTGGGGGAAGAACTTCTCGGACTTCTTGCTGATGCCGCCGCCGATGACGATGAGGTCTGGCCAGAGGAGGAACTCGACCCTGTGGAGGTACTCATCGAGGCGCCCGGCGTACTCTTTCCAGCTCAGGTCATCCCGCTTGCGGGCGCTGTCCGCGGCACGGTGCTCGGCGTCTTTTCCTCTGACCTCGATGTGCCCGAACTCGGTGTTGGGCACCAGCCGGCCGCCGACGAAGAGGGAGGTGCCGATACCAGTACCCAGCGTGAGCATCAGGACGACACCGTCCTGCTCCCTGCCTGCGCCCCAGCGCATCTCGGCGAGACCGGCTGCGTCCGCGTCGTTGACAACGTTCACGGGAGAGTCGAGCTCTCTCTGAAGCGCCTCGCGCAGGTCGAAGCCGATCGCGGCCTTGTCTATGTTCGCCGCCGTCTGCACCACGCCATCCTTGACGACTGCCGGGAACCCGCAGCCGACGGGACCCCGCCACCCGGCCCCGCGGACCACCTCGACCGCCGTCTCGACGATCGCCTCGGGCGTGGCCGGCTTGGGAGTCTTGATCCGTACCCGCTCCTTGACAAGCTCGCCCGACTCCGTGTCCACCGGCGCGCCCTTAATCCCTGACCCTCCAACATCTATCCCGAAGACGTTCATGCTTCCTCCCCAAATGGATACCGCCGTCATTCTATACGATTCGGTTTTGGCCTTTGCACTTTGGTAGGACAAGAAACATAGAACACATCAAGCGGTAGACTCATGTTTGATTGCGCAACTGGATGGGCACCTAGTATTCACACGAGCGAAGGGTTGCATCGGATGATGGATGATCACACGGTGTAATCGGAGGGACGAATCCCACTCATAGCCCTGAGCCTCCACGAGGGACGGCCGGCCGCGGCACTCTTCGAGTGCTTCTTCTCCGCTCACGAGAACGGTCCGGGCATGCAGGAGATCGGGGTCGCCGCGTACCTCGATCGGGCGCTGGCCGGAGCCTACCGGGACAAGGCCGAGACCTACCGCCTCGGGTTGGAGGCGCTGGACCGTGCCGCGAACAACGTTTCGGCTGGCTCTTCGCGGACTGCCAGCCGGAGGAGCAGGACGACCTGATCTCAGTTCTGGCGCGCGGTGCGCTCCCGAAAATCCGAGTCCCGCCGCAGCGCGAGTTCTTCTGGATGCTGCGCGAGCACGCGCGGGAGGGTCTCTTCTCCCACCCCGCGCACCGTACCAGAAGGGTCTACCATCCCGGAGGATGTTCCGGGCCACGCCAGGTTCTCGCGCGAGCTGCACGTTCCCGTGGCCGTAGGCGAGAGCCTCCACTCCCTGCACGAGTTCAGGCGTTACGTGGAAGAGAAAGCCGTCGGCTTCTTGCAGGTAGATCCCATAACCTACGGCGGCATAACCGACTCGCTCGAGTCCCTGAAGATGGCCGACGAGGCAGACCTCTCGACCAGCAGTCACTATACCGATGGGTTGAGCGCCCACCTTCTGTGCGCCTCGAAGGACCCCGTCTTCCTCGGGAAACATGCCTTCGCGCTGGACTCGTACCTCAAGGAACCACAACACGTCACGAACGGTCGTGTGCGCCCCTCGGAGACCCAGGTACAGGCCTTCGCTTCGATACAGAAGCGCCACCAGCTAGGAGCCAAAACAAAGAGCTGACAAGCTTAAATGCTGTCTATCTTGCTAAGAGATTCTACCTCTTAGCAAACTCCCCTAGCGGTGGTTTGTTGGAGTGGGGTATACAGGGTAGGATCGAAATAGGCTTGCTCGACCCCATAAATATGCTTTCATTCGACCACAAATCAGACTCTCCGGAGTCGCAATCGGGCCTCCTACCCTACATCAACAAACTACCGCTAGTTGTTGCGCGTGGCCGGGCTAGCGGCGGCACCCTCGGGGAGCGGCTGCGGGCGCAAGAAGGCGTATCCGACCGCAACGATGTACGTACCCCAGGCGAGCAACTGCAGCAGGTTCGCCTCGGGGTCCCAGCCGAAGAATGCGGTGAGGAACCCGCTTACGAGGGTCCCCTCGCCCAGCACGGGTGAACTGCTGACGTCCCACAGGGGCATGATGGCGGGGAGCAGACCGGCCTCCTCGAACTCTGCCACACCGTGGGCCAGGAGCCCCGCGGCGACCAGAATCAGGAAGACTCCGGTCACTTTGAAGAACGTGCCTAGGTTTATGCGTTTTCCGCCGGCGTAGACGGCGTAACCTAGCGCCACGGCCCCTACTATTCCGAGCCCCGCTCCGAAGGCCACCTGAAGAGGCTCCGATGTACGTGTGATCCCGAAGATGAAGAGCACGGTCTCAATTCCCTCGCGCAAGGCCATCACGAAGACCAGCGATACCAGGGCGAGACTACCACCCCGCTCCACGGCGCTGTCGATACCCCGGCGAATACCCTGCGCCACGGTGCGCGACTCCCGCCGCATCCAGAGGACCATGTACGTTAGGAACCCGACGGCGACCCACATCGCCGTTCCCTCGAAGATCTGCTCCGCCCTCCCCTCCAACCCACCAGCCGTCACGAATAACATCGCTCCCACCGCCAGCGATACCAGGAGGGCTGCGCCGACCCCATACCACACCTGCTTTATGCTCTCGCGGCGTTCGATCTTGACGAGGTACGCGAGCACGATGGCGACCAACAGCGTTACCTCGAATCCTTCCCTCAAAAGGGTTACGAAAGAACTAAACACCGAAACCTCGCCTCCTCACTCGCCGCTATTCCTTACAAATGATTGTCATTTGCAATAATTCTGTAGCAGCATAATCAGGTCAGGTTACAGAGTCAAGGGGTCGGCGGCCTCCGTGTGAGCCAGGTCAAATCTCGCGTCGAGCAGGGGTTCGAGGCCATACTGTACGCTCAGACGCTTACGCCGTTCGCCCGTCGCTAATCTTCGATCTTCGGGTTAGCCGCTATGAAGGCTACGTCCCACAGACGGGGAGTAAAGCGTCGAGCCGTTCGCTGTGCCGACAACGAACCCGGAAGAAGGCCCCGATCAAGCGGAACCACCGAGTCTTTGCACGACTGCGTCGGCCATCTCGTTGGTACTCGCGTTGCCGCCGAGGTCGCGGGTCTTGGTACCTGATGCCAGGGTCTCTTCGAGTGCGGCGAGGACCCGGGTGCCTGCGTCGGGGTATCCTGCGTGGTCGAGCATCATGGCGCCGGCCCAGATCGCGCCCGCCGGGTTTGCGACGCCCTCGCCCGCTATGTCCGGGGCCGAGCCGTGGATGGGCTCGAACAGAGAGGGATATGTTCCTTCCGGGTTCAGGTTGGCTGAGGGTGCGATCCCGATGGCCCCGGAGATGGCGGCCGTGACTTCGGAGAGCAGGTCGCCGAAGAGGTTGGAACCGACGACTACGTCGAAGGAGCTCGGGGCGAGCACAAGCCTGGCGGCCAGGGCGTCGGCGTGCATCAGGGACGCCTCGACTTCGGGGTAGTCGGAGGAAATCTCGCGGAAGATCTCATCGAAGAACGGCATCGTAACACTGATGCCGTTCGACTTGGTCGCCCCGACCAGAAGACCTCGTCTGGCCTTCGCCTCCTCGAAAGCGTAACGGATTATCCTCTCCACGCCGCGTCGGGTAAAGATGCTCTCCTGGACGGCGATCTCATGCGGCGTACCCCTGTACAGGCGTCCGCCTGAGTCGGAGTACTCTCCCTCCGTGTTCTCCCTGACGACGGTGATGTCGAGATCGTTAGGTTCCGCCAACGGGCTCTTCACGCCGCGCAAGAGCCGCGCCGGGCGCAAGTTTACGTACTGGTCGAAGCTGCGCCTTATGGGGAGCAGGAGCCCCCAGAGGGAGAGGTGATCCGGCACCGTAGGCCAGCCGACGGCGCCGAGGTAGATCTCATCGCAGGCCGCCAGGGTGTCGAGGCCGTCTTCGGGCATCATCCGCCTATGCTCCAGATAGTACTCGCAGCCCCAAGGGAACTCCGTAAAGCTGAGCTCGAGCGAGGGATCATCACTCGCCGCCGCCTCGAGCACCTTCATGCCGGCGCGCACGACCTCGGGTCCTATGCCGTCACCCCCTATGACCCCGATCTCGACCATGCCTCTATGCTAGCAACCGGCACAAGTCGCCATCAAGCGCGGGAGGGATATAATCGCGTCATCGAAGGAGATAACATAGAGGGCCACACGCCTACTGCGTTTACA
>Ga0126314_10001359_pt1 | contig 11744 bp, 6 predicted proteins | sample Plot105B_FD_92535 | JGI IMG/M metagenome (GOLD analysis project Ga0126314, IMG submission 92535) | Serpentine soil microbial communities from UC McLaughlin Reserve, CA, USA - Plot105B | ecosystem: Environmental > Terrestrial > Soil > Grasslands | place: USA: UC McLaughlin Reserve, Lake County...
GACGGCGCGCGCAATTACCTGCCGCTGTGGTCCAATCCGGATGAGTTTCACGAAGCCTGCGAATATTTCTACACGCACATCGGCGCTGCCGAGAAGGATCACAAGGAAGAGTCGTTGAACGCAGTCCAACGCTACGCGCGAGACGATGAGAGTCTTGCGTGGATCGTCGAAGGCTATCAGCGGCACTTAAAACTAATCTCCGCTTTCTGGTTGGGTTTGTACAACGTGGTGATAGCGCTGCCCGCAAAGTCCAGCGCCGCGGTCGGACAGAATTAAAGGGCTTGAGTTATGAATAATCGCAACGTCGAATTAAGAACGGGGACGCCGTACGCGAATCTGCTGGCGAGCCAGCGGGTGTTTGCCGCTGCCGTCAGCGATTACTTTGGCGTCAGTCAGGACGATTGCATTCCGACCGCCGGGGCCACTGGCGCCATTGAGGCGGTCAGAAATCATGTCTTCAGGACCAGACTGAAAGCACACGCGACGGTTTTGACTGTCTGTCCTGACTATTGGCGGGCGCGAGAGTCGTTTGCAGGCTTTGGTTTTAGTGTGATCGATCTACACACAGAGTCGTTTGGCTTTGCGATCGCTGAAACCATGCTCGTCGCAAAAGCGAAAGAGACAAAACCCGATGTTATTTATCTCAGTCTTCCGAACAACCCGACCGGCGCGATCTTCGATCCGGAACTCGTCATTGCCGGTGCTCCCGAGAAAACGGCAGTCATCATTGACCTTACTTTACCTTGTCGTGCGATTGACGCGAGGGTGTTGACGGGCGACATTTATCGAAAGTTTCGTGGGCGGAGAAACCTGTTTCTGGTCGGCTCGACCTCGAAGTCTCATGGGACTGCGGAGTATCGAATCGGTTGGGTGGTGGGCGCCAACTCCGATGACACTACCGAGTTGAAAAATGAGAATCGCAATGTGGTCGCGTCTGCCTCGGCTGCGGCAGCGACGAAACAACTCGAGCGAGGCTCAACAGTAATTGAACTAATCGAAAGCTCCTTCGCTTTGTTAAGGGACGGCGAAACGAAGGGAGTGTTTGAACTCGTCACGCCTGAAAGAAAGGTGGAGACTGGCTACGTGCTCATTCGAGCGCGTACGGACGCAACGGAGCTCCGAAGCGTTTTGGACCAGCGCGGCATTCACGTGATGTGGGGTTCGGAGTTTGGGTTGAGCAATCAGTACCTCCGGCTCGAAACACTGGAGCCGCGAAACATCGGGATATTCGTTGAGACTGTAAACGGCGCCGCGTGGGCAAAGACAGCATCAGCATGAGAACGCCCTGGCTTGTCAAACGGAAGCCGAATCGCAGAGCCAGTGTGCGCCTCTTCTGCTTTCCTTACGCCGGTGGCGGAGATTCGATCTTTCGCTCGTGGCAAGAGAGTCTCTCGGATACGATCGAAGTCTGTCCGGTTCAACTGCCGGGAAGAGGCTCGCGCATCGGAGAAACTCCTTACGCGGAGATGGACCAACTAGTGCGAGCGGCAGGCCAGGCGCTCGCTCCATACCTCGATAAACCTTTCGCGCTCTTTGGCCACAGCATGGGCGCACTCATCGCATTTGAATTCGCACGCCATCTGAGAAGAGAATACAACGCGCAGCCCGTCCGCCTTTTCGTCTCTGGTCGTTGTAGTCCGCAGACCATGAGTGAGCCTCTCGATCTGGAGCTATTTGATTGCGAATTTCCCGAGATTCTGCGGCGCAACAACGGCACCCCTGAAGAAGCGCTCGACAATCCTGAGTTGATGGAGTTGGTGTTGCCGATCCTTCGAGCAGACCTGGTCCTGTGCAAGTCATACATCTACACTGTCGAGCCGCCGTTCAGTTTTTCCATTACTGCCTTCGGCGGTCTTGAAGACGATGGAGTCCCCCGCCACTGTCTTGAGGACTGGCGCGAGCACACGACCGGGCCATTCGTATTGCGAATGTTCCCGGGCGGTCATTTCTTTCTCAATAGCGCCAGGTTGCCACTGCTTGAGGCAATATCAAAAGAGCTTGAGCAGGACGCCCTTCAATCTTTTCAAGAAAAATCCCAAAGTTGATTCGGGTTTTAACCGTCCCCGCGTGGGATTGTGCAAGAGCGAACTAAGATCAAGTCCACAAAGAAATCCGCGCAACTTGCGCGCGACGCACAGGCTAACAAAGGTAAGTTTTTTATAGTGGGTACCAGTTCATCGTGCATCCGCTCATTCTCGGCAGCGGCATGCCGTTCGAAGGCGTCAAGGACCAGCTTCCTTTGCAGCGCGTGAATTCTCGAACCTTCGGGAACGGGAATGTGCTGCTAAATTACGTGCTTGTTTAGATTTGGAATCTGACGTCGCACTGGCCGTCTTCTCATTGCTCGGCGTCTCCGCCACAGTCCGGAACATTGGCGGGCCAGGCACGCGCTGAAACAGCGGCTTCGGGATTGTCCCGACGCCGGCCACGTCCTCCCAGCCTCTATAAAACGCGTTTCTTACCAACGGCAGAGAGAAGTCGAAAGTGTCCATGTTCGGGTCGGGTGTGTTGGATGGGCCAACGCATGAAGGCAACGTGTCCTGCTTTTCACAGAAGCTGGTGGGTCGCAGTTCGAAAGTTTCAGTCGCGCCACGCACGAGTTTGTCTGTCAATTGCGCCTGATTGAAAAGATATCCGAAAGCCATCATCGAGTTGTCCCAAAAATCTTTGGGCGTACTCTGCATGGGCGTCGGCGACGCTTCGATCAGGATGATGTGAGTCGCTTTCCATTTAACGGCGGCTTCAATCGGGATGTTGTGAATATATCCGCCATCGACGATGCTCATCCTATCTATTTTCTCCATCTCCTTTTCCTCGTTGCCGAGTTGGACGCCCGTTAATGCGCGTGAAGGGAAGATCGGGTAGATCGTACTGGAGCCGATCACAACGTCGAGCAGTTTGTCGGTGTTCCGCTTGAGCGGAATAAAACGACGATCGAGCGGAGGCTTCAACTCCTCGTTTTCGTTGGCGCGGAAGTAAAAATACAGGTCGTCGTGCAGGCCATTAACTAAGTCGGCTTGTTTTTGGTCGATCTTATCAGACTGCTCGATTGGGAGTCTTGACGTGGTAATCACAAGGTCGCGCTGAAGGATTGGCCCGTTTGGGTCCATGAGCTTCTTTGAAATCTGTCGCAACACATCCTCGCTATGCTGTCCCGGCGCGATAACAAAGTGGGACGCAATAGTCCTTTGAATCAAAAGCGGGAGTTTTTCAGCGAACGCGTCTTCGATTCCCGTCGCCTTTGATGGCGCGCTGGCCCGGAAAAATGTTTCCATCATCAACCCGATTGCACCAACGACCAACAGGATACTCATAGCCCACACCAGGTAAGGTCGTCGAGTCGTCCAATCGAAGCTTCGCCAGACGACAGCGCCTACGGCGGCAATGAAAAGCCCGATAACAAGCGGATACGGAAACGACCAGTTACAGATCAGCGTCACAAGCATCCAGCCGTGGTCTGTCCAGTGATTTTCCGTCGTTCCGGTAACGAGTTTGTCCAGGCCGGGGCATTTCGCGATGAATATCTCCAGGAGCGATACGCCGATCATCAACACGACTGTCAGCAAGCGCCAATGGTGAGGATCCTTTGCAAAGAATTTTAGGGTGCCGTCAAGTCCCATCGGGTGTTTACGGATAACCAAGGTAACGAAGAATCCGACAACCTGCACAAATATGATCGTCAATCCGACGACCAGCGTCTGCCAGAAGAGTGCCGTGGTAAAGTTCGCAAACGTCACTCGGAAGTAAAACCCGAACACTATCTCAATCAGAACGAGAATCAGAATAGCCAGGCCGATCGCCAGCCAGTTAACGTTCTCACGGCCGAAAAGCAGAACTGCCATGGTGATCAAGAGCGCTTGCAGCAGACCGAAGCACAACCCGAAGCCGAAATTGAAGCGGAACGATGGTTGAAAGAACTGCTGTTGGCGGAAAGATCCCCATAGCGCGGCGAGCTCGCCAGGCGCACTTTTTACTTTCGTCACACCAGCCGCGACCAGCAATGCATTAATCGCTCCTCCAGACGTGCCCACGACCAAGTTGATATCGATGGGCTTCTTCGCCGGCGATGCCTCAACGCGTGCTTTGTTGATCTCTCTAAGTTTCGCTTCGATCGCCGAGATGGCGCCCGCCTGATAGGCGCACTTCGCCCCGCCGCCGGAAAGCACCAGCGCCAAACGTGGCGTGAGGCGATTGTCTGTGTTGGGGTGGTCCACATAACGCGCAAAGTCTTCAAGCAGCTCTCCGATGGTCGTCTTGTAGAGCAGTTGTCTCGGGACCGCGACGTTCTTTACCGCATCAGTGCTAAGGGCATACTCCTGTTGCCAATTCGCAGATCGCTTCCGCAATTGCACTGTCAAATCGCCAGGATCCGGCTTCCAATTATCGAACAGTCCTTCCATCAACGTTTTGTACTGCTGAAACTTTTCGTCATCCAGGTTGTGATTCACAAAGACCTTTTCGCGGGGGATGTCGATGTTCTCCAACTTATCGATGTCGATCTGTTCGAAGATCTGCGGGTTTGTTGGATCATTTGCGTACCGCGTGCCCTCAAGCACGAAAGCTACGTAGGGAGTTCGCTCGCCGGCTGGTTTCTGCGCTTGCTCGCTTAGCTTCTTGAGGGAATTTGTATGAGAGTAGCTAAACTCCATCTGGTCGGGAGTCACATTGATGCCGTACTCCTTCGAAAGGATATAGCGGGGAATGATGTAGCCGGAGAGAGAATAGGGCCGAACGAACAGGAACTTGAACGGCTTTTTAGCTTTGCCATTGTTCCAGAGTTGCTTGATGTCTTCGATGGTTCTCGGTTTACCATCTTTCGCGGTGCCCAGGTCAGGATCGGAAGCGAGCGTCAGGCAAACCGTACGATAGGTAAACACAGAATCTTCTTTAGAAAGAAGCCTGGCAAATTTGTCTTTGATTTCGCTCTTCGAAAGGTCAGGTTTATCAAACAGGCTGACGGTGCCGATATAGGCATTATCGATTTTCTCAAGATCTTCATTCCCCGCCTCGAGCAATAGCTTTGATACTGGCATCCCCGACAACATAGCCACATCAATCTCACCGCGGTTGTACCACTCCATGACTTCGCCGTAGTTCCCGATCGCAAACTCGAAGCTGATTGGCTCTTTGGTAAACCTGGCTAACTTCTGGAAGAGCTTGTCGTAACGCGCGTAGGAGTCCTCGACGTTTTGATACTCCGTGATTCCGACCTTTAACACCTGGACCGTTTGCAGCGGCGCGGCCGCGGGCAGGCTGGCGGCGTCCGACTGGCTCAACGCAGGTTGAAAGACGGCTACTAAAAGAGCGAGCAACGACAGTGTGAGAATAAACTTGAAACGGCGGACCTTCATGGGCGTAGTCTCCGGCTCGGCAAATCTGGCTGTAATATCCAAAGACTATGTCGGTTTCGAGGATTCCATTTCAGCGTTGGGGGGTTGGGTCGGACTTGCCGAGTTCCAAGTGAATACGTGATAGATTCCCCAAGACCTTGCGGATCATGCACCCTCGGCATTCAGAGAACTTCCTGGTCCTGACTCAGGAGGTGCTATCGCGAACCAACGCGAACCAACTGCATTGACTTTACTCAATGATGTGTTTAATCTTCGGCCTGCTCTAGCACGCCGTTTTCAGTTGTTATCATGTGCTCGATTAGAGAATCGTTCCGCTACCAGCTATCAAACGAAACAAATTTGATGAAGGCTCTCGGGGAAGGTCGTCGATTGATCCCGGACTCACGAGCCCAAGCGAATTGTAAAAAGCGCTAGAACCTCGCTTGACTGCCAAAATACCTGGCCTTTACACATTGCTTCCCAATGAAAGATGAGGCTCTAACGCCAGAAGACTTCGATCGATTGCTTCTTTGGCTGGATCCTGACCGCCCACAGGCAGCGCTTAAGTATGAGAAGACTCGTATTCGTCTGATTACTTTCTTCGTTGGTGGCGGTTGTGGCTGTGATGCTGAGCGTCTAGCGGACGAGGCCTTCGACCGCGTAAGTAAAAAGCTTAAAGCGGGTCAGGTTTCAGAGTATCAAGATGGAGATAAACTGTTTTATTTTCTCGGGTTTGCTAAGAATATTCGCCACGAATATCTGAGGAAACACAACCCGAATGAATTCACGATTCCGGTCACGAATCGAATCGAAGATGAAGACAGCACCAATACGGAAAATGAGCTTGAATGTCTTGATCAGTGTCTGGAAAAATTACCCAGGGAAAAGCGTTGGTTAGTAATCGAGTACTACCTATTCATGGGGGCAGCGAAGATCGAGCACCGCAGAAAGTTAGCGGTTCAGTTGGACATAGATATAAGAACACTGAGATTGCGGGTACACCGTGTCCGAGAGCAACTTAAGCCTTGCATTGAAGATTGCCTTATCCAGAACGAGATCACGTCGTAATGCTTTGGCCGGAAAACACAATAAGAATTAGCAGGTCTCCCCAGACCAAAAGGCGTTGCCGCCCATGACAGACAGTCACAAAGAGCAAGACACAATCAGACTGTATTTGCTGGGCAAGCTTGCTGGTGAAGATGCAGAAGAATTTGAGCGTCGGCTGTTTACGGAAGAGGAGTTGGTCGAGGAACTACTAGCTGTCGAGGAAGAGTTGATTGACGACTTCCTAACAGGCGACTTGAGCACGGATGACGCTGTAATGTTCGAGCAGAAATTTTTGGTAACAACAGAGCGACGGCAAAAGTTACGCGTCGGAAAAGCCGTCAGAGCATATGCACAACAGACTAGTGGGGTGCCTCCGAAACCTATTCCAACGCCGACACCCTGGAGTTGGCGGCGATTGTTTTCGTCTCCTGTCGTCAGAGCCGCCGCCTTTGCATCAGTGATTCTGTTTGCGGCTGTCGGTATTTGGCGGATTTCGTTTTACCAATCCGACGTAGATAAAGGCTTGCTGGCATTGAACAATGCTTATAGAGAGCAGCGACCACTTGAAGTACGCGTGTCACAGCAGAATTACGCCCCGTTTTCGACGTTTCGAGGTGGGGAATCTGATCGCGTTCACAATACCGAATTGGACTACGCCGAACGCTATTTACGTGATGCAGTTCGCGATAATCCAACCCCGCGCGCTCATCAGGCTCTCGGTACCTACTTCTTACTTCGGCGAGAATTCGATCAGGCAATTCAGCAGTTTGAAGACGCATTGAAAGCCGATCCGAATAACGCTGAGATTTATGCTGACTTGGGCGCGACTTGGTTGGAGAAAGGAAAGCTCAGTCTCGATAAAGGTGCTGCCAACCCAGCGAGTTCGGAGTACGGCCGGGGCATGGAACAGCTCGGGCAGAGCGTTGTAAACCTGAACAAGGCGTTGGAACTTAACAAGACGCTGCCGGAAGCTTACTTCAACCGGGCTCTTGCCGAGCAATACCTGACACTTTACAACGAGGCGGAACGGGACTGGCGTGAGTACCTCAAACTAGACTCGACATCGCCTTGGGCCGAGGAAGCTCGTAAGAATCTGAAACTGCTCGACGACCGAAAAGCGAAAACCTCCATCATCAAAGAACAACTCATTGTGGATTTCATCAAAGCCTATGGGACCCGAAATGATGATTCGGCTTGGGCAGCGCTGAGTCGAGGTCGGGCTCGCACCGGAAACGTAATTGTTGAAGCATTAATCGATGATCTCCTGAGCCTGGAAGTCGGCGGTCGTTGGGCCGAAGCGAATGATAAGCAACAAATGCTTTCATATGCTGGAAAGGTAGAAGAGCAATCGGTAGCGGATCGGTTTACCGCGGATCTGGCGGAGGTTTACAAATCGTCCACACCGGCCCAGCGAAAAATACTCGCGCAAGCACGCGGTTTGACGAAATTAGCCGTGCAGTATTACGACCGATCTGAATACCACCAGGCCATAGAACTTTTCTCCCAGGCGCGTGAACTCTTCGCCAAAACATCAGATGAGGGAGAGAAACTTTTCGCGGAGGCCTGGGTTGGTTATTGCCGTCTTCGATTACAGCAGCCTGAGATTAGCATTGAAATTTTCCAGCGCCTGTCCGCTGTTTTTGGAAGAAAAAACTATCGATCGCTATTTGCTCAGTCTCTTTTGGCTACAGCGGATGCGTTCACGGCGAGGAACGAATATTCAAAAGTGCTCGACCGAGCCAGAGAATCACTCGTTGTATCTGAACAGATACAGGATCGGGCAAACGCAATTCGCTGTTTGCAGGCGGAAACAATGGTCCAGGGAATTTTCGGTAATTATAGCGAATCGCTCGACGCTGTTTTTCGCGCGTTAAGTATTTCCAAGACCATTCCGCCCGATGTCAAACTAACCTGGCCTTTCTACCACGAAGCTTCAATAGGTTTCTATTTTCTCGGAATGTCCCCGGTTGCGCTTCAGTTCGAAAACGAGGCGTTGCGCCTGGCGGTTGAGGCAAACCTTCCGTTGCAGGCTTCTCGTTCGTATGACCACCTCGCGCTGATCTTCCAGCGCTTACACAATTACGCCGAAGCGATGAGGAACTGTGAGCAAGCTCGTGCGGCTGCGTCAAAAATCGGCAACGAGAGAATGAAGACAAACCTTCTAGCTCACTCTGCATTGCATTTCGCCGAGCTTTACAAAGAGACTGGAGAGTACCAGCGAGCGGTTGAGTTTTACGACGAGGCACTCAGCCTTTACCAGAAGATTGATGTTGATGTCTATCAATACCGTGCGCACAAGGGAAAACTACTTGCCCTGAGGGCGCTTAATAACGACGGAGCTGCGGAAGCAGAACTTCGCTCGGTTCTCTACTGGTTTGAGCGGAACCGCGAAAAGATTTCGGAAGAGAGTTATAGAAATAAGTTCTTTGACACAGGGCAGAACACATACGACCTTGCGGTCGATTTCCACTACGACCGTAAGAAAGACATAAGAACGGCGCTTGATTATGCAGAAGCTTACCGTGCCAGATCACTCTGGGATTTAATGAACACTGGCGCTCAGATCATCGGAGATTCTGACCACCCCCAGATAAAACTCCCCGCGCCAGTTTCACCTCTGACGAGCAGCGAAATTCAACCGCTACTGCCGCTGGAAACACAGCTTCTTGAATACGCGGTATTGGATGACAAAGTCGTCATGTGGGTCATGACGAGAAATGGCTTGAAAAGTGCTCACACAACCATCAGGCGCGACGAATTGGATGAAAAGATCCACCGATTTCTGCGAGCGTTAGATCGGATCCCCACATATGAAAGTAATGACGAGATCATCGAGCTGGCAAAAGAATTATATGTCAATTTGATCGCTCCGGTTGAGGGCTATCTGGATAGCGGGCTGCAACTGTGTGTTGTCCCGGACAAGAACCTGAGTTTTCTTCCCTTCACAGCGCTAGTGTCGCCGACTTCCGGCAAATATTTGGTTGAAGACTACACTCTTCAAACTGCTCCTAGTGCCACAATCTTTATCAAAGCTTCTCAACAAGCAGAACAGAAAGCATGGAACAGGACGGAGCAGGCGCTAATTGTCGGCAATCCATACTTTGATCGTGAACAGTTCGCCAAACTGCCAGACTTGCCTGGAGCCCTCCGCGAGGCGGAAAAAATCGCGCAGCTTTACGCTACAAGTCCACTGCTGGGTAATGCGGCAACCTCGTCTCTCGTGAAGCGGTTGTTGAACGAAAGGGACGTCGTTCATCTTGCGACCCACGCCATACCTGATAAGAGATCCCCTTTGTTATCGAAACTGCTGCTATCCAAAGATCGAACAAAAGAGCTGGAAACGCACCATGCCTCGAGCGGATTTCTTCAAGCTGCAGAGATTTATGAAATGAAATTCAGCCGTACGCGTTTGGTTGTACTCTCTGCCTGTCAGACCGGAATTGAGCGAGTATATCAAGGTGAAGGGGCGATTGGACTAGCCCGACCTTTCATCGCTTCAGGTGTGCCAGTAGTGGTTGGCAGTCTGTGGCCAGTCGAGTCAGAGGACACCGCTGACTTGATGATTAGTTTCCACAAACATCGAAAACAGGAACACTTTTCCACTGTTGACGCGCTACGCCGCGCGCAGTTGGAAATTCTGCACAAGCAACAACAGTCGGGTTCACCAAAAAACTATGGCTGGGCCGCATTCATTGCCATCGGCGGCTATGCGACCTTCTAAGCGAAAGGATCCAGTAATGACAAAGATAAATAGACGTGACTACCTTAAGTCGATGGGCGCGACCGCAGGTGTGATTGCGGGGGCAAAGTTAGATGTCTTCGCGCAACGTGATCAGAGCTCATCACCAAAGCACAGGAAAGATACTTCGAAGATTTTTGTTGAGACTGGTGTTAATCAATTTGATCTGAACTCAAATGAATCGGTGAAACTTGTTTTCTATGGTCTGAGCGCAATTTCGCGAAATGATGACGGGCACTGTTTGATTGGTTTCCATAGCAAACCCACTGCGAAGCATCAGCACCGGCTCATGATCAAGGCTTTTCGAAAAGTAAACGGTGTGTGTACGCAAATGGGCACCACAGAAATGGTGCCACAAGGGGCGAACCTGGAGCTTGAGATTATCCGGCCTGATGTACTTGACGGTGTCTATTTCTTTCAGCCGCCTTTGACGAATGGACAGATGCACAACAATGATTTTCGTTGGGTTGTGAATCTTGAAGGTGACAATTGGTACAACCAGACTCTTAACCGAAAGCCTGTTCACAGCCCGATCTTAAGGGTGAGGAATGGGCTCTTTCACACAATAATGAAAACAAAGTCAACCTTCAGACGGCAAAAACCCGATGGTAGTGGTGTCCGGTACCTGGGGAGTATTGCGAATTACGTTGGCGCAAATATCTACCTGCAATCTGGAGGACAAGTAAACCTAAATTGGCCAGGACATATAATTACATGCGCTCAAGCGGCGAATGTGAAATACGAACTGCACTTCATAAGTCACTGCAAGAGGAGCGGTACTATGGTTGACTGTGAATTCAAGCCATATCATATCGACAAGACCGAGCGCAGTGACTTTTATATGCACTTCGATGGAATAGACCTTCCGTCCGACTCAGAATACGAAATGATAATTGCGGAGGGCGCGACAGGAGATTCTCCGCCTATATGCGGGTCAGGCATCAGCGACGAGTCACCTTGCTCTGCTGTCAGTTACGCTGGCCTCAGAGGCTTTCCCTCATATCCCGTGAGTAATTAAGGCGGTTAACCACGCGCTAGCCTATAAGTGGTGTTTCTCTGCCATAAACTCGTACAACCGGGAGGTGAAGTCAGGTGCGGCCGCTCTCATAGAGGCGACATATGGCGCTCCAGGGTGAGCGATCTACAACGCTAGTCTCACAAGTAACCAAGGCGTTGTTTGAGAAGGAGAGTGTCATGAGACCAGGAAAGAAATTGGTATCACTCGCGTTATCAGCAGCGGGCTGTTTGATATTGACTGTGCTCGTCATAAGTACGAGCTGCAAAAGACCACGAACTGTGCAGGGGTCACGTCCTTCCGAGTTCTCTACTTTGCGGATCGATCCACCAGCGCCAGAGAAACGCATTCTTGCGAAAGTGGATGCGAAAGCGCTTCCAGTTGACGCCCGCGCACAATTTCCTGCCTATGATGGTGATGCTTTCTTTGTCACGTTACCGGTTCGACCGCAGGGAAGTGTGAGTGCTAAAGAGGTGTCCGATAAGGTAATCACACCGATTCTCAAAGCAGTGGGTTTCGAACGCGGCGCCAAAGGTCTAAAGACGCCTCCGGACGAGGGTATAAAGCAGCCGGCAGCCAGCTTTAGCGGTTTGGCGCAGCAAGTCGCCTTCGA
>Ga0126314_10001360_pt1 | contig 11736 bp, 14 predicted proteins | sample Plot105B_FD_92535 | JGI IMG/M metagenome (GOLD analysis project Ga0126314, IMG submission 92535) | Serpentine soil microbial communities from UC McLaughlin Reserve, CA, USA - Plot105B | ecosystem: Environmental > Terrestrial > Soil > Grasslands | place: USA: UC McLaughlin Reserve, Lake County...
AGCGGAACCCGGCGACGACGCAGTCCGCAGTCCGCTCGCGCTTGATCTTCAGCATCGAGCGCGCACCGGGCTCGTAGGGCGCGTCCCTGGCCTTGGCGATGACGCCGTCGACGCCGTTGCCGGCGAAGCGCTCGAGCCACTGCCCAGCCACGGCGCGCTCTGCGGTGATCGGTGTGATGCTGATCGGTGCGACGGCTTCGCGCAGCACCTGCGCCAGCCGCTTACGGCGCTCGACGAACGGTTGAGCGCGCAGGTCGGTCGCGCCGGCTGCGAGCAGGTCGAAGGCCACGAACGCCGCCGGAATCTCGCGCGCGAGCCGCTCCACGCGCGAGGCCGCCGGGTGCAGCCGCAGCATGAGCTTGTCGAAGTCCGGATCCTCGGCGCCAACGATCTCGCCGTCGAGCACGAGCGGTTCGCGCGTGAGCGCGGTCAGGCCCATGACGAGCTCGGGGAAATAGCGCGCAAGCTGGCGGTCGTTGCGGCTGCGCAGGTCGGCATCCGCGCCCGTCACGAAGGCGATACAGCGGAACCCGTCCCACTTCGGCTCGTAGAGGTAGTCGCCCTGTGGAAGCTCGCGCTGAAGCTTCGCGAGCATCGGCTTGAGCGGCGGCTGGAAGGGGAGGTCAGCCACCTCCGTTCATCGCCGCCGCAATCCGTTCGAGGTCCTCGGTGAACGCTCGCCGCTCGGCGTGGCGGCTGGCGTCGTCGCGCTGGCGCAGGATCGACGACGGATGCGCCGTGGCCGAGACAAGCGGGGCGAGCTCGGACTCGAGTGGACGCCCGCGCGACTCCCTCAGCTTGAAGTTGTTCCCGAGCAGCGCCTTGCCGGCGGTCGCTCCGAGCAGGACCAGAGCCTCCGGTCGCACGATCTCGATCTCCGAGTCAAGCCACGGACGGCACGCGTCGACCTCGAAGCGCTTGGGCGTGCGGTGGAGCCGGCGCTTCCCGCGCTCCTCAAAGGCGAAGTGCTTGACGACGTTCGTGATGTAGACCTCGCTGCGGTCGATACCTGCGACGGCAAGCGCCTTGTCAAGCTCGCGTCCCGCGGGACCAACGAACGGCTTGCCCTGCTTGTCCTCCTGGTCGCCGGGCATCTCGCCCACGAACATCAGCCGCGCGCGCTTTAGGCCGTCGCCGAAGACGGTCTGCGTGGCGTGGCGCCAGAGGGGGCAGCCGCGGCAGCCGGCCGCGGCCTCACGCAAGCTGCTCAACGTGCGCTGTTCGGGCAGAAACGGCGTCGCGTCGTTGGGCTCTGTCCAGCGCAGCTCGCTAGTTCCCTCCATGCGTGTCGCGTTCCCGGGGCCCAGGTGTGGAAACCGCCGAGGTCAGACGGCGATCTGAGCGGCCAGCTCAGCCGACGGCAGCTCCGCGCCGTACACCGGCGCGCCCGGTTGATGCTTGCGGCCGCCCTCGGCGAGCGAGCCGGCGTCGACGCCGTCGAAGCCGATCTCGGCGATCAGGTCGTCGACCACCTGCTTCGCCTCCTCGTCGTCGCCCGAGATCGGTATGCCGAGGTGAGCGGTGGCGCCGCGGGGCCTGCGTTGTCGCGCAGAGTCATCCAGCGCATCGAGTTGAAGGCCTTGACCACGGAGGCGCCCTCGAGGTGCTGCGCCAACAGCTCGCTCGAGGTCGTGCTGTCGTCGTCGAGGTCGGGGAAGTGACCGTCGCGGCTGGGGTAGTAGTTGTTCGCGTCGATCACGATCTTTCCCGCCAGCTCGCGGGCGGGCACGTCCTTGTAGCTCTTGAACGGGATCGCTATGACGACGATCTCGCCGAAACGCGCGGCCTCCTCGGCCGTCATCGCCTGGATGTGCTCGCCGAGCTCGGCCGCGAGCTCGCGCAGCGACTCCCGTCCGCGCGAGTTGCTGACCGCGACGTCGTGACCGGCCGCTGCGAAGTGGCGCGCGAGCGTAGAGCCGATGTGGCCGGCGCCGATGATCCCGATCCTCATCGTGCGTCCACCGCGGGCTCCAGCCGCTCCCGAATCTCGGCCCATAGGTCGCGGTAGGCCTGGGCTGCGCGTCCGCGCGGCGCGAACTGCTCGACGACCGTGCGCTGTGGTCCCATGCGCTCAACGTCGCTGGCGTTCGGGATGCCGGCGCTCAGAACCTCGGGGTAGTCCGCCTGAAGGCTTTCCGCAAGCTCACGGTGCAGGCGCTTGCGCCTGTCGACCATCGACAGGAAGGCGAGCACCTGCGGCCCGCCGTCGCCGTCGGCAACGACCTGCCGAAGCTGGTCGAACGTCCGCGACGAGAGCGTCGCCGGCACCAGCGGCACGAGCAGCGCGTCGGCAGCCTCGAAGACGCTCTCGGAAACCAGCGAGATGCTCGGCGCGCAGTCCAGGAAGATGTAGTCGTAGCTCTCGCGCAGCGGCTCGAGCACGCGGGCCAACCGCCGTGTCGGCTTCTTCGAGTCCGCGAGCGCGAGGTCCATGTGCCGGTACGAGAAGTCCGCCGGCAGGAGCTCGAGCCGGTCGTAGTCGGTGCCCTTGATGAGAGCGTCGACGTCGCTTTTGCCGCGTACCAGCTTGCGGCCACCGCCCTTGACGCGCGGCTTGATGCGGAACACGTACGTACTCGCGCCCTGCGGGTCGAGGTCCCAGAGCAGCGTCTGCGCGCCGCCGGTGGCTGCCAGATAGGCCAGGTTCACGGCGGCCGACGTCTTGCCGACGCCGCCCTTGATGTTGTAGGTCGCAAGGACGCGCGTCATCCGAACGTCTTCTTCACGAGCTCGCGCTGCTCGGCCGCCGAGAATGCTGCGAAGCGCTCGCTGAACTCGGCACGCGCGTCATGCTGGTGCTCCTCGAGTCGCTCTAGTAGCACGCCGATTGCCATCAGCGCGTCGGCGCCGCCCGGACGTGTTGCGATCTCCGATCCGAGCCCGCGGATCATGTGCGACTGGACCTCGCGGTCCTGGAAGCGGCCGAGCGCGTCCTGCAGCGACTTCAGCGTCTTGCCCATCGGCTTCGTGACCTTGCTAGGGAACAGGGGCGAGAAGAACTCGAGCAGGTAGCGCAGCTCCTTGCCCTTCTTGCGCAGGTCGTGCAGCGCTTCCGCCGGACTGTCATCGTCGATGTCGGCTCCCATCCTGACCATCCGCCGGTAAACGCGCTCGATCCGCCACGCCGCCATCTCGCCGATCGGCGTCGCCGCGCTCGGGCGCTCGTCGGCGGGCTCGCTGGGCAGCCGCTCGAGGAATTCCCGCCAGTCCACGAACAGCTTCCCGGCGCGCTCCGATCGCAGCGCCTGCTCCATCTGCGCGCGCTCCGAGCCGCGCTGCTCGCGCAGCAGCGTTCGCAGCAGCTTGAGGTGCGATCGCTGCGGCTCGGGGACCTCTTCGGTGAACTGGTCGAGCTCGAGCAGGTAGACGTCGAGATCGCGGGTCGTCCCTGACGCCTGCTGGACCCACTTGAACTCCGCGCGGAAGTGCGCGAGCTCGTCGGGCGGGAACACCTTCTTCAACTCGCGCTGGAGTGCGCGCGTCCTGCGAACCGCCACGCGCAGGTCGTGCAGGAACTCGATGTCGATGTCGGCGATCGTCCCGGGCAGGTTGGACTCGATCACATCGAGCAGCCGCAGCGACAGTGCGGCTGCCGCGCGCTCCGCCGGCATGTCTGCGCTCAGCTCCAACTCGACGTTCGGCGAGACCCCTCTGGGCGAGCCACCGCTGCGCGTGATCGCCTCGTCCTCGAGCGGCTCAGCGGCCGGTGCCAGCCTCAGCTCGTCCTCGAGCACCTTGCGCACCCGCTCAGCGGCCCTCTCGTAGCCGCGGACGGCGACCAGGCGGAGGCGCGGCCGCAGCGAGTTTTCGGCGTCGTTGCCGCCGACCACCACGGCGTCCTCGGCCACCAGGCGCGCGACGGTCTTCCCCTCGTCGTCGAGCACGGGCACCAGCCGGCGGTCGCTGCGCACGCGCGCGGTCCTCAGCAGCGTCCGGACCTCGCAGGCGGCGGCGACGCTCGTGCGAAGGGCGCCCGCCTCGAGCTCGTCCGGCCGGATCGTCGCGGGCGCGGACGGCGACGCGACGGCCCCGAGCTCACGCGACCCGGCGCCGAACAGCCGCAGGAATCCATCTTCGTGGATCAGTCGCAGCTGCTTGGCGCGCAGGCGGCGGTCGAACGTGTCGTAGAAGGCCCGCTCGCCGCCCTCAAACCGCTCGCCGTCGACGTGCAGCGGGGCCGGCAGATAGTCGCGGACAGCGCTCAGGTCGAACTCAGCCGGAGCGAGGTACTCGAGTTCGACCGTGGGCACGGCGCCCAGTCTCGCAAGCCGGCAGGAGAGTAGCGTTGCTGCGACGGCTGTCATTGCGAGAGGGGAGCAGCGTGCAAGCTGTCGCGATTCATGAAACGGGCGGTCCCGACGTCCTTCGCCTCGAGGAGATCGACTCGCCCGAGCCGGGCGACGCAGAGGTGTTGATCAGGGTTCGCGCCGTGTCGGTCAACCCGATCGACTGGAAGGTCCAGCGCGGCATGTCGGAGGCGCCGCTTCCGGCGGTCCTCGGACGGGATGTGTCCGGCACTGTCGAGGCTTCGCGCGCCGATGGGTTCGCCGAGGGCGACGAGGTCTTCGGGATGGCCGCGAGCGGTGGCTACGCCGAGCTGACGACGGCACGCGCCGGCGCCGTCGCGAAGAAGCCAGACCGTGTCAGCCACGAGCAGGCGGCGGCGATCCCGGTCGCGGGGATGACCGCGTGGCAGGCGCTCTTCGACCGCGGCGGGCTCCAGCCCGGGCAGACGGCTCTGATCGCAGGCGCGGCCGGTGGCGTCGGTCACTTCGCTGTCCAGTTCGCGAAGCACGCAGGTGCCCGGGTGATCGGCACGGGCTCCTCGCGGAATCGCGAATTCGTGCTGGGGCTCGGAGCCGATGACTACGTCGACTACACCCAACAGCAGCCGGCCGATGTCGTCACCGATGCCGACGTCGCCTTCGACACCGTGGGAGGCGATGTGCCGCAGTCGCTCGTGCCGGTCATTCGCGAAGGCGGCGTAGTGGTCACCATCGCCGCCGCGCCGCCTGAGGACGCGGCACGCGAGCGCGGTATCCGGGCGGAGTTGCTGGTCATGAGCCCGTCGTCTGAGGACCTCGCTGCGATCGCCGAGCTGGTCGCGGGCGGCCAGGTCAAGGTCGAAATCTCACAGCTGCTTCCGCTCAACGAGGTCCAGCGGGCGCACGAGCTCAGCGAGTCCGGGCACACGCGTGGGAAGATCATCCTCACTGTCGGCTCTGGAGCGGCAGCAGGGTAAGGTCGCGGGCCATGACCATCGGAGGCGCACTGCTCCTGATCGCGCTCGGCGCGATCCTGCACTTCGCAGTGACGGCGACCGTCGCCGGCGTCGACATCCAGACGGTCGGGACGATCCTGATGGTCGTCGGCGTCGTGGGGCTGATCCTGGGGCTCTGGCTCGAGTTCGGCCGCGGGCCGCACGACCGCTATCGCGAGCCGCCGCCGGTTTGAGCCGCCAGCAGGTCGGTTTGGACGCCATCTCGGCCCCGAGCTGAAGACCGTCACGGCGGCAGCTCCGCGGCGACTGTCCACTTAGCGGGCTATGGCCGGGGTAAGTGGACACTCGATGAGCGCACCGGCGACGGCTTCGGGGCGACTGTCCACTTAGCGGGCTATAGCCGGGGTAAGTGGACATTGGTCTCTCGCATTCCCGCCCGCGTCGGCCTCGCTGTCGCCTACGCCAGTCGCCCCTCCAGCGCCCGCCCGGCCGCGAGCACGAGGGCGTCGTCGCCCGGCCGTCCCACTAGCTGGACCGATGCCGGCAGGCCGATCTCCGCGGGGCCGCAAGGCAGCGCGAGCGCGGGCGCACCCACCGCGTTCCAGGGCAGGGTGAAGCGCAGCATTTCCTCGCGCAGCGCCAGGTCGCCGACGCCGGACGGGGGCGCGACCATCGCCAGCGTCGGCGTCAGCAGCAGGTCCAGGCCCTCCATGGCGGCGGCGACGCGCTCGCGGTACAGCTCGCGCTCGCGCGCTGCACGCTCGACCTCCTGGTCGGTCACCCGGAGGGCGCGCTGGAGCTTCGTCGCTACGTTGTCGCCGTAGAGCTCGCGATGCTCGCGCCACAGCGGCTCGTGCACCGCTGCCGCCTCGCGCTGGAAGCCGGGGTACGCGGCCGGCGGCGGCAGCGGCATGTCCACCCGCCGCGCGCCCGGCAGCAGCATCGCCGCCTCCTCGACGCGCGCGCATACGAGCGGCTCAGCGCTCCCGGTCCAGGCGACCCCGATCCGCAGCTCGTCAGCCGCGACCTCGGCGGGCTTGAAGCCGGGCACGAGCGCGGCCATCATCCGCTCGCAGCCGAGGACGTCGCGCGCCAGCGGCCCAGCGTGGTCGTAGCTCGGCGCCAGCGGGAAGCAGCCGTCGAGTGGCACGAGTCCGTACGTCGGCTTGAAGCCGGTGACGCCGCAGCAGGCTGCCGGGATGCGGATCGAGCCGCCGGAGTCGGTGCCTAGCGCCGCGTCCACCAGGCCGGCCGCCAGCGCCGCCGCCGAGCCGCCGCTCGAGCCGCCCGCGATCCGGCCCGGCGCGCGCGGGTTCGGGACCCAGCCGTAGTGCTCGTTCTCCGACGTGATCCCCCACGCGAACTCGTGCAAATTGGTCTTGCCGATGTTCACATAGCCGACGGCCTCGAGCCGTGACACGGCGCTCGCGGTCGCGTCCGGCACGTGGTCGCGAAAGATCGCCGACCCGTAGGTGGTTCGCACCCCGTCCGTGTCGAACAGGTCCTTGATCGCGACGGTGGGACCGCCATCTACGGGCGCGATCTCGGTGATGAAGATGTGCTGGTTCGCCGCGATGTCCAATTAATAAGGCGGAACGCTGTACGGGGGTCGATACCTGCGGCGTTACGCCCGGCCTACCGTCCGAGACGGTGCCGGACCGGCTACGGTGGCGTAGCCATCCACCCAATCGCGGGGTAGGCGTGCAGACTCGTGTGTATCCCCTGCTGCCCCTCCGGTTATGACGAAGTTGAGAGGATCCGTCGCTGAACCTCAAGGCTATGAGCTCGGCAGATTCACCCGGCCCAATCGAGGCGGTCGACGCATTCGCGGAGGTGCTGGCCGACGCGGAGGCGGGCACGAGCCGCGACGCCTTCTACGGGCGCCTGTGCTACGTCATCTGCACGCTCGCGTCGATGGACCGCGCGGTCATCTTCCGCTACGACGAGGCCGTGCGGCGCGTGCGCGTGGCGGGCACGCACAACATCGACATCGGCCTGTTCGAGGACGACGAGGTGTCGGTGGAGTCGGCGCCGATCGCGGGCGAGGCCCTGCAGCGCGACGCGGTCATTCAGATCTCGTCGCCGTCAGCCGGCGACGTCCCGGAGCGTTATCGGTCGCTGATCCAGGGCGGGACGCTGGTCTGCGTCCCACTCGTCGCCGCCGAGCGCTGGATCGGCGTCGCTCTGTGTGATCGCGCGAGTGGTGCTGCGCTCAACCGCCGCGATGAACACCTGCTGTGGACGCTCGGGAAGACGGCGGCGCTCGCGGCGGCCGCCCGCATAGCGACGGTAGAGGGCCAACGCGCACGCGAGCTGCAGCATCGCATCGACATCGCGCGCGAAGTCCACGAACGCGTCGTGCAAAGGCTCTTCGGCGTGTCGCTTGCGCTTGACGGCGAGGGCGACCTGCCCGCCGACGCGCGCAAGCGCGCGGCCGGTGAGCTCCAGCGGGCGCTGAGCGAGTTGAAGACGGTGGTGCAGCAGCCGCTCGGGCGCACCTCCCGGCCGACGGCGACGACGCTCGCCGAGGAGGTCCAGCGGTTGGCGCGGACCCACACCGAGCCGCGGGTGGAGATCGGCCCCGGCTCGAACCTGGAGGTGCCCCCGGAGCTCGAGCCGCTCGCGCAGTCGGTTCTGCGCGAGGGCCTGCGCAATGCGCAGAAGCACGCCCGCCCGACGGTTGTGACGGTGACCGCCGGACGCCGCGACGGAGTCTTCGTGCTCGACGTCGTCAACGACGGCGTCAGCAGCTCGCCGCCAGCCGCTGGCCACAGCACCGGCATGGGCCTGCGGCTAGCCGCCTTCGAGGCGCTTCAGGCCGGTGGCTTCGTCGAGTTCGGCGCCCGCGAGGGCGACAAGTGGCAGGTCAGGCTGGTGGTGCCGACCGGTGGCGACTGAGGCCGCTGTCGACACCGGTCGCAGGCTCTCGGTTCTGATCGTGGACGACCACGACGTGGTCCACTGGGGCTTCCGGCTGCTGTTCAGCCAGCAGCCGTGGGTGACACGCTGCCTGAGCGCGCGCACGGCCGAGGAGGCGATCGGGCACACGCGCCGCTTCGAGCCGCAGGTCGCACTGGTAGACCTGTTCGTCGGCGAGGAGTCCGGCGCCGAGATCTGCGAGCGCCTGCGTCAGGAGAAGCCGGCGCCGAAAGTGCTCTTGATCTCCGGGGCCGGCCGCATCTCGCAGAGCGCAGCGCGCGCCGCCGGCGCCTCGGGCTTCGTTTCAAAGGACTGGTCGAGCACCGAGATCGTGCGCGCCGTCCGCTTGGTCGGCCTCGGCAAGACCGTCTTCCCGCCGCAGAGCGACCGCCCCGCATTCGAGCTGACCGACCGCGAGCGCGAGGTGCTCGACCTGATTGCGTCAGGCGCCACCAACCGCGAGATCGCCGGCAGCCTCTACCTGTCGCCCAACACGGTGAAGGAGCACACGAGCGGGCTGTTCCGAAAGCTCGGCGTGCGCAACCGCACCGAGGCGGTCCAGCGCGCCCAGCGCCTCGGGTTGCTCGCCTGACGAGTACCCACCCGGGCGGGGGGTTGATTCGCGCTGCCCCGTAGCCGTTGCGGGTCTCCGGGGATTGTGTGTGCGAGATGACGCAGACAGCAGTCCTATTCCCCGGCCAAGGAAGCCTGACCTCGGATGCCGGCGACCTCGCCCGTGGCGCGTGCCCGGAGCTGGTCGAGCAGGCGATCGCGATTGTCGGGAGCGACCCGTTCGAGCGGGCGCACGAGAGCACCGAGTACGCGCAGCCCGCGATCTTCCTCGCGAGCATCGCGGGTTGGCGGGAGCGCGACGTGCCCGACGTGGTCGCGATGGCTGGGCACTCGCTCGGCGAGCTCTCCGCGCTCGCGGCCGCCGGTGCCGTCGCGGTCGAAGACGCGCTGCGGCTGGTTGCCCTGCGCGGCCGGCTGATGCAGGCCGCCGCGGCCAAGGGCGACGAGGGCGGAATGGTCGCGCTCCTCGGTGGCGACCCCGCCGACGCCGAGCGGCTGGCGCATGACCACGGCCTGGCGATCGCCAACGACAACGCGCCCGGCCAGCTCGTCCTGTCCGGCGGCGTCGAGCGCATCAAGGCGCTCACCCAGGTTGCTCGCGGCGCCGGCTTCAAGGCGATCGTGCTGGACGTGGCCGGCGCCTTCCACTCGCCGGCCGTTGCGTCGGCGCGCGAGCCGTTCCTCGAGGCGCTGCGCGCGACCAGCTGGAGCAATCCCGACGTACCCGTCATCTCCGGCGTCACGGCCGCGCCGTTCACCGACATTCCACAGCAGCTCGCCGACGCGCTCGTCGCGCCCGTCCGTTGGCGCGAGGTCATGCACGCGCTTTACGACCTGGGCGCGCGCGAGTTCGTCGACGTCGGGCCCGGTCGCGTGCTCGCGCGGCTCGTGCCCCGCAACCTTTCGGAGGTGGAAGCCCATGCGTTGGCCAGTTGAGGCACCTGCACCGGCGCCCGCCGAGCGCACGCTCACAACGGCGGGAATCGTTGGCTTGGGCGCTGTCCTCCCTGAGGAGGCGGTACCAAGCGATGTGATCGCCGATCGGCTCGGACTGGCGCACGGCTGGATCGAGCGCCGCACTGGCATCGCCTCGCGCCGCCGGGTCGCCGCCGACGCGCGCGTGAGCGACCTCGCTGCCGACGCCGCGCGCGCGGCGCTCGCCGATGCCAGCCTCGACGCTGCCGACATCGACACCGTGCTGGTGGCGACGCTCGCGCCCGATGAGATCACTCCCAACACCGCGCCGCAGGTGGCGCACGCAATCGGGGCAGGCGCCGCAGGCGCGATCGACATCGGCGCCGCCTGCACCGGCTTCGTCAGCGGGATCACGGTCGCGGCCGGGCTGGTCGAGTCCGGGCGGGCCGAGAACGTGCTCGTGATCGGCGCGGAGGTCATGTCGCGCTACACCGACTACGACGACCGCTCGACGGCCGGCCTCTTCGGCGACGGTGCCGGCGCGGTTGTGCTCGCGCCGCGCGAGTCCGGCGCGATCGGCCGCAGCGTGCTCGGCTCAGACGGCGCGGCGGCGCCGTTCATCATCGCCCCGCGTGAGACCGCGCTGATGCGCATGGACGGCCACGAGACGTTCAAGCGTGCGGTCAGGACCCTTGTCAACAACGCGATCGAGACCGTCGCCGCCAACAACCTCGAGCTCGACGACATCGACCTCTTCGTGCTGCACCAGGCCAACGGCCGGATCACCAGCGCCGTGCGGGAAGGGCTTGACGTGGAGGCCGAGCGGGTGCTCGACGCGATCGCGGAGGTAGGTAACACATCGGCCGCCAGCATCCCGCTGGCGCTGGCGACCGCGCGCGAGCGCGGGCTGCTGCACGACGGCGACAAGGTGCTTCTGGGTGCAGTCGGAGCGGGCTTCACCTGGGGTGCGGTCGTCGTGGAATGGGGGAGCGCATGAGCGGCCGCCCCGACAACGCCGCCATCATCGTCACCGGGGCCGCGCGCGGCATCGGCGCGGCTTCGGTCCAGGAGCTGGCTGCTGACGGCTGGGCAGTCGCGGTGCTGCACCGCAACGGTCGCGGCGACGCTGAGACGCTCGCCCAGCAGATCGTCGACGCCGGTGGTCGCGCGATTCCGATCCGCGCCGACCTGCGCGAGCCGGCGGAGGTCGAGCAGGCGTTCGAGGCCGCTCAGCAGGAGCTCGGCCCGGTGCTCGGGCTCGTGAACAACGCGGGGGTCCGTGCCGACAACCTGGCGCTGTCGATCTCCGATGAGGACTGGCAGCTGGTCCTCGACACCAACTTGAGCGCGGCCTTCCGGCTGACGCGACGGGCGATGCGCGGCATGCTCCGTGCCCGGTTCGGGCGCATCGTCAACGTCGCCTCCGTTGTAGGCCCACGCGCCAATCCCGGCCAGGCGAACTACGCCGCCTCGAAGGCGGGCCTGATCGGGATGACAAAGACGGTCGCGGCGGAGGTCGCGCGCAAGGGAGTCACGGTCAACGCCGTCGCTCCCGGATTCATCGCCACCGAGATGACCAAAGACGTACCCCCCGAAGTCCTCGAGGCGGTGCCCGCGCGTCGGGCTGGTCAACCGCAAGAGGTAGCCGCCTGTGTGCGGTTCCTCGCCTCTGACGCGGCCGCCTATGTCACTGGAACCACGCTGTACGTCGATGGCGGCATGTCCGCCTGAAAGGAGAAGGAAACGCAATGTCCACCACCACCGATACCGCCCAGGTCGAGCAGACGGTCTACAAGTCGCTCGAGACCTTCGGCGCCGACCCCAGCGAGATCAATCGCGACGCATCGTTCGAGGCGCTCGACGTCGACTCGCTCGACCTCGCCGAGCTGTCGCAGATCGTCGAGGACGAGTACGGCGTCAAGTTCAAGTCCTCGGACGTTGAGAACCTGAAGACGGTCGGCGACGCGATCGACTTCATCGTCGCCAACAAGTAGTCATGCGCGAGGTCGTCGTCACCGGAGTCGGCGCTGTCACGCCGCTTGGCGTGGGCGCCGACACGCTGTTCGAGCGCTGGGCCGCCGGCGAGGTTGCGGTCGAGGACGGGGAGG
>Ga0126314_10001361_pt1 | contig 11735 bp, 15 predicted proteins | sample Plot105B_FD_92535 | JGI IMG/M metagenome (GOLD analysis project Ga0126314, IMG submission 92535) | Serpentine soil microbial communities from UC McLaughlin Reserve, CA, USA - Plot105B | ecosystem: Environmental > Terrestrial > Soil > Grasslands | place: USA: UC McLaughlin Reserve, Lake County...
CGACCCGGTTCGGCAGAGCCGGCCCAGAGCCCGCCCCGGACGAAACGCCAGCGTCTCGAGCAGCCACTCCTCGATCGCGTCGATGATCGCTCGGGACGGGAGCGCGATCCCGCTCAGTTGGGGGGCGCCGGAGCGGTGGCGACCGTGCTCGGCGCAGAACGTGGGCGAGAGTCAGACCTTGCGTGCGCGGTTGGAGTGGATGAACCCTCGCCCACCGCCACGCTCACTCGCCGGGTCGCCTTAGAGCTTGGCGAGATCGACGTAAAGCGCGCCTGCGACCCCGCGCCGGTCGTCCTTGCGCGCTGACGCCGGTGACCTCAGCGCCGCGAGCGCTGCTTGAGCGTGATGCCCTCGAGGACGTTGGCGACCCGCTCGCAGGCGTCGACTGACTCCTCGAGCGTCTCGAAGATGTCCTTCCAGCGGATCACGATCATCGGGTCGATCCCGTGCGCGAACAGCTGCGCGACGGCGGCGCGCACGAGCTGGTCGGCCTCGTCCTCCAGCCGGTGGATCTCCACCAGGTGAGCCATGAGGTCCATGCCGTTGCGCAGCTCGTGCAGCGTCACGGTCACCTCGTGCGTGGCGGCGACGAGCAGGTCGCCGATCGCCTCGGCCTGCTCCATCGGCGCCTCGACCCGGTAGCGGCCCAGCTGGTCGGCGGCCTCCTCGGCGAAGTCGACGACGTCGTCGAGCGCGACCGCCAGCGCGTGCACGTCGGCGGCGTCGAGGTGGGTGCGGCGGCCCTGCTCGGCGAGCCGGCTCAGGATCGAGTGGGTGATGCGGTCGCCCTCGTGCTCGCAGTGGCTGACCTCGCGCACCTGCGCGTCGGCGTCCGGCACGGCGGCGAGCGTGTCGCGCAGCAGCGCGGCGCCGCGCTCGGCGTTCGCGCCGGCGCGCTCGAACAGCTCGAGCAGCTGCGGGTCGGGGGCGCTTCGGCGGAGCATCCCCGTGGACCGTAGGCGCCGCGGGCGTCCCTTTGGGGACGCTTTCACATCTCGTGAACACGTCCCGCTCCGTTCTCCCAAAATGCGGGGTCGACGTCGAAGCTGTGGCCGAGCTGTTAGCGGCGCGCCACAGGCTGACCGCCGAGCGCGCGTCTGGCGACTATGGTCCGCCGCGATGGGGAGCTCCCGGACTGGCGACGGTGGCCGCGTGGGCGTGCTCGACAGCGACACGGGGTTCGTGCAGGTGCTGGTGAAGCGCCTGGGCGCCGCTGGGGTCGCCCACCACGTCATCGCGGCGCCGCCCTCGCACGACACCCTCGTCGCGCTGCGCCTCTCGGCGCTGATCGTGGATCCGGCGGTGCTCGGCGCCGGCGCCTGGGGCTACCTCGAGGCGCTCTGCCGGCGGATGCCCAACCTCGGCGTGATCGTCTGCACCGCGCCGGGCGCGGTCGCCCAGCGCGTGCGCGGGCTGCGGCTCGGCGTCGACGACTGGGTCACGAAGCCGTGCCATCCCGAGGAGGTCGTCGCCCGCCTGGAGGCCGTCGTGCGCCGCCGCACGCTGTCCGAGCCGCGCGGCGAGCGGACGCACGTGCAGGCCGGCGGCCTCGTCGTGCGCGCCGACCGCTACCAGGCCTTCGCCGGCGACGTCAGCGCCGACCTCACGCGCCGCGAGTTCGAGCTGATCCAGCTGCTGGCCGGCCGCGAGGGCCAGGTGCTCCCGCGCGAGGAGATCTACGAGCGCGTGTGGGGCTACGCGATGGCGCACGGGGACCGCTCGGTCGACGTGTTCGTGCGCAAGCTGCGCCAGAAGCTCGAGCGGGTCTCGCCGGAGTGGCGCTACATCCACACGCACTTCGGGATCGGCTACCGCTTCGCGGCGGAGCCGGCCGTCCAGGCCGCGACGGGTGAGATCGCGGCGGCCGCCGGACCGGCGGCCGCGCTGGCGGGCGCGTGAGCGCCCGGCGACGCCAACGACGATGAGTCAGCGGCGCTCGAGCGGATCGACCGCCGGTCCCTCCAGCACGCCGCCGTCGACGTCGAAGCGCGATCCGTGGCAGGGGCAGTCCCAGCTCGTCTCGGCCGCGTTGAATCGCAGCAGGCATCCGAGGTGCGTGCAGCGCAGCGAGACAGCGTGGAGCTCGCCCTGCTCGTCGCGGTAGACGCCCGTTCGCCCGAGCCCGTCGCGGACCACGCGAGCCTCGCCCGGCGGGACGTCGTCCGCGCCGGCCGCCTCGGGGGGCTTGAGCCGGTCGCCGACGAAGTCGGCCCCGACGCGCGCGTTCATGGTCGCCAGCTTGGGCACGGAGCGCAGCGAGAGCCGGTTGGGGGCGAACGTCGCCGCCCACGGGTGCTCGCCGCCTCCGATGCGGTCGCGCAGGATCATCGCCGCGAACGTGGCGGAGGTCAGACCCCACTTCATGAAGCCGGAGGCGACGAAAAGCCGCGACGAGCGGGGCACGTAGGGACCGATGACCGGCAGGTGGTCGTAGGGCACGGGATCCTGGGCCGACCAGCGGTGGGTCACCTCGGCCACGTCCCAGTGCTCGCGGGCGAACGCCTCGAGCGCGGCGAAGCGCTCCGGCGTCGCCTCGCGCGCGCCGGTGGTGTGGCCCTCGCCGCCCACGATCAGCAGGTCGCCGCGCGAGCGGATCGAGCGCGTGGTGCCGCCCGCGCTGATCGCCATCACACGCGGCGGCGTGCCTGCGATGCGGGCGGCGATGCAGTAGGAGCGCTGCGGCTCGAGCCGCGCGAAGTACAGGCCCCGGTCCAGCAGCGGGTAGTGCGTGGCGACCACGACCTGGCGGGCGGCGATCGTCGGACCGGTCGTGCGCACGCGGCACGGCGTGCCGTCGTCGACGCCGAGCGCCCGCGTGCCCTCGAGCACGAACGAGCCGTCGCCGTCGACGGCGTCGGCGAGGCCGCGGACGTAGCGGACGGGGTGCAGCTCGAGCTGGTCCGCGAGCCGCACCGCGCCCGCCACGGGGTAGGGCAGTCCGGCGTCCTCGACGAGCTCGGTGGGGAGGGCGGCCGCGCGGGCGGCCTCGTGCTCTGCCCGCACCGAGTCCATGTCGGCCTCCGCCGCGGCGTAGGTGAACGCCGGCCGCCGCGCCGGTTCGCTGCCGGGCGCGAGCTCGGCCGCGAGCTCCGCGACGCGCTCGACCGCCGACGCGCTCGCCTGCGCGTAGACGGCCGTCGCCTCGTCGCCGTGGCGCTTGCGGACCTGGGACAGGATCGTCGACTGGAGCGCCGTGACCTTCGCGGTCGTGGCGCCCGTGACGCCGCTCGCCACGGTGGCCGCCTCGATCACCGCGACGCGTGCGCCGGCGCGCTTGAGCAGCAGCGCCGTCGTGATCCCGGTGATGCCTCCGCCGATCACGGCGACGTCCACCTGGTCGACCGGCGCGGGCGCGGTGCGGGGGCTCGCGGGCATCCCGTCGAGCCAGAGGGAGTGCTGTGCGGTCGTCGTCGGCGGCATCCGAGCCAGCCATACCCGGATCTGCGCCGGCAGCGACACGTCGGTCGCGTAGCGCCATAGTCCGGGCCGGACTATAATGGCCCGGAACATGGCCGAAGCCACCCGTACCGAGCTCGCCGTCCTGGGCCTAGTGGCTTGGAGCGGCGAGGCCTCGGGCTACGAGCTGCACAAGCGGGCGGCGCGCTCCGTCGGGTTCATCTGGGCGCCCGCCCGCAGCCAGCTCTACGCGGTGCTCAAGCGGCTGGAGGCCGATGGGCTCGCGCGCGGCCGGCGGGTCGCGCAGGCCGACCGGCCGGACAAGCGGCTGTTCTCGCTGACCGCCGACGGCGCGGCGAGGCTGCGCGCGTGGCTGGGGCGCGTCGACGCGATCGAGCCGGAGGACCGCGACGGCGTGCTGCTGAAGGTGTTCTTCGGCGCGCACGGCGACCGCGAGGCGGTGCGCCGGCAGCTGCGCGACTACCGCGGGCGGGCGGAGGAGCGGCTGGCCACCTACCGCGAGATCGAGCGCACCTTCGACGGCGAGACCGGCGAGGACGCGCTGATGCGGCTGCAGACGCTGCGGTTCGGCATGGCGCTGATGCAGGCGAGCCTCGACTGGGCCGACGGGACGCTCGCCGCGCTCGAGCCGGCGGCGGCGCGAGAGGCGGGGCGGTGAGCCGGCCGCGCGTGCAGGCGCGCGGTGCGGGAGGCCGCGGGAGCGGGCGGCGGGCGCTCGGCGGGGCGCTCGCCGCCGCCGCGCTGCTGGCCGGCTGCGGCGGCGACGGCGCCACGCCGGAGCGGGCGCGCGACGGACACGGCGACGCCGGCGGCCTCCACCCGGCCGGGAGCGCCGCCGGCCCCGCGCGCGCGTGCCGTGCGCTTTCGCGCCACCGACGGCAAGCCGGTCACCGGCGAGTTCACGCCGGCCGGCCGCGACGCGCCCGCGATCGTGCTGCTGCACGAGATCCGCGGCGGCCCTGACCAGTGGGAGGGGCTCGTGCCGTACCTGCATCAGGCGGGCTTCGCGACGCTCGCCTACCGCTCCCGGCCCTCGATCGTCGAGCACGAGCGGCTGCCCGACGCGATCGGGGCGCTGCGCTGGCTGCGCGCCCGGCCGGGCGTCGACGGCCGCCGGCTCGGGCTCGTCGGGGCGAGCATCGGCGCCTCCACGACGGTGCTCGCGATGGCGGGCGAGGGCGGCGGGCTCGCGAAGGCCGGCGTCGCGCTCTCGCCGCCGGACAGCTCCGACATCTGGGACCTCCAGGGCCGCGGCCGCTACGCGCCGCACGACCTGCTGCTCGTGTCCGACGAGCGCGAGTCCTCGAGCGCCGAGGGGATGCTCGACGGCGCGAGGCGCTCCCGCGCGCTGCGCTCGAAGCGTCCAGGTCACGGCGTCACGCTGCTCGCCGAGCCCAGGATCCGGGGCGCGCTGCTGCGCTGGCTCGAGATGCGCGTGCGGCGCTAGGACACTAGGCGCGATAGCGCCGCGTCAGCCGCGCGGCCAGCGGGAGCAGGACCTTCTGCAACGTGGGCGGCGGCGAGCACATGACGGTCTCGTCGCGGAAGCGCAGCGCGAACTCGCTCACCCAGGCCACGCCGCGCAGGCTCGTCGGCATGTTCTGCTCGTTGTAGAGCCCTTCTCGGGCGGCCTGCGCGCTCTCGGTCAGGAATGCCTCGAGCCGGCCGGGCGGCGTGACCCAGCAGCGCAGCAGCGCGGTGCCGTCGCTCGTATTGCGCAGTTCGTGGTGGACGTACGGCTCGACGAGCACGGGCCCGTCGGCGGCGGTCAGCTCGCGCCAGGTGCCCTCGACCTTGACCCCAGCGGTGCCGTCAAGGACCTCCCAGGTCTCGGTCAGCGTGGGATGGAAATGCTCCGGCAGGTGGCCGCCGGACTCCAGCCAGGTCGTGACCCATAGCCCGTCGCCCTCGCGCTCGAACGCCATCGAGGCCTTGTGGATCGGGTCGTACGACCGCTCGGCCGGGGTGCTCGTGGTGGTCGTCATGCGCGGACGGTAGCACACAAGCTACCCTTGGGTAAGTTATGGCGTCCGTACGCAGACGGCTCGCGCCCGAGCAGCGCCGCAGGCTGATCGTCGAGGCTGCCGGGCGCCTGTTCGGCGAGCGCGGCTACGACGGCACGCGCCTCGACGCCGTCGCCGCCGCGGCGGGCGTCACGAAGCCCGTGCTCTATCGCCACTTCGCGGACAAGACGGCGCTCTACCTCGCCCTGCTCGAGCGCCACCGCGAGGACCTCGGCACGTTCGCCGCCGCGATCCCGGCCGAAGGCCCGCTCGAGGCGCGCCTGCGCGCGGTCCTCGAGGTCTGGCTCGACTACGTGGAGGTGCACGACTACGCGTGGCGGATGCTGTTCCGCGACACCGGCGGCGGGGCGGAGGTCCGCGCCTACCGAGGCGCGGTCCACGCTCGCGCCCGCGCGGTGCTGATGGCGCTGATGCGGCAACTCGCCCCGACCCCGATCCCCGAGCGCGAGCTGGAGCCGCTGGCCGAGCTGCTGAGCATGGGGATGGCCTCACTCGTGCTGTGGTGGCTCGAGACGCCGGGAGTCGAGCGCGAGGCGGTCCTCGACGCGATCGCCCGCGTGTGGACGAGCGTGCTCGCGCGGGAGCGCTGAACGCCGCGCGCTCAGCGGTGGGTCTTGCGGCTCGCGTCGTGCGGCGCCGAGCGCATCAGCTCGCCGAGGGCGAGGTCGCGCCAGCGATCGCTCTGGCCGGCGCTGATCGCCATCCGCCGGCGGTCGCGGTGCAGCCGCCGCTCGAGCGCGTCGGCGGCCCGCCAGCCGATCTCGCCAGCGCGCCACGTCCAGCACTCGCCGCAGCGCACCTTCACGTGCACGGCGCCCTCTTCGTCCTCGATCCGCTCGAGCTCGCTGACCGCCTTCGAACGGCAGATCGGGCAGGTCCTCAGGCGCATGCGCCGAGCCTCTCCGAGCGCGTCGCGACATGCAAGCATGCCCACAGGTGTGGGGGCCGTGGTGGGTGCGGCCGCCGCCGGTAGGGTTGGGTGGTGGCCGGCAGCGACGTGCAGTTGCTCGAGATCGCGGGACGCGAGGTCCGGATCACCAGCCCCGGCAAGGTGCTGTTCGCGGAGCGCGGCGAGACCAAGCTCGACCTCGTGAACTACTACCTCGCCGTCGCACAGCCGCTGATGCGCGCGATGGGCGGGCGGCCGGTGCTGATGCAGCGCTTCCCGCGGGGCGCCGGCGGGCCGTCGTTCTTCCAGAAGCGCGTGCCGGAGAGCGCGCCCGAGTGGCTGGAGACGACCATCGTGCAGACGGTCAACGGGACCCCGTCGCGCGCCCTCGTGGCCGCCGACCCCGCGCACGTCGCGTGGGCGGTCAACCTCGCCTGCCTCGGCTTCCACGTCTGGCCCAACCGGGCCGACGACCCCGAGCACGCCGACGAGCTGCGGCTCGACCTCGACCCGCAGCCCGGCACCGGCTTCGCCGAGGCGCGGGCCGCCGCCTGGCAGCTGAAGGCGCTGCTCGACGAGCTCGGCATCGCCGGCCACCCGAAGACGACCGGCAACCGCGGCCTGCACGTGTACGTGCGCCTGCAGCCGCGCTGGGACTCCTACGAGGTACGCGCGGCCGCGGTCGCCGCCGCGCGCGAGCTCGAGCGCCGCCGCCCCGACATCCTCACCGCCGCGTGGTGGAAGGAGGAGCGCGGCGAGCGGATCTTCGTCGACTACAACCAGAACGCCCCGCACAAGACCGTCTTCGGCGCGTGGTCGGTGCGCGCGCGGCCGGGCGCGCAGGTCTCGGCGCCGCTGCGCTGGGAGGAGCTCGACGACGTCGACCCGCTCGAGCTCACGCTTGCCTCGGTGCCGGCGCGCGTCGAGCGCGACGGCGACCCGTGGGAGGGCATCGACGCGGCGCCGCAGTCGCTGGAGCCGCTGTTGGAGCTGCACGAGCGCGACCGCCAGAACGGCGTGCCCGACGCGCCGTGGCCGCCGGTCTATCCGAAGCAGCCGGGCGAGCAGCCGCGGGTCGCCCCGAGCCGGGCGCGGAAGGACTGAGCCGGCGACCGGCGGCCCGCGAACGCCCGGGCTAGTCGCTCGGCGGCGGGCCGCCGGCCAGGCAGTCGAGGCAGATCGCGCTGAAGTGCACCTTGCGAGGCGCGTTCGGCGGTGCGTCGATCGTCACCACGAAGCTGTTGTCGGCCACCTTGCGCAGCCGGATCTCGGGGAGTGCGAACGCGCCGCCAGGGCCGATCGTCCCGGCGACCGCGCGCGAGCCGCCGAATTCACGGCGCGCGACGACCGTGCCGGCGTGCGGCGCCGGGCTGACCGTGCCGCGGATGCTCAGCGGGATGTCGGACTCGGTCTCGTATGTGTAGGCGTCGCCGCTGTCCTTCGCGCCCTCGAAGCGGAGCTCCAGCCCCGGTGTCACGAACGGCAGCTGCTCGCGGCAGACCTCGGCAACGGGACGCGGCTGCACGCGCCGGATCCGGTAGGCGGTGTCGAGCTCCGCCCGCAGGGCGGCGACGTCGACGTCCGCGAGCTGCTCCGCCGCGAGCTCGCCGGCGCCGGCGACCGCGCGCTGCCGGCAGCCCTCGGCGACCGCGAGCCGCTCCTCGTCACCGAGTGCGCGGTAGGCCGTCCCGCTCCGTGGCAGTGGTGCGGCGGCCTCCTGCTCGGCGCCGCAGCCGGCGGCGAGCGCCGCTGCGGTGCCACACACCAGGGCCATCGCGAGAGCGGGTCGCATCACGCTGCTCCACCGCCGATGGTACCCCCCTATGCTCCGCCACCGTGGAGGTCGAGGTGCGCGACGTCGTCCCCGGGCTGTGGCTGTGGCGGCAGCCGCATCCCGCATGGGAGGAGGGCAACGGCTGGGAGCCGCTGGTGACGTCGGTCGCGGTCTCCTCGCGCGGCGTCGGCGCGGTGCTCGACCCGCTCGCCCCGCCGCCCCGCGAGCGCGAGGTGTGGGAGCGCATCGACGCGCTCGCGCCGCAGCTCGCCGTCGTCCTCAAGCCCGACCACGTGCGCGACGTCGACCTGTTCGTGCGCTGGTACGGCTGCCGGGCGTTCGGGCCGTCGCTGTTCTGGCGCGACGACGTGCCGGCCACCGAGCTCGAGGCGGTCCACCCCGGCGCCGAGCTGCCGGGCGGGCTGCTCGCCTGCCACGACGGCCGCGGGATGCAGGAGACGCCGCTGTACCTGCCCGAGCAGCGCGCGCTCGTGTTCGCCGACGGCATGACCGCGCCGGGCGGAGTATTGCGCGTGTGGGGGACGCCGTGGCACGAGCAACGCGTGCTGCCGGCGCTGCGCGCGCTGCTCGCGCTGCCGTTCGAGCATGTGATCGTCTCCCACGGCGAGCCGGTGCACGACCGGGCCGCTTTCGAGGCCGCCCTCGAGCGCGAGCCGTGGTCAGAGTGGGACGGCGCATAGAGCTGGGAAGATGGAAGCGACCCGCCCACGACCGGAGGAGCCCCCATGGCATCGCGACTGAACCCGTACATCAGCTTCGACGGCAACGCGCGCGAGGCGATCGAGACCTATCGCGACATCTTCGGCGGCGAGCTCACCGTCAACACGTTCGGGGACCTCGGCCAGGCCGATGAGGGAGTCGCCGACAAGGTGATGCACAGCCAGCTCGAGACGCCCGCCGGCTTCACGCTGATGGCCTCCGACACGCCGCCCGGCATGTCGCACCAACCCGGAGGCTCGATCACCGTGAGCCTCAGCGGCGACGACGAGGCCGAGCTGCGCGGCTACTGGGACCGCCTCTCCGACGGCGGCCAGGTGGCGGTGCCGCTCGAGAAGCAGATGTGGGGCGACCTGTTCGGCATGTGCACCGACCGCTTCGGAGTCCCCTGGATGGTCAACATCGCGCAGCCGCAGAGCTGAGTGTCCCGGCGGCCGGGCGCGGGGCGGACCCGCGCCCGCCGCCGCTGCGGGTCAGACGGGGTCCGGGACGATCCGGATGTACGGCTTGGGCTCCTCCCAGCCCTCCGGGTAGCGCTCCTTCGCCTGGTCGTTGGAGACGGAGCCGGCGATGATCACGTCGTCGCCGGGCTGCCACTGCGCGGGCGTGGCGACCTGGTGCTGCGACGTGCGCTGCAGCGAGTCGATGACGCGCAGCACCTCGTCGAAGTTGCGGCCCGTGGTCATCGGATAGATCAGCACGAGCTTGATCTTCTTGTCCGGGCCGATCACGAAGACGTTGCGCAGCGTCGCGTTCTGGGCCGGCGTGCGCTCCGTCGGGTCGCCGCTCGTCTCGGGCGGCAGCATGCCGTAGGCCTTCGAGACCGCGAAGTCGTGGTCGGCGATCAGCGGGTAGTTCGGGGCGGCGCCCTGCGTCTCCTCGATGTCGCGCGCCCACTGCTCGTGGTTGTCGGCCGGGTCGACCGACAGGCCGATGATCTTCACGCCGCGGCTGTCGAAGTCGGGCTTGATGCGGGCCATGTAGCCCAGCTCGGTCGTGCACACCGGCGTGAAGTCGCGCGGGTGGGAGAACAGCACGGCCCAGCTGTCGCCGATCCACTCGTGGAACTTGATGCGTCCCTCCGTGGTGTCGGCCTCGAAGTCGGGGGCGGTGTCGCCGATGGTGAGGCTCATGAGAGCTCCTCGGGTCGAAGGAATCCGGTATAAATCCGATCGACTTTCGAGAATACCGTTCCCCGAGACGGCCGTGAACGGCTCGACGCCGACGCTGACGGTCCGCGCCGAGCCGTCGCAAAGCGCCGCCGTGCTCAGGACACGCTCGAGAGCTTGCGCGTCGCCGCGGCCTTGACCTGCGGCTTGGCGTCCTGGCCGGTGCGGCTCTCGAAGGTCTCGACGGCCAGGCGCGCGATCACGGCGCGCAGGTCGGCGAGCATCCGCTCCTCCTGCGCCCGGTGGTCGGCCGCGAGCTTGGCGGTCGGGTTGTCGCCGGCGGCCTTGGCGACGGTCTCCAGCGCGTCGTAGGTGCCGATCTCCAGCGCCTCGTTGGCGCACTCGTCGCGGGCGTTCTTGAGCATCCGCTCGCGCTGGTCGGGGGAGCGCATGACGTCGAGCGGTCCCTTGGTCAGCACGAGCGCCTGGCCGGCGATGTCGCGCGCGAGGCCGAGGCCGGCCCTCAGCGGGTTGCGGCGCGCGTGCCCGACCGCGTTGCGGCGGCGCTCGATGTTGCGGACCTGGGCGCGCGTCTCCTCGAGGTGGCGCTCGAGCAGGGCGCGGTAGTCGGGGTCCGTCGTCATCGCGATGTGCGCGGCGAGGTTCGTCACGAGCGCCGTCTCCATCGCGTGGGCCTCGTCGAGGTACCGCCGGGTCAGTGTCTTCGGATCCATGGCAAGAGCCTTGCCGGGCCCGAAATCCTGCAAACGGGCGCCGCGACGGCCGGGGCCTGGCCGCCGCGGCACCGATGCGCGGGTGCTACGCGGTGGGAGCGGGCTCCTCGGCGTTGCGCTCGGCCTTGCGCTCGGCGGCGAGCTTCTTGGCCGTGGCGGAGACGCACTTGCCGAAGGCGTTCTTCTTGGTGCCCCAGTCCTCGCCGAACTGGGTGGCGTCGTCCTTCTTGGCGGTCTTGCAGGTCTGGGCGGCGTTGATCTTGTCGTCCTCCTGCGCCTCGTCCTCCTTGTCGGCGGCGGCCTTCTTGGCCTTCGCCTTCTCGGAGACGCACTTGCCGAAGGCGTTCTTCGAGCCAGGCGTCTTCACGGTGCGGCACTCCTCGACGGCCTGGGAACGAGCCTGCTTCGCCTGGGCGTCGTCCTCGGCGGCGGTCTTCTTCGCGGTCGTGGAGACGCACTTGCCGTAGGCGTTCTTCTTGGTGCCGAACATCGTGGCGAAGTTCGCGGCGCCCGAGCCCGTCTTGAACTCCTTGCAGAACTTCGCGGCGTTCTTGAAGTCCGCAGCATTGGGATCCTGGGCCGACGCGGCCGCGGGCACGATGACCGCCACCGACAGCGCGGCGGCGAGAGCAAGCTTCTTCATACGGTTTGCCTCCTGGTGGTGCATTGACTACGGGGGTAGACCCTGGACATCCGGGGAGGTTGGCCGGTTGTATCCACGACCGCTTACAACTGATCGGTAGTACAGTTGTGGCATGGTCCCGCACCCGCTCCCCGAGCCGCTCGCCGAGCTGATCGCGCAGCGCTTCCGCGTGATCGGCGAGCCGACGCGGATCCGCATCCTCGACGCCCTGCGCGACGGCCCGCGCACCGTCAACGAGCTCACCGAGGCGCTCGGCGGCACGCAGCAGAACGTCTCCAAGCACCTCGGCGTGCTCGCGCAGGCCGGCATCGTCGGCCGCGAGCGCGCCGGCAACCACGTGCGCTGCGCGATCGCGGACCCGAGCGTCTTCGAGCTGTGCGAGATCGTGTGCGGCGGCCTGCGCCGCC
>Ga0126314_10001362_pt1 | contig 11734 bp, 9 predicted proteins | sample Plot105B_FD_92535 | JGI IMG/M metagenome (GOLD analysis project Ga0126314, IMG submission 92535) | Serpentine soil microbial communities from UC McLaughlin Reserve, CA, USA - Plot105B | ecosystem: Environmental > Terrestrial > Soil > Grasslands | place: USA: UC McLaughlin Reserve, Lake County...
CATCGCTTGCGCGACGGTCTGCGCGTGGAGGTTCCTCAGGATGCGTGGTCCAAGGTTCCACTTGTCATCGTCGGTGGCGGCGTGGCGGGCCTCACTGCGGCGTGGCGGCTGCAAAATTCCGGCTTCAACGATTTCGTTTTGCTCGAGCTGGAGAGCGCTCCGGGAGGGACCTCGCGCTCCGGATCGAATCGATTGATCTCATTTCCCTGGGGCGCGCACTACATTCCGGCGCCGATGAAAGAGAACACAGCACTGGTGTCGCTGCTGGAAGAGATGCGAGTGGTTGAAGGAAAAGACAAAGACGGCGAGCCGGTAATCGGCGAGCAGTTTCTCTGTCGTGATCCGGAGGAACGCCTCTTCTACAAAGGCCGGTGGTATGAGGGTCTCTATCTTCACGCGGGTGAAAGCGAAGACGACAAACAACAGCTCCAAAAGTTCAACGCCGAGGTGGACCAGTGGATTTCGTGGCGCGACGGTAAAGGCCGGCGCGCGTTCACGCTTCCCGTATCTGCGTGTTCGGATGACGCCGAAGTCACGGTGCTGGATCGTATTTCGATGGGCGAATGGCTGAACGAGCGTGGTCTCACGAGTCCGCGACTCCGCTGGTGGGTCGACTACGCCTGTCGCGACGACTACGGCATGAAACTCGAGCAAACGAGTGCGTGGGCAGGTTTGTTTTACTTCTGCTCCCGGGTCCTCGCGCCTGAGACTGAATCGCAGTCGCTGATTACGTGGCCGGAGGGCAACGGGCGCCTGGTCCAGCATCTCTTTGAAAAGGCTAAAACAAACATTCAACTCGATCGCGCGGCAGTGGAATTGATACCCGTAAACGGCGGCGTTGATGTCGTCACGCTCGATCGTGAAGGACGCAACCCGCGTGGTTTTCATGCCAATCGCGTGATCTTCGCCGCGCCGCAGTTCATGGCGCGCTACGTCGTGCGACCTTATCGCGACAACGCGCCGCCGCACATCGCCGAGTTTCATTTCGGCGCGTGGATGGTTGCTAATCTGACGTTGAAGGATCGGCCCAAACCCGGCTCGACTCGTGATTTTCCGCTCGCCTGGGACAACGTGCTTTACGAAAGTCCTTCGCTCGGCTACGTCGTTGCTACACACCAGCGCGGCCTGGACCGCGGCCCAACGGTACTCACTTATTACTATCCGCTTTGTGATGAGAACCCGCGGGCCGCGCGCACGCGTTTGTTGGAGACTGATTGGCGCGGCTGGGCTGAAGTCGCTCTGGCTGATTTATCGAGGGCACACGCGGACATTCGTAATCTGGTTGAGCGTTTGGATGTGATGCGTTGGGGCCATGCGATGATCCGCCCGCGAACCGGATTTATGTGGGGACAGGCGCGCCGCGAAGGTGCGAAGCCTTTTCGAGGAATTCACTTCGCGCACTCGGAGCTGAGCGGCGTAGCACTATTCGAGGAAGCGTTTGATGTTGGACTTCGAGCCGCCGGTGAAATCCTGTCAATCTTGTAAAATCTTGAGAAATCCTGTCACAGGATTTACATGATTGTTCAGGATGAAGAAGATGTTGGGTTGTTAGCTAGCGCGTGCCGGATAATTCTGAGCGCCTCTTCAAGTTCAGTTCCCATCAACTCCAATCTTGGGGGTCGAACGCGGGTATTGCCCATTCCAACTTCCTGCTGGACCAACTTAATCAACTGCACGAACTTCGGCCCTGTATCCATTCGCAAAAGCGGCAGGAACCATTTGTAGAGCCTTATCGCATTTGCGCGTTCGCGCTTCAGCGCGTAGTTGAAGAGATCGACTGACTCCTGCGGCAGCGCATTTACCAGGCCCGCGATCCAACCAACAGCTCCCATCACGACACCTTCGACAATCGCATCATCCACACCAACAAAGATCGCCAGCCTGTCGTCCAGCAACTCCTGGATCCACGTAATGCGACGGACATCAGTGCTCGATTCTTTGACCGCTTCGAAATTCTCATGCTCGGCAGCCAGCTCTGCAATCTGTTCCGGCAAAAAATCCGTTCCATATGCGACCGGGTTGTTGTAGAGCATGCAGGAAAGTCGCGTCGCGCCAAACACGGCTTCGATGTGCGTCTTCATTTCGCGCCAATCACTGCGGTACACGTAAGGTGGCAACACCATCAAGCCGCTGCATCCCATGCTCTCGGCACGTTGCGCGAGCCTCACCGCTTCCGCTGTGCTCAGGGAAGCAATGGCAGCGACGACAGGCACTCGTTCTCCAACGGCGTCGATGACCGTCTTCCAGATCGCGAGCTTTTCGTCGAAACTCAGCGTCGCACTTTCACCGAGGGAGCCGGGCGTGACTATTCCTGTGCAGCCGTGATCGATCAACCACCCGGCATGGCGTCCGACGAACTCGTGATCGATGTTGAGTGCTTCGTCGAAAGCAGTTGTCGTCGCAGGCATGACGCCCGCCCATGTCATCTTCATTTATGGATCACCTCTTAGTGCAGCCGCTGTATATACTCTCAACCCGAACAGGCAGAACGGGTGGGCGCACCGATTCAGCGCGCCAGCCGAACAAAAACTCAACTGCTCCGCCGCAAACTCTTCCCTGGCATGGTCCCATTCCGCAGCGCGTCTGCAACTTCGCCGCACGCCACGAACTATGTGCCCGCAGCCGTTCCAACGTGACGTCCTCGCAGCGACACACAATCGTCTGCGGCTCGGCCAGTTGCCTCAGCTCCTCGCGCAGTGCAAACGTGCGGTTCAGTAAGTCTGCAAACTTACGCTGCTTCTCGCGCACTGCAAACAGAGTGCGCGCCGCTTCATGCTTCCCAGCAGCCGCCAAGCCCGCTATTTCGCCCTCGACGAGCGATAACTCCAAGCCGCCAATTCCCGTAGCCTCTCCGGCGCCGTAAACCTGCGGAACAGTCGTCTGTTGAAACTCATCGACTTTCACCCCACCGTTTTCAACGACACATCCCAATAACTCCGCCAGCTCTACATTCGGCACGAGATGAAAACCACACGCAAGATAGTCGCAACGTACCTGCCCGCCTCGATTCAACGCCACACCTTCAAGCTTCTCTTCTCCATGCGCTGCGACCGGCCAGCACCCGCTCAAATATCGAGCCCGTCTTCTTTGCGCCTTTGCGCCTTTGCGCGAGAACTCTTTCTTTAGAGCCCACGCCTGCGACAATTTCCGTTTCCGTAAAATCAGCCCGACTCCCAACCTTGCGAGATGCCTGGCTGACGCTTGCTCTGCAACCAACAAAACATCCGCACCCTGACTCCGCAAGTAAGCAGCGACCGCCAGTAACAATGGTCCACTACCGGCAATGACAACACGCTTTCCTTCGATCGGCAATCCGGTTTTCACCAGTGCCTGTAGACCGCCGGCGCCCATCACGTTTGGTAAAGTCCAACCCGGAAACGGCAGGAAGCGCTCTCGTGCGCCCGTCGCGAGTACCAGGCTCGCATAATTAAGCTGGCACACATCTTCAGTTGTTTCCGCCAGCAACGTTCCGGCGTTGGGCTGGTGAAACACTCGAGCGCCCTTGATGAATTGAATATCGGCGCTCCGAATTCTCTCAAACCATAATTGCGCTTCAGGTGAGGCGGGCTTCGCTTGTTCGCCACGCCAGATCTGGCCGCCCGCCGCGGGATTATCATCCACCACTACGACACGCAGTCTGCTTTGCGCCGCACGCCATGCTGCCGCCAGTCCCGCCGGTCCAGCGCCAACAATCAGCACGTCGCAAACGTGATGAGTGTCACCCATCAGTGCGCACGTCCATGCCGTTTCTACAAACTGTCTGACAACTACGACAGTGGTGCTCGCCGTCAATCGTCACGCGACACTCAAAACAGATTCCCATGCCGCATAATGGACCACGAGGCTCTCCTGTTGCCGAACGACGAAATGCATAGGTGCCGGTTTTTAGAATTGCCGCCGTCAACATGCTGCCCACAGACATCTCAACCGCGACACCATTAATAAACAGTCTCACCGTTTCAGGCATGCGCCGGCTCCTGCGCGAGGCGCGACGGTAAGTATGGCGCAACGGAAATGGTGGTCGCGTGGTTCATGATCTGCGCGACCAGCAGTTTAGCAGTGCCGAGCGAGGTGGTGATGCCGAGACCTTCATGTCCGGTAGCAAGGTAGAGTCGTTTGTGCTCCAGGTGTGGGCCAATCAAAGGAAGCTTGTCGGGTGTGGCCGCGCGAAACCCGGTCCACGTTCGCAGTGACGAGAGTTTGCGCAAGCCGGGCAGGTATTCGGTTGCGCGCTCGAGCATGCGCGCCAGCATCGGCATGTCAACCTGCGAGTCGTCAACGCCATACTGCCGCGACGAACCAATCAGCAACTGTCCGGTCCTTCGAGGTTGAATGTTGAAAGCAACGGAGTCGGCGGAAACCGAGTGGGCGCTCTTCAAGTAGCCAAGCTCCACCAGTTGATGCCGGAGAAATTTGGGATATCGATCGGTGATCACGAGATGCCCTTTGCGTTTCTTTACATCGAGTCCCGGTGTCAACACGGGCGACCAACTGCCTGCCGAGTTCACAATGATTCCCGCCGGAAGCGAAGTTCCATCACGGAGGCGAACCCCGTCCGCAGTCACTGCCCCGACGGATTTGCCGAGAAACAGATCGGCGCCTTTGGCCATCGCCTGGTCCACAAAGAATTGGGCTGCGCACGGCGGGTAGATCACGCTGTCGCCAGGAACACGAAGACCGCCAGCCAGTCCGGGACGCAGGTTAGGCTCAGCTTCCGCAAGCGACTGCGCGTCGAGAATCTCCGTTTGCACACCACGGTCTGAGTAGAACTTCCGCTTTCGCAAAGCCTCCGCCATCTCGTCGTCGTCGGCCGCGATCCAGATCGTGCCGCACGCATCATGCTCGACTTCGCGAGGCAGTTCGTCGCCCATCTCATTCCAAAGTTGCTGCGAGTAGCGTGTGAGTGCAAACTGCGCTTCGGAATCGTCCATCACCACGACGTGGCCCATGCCCGCGGCAGTCGCGCCGCCGCCGATGATTTCGGCTTCGACTATCGCTACACTCAGTCCCACGCGAGCGCATTCCGCCGCGCAAGCGGAACCGACAATGCCCGCGCCGACGATGATCACGTCGTAAGTTTTGGAACTCATCTACCAATGCCCATGGCAAAGGGATCCCGAGCATCGAGGATAAAATCAGATTCCGCAGTGATAAAGGCCAAGCCCTTGATGCTCGGATGTACGACGTTATCGACAACCTTGATCGTGCCTTCAAAAACACTGCCGACGATACTCTCCTGTCGCCAGACCTGGCCTTCTTCGAGTTTTCCATCCGCGAAGAGACAGGCGAGTTTGGCGCTCGTGCCGGTGCCGCACGGCGAGCGGTCGTAAGTTTTCCCAGGGCAAAGCACGAAGTTTTTACTATTAACTTCGGGCAGTTGGGACGCGCTAAAGAGTTCGACGTGATCGACCTCGTGGCCTCCGAGTCCGGTGATTCCTGCATGCGCCAGCGACTCCCGGACTTTCAAAGTAAACTCCATCAAGCGATCGAGATTTTCAATTGCCAGCTCGTGGCCGTGGTCGTTCACGAGAAAAAACCAGTTGCCACCCCACGCAACGTCTCCAGTTACTGGTCCAAAGCCTCGCACGTCCACCGTCACGTTGGCGGCGAGACGATAACTCGGCACGTTCGTTACTTCCACTCTCCCCTCATCGTCGAGCTGTGCGACGACGATTCCAACGGGCGTCTCAATGCGATGTCCGCCCGGGCCGATACGGTTCAGATGGGCCAACGTGGCAACCACGCCGATAGTCCCATGCCCGCACATTCCCAGGTAACCCACGCTGTTAAAAAAGATGACTCCGGTTACGCACGATTCATCCACCGGAGCACACAACAACGCTCCCACCACTGCGTCCGAGCCACGTGGTTCAGCCGCGACCGCGCGGCGGAAGCCGTCATATTCACTTCTAAAGCGCTCGAGCCGATCGGCAAGCGATCCGTAGCCGAGGTCGGGGGCCCCACTGATAACTACGCGAGTAGGCTCACCACCCGTGTGTGAGTCGATTACTTTGATTTTTCCCGTAGCCGGCATTCGTCAGGAAATAATAGACATGATTGGCAGAATTTCACAGGATAATGGTCTTTCAGTTCCGCCCATGTCCCCGGTCCTGCCAGAGAGTATCGGCCCGGCGCTGGTGGACGACGGCTATAACAAAAATCCCCTCTTTCTTCAAAGAGAAATAGATGGCATAGCGAAATCGATTCAGAAGTGCCCGCCGAATGGTGCCTATTATAAGCGAAGAATTATAGGGGTATTGCACAATGCGACGCAGAGTGGCCCGGGTTTCTGCTCTAAAACGCGATCCCAAGCTTCGTTCTATCTGCTGATACCAGCGAACAGCCGAGCGGATATCCGCTTCAGCATCCGGTGAGAGGATGATGCGATGGCACATTAGCTATAAGTGAGGTTCTAGCTTTTCTTCAGTTCTTCGAGTAATTCGTTTTCAAATTCTTCCCATGTTCTTCCTTCAACGGCATCGCCATAACGGGCCAAGCGTTCTTCCAGGATTTCCAAGTGCCAGTCGGGAATATCCACCTGGTTTGGACGTGAAGCGATACGATCCCAAAGCGCCTGCACATACTCGATTTGCTCAGCAGACGATAAGCCGTCAAAGCCAGGTGGCGGAAGTGGTACCTCAGAGGACATCTTAAAACTCCTTGTCGGGAGTATAGCAGATGCTCGACAGATAATCGGCGTCATCTGTGGATGTAGATCCGAAAAAATAAATCGCCCGTAAACAACCCCACCGAAACAACCGCAAACTTCCTCGCCGCTACTAACCTTCAACGTACGCAGCCGCTCGCCTTCAGAAGCCCACGCGTGGGGCGGCGTGTATAATGGCGGTCACCACAAATGAACCAACTCGTACGGTTTCTGTTCGGACATGAGCAGGCCGTTTTTACTAACGGCCGCTTCGGTTTTGATGTGCGTCCGGGCGCCATAATCCTCGTTTTCATAATCCTTCTCGCCGGCGTTTTTATATATTTCATTTATCTGCGAACACGCGTTCGCTTATCAAAGGGAACAACGGCGGCGCTGATCGCGCTACGCGCAACACTTCTCCTGCTGATGGTCACTTTGTTGTTACGACCCGTTGTAGTCGTATCCTCAGTGATTCCGCGCAGCAGTTACGTCGCGATGGTGATTGACGACTCAGTCAGCATGAAACTGCGCGATGTTTCGGGCGGCGCAAGCCGGCTCGAAAGCGTTAAGCAGGCGTTGCTCAACACAACTCCCGGACAAGACTCCTTTCTTAATCGACTCGAAAAGAAGTTCAAAACAAACCTCTACGGATTTTCGGGCGGGCTCGCACGATTGAAGGATGGCAACGATCTGTTCGGCGAAGGACGAACGAGCGACGTCGCCGGCGCACTCGATGAGACGATGAAACGCTCTTCGGGTATGCCGCTTTCCGCCGTAGTACTTGCCACTGACGGCGCTTCGAACGTGCCGCGCGATCTTGCTGCTGTTTTAAGAGAGCTGCGGGCGCAAGATATTCCGGTGTTCACAATCGGCGTCGGCAACACTTCAAGACCGATCGATGCCGAGCTCACGCGCGTGAACATGCCCCGGAGAGTGTTGGTCGGTTCGCGATTGAACATCGAAGCTATTGTTGGTCTGAGTGGCTATAGCGCGACGAAGGTGTTGCTGAGTGTTCGTGAAGATGGCCGCGCAGTGAAGACGGAAGAATTCAACCTGCGCGGCAACGATACGCAGGCCGTAAATTTCGAGATCACTCCAACAACTCCGGGTCTTCATCGCTACACGGTTGAAGTCACTCCGCTCGATGGCGAGTTAACGGTTGAGAACAACAAGCAGGACTCCCTCGTCGATGTAATCCAAGGACCACTGCGAATTCTCCACGTCGAGGGCGAGCCGCGCTGGGAGCTCGGCAAGATTCGCGAATCGATCCAGCCCAATGAAAAGAACGTCACGCTCGTTTCGCTTCAGCGCACTGGAGAGAACAAGTTTTATCGCCAGGGCGTTGGCAGCCAGACTGAGTTGGCGACCGGTTTTCCGAAGACTGAAGAAGAACTGTTTTCGTATCACGGGCTGATCATCGGCAGCGTTGAGGCAGGCTTCTTTACTGCCGATGAGCTGCGCAGTATCGAGGCTTTCGTGGCCCGGCGCGGCGGAGGTTTGCTCGCGCTCGGCGGTCGCCTGTCGTTTGACGGCGGCAAATACAAGGGAACGACGATCGAAGACCTGCTGCCGGTCTCGCTTACCGGTGGTCCAGTTGACGATGCAAACTCGTTTGCGCCCGTCTATAAGCCAGTACTCACTGGTGCGGGTCAGGCACATCCCATCACCCGACTGAACGAAGATCGCGCCGCCAATCAAAAAACGTGGAACGACTTGCCGCCGATCTCAGTGTCTGAAGTGCTGACGAACGTTAAGCCTGGTGCTTCGGTGTTGCTCGAAGCGCGCAGAGTTGAAGGTTCTGCTCAAGTTGCGCCTTTGTTGATTCAACAACGTTACGGTCGCGGCCAGACGCTGGCGCTGACGGCAGCCGACACGTGGCGCTGGCGCATGAGAATGGATTCAAAGAGCAATGCTCATGAAACCTTCTGGCGACAAATGCTGCGATATGTTGTAAGCGGATCGCCGGAGCAGGTTGAGATCGGAACCGAAAAAGAGGTCTATGCGCTGGATGATAACGTGAATATCGTCGCCGATATTCGTGATAAACGCTTCAACCCCGTCGGCGATGCACAGGCAACCGCGCGTGTGACCAAACCCTCGGGCACGGTGGTCGACGTGCCGCTGAAGTTCACGACGCTCAACGCGGTGAATACATACGCGGGTGAATATAAAGCCGATGAGCTGGGCCAACATCGCATCGAGCTGGTTGGCACGAGCACGAGTCTCGGCACTTTGAGCGCGAAATCAAACATGCTCGTGAGCGATCTGAATCGTGAGTATTATAGTGCCGCACAGAACAGTGATTTGTTGAAACGCATCGCGGCTGAGACAGGTGGAAAATACTACACGCCCGCGCAAGCGCAATCACTGCTGGACGATTTGATCTATCGTCAAACACCTTATTCCGAACGCGTCACTAAGGACCTCTGGGACATGCCCGTAAACTTCCTGCTGATCGTCGGACTGCTGAGCGGCGAGTGGTTCCTGCGCAAACGCGAGGGCCTTGCTTGAGATGAAGCCACAAAAAGGCACAAAAGGCGCAAAAGATTTACTTCTGTGCGTTCAGCGCTCAGTATTCGTTTGTGCTTTTTGTGCCTTTTTGTGGCTGTTCTTCATTTCTTTTGAGGCGTGTGCGCAGAAGCAAGCGGCGGCCGCCGATCCAAATAAGTTTGCCGTCATCATCAACGGGGCGGGTGGCGAGCCGGTTTACGCAAAACAGTTTGAGGAATGGACGGGGCAGTTGGGCTTGGTCCTTCCTGAACGGTTCGGATTCGATGCCAAACAGGTCAGAGTCGTTAAGGGCGCCACGGCTGACGAGGTGAACCGCACTTTCACAGCGTTGAAGTCTCAACTGGAAGCCAACAATGTTCTTTTCGTTTTCCTGATCGGGCATGGCTCGTTTGACGGCAAAGAATCGAAGTTTAATCTTGTAGGTCCCGACCTTTCGGCGGCTGAATACAACGTGCTGCTCTCGGCGCTCCCAACTCGTCGCGTTGTCATTTTCAATATGAGCAGCGCGAGCGGCGAGTTCATCAAGAGTCTCGCCGCGAAGGGTCGCATCGTCGTTACGGCAACCAAGAATGGCCAGGAGACGAATGCCACACGCTTCCCCGGTTTTTTCATTTCGGCGCTGACTGCCGCCGACGCCGATACGAATCAGGACGGACACACTTCGGTGCTCGAGGCTTTTGTTTATGCGAACCGGCTGACAGCGGATTTCTACAAACGGGCCGGCAGACTCGCTACCGAACACGCGCTCCTCGATGACAACGGCGATGGTGTGGGCCACGAAAAACCGGAAGCAGGAGAAGGCTTGCTCGCGCGTGCGACGTACCTTGATTCGTTGAGCATGGACGAAGCGGCAGCTACCGCCGCAACGGGAAGACTGCTCAAGGAGCGTACGCGGCTGGAAGGCGAAATTGAACAACTCATCGCACGCAAGGAGAACATGCCCGAAGCGGAGTATGAGACCACGCTGGAAAGACTTTTCATTGAACTGGCGAAAGTGAACCGGTCGATCAAACAAGCAGGATCGTAAATGAACATCGATAGGCGCCCGAATAAGATGTCTCCCGCAGCGGCGCAACGGCGCAGCGTTAGTGCCGGTTTGACGTTGCGCCGTTGCGCCGCTGCGGGAGCAATCTTTTTTTTGATCACACTCGCTGCTGTTGCCCAAACACCCGACACCCGCGGCCTCCCCGAACTCAAAAAGGGCGACTATGAAAACGCCTTCAAACTCCTTAGCGCGCGTCTCAATTCGAATCCGAACGACGCCGTGGCCCAACGAGCACTGCTGCGCGTCTACATTGAAACCGGCCGCTACGCCGAAGCCGAAACCACCGCGAAGAAGTTTCTGCTAAAAACACCCGACACCGGATCGACCCGTCACGAACTTGCCGAGACGCTCGCCATAACCGGCAGGTACACCGAAGCCATCACCGAATTTGACCGTGCAGCCGCCGATTCCGCCAAAGCAGATGCAGCCGCGGATAAGCTCGAGAGCGACTTGCGGCGCTCCGAAATGCTTGACCTGCTCGGCCAGGCAGATCGCGCCAGAACGATCTACGAATCATTCGTCAAATACTACACAGACAACGATCCGAGAACCGCTCGTGAACTAACGTTGGTGGCTCGGGCCCTCGTCCATCTCGAAAGGTTCCAGGACGCGAACGACATGTACCGGTCAGCCATCGAAGCTGACCCGGACTATCTCGAAGCACAGCTCGGCGCCAGTGAACTGTTCACTGAAAAGTACGCGTACAGCGATGCCGCCCTGTTTCTCGAAGACGCGTTGACAATCAATCCAAACAGCGCGCGGGCGTATCTGGATCTTGCGCGCAACAAGCGCCTCAACAGCGACACTGAAATCGCAGCCGCTCTCGCAAAGGCCCTGGCAATCAATCCGAATTTCGTGGAGGCGATTGCGCTCAAAGCCGCGCTGGCACTCGAAGCCAGCCGCATGGACGAGGCCTCGGCCGAAATCGAGAAGGCTTTCAAGATCAATTCGCGTTCACTCGAAGCGCATTCACTTCGCGCCGCGATGTTCTATCTCCAGGATCGCGACTTCGAACCGGAAGTCGCCGCCACTCTCGCAATCGCTCCAAAGTACGGCGAGGTCTACAACACACTTTCTCACTACGCCACGATCACGCGGCGGACCGAGCAGGCCGCGCAGTTCGCCCGCCGCGCGATCGAGCTCGCGCCGCGCTTGTGGGACGCACATCTGAACGTGGGCATGGCGCTGCTGCGGCTGGGCCAGATGGAACCGGGACGCGAAGAAGTCGAGAAAGCTTTCAAGGGAGATCCGTTCAACGTTTGGGCCAAGAACACGCTCGACCTGCTCGACTCGATGCGCGATTTCAAGGAGACAAAGCGTGGCCCATTTATCATCAAGGCCTCAGCGCAGGAAAGCGCCGTGCTCTCGCCTTACGCCGCGAGTCTGCTTGAAGAAGCCGCAGCAAAGTTAACCTCGAAGTATCGTTTCACTCCGAAAGGTCCCATCGTCATCGAGATCTTTCAGAATCATGAAGACTTCGCCGTGCGCACTCTCGGCATTCCCGGACTGGGCGCGCTCGGCGTCTGTTTTGG
>Ga0126314_10001363_pt1 | contig 11724 bp, 12 predicted proteins | sample Plot105B_FD_92535 | JGI IMG/M metagenome (GOLD analysis project Ga0126314, IMG submission 92535) | Serpentine soil microbial communities from UC McLaughlin Reserve, CA, USA - Plot105B | ecosystem: Environmental > Terrestrial > Soil > Grasslands | place: USA: UC McLaughlin Reserve, Lake County...
GAGAGCTGGCAGACAAGCGCTCCGATGTGCACAGCTACAGCGGTCACCATAATGATTGAACCGACGTCCGGTAGCCGCCGTGTTCGAAAAAGCTACGGGCGTCCCCGGATGTGACGGCAGACAGCGCCGAACCGATCGACTCGATCAAAGCCTCGTTCGTCCTGGCTTGGGCCTTACGCACGAGCCCCTTGATCTTCGAGAACGCCTCCTCGATGGGGTTGAGATCAGGAGAGTAGGAAGGCAAGTAGACGAGCTCGCAGCCTCGCTCTTCGATCAGCTCGCGTATCCTTTCGCCTTTGTGGGTCGAGAGGTTGTCCATCACCACAACCTGACCCCTACGCAGCGTGGGAGCCAGGACCCGCTCCACATAAGCTTCGAAGAGCACAGAAGTGGTGGAGCCCTCCACGGTGAGGGAGGGCCCCATCCCTTCGACGCCCATGCTCGAAAGTACGGTAGTGTTGGCTCCCCGGTTGCGAGGCACAGACCAGCATGCTCTCTGGCCTTTCGGCGCCCAAGCGTACACGGGAGACAACGAGGTGTTCGTGCCCATCTCGTCGACGAAGAGCAGCCGCTCGGGTTCGACTCGCTCGGCGACCATCACCCTCCAGGCGGCCCTCGAGAACTCGTCTCGTTCCAGCGCCCCCACAGTCCGTTTTTTTGGGAGAAGCCCAGCCGCTTCATGAGGCGCCTTACGGTGGAGTCGCTGAGGGTCGTGCCCGTTACGTGCTCCAGGAAGCGACGTCTTTGGCTGATGGTGACGGCCGGGCGCTCTTCTACGTCCTTTCGGAGAAGGAGTTGGGCTTTCTCGTCCGCCTTGCGGGGTCGTCCGGGACTCTTTCTGGGCTCAAGCGACCCTCCTTGACTAGCCGTCCTTGAGTAGCGCTTGACCGAGGAGAGGCTCACGTCGAATCGGCGAGCCGCCTGGGCCTTCGACATACCGCGCTCTATAGAGGTGACTATCTTCTTGCGGAGGTCTTCGGAGTAGGCTTTCATCCTCCCATGATCGCATACGGGTCAATCTTTATGCTCAATGCTGTAGCACGCATTTTCAAAAGCTTTGGACCCAGAATGAAGTCCGACGACGGGCGCATGGTCCCCAACTTCATCTCCCAGGCCTCCTGGTCTGGGTGCCGTCGCCGTACACGGTGATGGGCCTACCCGCGAGACCTGCAGTACGTCGACGACCTGGTAGAGGGCGTCCTCCGGCTGATGCAGGGTCACGAAAATCGTCCCGTGAACATCGGCAACCCCGTCGAGTACACCGTGCGCGAGCTCGCCGAGATGGTCGTGGAACTCTCGGGTTCGCGGAGCGAGATCTCGTACGGACCGCTTCCCCAAGACGATCCCAGACGCCGTTGTCCCGACATAAGCCGGGCGCGCGAGGTGCTCGGCTGGGAGCCGCACCCCGACCACCGAAGGACTGAAAAAGACTCTCGCCTGGTTCGCTCGTTCATCAGGACACGAAACCCGTTGACGAGAAAATGAACAGGAGGATCGACCCACCGCCACCCGCTCATTCGGTCACGAACGAAACCTACAACCTGAAATGCTGAAGTGCTGACGGGCTGAAATGCTCTAGAATAGCGGCGTCCCGACCATGGGCTCGGGTTGCCTACTCATACGGGGGTAAGAACAGTGAACGTCATATTGGTTATTTTGGATAGCTTGAGGAAGGATCACATCGGGGCCTACGGCAACGATGTGATCCAGACCCCCAACCTCGACGCTTTGGCGAAGGATAGCTTCCGCCTCACGAGGGCCTACCCGGAGTCGTTGCCGACCCTCTGCGCGAGGAGGGCGATACACACGGGCTTGAGGACGTGGCCTTTCAGGGACTTCTACAAGCTGCCGGGCGAGACGTTCCAGCCGGCGGGCTGGCAGCCCATCCCCGAGGTCCAGGTTACGCTGGCCGAGATCCTTTCCGGCGCCGGCTACAATACGGCCATGTACGCCGACACCCAGCCCATGTTTCATCCCTCGATGAACTTCCAGCGCGGTTTCAAGGTGTTCGAATGGCTTAGGGGCCAGGAGCGCGACCGCTACCGTCCCAAGCTCGGCGTGCCAGAGGATGAGATCCGCCAGAACACCGTGGCTGGCAGCGACGCGAGCATGGTCGACAAGGTGCGCCAGTACCTCGCCAACATCAGGGGTCGCAAAGGCGAGGAAGACTACTTCGCCCCTCGGCTGTTCACTAGGGGGATGGAGTTTCTCGACACGGCGGAAGACGGCCAGCCCTTCTTCCTCGTCCTGGACAGCTTTGACCCGCACGAGCCGTGGGACCCGCCGGACGACTACGTAAAGCTCTACAGCGAAGACTACACGGGCAGGGACCCCATCGTTCCCAATTACGGTTCCTCCGACTGGATCACCAACACGGAGCTCGAGAGGATGAAGGCGCTGTACTCGGGCGAGGTGACGATGGTGGACCGCTGGCTCGGCCACCTCCTCGACAAGATGGAGTCGACGGGCCGCATGGAGGACACCATTCTCGTGGTGTTGGCGGACCATGGCGTCGCCCTCGGCGAGCACGGCTTCACCGGCAAGCCCTACAATGCGCTCTGGCCCGAGCTCACCGACATCCCGCTCATTATCCGGTCTCCTGATGGGAAAGGGGCTGGGGAGACCAGCGACTACTTTGCCTCCACCCACGACGTGGCACCCACGATCCTTGGCGCTCTGGGGCTCCTCCCCCCCCAGCAGATGGACGGCCAGTACCTCACCCTCCTGATGGGCGGCTCCGAGCCCATGCCGCGGGACCACTTTACGCTCGGCTACAATCAGTACGTCTCTACACGCGACGACGAGTACGCCCTGATTAGCGTGAACGACCGCTCCGACGCGAAACTCTACGACCTACAAAAAGATCCCGACATGAACGACGACATCTCGGCGGACAACCAGGACGTCATCGACCGTATGTTCGACGACTACGTCCTCAAGGACGCCGGAGGCCCGCTCCCCCGTGTCCCAACGTAAGCGGGGGCTTTCCGTCTGGCGCAAAACCTCTATAATCTGACGCCGTGACTTCAGGACAGGACTTCGAGGGAGAACAGAACCGCGTGCGCGAAGAGGAGGCCACTGGCAACTCGCCTGCCACCGAGCAGGTAGACGGGCCAGCCGGAATGGAAGACGAAGACACCAACGTCGCCAAGGTCGCGCGCGGCGCGGGAATAAGCACGGCTGGACAGGGGGTAGGGAAGCTGCTCGCGTTCGGGACCCAGCCCGTGCTCGCGCGTCTGCTTGGCGTGCAGTTCTACGGCTTCTACACCGCGGGCGTCGCGCTAATTAATGGACTACAGATCCTCAGCCGGTTCGGCATGGAGAACGGGGTGGTGCGCTACGTCGCTCATTACCGCGAGCACGAAGACGAGGCGCGGGTGCGCGGCACCATAGTGATGGCCCTGCTCTTCCCGATAGCGTTGAGCGTTATTCTCTCTGCCGCGCTCTTCTTCGGGGCGGGCTTTCTCGCCGACTCCGGCTGGCTGAAAGAGAACGGGTCGATGATGGTTGGCGTGCTGCGCGGGTTCGCGTTCGTGCTGCCGTTCTTCGTGTTCATGAGCATGACCGCGTGGGCCACCCAGGGTTTCAAAACCGTGACTTACGCCGCATACATCCAGCAGCTCATTCGCCCGGGACTGTTCCTCGTTTTCGTCGGCGTGTGTTACGTGCTCGGGGCCAAGATCTTCGGCGTGATCGCCGCCTACGCGCTCGCGATGTTCGTTGCCGGGCTCTTCGGGCTCTACTATCTCAGGAAGCTCTTTCCCGACCTCTTCAACCGCCGGGCACAGACCAGGTTCGAGACCAAGGCCCTCTTCGGCGTCTCCATCCCCATGAGCATTACGCAGGGTGCCCAGTACCTCAACAACTTCTCGGCGATCCTAATCCTCGGCGTCTTCGCCGCAGGGGCCCCGGTCGGCATCTTCAACGCCGCCGCCAGGACCGCCACTTTTCTAACGGTCGTACGATTCGCCTTCTCAGGCATCTTCTCCCCGATCATCTCCGGGTTGCACGCGCGTCAGGATACGGAGGAGATGGGCAGGCTCTACAAGGACGTTTCGCGTTGGATCTTCACGGGAGCGCTCGCGCTCTTCCTCGTGCTCGTGGTCTTCGCTCCCGAGGTGATGGGAATTTTCGGGGAGGCGTTCGGGGCGGGTGTCACTGCCCTCGTCGTCGTCGCAGTCGCGCAGCTCTACAGCTCCTCGATCGGGCCTGCGCCGCGGATGCTCGCCATGACAGGCAACCAGAACTACGCCATGATCGCTACCTCCGTCGCCGCCATCACCGGCGTGATCGTGAGCTTCATCCTGATCCCGCGCTTCGAGGTTATGGGGGCTGCAATCGGGATGGCCACCGCGATCATCGTCGAAAACACGGGGACGATGTCGGCAGTGAAGTGGCGGCTGGGCTACTGGCCGGTCAACTGGATGTGGCTGAAGCCCCTGACGGCCGGTGCCGTCGCTGGCGCCGTTACGTACCTGCTCAAGGTTACCCTGCCTCTAGACGCGATCTTCGGGTTCCTGCCCGTGCCCGTCTCTATTCCCACGATAATGTTGCTCGGCGGCTTCCTCGTCGTGCTGTTCTTCGGGCTGCTGTGGTTGCTCGGCTTCTCCGAGACGGACAAAGAGTTCCTCGGCACCTTCCGGAACGTGGCGCAGCGGGCCGTGCCGAAACGCTTCCGAAAGGGGAACAAAGGGTGAACAACGGCGCGGCAAGGCCGGTGAAGGTCCTCTACGTGGCCGGTCTCGGACGTAGTGGCAGCACCATCCTCGCCAACACGCTGGGACAGGTCGAGGGCTTCTTCTCCGGCGGCGAGCTGAACTTTATCTGGAAGCACGCCCTGATCGAAAACCGTCTGTGCGGCTGCGGCCGTCCGTCCCACGAGTGCCCGTTCTGGGGTCCGGTCTTCGACGGGGAGTTCGGCGAACAGAGTGAGAAGCTGGCCCGCGAGATGATGCGCTTGCAGTACTCCGGCGCCCGCACCCGTCACATCCCCCTGATGTTAACGGAGGGCGGAAGGCAGAAGATCAGGGGCCGTCTCGGCAAGTTCCTGGACAACACGGGACGGTTGTACAGGGCCATCCAGTCTGTCTCGGGTAGCCGCATGGTCGTCGACACCTCCAAAGAGCCTGCTTACGGCTACGCCCTGGGAATGGTGCCAGGGGTGGATCTCAGGGTGCTACACCTGATCCGGGACCCCAGGGCCGCCGCCTACTCGTGGGCGAAGAAGAAGCGCCAGCCCGACAGCCCCGAGCGTGAGTTCATGCACCAGAAGACCCCAACCCAGAGCGCCGTTCTCTGGGACGCCTGGAACGGCGCGATAGAGGCGCTCTGGCGCCACACCCCCGAGAACTACCTCCGCCTGCGCTACGAGGACTTTGTCGCAGAACCTCGCCGGAGCTTCGAGCAGATCCTGCAGCTCGTCGACGAGGAAGATGCCAGCCTCCCGTTAGAAGGCGAGCGGGCGGTCAAGCTAGGCATCAGCCACACCGTCAGCGGCAACCCCAACCGCTTCGACACGGGAACCGTCGAGCTGCGCCAGGACCGCGCCTGGCAGGAAAAGATGAAACCCCGCGACAAAGCCCTCGTCACCGCAGGAACGTTGCCGCTGCTCAGGCGTTACCACTACCCGGTAACATTCAGCTAGCCAGCTTTTCAGCTAGAGCGACTGTCATAGCAGTTGACCCAACGAGTTGTAGCCGCAGTGCCCGAAGTACCCCCGGGCGTCTGCGTTCGACACCGCCTCCAGGGCACGACCCATCGCCTCGATCAGCGATTCGCGGGTGCGCGCCCCGGCTCCTCGCAAGAGCCCCTTGACCTTCGTGAACGCCTGCTTGATCGGGTTGAAGTCTGGAGAGTAAGGCGGCAGGTATATGAGCTCGCAGTCTCTCCCCTCGATGATCTCCTTGACCCTCCCTCCCTTGTGAGCGGAGAGGTTGTCCACGACCACCATCGGTCCGGGCCTCAGGGTCGGTGCCAAGACGTGCTCCAGGTAGGCTTCGAAGACCTCCCTCGTGGTTGCCCCTTCGATCGCCAGGCACGGACCTAACCCTGATGGGTGATGCTCGCCAGCAGAGTCACGTTCTTACCCCAGTTCCTCGGAGCGCTGCCAAAGGCCCTCGCACCCCTACGAGACCAAGCGTAGAGCGGCGAAAGCGAAACGTTGGTGCCCATCTCGTCCACGAGCACCAGCCTATCTAGGTCGACCTCTGTGGCTACCACCATCCTCCAGGCCGCCCTTAGGAACTCCTCGCGTTCTGAGGCTCCCAACGATCTTTTATCTTGGGCTTGGATCCGGGTCTGTTCTTCGGGGCGAGAGGGCGTCCCTGCTCTGCGAGCTTGGCGTAGCGCTTGACCGAGGAGCGGCTCACCCCGAAGGAGTAGGCGGGGCCTCGGTCTTGGTGGTGCCTCGCCTGAGAGCCTCGACGATCTTCTTCCCGAGGTCTTGTGAGTAGGCGTTCATGCGGTGTATGGTGCCACTTGGACCATCTGCGCTGCAACCTGCTCTAGTCAGTACTTCAGCCTGTCGTCCTGCGGGCGGCTCGTCAGCTGATCAAGCCGGGCGCCCGTAGCGCCACCCGTCGACACCCGCGAACCTGAGTGAAGAAGAGCCTTACCGAGATAGTTAACCAGCTAACTATCGACCACGAGACCTGACTTGCTGACAAGGCGCGAAGCGTCGGGCTGACGAGCTTGGGCCGCAGGCCAGAGCGTGCTTACATCTCCAGGGCGGTGGCGATGGACTCTTCAAGGGGCGTCGTGTGGCCGTCGTCCCAGGCGGCCTCGAACGCTTCTTCGCCTAGCGCCTCGCGGGCGGTGGCGGAGGCATGGTCGTGGTCCGCGCGGGCGATGGGCGTGAGGGGCGTGCCCATCTCGTCGCCCAGGGCGGCGGACGCACCCAGGAGCCACGCTGCCTGCTGGGGCCGACCCTGCATGTTCGCCACCCGGGCCAATCCCCCCAGGCAGGACGCGGTCTCGTATGCCCTGCCGACGTAGCGCCACATCAGCTGCAGGCTCTCTCCGTAAGAGCTAGCGGCCCGCGCATCTTCGCCCGTCTCGCACTGTATGCTCCCGAGCCTGGTAAGCGTGTTGACGATCGCGTTGATGACTGGCAGCCGTCGCTTGATGGAAAGCCTTTGCTCTTGCTGTCGCAACGAAGCGAGGCTCTCTACTAGCAGAGACCTGGCCTGTTCGAGGTCTCCCCGGGCGCGCAAGGTGTCCGCCAGGTTGCAGACGGCGAGGCCTAAGCCGGAAGCATTGCCGAACTCCCGGGCTATGGCGAGGGCCTGTTCGTGGAGATGCACCGCCCGTTCGTAGTCCCCCCGATAGTACGCTACGGTCCCCAGCTCGCGCAGCGGACCATGCGTGCTTTTTCTGTAGCCCAGTTCCCGATACAGGGCAAGGCTCTCCTCGTCCAGCGCGACCGCGCGGTCGTAGTCGCCGTGTCTCGTGGCCAGAATCCCCGCTACGAGGAGCAGGAACGCGCGCCTGCGTGCCTGTTCCTCGGGCTCGGCCCCTCCGGTTCCGCCCACCGTCAGGACGGCCTCCAACCAGCGTAGGCCCTCGCTCAGGTGGCGCGCGCTCCAGAACCGCCACAACGCCAGCGCGAGTCGTGTTGCCGTGTCTCCTTCCCGGCTTCGGACGGCCCAGCGGAGCGCCGCCCTCAGGTTGTCGTGCTCTTCTTCCAGTCGCCTCCACCACCACTCTCGCTGCGTAGGCACAAGCATCTCCGGCTGCGTTGTCTCGGCCAATGTCAGGTAGTACAGCGCGTGGGCGCGGTGTATCTCCCCGGCCTCGCCGCTGGACCGGAGGCGCTCAGCGGCGTACTCGCGGATCGTGCCAAGCATCGCGAAGCGTGGCTCCTCGTCCTCCTCTCTCGCGGCGGCTTCGGCTCGCGACACAAGCAGGCTGTTATCCACGAGGGAGGCCAGCGTCTCCAGAAAGTCCCCTTCCGCTTCGGGACCGCAGACGGCCTCGGCCGCTCCCAGAGAAAAGTCCCCGGAGAAGACGGCGAGGCGCCCGAACAGTAGCTTCTCGTCCTCGGCCAGGAGGTCGTAGCTCCAGGCCACCGTGTCGCGCAGCGTCCGCTGGCGTTCGGGCAGGTCACGCGCCCCGCCCGCGAGTAGTTGCAGGCCGAGATCCAACCTGTCCAGCAGCGCTTTCGGCGAGAACAGCTTGACCCTCGCCGCCGCAAGCTCTATGGCCAGCGGTAAGCCGTCGAGCCTCCGGGAGATCCGCGCCACAGTGGACGCGTTCGCCGCGGAAAGCTCGAAGTTGGGTGCGACGGCCCTGGCCCGCTGGCGGAAGAGTTCCATGGCCTCGGGCCACGTCGGGACGCCGGTAGACTCGGGGTGCGTTGCCCCGCTAGAGGACAGCGGCCGCAGGAGGAACTGGTGCTCGCCCGTGAGGTGCAGCGGCGCCCGGCTCGTCGCCAGCACCGTCAGCCTCGGGCACGAGCCGATCAGGTCTGCCACCATCGGAACGGCCGCCGGCAAATGCTCGAGGTTGTCGAGCAGCACCAGCATCCGCCTGTCCCGCAGATGCCGCTCTACGGTCTGAAGCAGAGCCTGGCCCGCCACCTCCCTGACGCCCAGCGTCCTGGCGAGGACGGATGGGACCATGGCCGCATCCCCCAGGGGCGCCAGGGGCGCGAAGACCACGCCGTCGGCGAAAGCCTCGTGCGGGCGCCCGGCCACCTCTAAGGCAAGTCGGGTCTTGCCGATACCGCCTGGACCCGTCAGCGTCAGCAGCCGCACGTCATCGCGCGTAAGGAGGCCCGCCACGGCCGCGACCTCGTCTTCGCGACCGATCAGCGGTGTCGGGGGCACGGGAAGGCCCAGGCGGGGAGGCTCGCCCGTCCGACGGGCGGAGGGACTACGGGCAGCCGACTCGAACTCCGCGAGTTGCCGCCCTTCGAGCCCCAGGGTCTCGGCCAGCTTCTGGACGGTGTACCTCTGGGGGCGGCGCCGCTCACCGCGCTCGAGCAGGCTGATGGCCTGGGAGGTGAGGCCCGTCCGTTCGGCCAGGTCCTCCTGGGTGAGCCCGACCCTATCGCGCTGGCGCCGGAGTAGATCCCCGAATGAGAGTCCGGTGCCGGTGTCCACTTCGTCCGTCTCCTTGCCCACGGGCCGCCCGGAAACATCGTAACACGCCACTGTTTGGGTGGTTGTTCTAGCTACTGTTCGAATCGTCGCTGGGAGCACGCGGGTGAGAGAGGCACCATAGAGCCAGAACGAAGCAGCGGGCGGAAAACCCCGCATCGAAGTTCGTGCCAGACACGAACGAGCAACCGACAGAGCCAGCGAAGGAGGTGAGCAAGATGTTGGAGACCTGCTACTGCGGCCGGACCGGCGAGATTGAGGACCGCGAGCCGGCGGCCACGGGCGACGGGGTTCGGGCGCTGAGATGTCCCGATTGCGGGCACCTGGACCGCCTGGAATGGCTCCCCGAGGAGGTCAGGCGACACGCCTTCAACGAGGCGGAACGCCGGCAAACGAGAGCGGCGTAGGTGCCGCCCCGACGCCGTTTGCGCCAGGGCTGCTTCTGGCGGTCCCGGCCGGCTCGATCTGACAAGCGCAAAGAGGGAACGCCTGGGTAGGGCGAGAGGAAGGACATAAATGACCTTGCAAACCGAAGAAATCCACGCGAAAACGGTGGAGTGGCTGCGGCCGCGGTTACGGGGTGCGCTGCTGCGTCCGCATGAGGAGGGCTACGACGAGGCGCGCGCGGCGTGGAACCTCAATGCGCACCAGAGGCCGGCCGTGGTGGTTGTGGTCGAGGCTGCGGCCGACATCATAGCCGCCGTCCGTTTCGCGCGGAACGAGGGACTCGGCGTCGGCGTGATGGCGACTGGCCATGGCGTCGGAACGCCGGCTGACGGGGGCTTGCTCATCAACACATCCCGCATGAGGGGTGTGCGCGTGAACCCCGTTTCCCGGACGGTGAGGGTCGAGGCGGGGGCGTTGTGGAAGGATGTGATCCCGGCCGCCCATGCCCACGGCCTCGCAGGCCTGGCGGGATCGGCCCCCCACATCGGCGTCGTCGGCTACACGATGGGCGGCGGCTTCGGCTGGCTCGGGCGCAAGTACGGCCTGAACTCGGCGAGCGTTACGGAGGCCGAGGTCGTCACTTCAGGCGGTGAACTGGTGCGCGTGAGCGCCGACGAGAACGCTGACCTGTTCTGGGGTCTCAAGGGCGGCGGGGGCAACTTCGGGATCGTCACCTCGCTGGAGTTTCGGCTCTACCCGCTCGCGACCATCTACGGTGGCAGCATCTTCTATCCGGTGGAGAAGGCCCGCGAGGTGCTGGACGCCTACGCCCGCTGGAGCGTGGGGCTCCCGGACGAGATGACCGCGGCCGTTACCCTCATGAACATCCCGCCGCTGCCGCGCCTCCCTGAGCCGCTTCGGGGCCGGTCCGTCGTCGTGGTCAAGGGTTGCTACTGCGGGGAAAAGCCTGAGGACGGGGGGGAGATGTTCCGGCCCGTACGCGATGGGCTCGGTGAGCCCATCATCAACACCTTCCGAGAGATGCCGGTGTCGGAGATGGACCAAATCAGCATGGATCCCGTGGACCCGCTGGCCGTCGTCCAGCACGCCGAGTTGCTCTCCGACCTCTCACTGGGGGCCATAGACGCCCTCGTCGGGGTCGCGGGCGCCGGGCCGGGATCTCCCCTCACCATCCTGGAACTCCGCCAGCTCGGTGGCGCCCTAGCACTCGCACCAGAACACCTGAACCTTATGGGCAGCTGCAGCGCCCGGTTCTCGCTCAACGCCATCGGGGCGACCTTTACCCCGGAGATGGAACAGGGTGTGAAGGACCGTATAGCCCGCCTGACCGCGGCGATCCGCCCGTACAGGACCGGCGAGACGTTCCTCAATTTCATGGAGGAGAACCCCGCCGGGGACAGGGTCCGCGCCGCCTACACGCCGGGGGACTGGGAGCGGCTGGTCCGTCTCAAGCACCGCCGCGACCCGCACAACCTCTTTCGCTTCAACCGCAACATACCGCCGAGCTGTGAAACCGGCCCGGCAGAGAGGAAAGTCAAGTGATGACGAAAATACTGGTGACCGGGGCGACCGGCAACGTTGGGTCGCGGGTGGTCAACGTACTGCGAGAGCGCGGCATGCAGGTTCGCGCCTTCGTGCGGGACCCGGGCAAGGCCGCGGCGATGCTCGGCGACGACGTCGATCTGGCGGTCGGTGATTTCGGAGATCCGGCATCGATCCGCGCCGCGCTCGATGGCGTAAGCGGCGTCTTCCTCGCGTGCGGCAACCAGCCACGCCAGGTCGAGTACGAGACGCGCGTGATCGACCTGGCGCAGGAGGCCGGGGTTCGCCGGATCGTAAAGCTCTCCGCGCTCGGGGCGGAGGTAGGGTCTCCGGTGGCATTCTGGGACTGGCACGGCCGGATCGAGGAGCACCTGCGGGCGGCGGGGCTTCCCCTGGTCATCCTGCGGCCAGCCTTTTCCATGGCGAACCTGCTCGGCTCAGCCGAGGTCATAGGGCAGACCGGTATGATGTTCCTACCGGCAGGAGGGGCGAGCGTCTCGATGATCGACCCGAAGGACGTCGCTGCGGTGGCCGCCGTCGCCCTCACCGGAGACGAGCACGACGGGGTAACCTACACGCTTACGGGCCCGGAGGGGATCACCTTCCAGAGCGTGGCGGAAGATCTCTCCGCGGCGACCAGCCGGCACGTCCAGTTCGTCTCCGTGCCTGATGAGGC
>Ga0126314_10001364_pt1 | contig 11721 bp, 9 predicted proteins | sample Plot105B_FD_92535 | JGI IMG/M metagenome (GOLD analysis project Ga0126314, IMG submission 92535) | Serpentine soil microbial communities from UC McLaughlin Reserve, CA, USA - Plot105B | ecosystem: Environmental > Terrestrial > Soil > Grasslands | place: USA: UC McLaughlin Reserve, Lake County...
AGCCGATTTCTGGTGTTAGTAGGGTACGGCTAGCACCCTGATCCTCCCTACCTCCGTAACCTCAGTATGCAGAATCATTATATTTGTTTATTACGGATAGAACATAATTGGCATTTAGGATCGTGATATTGCGTCTGTGTCAAACAGTTCATATCTTTCATCGGTAGTTTTGTTATTCTTGAGTGTAATTGTACAAGCGTATAGCAACTAACTTATCGCAGAGACTGAAATTGTCATCTATAATTCTTCGGCTATGCTCACATTATTGAGTTGTTAGGCTCTTGATTGTGTTACATGCTGCGCAAATCTCAGATGTACATTCTCTTCTGCATATACTACATACCCTAGCGCCAGCTGTCTTCATACCTGACCTCACGGCCTTAGAAATTTTCGTTGTCGAATTGTAAATGTTATATTTAATACCTGGATGCTCATTTTCAAACTTGTTTAAGAACTGTCTAAGGTCAGTCCTGATGCTCTCGTGCATATAAGGGCATTCTTCTGCTTGGAAAGGGATACTCCTTTGTAAAGCATAGAATACGATCTCTTGCTCATAAAGCTCGACGAACGGTTTTATTTTTTTCAACTTGTTGGTACCATACATAACAGGTTCTGGATAGGTCCAACCAATTCTCTCAACGTCTCCAGCAAGAATATTTATCATAAAGCTTTGTACCTGATCGTCTAAATTGTGAGCTGTTGCAACAACGTTTGCTCCTACTGCCTCTGCAGCGATATCCATCGCTCTTCTGCGAAAGGTGCCACATATTGAGCATGAAGTCATTTTCTCAGCCGACCTCAATTTTATTGCCTCATCCATATCTATTCCGAAGATTTCCTTGTACGATAGAACCTTGCTAGGTACGTGAATATTCGAACAAAACTCCTGTACGATCTTAAGTGATTCATCACGATAGCCTCTGATGCCCTCATCTATAGTGATAGCAATAAGATCAGTTGCTCTGTGACGACTGTCTAAGATCCTCTTCATTATATATAGAAGCGATAAACTATCTTTGCCACCGGAAACAGCAACAGCGATCTTGTCGTTGTAATTGAGCATCGAATATTTTGACATTGTTTTAGAAGTTTTTTGTTCTATGGATCGCACAAAACACCTCTTGCATAGATATTCTCCAGAGTAACGACGATGATACACGCTAGAGCCGGTCTTGCATTTATTGCAACTAGGCGGCAACACACAGGATGATGACAATACAAATATTTAACGAGCAGTAGATACTAAATAGTATTGTCATATAATGTATCCAATGTCTTATGGCGGTAGATCATATTTGATCCTTTTTTACTCTTCTGTTTCCATCAATCCGCTGCTTCTTTAAAAGCATTAGACTTTATACTTCAAGACTGCTATTGTGCATGCAATATAATATTAATATTATTTATAATTTGAGCTTTTTGCATTTGCTTTTCTTTTTGTTTTTCCTTGATTCTTAATTTTGCCTTATCTTTGAATAGTCTTGTCCTATCCTTAATCTACATTCACAACAAGGACAGAATATTCCATCCCATTTTACAAACAAATCACATGTTTGAATCTTAAATGTATGAATCTTCTCATCAGTAATATATCCACAATGAGTACATTCAAAGTTTATCGGTTGGCTGCAAAAGCCATACGTGCAACATATGTATGGATACTAATGTAAAAAATGAATATTGATTATCACAAAGGAACCTTCCTGGCTTCAAAAGTAATTCCAACATTGTGTGGTCAATACAATAGCATAGATGTCAGAGGAATATATGTAAGAAATCAGCAGAACTCACAATGGCATTGTGCTTTCCTTAAAGCGTATTTTACAAAGGACAGCAAAAATGCAATTGAATCTATCTATTTGTCTATGGTATTTCATGGTGGATAGTTTTGTTTGTGTATTGGTACTCCATTAGTTTTCGACCTTTTTAAATTTTCTCGCACGAATAATATTATGAGAACTATGTTAATGCTTGTCAGCTTCAAGACTCTTGCTGTAGGCAGTCTCTCCACTTTCCTTTGGTCCAGTACAACTCATCTTTATTATTCATGAGAGGCTCTAGCTTTGCTGAATATGATTCTTCTATTACTTTCTCAGGGAATTCGGTTAAAACGTTATTCCAAAGCGTAGGGTTATTTTGGGAAAAATTTTTTTGTATAATCTGATGCTAATAGTTGACGTTGTTTCTGGTAGCTCTTGACATTGACGCAATAGACACAGAATCTATGGCAGTATCCATTTGGATAACATTGCTGTTGCAGCTGTGATCTGTATCCTTCAGTTCAAAGTAGTCCTTGGTGCTCATCTTATATAAGAATATGTTCGATCGTATACTTGAATTACATGAGAAACTAGAAAGAAATCGAAACGGCGGCAATAATAATCCAAACTACAAAATTCATACAGCGTCAGTAAATTATGCAAACTACTTAGGACGGGAGCATTTAGCTATACAGAGGTAGCTCATTTCGCAAAGCTTCCTTTATCAGAAGTTGCAGCTTATTATAGAAATCAAGCTTTTCCTGCTGCTGTTTAGGAGATTCAAAACTACAAGATTTCATATGCAAATGAGCATGAAAACCCATTGTATCCTGAAAATGAATATTTCTGCAATTTCTTTGTTCTGAGAGAAAATTCAATTTTACCAAAGTATTTTATTATGCTCTCTTGTTTGAGCGACTCTAACTTTATTTCGAGCCATGTTCCTTTGTCTTTTTTCTAACAAAAATGAGATAATTTCAGCGAACTATTGGCCCGCCAAGTTCTGATGGTGGTCGTAGTGGTCCAGGCAATGGTGGTTGCTGTTGCGATTGCGGGACATTCTTTAATGCGACATTTATCGTAAGACACAAGACAGATGCTTTTATTCTGCCGTCATCTTTCATTAGAGAAACTGTATTCCATCCATTTGGTTCAGGCTGAGTGGGTGCATTAGAACTAACATAGCTATCCGCCGGATCTGACTGAAAGTCATAACCACCACCAACAGCTATCTCACCATTATTACACTTTGCTGTAGACGAAAGCGCATCTGCACCAACTTGTCCTGGTAGCAGTGTTTTGCCCTTCTTCATGGTATTCGTAGGACCATCTCTAGAGATGACATTGGCTGAGATATCCAAATAGGGAAGCACTTTAGTAGCAAGAGTCTTGCCATCAATCCTTTTGATTATTTGAGGAAATATTCTATCTAATAATTGCTTATCAGCTATAGCCTGATTCAAAGTTTCAGCTCGCTGTTGTGTCATTAGTGGCTTACCTCCTGTACCTAATGGTTGTGGTTTTTGTAGTTGCAGTGGTTGTTGTTTTTTTAATACCTGACCGGCATTAGGTAGTTGTTGCTGCGGTAGTTGCGGTTGTTGCTGTGCTTGTGCTTGAATATTTGCCGATTTATATATGATATTACTTATTCCAACTAATGATACTGCTGTTGCTATCAATAGCATCATCATCAGTACTGAAATTTTTTTGCTTAACATGGGATTATATTTGTGATGTCCTATAAAGGGATTATAGATACTGGTTGGAATCTGATTTTTTCTCTTTTCTAGATAGCTACTCGCTGCTCTCTCTAAAATGAAGTTTACAGGAACGATCATCATCTTTAGTTGCGTCGTCTCCAAAGCCCTCTGCTTTGTACCTTGCAATGCTTGCATTTCATTGTAATCAGGTCTATTATACCCTTCTGCATACAATCTGGATATGATTTTCAATCCATTGAGTAACTACAATTCAAAATGCTGAGCTATACCCACTGCACAATGTGAGACAAAAGGAAAATTCGATAAACATTATGCGAAAATGGTTACTGCTTTATAGTTTGACAACCTAATTCATGACTATCTTTATGCTCATTTGTATTTTTAGTGTTTAGTGCGTTTTCAATGCTGAAGTTGCTAAGACTTAATTGCATAAATAAAATAAACGGTGAAGTTCTCATTGTTTCTCGAACCTGGTCTGAGGCTTGGTTGTTATTTTCCGGCTGCCATGAGCTCTGCTATTTCAGTTTGGTCAGATATTATGTTGCCTACATCGGAAATCCTAACATACCTTGCTTTGTCCGGCATATCCGGGAAAGTAAATAACTGTCCACCTACGCCTAGAGGGTAGCTCTCTGCAATCCCTGCATTCTTGAAGTGCTCACCGTCTGTGGATGTTTGAACTCTGAAGAAGTTTATACTCTTATCACCATTGGGAAAGGCGATCCCTATGTTACATACCGTCTTTTCTGCTCCAAGGTCAAGTTGAAGCCATGGACTAGACGCATCAACAGTGTTTGGATCATCACTAGACGTTGATTTTACAAATGATTTGACATCTGTGCTGTTAACCGTCCATGCTGTCTGCAAATTATTATCTAGCAGCGTTATAGGGGAGGAGCTATTACTGTTTTGAGATTTGGCCGAGATTTGTGATGTGTGAAGTCTATCAGCCCTATTGCAGGCTTGTTTATCAGACAATGCGATGTAGCCAGTTTCTGCAGCTGACGAATCTTCATTAAAATTCCTCACAGTCGGACTTGCTCCCGATGTAACGTTCACTAGCAAATATTGCGAAGTGTACTGTCCATCTGGAAAAAATGCATGCACTTCATAATTGAGTATTCCTTCTGGGCCGACTATTTGAAAATCGTTTGACCCTATCTGCCTTTGTGCATAGAGCTCGACTGGTTGAGCCTCCGTATCAATCAGATACGCACTTACCTTTGTCGGTTCTCTATCGAATTGAAAATGTACTGTATTACCTAGTTGAACACGTACTGGAGGATTTGATCCATCCTCTGGAGGACTGGCCGATGGAATAGTAATTTTGTTCATTTCTCCGCCATTTGCAAGAACAAACGTTGACAATGGATAAACCTTGTCATCGTACATCATTGTGATTTGTGGTATATTCTTAACCTGTTCTGAAGAAATCGAGTCAGCTGAACTTTTAGCATCGGCACGTACGACCATTAATGAAAATACACTCAAAAACACCACTGACAACACAACAGCAATGGGCACCGCGTCTCGGAGCCTATTTGCATTGTTGATGCTTTTTGTGACATGTCTTCTATTCTTTGGAAAATGCATCTCCATTCTAAACACCGTAGGCCCAAATATTTACGTCATATTCAATAAAGTACGCAAATAATGTTACAAAATAATTATCGTATTACCCATCTGTCAACCTTCTTGAATGGACGAAGTTCATTATCAACTTGCTTCTATTTACACGAACCATTGTAACACACAGAACGTGACGTGACGTTACACAAAAGCAGTAGAAGGTTGCTCACCTATCAAATGAGCCCTCTCTAAAATAAGCTAACTGCGTTGCAAAGAAAGTTCTATTATCGAGTTCGTATTCTTACTATACTACAATAATATATCTCCAGGAATTAGCAGCAGATTATCAGCAAATAAAAGAAGCAATTATGTTCTATCTCAGCAAGAGATACAAGGAAAATATATACTTCATGGAAAGGGAAGAACGAAAGGAAAATTCTGTAGTTGGCTTCCACATGTAGAGTTGTCTTTGCATCCGAAAACTTGTTGAAATTTGTCTTCTGCTTGCGCTGTGAGATTTTGCAACAAAGGTGCTTCTGGGAATCCAACGGCTCGAACCTCTGCTAGCTCCAGCATATGCGATATTCCTAGCATTAGTACTCCTATTATAGTTAAGAAAAGCATTCTCTTGCTCGATATCCCAGAAATTTCCAAAGGTCAAATAAAATTTCCTTATGATATTATAAATGGATTCAGGAATTATCGGTTCGTAGCTTGATGCTATAGCATTTACTAGAAGACGAATAGAGCGATACCAATAGAAAAATATTATTGCCATAAAGCTGCTAACCTGTTAATGCTGTCAAGCCTGATAACCTAAATCTAATATTTGCTAGATATTTTTCTAGACACATCGGCGACTGGATTTTACATTGCCTTTTTTGTAGGACATTGACCATTGATACAAAATTTCCATAGAACATTTCGACCAAAATGTGCTGCTATCAGTATAGGCCACTTGCAAACAGAGCATTTCTTGCCTGTAGTCAATAATGATCCAGTCTGTGGCAACGGAGCCGCTGCTTTACATTTACCAGAGGTATAATTCGAACAACCTACAAATCTCTTCTTCGTTCTGCTTGACCTTATGATCTTCAAAAGTCCGTCTGTGCAAACAGGACAGGTACCAAGTGTCGTTTGTTGCCGTTGCCGTTGTTGTTGTCGTCGCAACCTAGTCATTGTTATTGCTTCGGTTAGGTGATGACCTATCTCATTCTCTTTTTTCTTTAAAGAGACAAGAGCCTCATTCAATCTCTCTATGGCACTTTCTAGCACGGTAGCGCTTTTCATTGTGCCTGATTCGATTTGGTAGAGTTGTGTTTCTGTGAACCTCGTAAGGTCGCTTGATATTATCTCAGGTACATAATTGCGCATTGATTGTATTATTTCGAATCCTAGCTCTGTAGCCTGGATTCCTAGCGCCCCTGTTTGCCTAGGTTGTTGGTTCGTTATTTTCTCAAGTCGAGGAGCACTAATATTGCTAATGTAATTTCTCTTAAATAGGGTGCTGATAACATCCGATCTCGTCGCCTTTGTGCCGATGTTATCTTTTTCCATTTGTTGCAATAGAGTGGCTTGATTGAACCTCGAAGGCGGTTGACTGAATTTTTCAACTGTTGTAATGCTGATGTTTTGTAAAATATCGCCATTTTGCAAATTCGCTAATTCTTTCTCATTACCAGTGTTAGTTAGGCTAATGTAAGGTCTGTAATAAGGCAGCCAGCCTTCGTCGATGGTTTTCCTCGAATCGGCTCTAAATAGGTAGTCCTTCTTTACTTGAATAGTTACAGTGATCAATCGGCTCAGTGCTGGTTTGCCAAAAGTCGCAAAGAACCTCTTGATTATAAGATCGAATATCTTGAAATCGGACGCCTCAAGTTTCCCTTTGGGTCTCTCACCGGTAGGATAAATCGCAGGATGAGCAGGGTCGGTTTTGCTGCCTTGATTAGGAGAAAGAGATCCTTCAGACATCAGACTTGCGCCCAAATTTTTATAAATGCTATATCTGGCGTCATCATTGTATTTTTTGTTGTTATTATCATAAGGCACAGATAGGCTAAACTCTGAGATACTCCTAATAATTTTTTTATAATCGATCGATGGCGAAAGCTTTTGGCTTGAGGTCCTTGGATAAGAAATTAGACCATTGAGATATAGCTTCTCCGCGATAGTCAGAGTATAGCTAGGAGAGAACTTGAACACTCTATATGCTTCCCTCTGCAAATTACCTAGATTGAATGGCGCCGGAGCTTTGAGCTGACTAGTCGTACATGTAACTTCAATCACTCGGCCACTTTCTTCTTTGCAAGATTCAGCTATCATTCTGGCTTCGGATAGGGTTCTTATCCTCTCTTTGTAATAACGAGAGTCAATTATCTGCTCATCCCTTCTGAATTCTGCTTGGATATTCCAATAAGGGACGGGGATGTGGGTTCTGATTTCTATCTCTCTGTCGACTACAAATGCAAGAGTCGGACCTTGTACCCTGCCTATTGAGAGGTTGTAATATTTTTTGCTGAGATTGCTAGCCTTAAAAGACTGTGTAAGGGCTCTAGATAGGTTGACCCCATAGATAAAATCAATAGTATGACGAGTCCTCCCTGCCTCGGCTAGAGTGCTTCTTGGCTTTAACAAATTTTCAAATGAAGTCCTTATCTCATCAGCAGTCAAAGTCGAAAACTTTGCCCTCAGCGATTTTTCATACTTGCTTTTGCATGTATACTGTAGTATATTGTAACCAATAAGCTCACCCTCCTGATCGTAATCACAAGCATGTATAAACCTCGATGCCTTGCGCGAAAGCATGGCTATTGTGTCTATGATTTGCTGCGACGTCGCAGTCGATATTGTTCTACCTATAGCTCCTGTCCTTCTTATAATCGGAACCCATTTGACATCAAATACAGGATAAACACTTCTATTGTTCTTTGGATCGGCAAGTCCGTACAGATGTCCTATTGCTGAACAGATCACAAACTGGGTTCCGTTTATGTCCGTTGCCTTGAACACGGGTGTTTTAAGGCTCTTGATTCTTTTTTGGTTACCCTGTACGTCTTCTGGTGAGGCTTTTCTTAAACTGGCCGTTCCTAGAGCCTGTGCTATCCTTAAAGCAGCAGCAGGTTTTTCGCAAATTACGAGTGAATATGGTTCTCGCTTCCAGTCTGGATTGCTGCTCAAATCTAAATATTTCTTATGCAATACCCCCCTTTATGAGAAGCTGTTAAGGGTTTCATCGTCTTGAATTTGTAGATATCAGTATTGACAGGTAATTACTCATCGGGAAAACAAGATACAAGTATAACATGAGCAGTGTCAGAAAAACCATTAAACTGCAGGACTGAAATTACAATAAGCAACTATACTGTATGTTATGTATGATTTCAGGAAAAAAACAAATTTGAATTTACTTTTATTTTATCAGATATATCCGGTAAAAGGAGACAATTTAACCCGCAAGACATCGCATATAATATATTGCTAAATTTAATTAAAGTAGCTCCATATACAGATGTCTTCAAAAGAATCGGCAAATTTTGTTGTCCGCGAAATTCAGCTGACAGATCTAAGCAGAGGTTTCTTCGATACACTATCTAATCTGGCGCCAATAGGTGACTTAGTAAGTCAACATGAAAGAGCTAAAAAGATTTTATCTGAAATTAGAACTTATCCATTTTATACTATATTCGTCGCAGCAAGAGAAGACGGCGAGATTATAGGATCTATCACAATATTAATCGAGCAAAAATTTATACATGATGGAGCAAAGGTTGGTCATATCGAAGATGTAGTGACAAGAAATGAATATGTAGGAAGAGGCGTAGGCAAGGCGTTAGTCCTTAAAGCCTTGGATTTTACGAAACAAAAAAAATGCTACAAAGTGGTTCTTGATTGCTCAAAAAGGAATGTCGAATTTTACGAGAAATTAGGGTTCAAACAGCATGAGATTTCGATGAGAGTCGATTTATAGACAACCTGTCAGACGTTATTATTTTATATTCATGCCAGTCTGTTAAATCTCTGAATTGCTGTATTATATAGTGTAATCAATCTTTCTCTGAATCCAGTAAACAAATCAAGCCTACGATTATATTCTTAAAAGTTGTCCGGTTTGAACCATTTTTAACAAGAATTTTTGAATGGGTAGTAGAGACCATTTTAAATTGTTTCTTTGGACAAATAATTTTTATATTTCTATTGTAGACTTTACGGGTTCCGTAAGTTGTAGAAGTTGCATGTTAAGAAACTGACAACGCCTGGCAACATTGCCTTTTTTAGCCTTAAAACAGTCTCCTGTATAGCTTGAAGATTGAATTCTCATTATCTATATCTTGCAGCATAAGTGTCTAAGTCATTTGCCATCAAATCTTTTTTGAATTGGTTTCGTATCAACCTCCCGTATACTACGAGGTCACGAGCAAGCATGTTTAAACGCTTAGACAATTGAGCATTGATAATTTCACCATTTGAATTCAGGTCTTGTCCACTGTTGATTGACACGCCGTAAGGCATACTCCATCCATAGCACTGCCTTACAGCAGTGCGCATCTGGTCCATGACAGTCAAGCCCTTTTCATGTGATGTACATAGATAGCCAAATGTCTTACCTGCGAATTCTTCCCAGAAGTGGTCCAAAAAATTCTTCATACTTCCCGACATAGAGCCATGGTAATCTGGTGAAGCAAGTACGAAGGCATCGGCCCATTCGACTGCTTGCGAAATTGTTTTGATGTTTCCATGGAACAGATCGGCTGAACTTATGCTGGGGCTATAAAAAGGTAATTTAGTTTCTCTTAAGTTCAGAAGCCGCACCTCGGCGCTGAATTTACTTGCAGCGATTTCTAGGAGCGTTGATAATACCCTGGTGCTATTTGAATTCTCTCGAAGGCTTCCGGTAACCCCCAGGATTCTTATAATTGTTGTTTGTTTATTCATATCTATCTTTGAGCTTGCTATTTCTTGTTGCATCGATTTAGCCACTCCTATCCAATTATTATTACATTGTGCTGTACAATCAATTCACTTATGTAAGTATTGGTCCAATAGCAATACCATGATCAGCTTCGTGCTAGAATATACTGTGTAACATCACAATCCATTAGGCGATGAAATATGACTTGTGATGAATGTAGGATAGCAATTATCTTTTTTGCAATGGTGCCATACTATCTATTCTCTTGATTATTTGAGGAAATAGTCTATCTAACTACTGCTTATCAGGCAGAGGCTGATTCATAGAACAAATTGCTTTTGTGTCACTACCCCATGATTCCCAGTCATGGTGTTACCGGTTCATATATAATATAAGTATATTCTAGATTGATCAGTTCTATAAACGATTATACTCGTGGAATCAGATTTTTTCCATATGGCTACTTTTTGCTATTGAATAAGGATTATCACCTAACCAAGTAGCGCTGATGATATTACATATAAAAATACGAGTTCCGCATAATTTCTTATTTAATATATGATAGAATGTATATATAGCACATACTTGGTCGAATTATAGTCATAAAGTTGTTGGATATCGATGCCATGGCCATAGGAAAGATGATGCATTTTTAGTGCCAAAAGCAGAATCTTTTTCACTCTTTATCTTAGTTTTTATCAGTGCTCTAGCTTTGCTTAGTCTTGTAGTCGTAATTAATAATTTCTCAATTGCAGAAACTAACAATAGCATGTCCTCAAATGCAACAACAGTTCAAACAAATTCTTCATTCGTTAATAAGTGGGGTTCTTCATGTTTACTTAATACTCATTATAGATGTCATGATCCAGACGGTGCATCAGGTCCTTTAACGCTAGGGGATGGCCAGTTCTCTAGTATCTGGGGTATTGCTGCAGATTCAGGCAAATTATATGTTCTCGATGTTAGTAATAACCGCATCCAAGTCTTTTCTGATAATGGTACTTTCATTAGAAAATGGGGTTCGTTTTGTGACACTACTACTCGTAACAAGTGTACAGATCCAGACGGTGCATCAGGTCCTTTAACGCTAGGGGATGGCCAGTTCAATAATCCATCCGGTATTGCTGCAGATTCAGGCAAAATATATGCGATAGATTACAATAACCGCATCCAAGTCTTTTCTGATAATGGTACTTTCATTAGAAAATGGGGTACTGCTGGTAGTGGACCGGGTCAATTCCTGCATCCAGAAGGTATCACAGTAGATAAATCTGGTAATAATAATAATAATAATACGGTATACGTTGCAGATTCAGGAAATAACCGCATCCAAGTCTTTTCTGATAATGGTACTTTCATTAGAAAATGGGGTTCGTTTTGTCAAATAGGATCAGATTACACGTCGTCGCAGCTATGTTCAGATCCTGATGGCAGCCAAGGTTCTCTGAAATTAGGTGATGGCCAATTCAGCCATCCCACAAGTATTGCTTTAGACACGGGACAGATTTTTGTTGCAGATAATCTCAATGATAGAATACAGGTTTTTTCTTCGAACTTACTATCACTGCGATCGCCTCAGCCGTTAACCCAAACAATCGTTAATATCAACAATTCTAATAACTCTAACACTACAACTAGAACAAATGTTTTCGGCAATGCTAATAATACAGCTCCAGTAGCTAATAATCAAACCATTACAACTAATGTAAACACACCAAAAACTATCACACTTTCTGCTATCGACGCCAATTCAGATAATTTA
>Ga0126314_10001365_pt1 | contig 11721 bp, 13 predicted proteins | sample Plot105B_FD_92535 | JGI IMG/M metagenome (GOLD analysis project Ga0126314, IMG submission 92535) | Serpentine soil microbial communities from UC McLaughlin Reserve, CA, USA - Plot105B | ecosystem: Environmental > Terrestrial > Soil > Grasslands | place: USA: UC McLaughlin Reserve, Lake County...
CCCCATAGACCTGATCGGACCATTCATGGAATCGAGGGATGGGACGCCTGAAAAGGGGGGCAGGGTGGCACAGCGCGAGGAGGAAGAGGAGGCCGAGCGCCTCTACGAGGAGGCCGTAGGAGAAATCTCACCCGGGGCCTCGCTGGACGAAGAGGTGCGACCAGAAAGAGAACGTACCTAAAGCGAGTCTCCCAGAGCGCCAATAACTCTGCAAATCACCCATTCGGCTACAGGCGAGAACAAGAAGCTGACAAGCTAAAGTGCTGACATGCTGAAACCCGCCGGCCCACGCGGCGGTTAGCCTCGTATACATCTGGGTAAGAAGATTCGCGAAGTTGCAAAGTTACGCTTCCGGTGAGCTATCTCGTCAGTTTGCGTCAGGGGAGCCGGATGACCGAGAGGTCCGATGGAGCGCAAAACAGCCAGGATAACGGACGAGGGGAAAGGACTATCGGACCCGATCTCACTGACCCTTCCGAGTAGGCCCGAGTATGTGCTGCTCGCCCGTTTGGTGATGGGCCAGGCCGGACGTCTGGCAGGACTCGAACCGGAAGAGGTCTACGACCTCAAGCTCGCCGTTACCGAGGCGGTGACCAACGTTATCCGCCACGCCTCTGTGGAGAGTTACGAGATCGAGTACAGAATCTTGCCGTTGGGTGTCGAGGTGCGCGTCACGGATGCCGGCGGCGGTTTCAGCGTTTCGGATCTCACGGGTGAGTCGGACGAGCACGGTGGGTTCGGCCTCACCGTGATCCGCAATCTAGTGGACGAGTTGGTGCTCGACTCGACGAAGGGCGGAGGGACGCGGCTGAAGATGATCCGGCGCGTCCGCGGATAAGACGGAGATCCAGGAAAACACTCTCCCGGCGTTTCGTTGTCTATCCGGTTGAATCTTCGGTGGACGTTAATATACAGTTCACCGTGTACGTAGCGTGCCAGAACGCCAAGAGGGGCTGAAGGTAGACAGTGCAGCGTGTAAATCCCGGCAACAAATCGCTCGCCGATTATCGCAGCATAGTTCGTCGGGAGCTCTATGATGAGATAGTAGCACTCGGGGAGCGCCTGAGCGGGAAGCGAGTTCTGCACGTCAGTGCGACGAGCTTCGGTGGCGGGGTCGCGGAGATCCTGTACACGCTCGTGCCGCTGATGCGGGATGCCGGCCTCGAGACCGAGTGGGACATCATGTTCGGGTCGGAGCCTTTCTTCAACGTCACCAAGAGCTTCCACAACGCCCTGCAGGGCGCCGACTACGAGCTTACCGTCGAGGACCGGGCGATCTACGAAGAGTACAACCGCATGTCTGCCGAGGCCCTCCAGAAGTCCGGCGAGGATTGGGACATCATGTTCGTCCACGATCCGCAGCCGGCCCTGCTCAAGCACTTCTCAGGAGGCCTTTCGCCGCAGACGAAGTGGATCTGGCGCTGCCACCCGGACCTCTCGACCCCCAACCGGCACGTGCTCGACTACCTACTGCCGCACATAGTGGACTACGACGCGCAAATCTACACCATGGAGGAGTACACCCCTCCTGACGTGGACCTGCCCGGGCTCACCCTCATCCCCCCGGCGATAGACCCGCTCTCGCCCAAGAACATGGCCCTGAGCGCTGACGACGCCCGCTACATTGTTAGCCAGTTCGGCGTTGAGGCGGAGAGGCCTTTTATGGTGCAGGTCTCGCGCTTCGACCCCTGGAAGGACCCCCTTGGCGTAATAGATGCCTACAGGCTCGTAAAGGAGGAGATCCCCGAGGTCCAGCTCGTCCTGATAGGCTCGATGGCCCACGACGATCCCGAGGGTTGGGACTACTGGTACAAGACGGTCAACTACGCCGACGGAGACCGCGACATCTTCCTGTTCTCCAACCTCACGAACGTCGGGGCCATCGAGGTCAACGCCTTCCAGTCCATAGCAGACGTGGTGATCCAGAAGTCTATCCGCGAGGGCTTTGGGCTCGTCGTGACGGAGGCGCTCTGGAAGGCGAGGCCGCTGGTCGCAGCCAGGGTCGGTGGTATCCCCATGCAGGTAGATGGTGGGGGCGGTATTCTGATCGACACCATCCCCGAGGCGGCAGCTGCCTGCGTCAAGATACTCAAGGATCCGGACTTCGCTCGTCAGCTCGGCCGTCAGGGCAAGGAGCACGTCCGCGAGCATTATCTGAGCCCGCGCCAACTGCGCGACGACCTCCTACTTTTCGCTAAACTGCTCGGGGTATAGCTGAGCAGGAAGCGAACGAGAGGGAGAATCGTGGCACACGGCGAAGGCGGGAAGACCATCGTGGTTTCCAACAGGGGGCCCGTGACGTTCACCCGCGGCGAGTCGGGCGAGCGTGAGCATTCTAGGGGAGCGGGGGGCCTCGTCACCGCCTTGAACGCGGTCCTCAGACGCGCCGAGAATGCGGTCTGGATCGCCTCCGCCCAGAGCGAGGAGGACGTCGCCGTCTCGAAGGAGCCGGCGCCCTACGAGGTTGAGGACTTGCTCATCAGGCTCGTGGAGCACGACCCTGAGGCCTACGACCTGATGTATAACAAGCTCGCCAACCCGCTTCTGTGGTTCGTTCAACACGGGCTTTACGATCTCCCTTATTCGCCCGCGCTCGGGGACGAAACGAGGCGGGCCTGGGAGGAGGGCTACGTTCTCGTCAACCGCAACTTCGCGGAGGCCGTGGTCGAGACCGCAGCCGACGAGGATTCGCCCACCATCCTCCTCCACGACTACCAGCTCTACATGACCCCACTCATCGTCCGCGAGCGTCTCGGAGCGGGCGCTTTTCTCTCCCTATTCGTCCACATCCCCTGGCCCGAGCCGGACCTCTGGCGCGTTTTGCCGCACTACATAAGGGAGGGTGTCCTCGAGAGCCTCCTCTCGGCCGACGTCGTCGCCTTCCACACCCACCGCTACGCCCGCGCCTTCGCGGAGACCGCCGCCGACGTGCTCGGCGCTGAGGCTGACGTTGAGGGCGATGTGATCCGGTACAGAGGACGCGAGGTGTGGGTGCGGGCCTACCCTATCTCCATAGATCCCGGGGAGTTCGAGGAACTCGCAAGTAGCGAGGCCGTGCTCGAAGAGGAGAAGTTCGTCAAGGGTCTCCCCGGAAAGCTCCTCCTGCGCGTCGACCGCACGGACCTCTCCAAGAACGTCGTCCGCGGCTTTCTGGCCTACGGCAGGATGCTGGAGCGCCACCCCGAGATGAGGGGCGAGGTCACATTTCTCGCCCAGCTACAGCCCTCCCGAACCGACATCCGCGAGTATGCCGCCTACTTGGAAGCCGTAGGAACGACGGCGGAGGAGGTAAACGAGAAGTACGGCACGCCTTCATGGAAGCCTGTCGAGCTCTTTATGGAGGACAACTTTCCCCGCTCCATCGCCGCCTACAAGAACTTCGACGTCCTGCTCGTCAACGCCGTCCGCGACGGCATGAACCTCGTCGCCAAGGAGGCGGCCGTCATCAACCAGAAAAGTGGCGTCCTCGTCCTCTCCGAGAACGCCGGCGCCCACGAGGAGCTTGGCGAGCACGCACTGACCGTCAACCCCTACGATGTAGACGAGCAGGCCGACGCCATCTACGCTGCGCTCACCATGCCGGAAGAAGAACGTGAGCGCAGGGCGAAAGCGCTGCGCGAAACGGTCGAGTCCAACACAATAGAAAACTGGGTCGAGGCGCAGATAGAGGATATAGAAGCGTACCGGAGGCGGCGATAAGCGCGACGATACGTATCTTCTTGATGGCGGCGGCCGTGCTGATCGCGCTGGCCAACGCCATCCTGTACAGTTTGATCGGCAACAACACCTTCTCTAACCTCTTCGATTTTCACCTCGACCCGTGGTACCTCTCCGCGATCTATGTGCTCTGTGCTGTCTTCACGGGGCTCCTCGTCGCGGGTGGCCTCATCGGGTTTTTTGAGAAAGTACTCAGGGAGACCTTCTTCGCGCGTTACGGTCTTATGGTGCTCGCGATCTCCATCGGGGGGGCGGCACTGGCCATCCTCCTGACCACCGTCACGTTCCTATTCGATGACGCGGCCTACGTGCCAAGAGGGACCTCGGAGACCCTTTACACGCTCGTTCTGGTCACCATACCAGGGGCGACATTGGGGGCTATAGAAGGGGTGATCCTCGCTTTCCCGCTGGCCTGGCTCCTGGGTCTGTTCAAGGAACGGAACTAATCCTCGCCGAGCAGTGCCCTTAGCACCACACCGACGCCGTCGACGCCGTTAACGACGATGTCGGCCTCGGTTTCTATCTCCTGCGGTCCCTCTTCGCTCGCCACGCCGACGCGCAGGATCTCCCTTAGCCTTCCCTCCTCGCGCAGCCGCTTCAGCTCGCGAAAAGCGTCGAGATCTGTGGTGTCATCGCCCATGAACATGGCCTTCTCCGGACGATACTCCTCGACCAGGGTGCGGACGGCGGTGCCTTTGTCCGCCCGGATGGGAGGACGCGCCTCGACGACGCCGCGGCCTACCGTGATCCTGAGTCCCAGGCGTTCCCCTTCGCGCTTCACGAACTCTACTGAGCGCTCGCCGACCTCCCGCGGCACGTTGCGGTAGTGCACTGAGGCCGTTATGCCCTTCTCCTCGACGAAGGCGCCCCCTGGGGCGAGTTCCTCTCTCGCAAGCTGTTCCAGCTCCTCGACCCTCTCCAGGTAGGGTAGGGCCTCGGGGATCACCTCGACCTCGCCGTCACGCAGTATCTCGAAGCCGTGGTTGCCGAAGTAAACGACATCTTCGAGCCCTAGGAGCCCGAGTGCGTCCTCCGTCTTCCTCCCGCTGATGGCCGCGACAAGGAGACATTCCCTGCTCAGTCGCTGCAGCGAGTCCCTGATCTCATCGGAGATCTCGGACATGTCAGGTGTCGGCACGATGGGCGCGAGCGTCCCGTCTATGTCCGTGAGCAAGGCCACCGAGCCAGGCTCCTCGCCCCAGGTCCTCAGACGCTCGTAGGCTTCTCTACCATCCACCATGACCGCTAACAGGATACATTCGGAAGCGGCTCATTCCATTTATGTACCTCTCTGGCGGCCCTGGGCGCGGGCGCGGATGTCATCGGTGTCGATCTCTCCGTCGAGATACTTGCCGATGACATAACCGATTATGCCGAAGAGTACGACGACGAGGGTCTCCTCGAAACCGATCAAAAACATCGAGAACAGCACCAGTGCCCCGATCACAGCGCCCCACTGTTTGTTTGTCCAGGTGGCCATCTCCTACCTTCCTTTCACTAAAGAGCGGTTCCGCTTACCGTGACTTCGACGTCCTTCAGGGGCACACCCTGGTCCCCCAGAACCCTCTGGATGTTCTCCCTGGCGCGCGCCGCGAGATCGGTGTAGTTGTCGGAGGAACGGACCTCTATCCCAGTGAACACGACGTAAGAGTTGCCGTCTGAGGCGAGCGAGACGGAGGGGGATTCGGCGCCAACCTCCCTGGCTGCGCTCTCGGCGAGGGTCTTGACAGCGTTGGCTGTTATGATGGTCTCCCTGCCCGGCGTGTCGTCCATCACGGTGCTCCTCGAGACCCTGCGCCCGAGCGTGAGTTCCCTGAGCAGCAGCAGCAGCGCTATCAGGGCCACAAGGGCGCCGACGACGGCGATCACGACCCGCGCCCCCGTAGTGAGGCTGGAGGCTTGGAAGTCGCCAAGGGCCTGGACCGCGCCCCTGTACCCTGTGTACTGGTCTATGACGTCGGCCTGGATAACCCCCAGGTTCATGAGCAGTAGCAATACAGGGACAGCCACGAGCAGCAGGGCCACTATCAGAAGGATGAGGCGGTTGAAAGCGTTCACTGTACTCTCGTCTTCGTCTGTCTCGGGTCCGCTTCGACGAGCTTGACGTTGAGTTTGCTCACAGGCAACCCCTTCTCAGAGAGGTGTTCCTGGACCGTGGTGCGCAGACCCGACCTGATAGTCTCGAGGTCTTCGCCCTGCCTCACCCTGGCTTCGAGGTCTACCCGGGCCCCCGGGCTTCGCCTGGCCTTCACGCCGACCGAAGAACCAAGAACATCAGGAACCTGCTCGGCCACAGTCGAGATCTCTTCCTCGACCACGCCGCGGGTGACGTAGGCGCCATTCCCCATGCGCACACGTCTTGGGGCAGGGGGCTTGAGCTCGGCGATAAACCAGATCAGGCCGAGTATCGCTATGAGAGCCAGGGTAATTATCGTGACGACGGAAAGGTTGCCGTCCTCCACACGTGTGACGAAGTACTCAAGACCGCTGGAGAAGTCCGAGATGGGTAGCGAGGTCAGGCTACGGCCGAACAGATCGAAGCTGTAGACTACCATGTATACGCCGAGCGCGAAGAGGCCAGCGAACAGCAGTGTCATTACTATCCTGTTAAAGACGCTCATCTTCGCCCACCTCGAGGTCCTCGACTACCACCCTGGTCCTGCGCCCGCCGGCCTGGGGCGCCACGCGCTCCCTTATGTTCTCGGCGATCTCTGGTATAGGCCTTGGCAACGGATATCTGGCGACGATGTGGATCTCCAGATCCTCTGGACCGACCACCACCCCCAAGACCTTCTCGCTGCCCTCATAGGTTGCGGCCTCGGCGTAGCGCCCACGCCCCAGGGAGTGGACCCCTTCGGTTGCGAGGGCCGCGCTCGAGGCGGCCCTCGCGAGCTGGATTCCGTCTGACATAAATAGGCCTGGCTCTCGGGTGAACCGCTCTTTACTGGACCCGCTGCTGTTCCTGGGCCTCCTGCTCGCGGCGCTCCTGCTCGAGTTGCCGCTGCCGCTCCTGCTCCGCCTCCTGCTGCGGGAAGAAGATGTTGGAGACCGTTATATTGACCTCGGTTACGCGAAGGCCAACCAGGCTCTGCACCCTGTTGGCCACGTTGCGCCGCACGGCCTCGGCGAGCTGGGGTATCGATTTGCCGTACTCGGCCGTCAGCGTCAGGTCGATGGCGGCCTCCTCCTGGCCCACCTCCACCGAGACCCCCTGGGTCTGGCTCCCGCTGCTACCGCCCGTGATGCTACCGAGGAGGCCGCTCACGGCCTGGGAACCGCCGCTGCCCATCCTGATGCCGTCGACCTCCTGGGACGCGATTCCGGCGATCTTCGAGACAACGCTGTCCGAGATGCTTGTGGAGCCGCGCTCTGTCTGTAGCGGGCTGCTCTGCTGGGACCTCTCCTCGCTCATGCTTCTCCTTTCTTCGATGTGCTCGGTCCTCTTCGTGTTATTGTCGTTATACCGCCCGGCGTGTGATCAACCGGTAGATCGCCAGCAGGATTATCGCGCCCAGGGTCGCTATGAGAATGGACCCGAGGCTTATTTGCGTTATCCCTGGGCCCCCGAAGAGGCTCTGGACTACGAAACCGCCTACGAATGCTCCGGCTATACCGATCAAGACAGTGATTATGATTCCCCCGGGGTCCGGCCCTGGCATAACCCACTTGGCCAGTACGCCGGCTATGAGCCCGATCACTATCAACGCTACTATGCCTATGCGCTTTCACCTCCCCCTTTAAATTACGTGCTCCCACCGGACGACACCCGCAAGCGCAATATAACAGATGCCGTACCTGACGCTACTATTGCCGGTTTTACCCCCCACCCTGCACGCATAAACACTGCGGGCGTCGGGGTCTCTCAAGAGAGAAGACCCTGCAATGCGGGCCACACGAAAGCCAGGGCGAAGAGCAGGGCGGTGCCGTAAAGTAGCGGGTGGACCTCACCGGCCCTGCCTCGGAAGAGTTTGATCAGGACGTAGGAGATGAAGCCGAAGCCTATGCCGTAAGAGATGTTGAAGGTCAGCGGCAGCGTTAGGATGGTCAGGAAGGCCGGGATGGCCTCGTCGAAACGGTCCCAAGGGATGAGCCTGACGGTGGTCATCATCAGGAACCCGACCACTATGAGGGCAGGGGCGGTAACTGGCGAGACGAACAGAGGGTCGTTGCCTCCCGTTGGATCCGGTATCGGGAGCGAGCCGCCGAAGACCGAGATCAACGGCGAGAACGGCAGGGCGAGCAGAAACAGGAGCCCTACGACCACGCTGGTCATGCCTGTGCGTCCTCCCTCAGCGACCCCCGACCCGCTCTCTATATAACTGGTAACCGAGCTCGCGCCCATACTCCCTCCGAGAACTGCTGCCAGAGAGTCGACCAGCAGAATGCGCCTGGCCTGCGGCACCCTGCCCTCCTCATCGAGGAGCTTGCCTTCCTGGGCCACGGCGAACATGGTGCCCATGGTGTCGAAGAAATCTGTCATGAAGAGGGCGAAGATCACGGGCAACAGCGAGAGCTGCAAGACCTGCCCCACGGCGAGTACCCCACCCCCGACAGTCGAGGTGTCGAAGTTGAAGTCCACAATCCCCTTGGGCGTCGGCACGACCCCGAAGACCATGCCTACGATGCCCGTCACGAAGATCCCGATCAAGATGCCGCCCCTCATGCCCCGCGCCACGAACGCGAGCGTGACTGTGAGCCCGAAAGCCGCGAGTAGAACAGGGCCCTGCGTGAGGTCGCCAAGGGCCACGTAGGTATCGCGGTTGGGCACGACCAGTCCGGCGTTCTTCAGGCCGATAAACGCGATGAACAACCCGATGCCGACGGCGATCGCGAACTTGAGCGACAGGGGGATGGCGTTGAGCACCGCCTCGCGCAATCTCGTCAGCACCAGCACGGTGACGAGCAGACCTTCGACCACGATTACGGCCATCGCCTGCTGCCAGCTGAGCCCCTGGCCCAGGATGAGGGTGAAGGCTACTATGGCGTTCAGGCCGAGACCCGGGGCGAGGGCCAGCGGGAAGTTCGCCACAAGGCCCATCGCTATACACGCCACCGCGGACGCCACGCACGTCGCGAAGAACACGCCGGGTACGGAGAGGCCGGTACCCTTGGTACTCAGTATTGCCGGGTTGACGAAGATTATGTAAGCCATGGTCATAAAGGTGGTCAGCCCGGCCACCACCTCCGTCCTGAGGCTCGTCCCCCGCTCGGAGAACTTGAAGAAGGTGCCCAAAGTCTCGATCTCCCCTCTGCCGGCCTATATGCAATTTCAGCAATTCAGCAAGTCAGCTTGCGTGCTGTTCGAAGCGCTTGGACCGGCTGGTGCGGCCTGGCTGCGTGCTGCACGGTGTTTTCTGACCGGCTGAAATGCTGATAAGTCGCCCCCAGGGCGGTGTGCTGAAATGCTATAGACCTAATAGCGGTTTGTTCCTCTTCCAGGCCAGCCAGGCTATCGAGAGGAGCCAGAGGCCGATTATGGCCGAGTAGGCTGGGAAGATCTTGCGCAGGTACTCGGGCGTCTCGCCCGTGTTGACGACCGGTATGCTCTCATCGCGAGGAAGGCCGGCGTTCTCGAGCCCTGCCTGGGTCGTGTCGTGGAAGATCACGGTCCCCACAGTCTCCAGCTTGCCCCTCCAGACGCGCTTGCCCGAGTTCTGAATGTTTTTGGGGAGGCCCTGCGTGGTTTGGATGAGGAGGTTGTCGCCCGTCTCTTCGAGGCGGAAGTAGAAGTAGGTGGTTTCGTAGCGGGAGACGACCGCTATCCTGGACTCCGGTACGCCCACCCGCCTCAGGTTCTCCCCGACATCCGGAGTGCCGCCTACCTGGACGTAGTCCCCTATCTCGGTGCCTGCCGGCAGCCTGCCCGAGTTCAGCTGATCGACGCTCAGTACCGTCGGCTCGCCTTCCAGGCCGTAAGAGAAATTGGCCGCGACCGTTGAGGCCGCAAAGGAGAAAACGATAACCGTGAACAGCCGCATGAGCAGCCACGGGTTGCGCCTGATCCAGGGCCCGAGCCCGCGCGCGTCGTAGTGATGGCCCTCCGTTCCGGAGGAGATCGGTCTCTTGTCCCTAGTATCCACGAGCCCAGTTTACTCGAGTGCGCGGGAAGGTTTTGGAGTACGGCTTCACATGCTGCGGATTGTGAAAGAGATTCCCGCGGGGCGTGGGGAACGGTCTAGTATGGAGCGACTCGACGATGTATGCTGTTGGGCGGCTGGAAGTGCTGTGCATGACGGTCTCGATCCCACTGTGGAGGTCAGTGTTTTGGTGGAAGGGCGGGAGGTACAGGAGCAGGGCTCCTGGTACACCGTGGTGGGGGTAATTGACGACGGTACCGGGCTCAACCAGGCCGTCAAGGAGGTTAGGGAACTCGGCGTGGACAAGGATGACCTCACGGTGGTCCTCAAGCGCGTGGATTCCAGCGAGCCTGAGCCGTTTCCCGACGGCACGCGCTACATCGTAGTCCCTGCCGACAGGCGCGGGCTCGAGGTGCCCCTGGGCTTCGCCATCGCTTTCATAGTCTTCGGCATCTTCTTCGCCCTAACGACGCCGGCGATCGGGATACCCACCCTCATGGTCTTCATCTCGCTGGCGATCATACTCTTTGCCGCCTCGCTCACGAGGGTAGGGGTCAACCCGATACTGATGGAGATGGAGGCGCCCCAGGAAGAGGCCGACGCGTGGAACGACCAGTTCGAGTTCGGTAAGGTACTCGTCTTCGCCTCTACGCGTGAGCGTCGGCTGCTACGTCCCATACGGGAGGCCATGCAGCGCGGCGGTGCGACTTACTATATATTGGACCGGCGGCTAGAGCCCCGGGCTGTCCACCAGGCAACCCTGCACCGAACCGGCGGACGCCAGGCGGGGGAGTCGGTTCTGGAAAGATCCGGGGAAGCCTAGATAGGAGTTTGAGCGTGGGTGTAGCAACCACATCGAGTCTGCACCTTCTGGCCCAGTTGAACCTTTCGGACGCCTTCTCGGCCGTGGGCGGCGTCCGCTTTATCACGGGGCTGACTATGCTCGTGCATATGTTCTGGGCGGAGCTGTTCGTCGGGTTCGCCATCGCTGCGCCGGTGTTGCAGGCTTGGGGAGCGCGCACGGGTAGCCCGCGAATGGACCATCTCGCCCACTCTATGGCCCGCTTTAACGTGCTCACGTTCTCGGTGGGCGCTACGTTCGCGGTCCTTTTCCTCGTTCTGCTCGTCGGCCTCTATCCTTCTGTGACGGCTTCGCTCTTTACGCACTTCTTCTACGCGGTGGCCATCGCCATGCTCTCGATGCTCCTCGCGCTCTGGGGGATGTACTCCTACTACTATAAGTGGGACCGCTACAGCGTGCTCAACAAGAAGCGGCACATCGCGCTCGGGTTCACGATGGGCTTGTTTATCTGGATCTGGATGGTCATCATGACCGGCATAGACACTTACATGGTGACGGGCGGACCTGGCGTCAAGCCGCTATCCGGATCGACCATCGAGAGCTTCGGCACGGCAGTGCAGGGCGTCTTCAACCCCATGTTCACAGAGCTGGTCCTCCACAGGACCTTCGCCAACCTCTCCTGGCCTGCCTTCGCCGTCGCCGCGTGGGCCTCCTTTATGTACATCCGCTCCAAGACACAGGAGGACAGGGCTTTCTACGACTGGAGCAGCTCCGTCGGCCTTACCTGGGGTGTCGGATTCCTGATGCTACAGCCCCTCGTAGGTTTCACGATAGTCTACGCGCTCAAACTCTCCAGGCCGGAGAACCCCGTGTCTGGTGCGGACGCAGGGGGCGCTTATGCGCGACTCACCTCGGGGGACACCTCGAATCTGCTACTGATCAACCTTATTCTGGTCGTCGTGTTGATCGTACTCTCCAACGCGGCCATGTACTTCGGGGCGAAGAGACATCCTGACCGGGCCGGTCGGGTACCGATCCGGTTCTTCGGTCTCGTGGCTGCGGTGGCCGGCCTTTACGCGGTCTCGCCGCTGGCCGAGTACCCTTTCCTGTACATGCGCTACATAG
>Ga0126314_10001366_pt1 | contig 11720 bp, 13 predicted proteins | sample Plot105B_FD_92535 | JGI IMG/M metagenome (GOLD analysis project Ga0126314, IMG submission 92535) | Serpentine soil microbial communities from UC McLaughlin Reserve, CA, USA - Plot105B | ecosystem: Environmental > Terrestrial > Soil > Grasslands | place: USA: UC McLaughlin Reserve, Lake County...
TATAGTAACTACAAAAAATACATTTGCAGATTGAATCGCCGTGTCTGCTACTACTGCAACTAATATGGCATAAATTACTACTATAAAACCAATCAGAACAAATAAACCAAAAGTTATAAATCTCATATTTGATGACTTATCTCCTGCAATTTCACTTCTACTGATATCATCTATATTTGATATTTTATTTACTATTTTATCTGTAAAGGATTTAGCTTTTTCTTTATATTTGTCAACAGAATCTTTGTTATTGTTATCTATTGACATAGATGTAGTTGACACTTGGGAATTTTCGCCATTGTTAATTCACAAATATATTTTAACATCGTACATTATTAACATTTTAAACATTCTAGAGAGTTAATGTAAAAAAATAATGTAAGAAAAACTATTAAGGTATAATATAATGATGGTAATACATTAAACTATGGCAATATATTTACCATTCTTTCTAATGGAATATCATTTAAAGAAAAATTAAAGTATTTTAAATTATATTTATAAAAATATATAAATCAAGATACGTTAGTTGTAGTAGGAACTGATGATCAGATAATCCTATCTAATAATTCCTTATTATTAACGCAAAAAATTTATGGAGATTGGTTAGCACAATTCAAAGAAGCAGGACATGCACTCATGTTCCAATATCCTGAAAGATTAAGTTAAATTGTAAATACGTTTCTTGATAATTAAGAATCATTTTTTATCAAATATATTTAATCTATTTATCAACCTATTTATTTTCTAATGGACTTTATTTAATGGCAATATTTACTATAAATAAATTTTATATGCTATATTAATTATAACTATTTAATAATAATAAAATGGTAATATATTCAATTAATCTTTTATTATTATTATATCATTAAAATAGAACCAAATAGTTGTCTTTGGATATGGATATTTAATAGATTTATATATTAATTTTCTTCCTTTTGGTTATTATATATTTTCTTACAGTGTTAAATTTACATTTTCAAAGGAGGAAAATATGGAACTATAAATTTTCCTAATTCTTCTAACACTTCATCTGCAGGACGCTTACTATATTTAAGATTAAAAAAGACATGATTTACACCAATTTCCTTGAGATCGATCAGATGTTTAAATAATTTGTTTCTTCCTAACCTATATCCAAGATGAATTCGCTCGAAATTAGCATCAGGATCTTTAACTAGGTCAATATATAAAGACTGAGCAAATGGTTTAAAATTACTTTTACTTTTTTTGACTGCATTATTCCAATTAGTGATAATATGTTGTTGCAAAAGAACTTCTCTAGGATACATTAACCAACCATCTGAATTTTGAGCGATCCAATCAATAGTTTGTCTGCTATATCCTGTAACAAATAATGGTATTTTTTCAGATGTAGGTTTTGGTAAAAGATCAACCTCTCCATTTAAAAATCCAAATTTCGAATGATATTTCGGGAAACTTTCAGATAATCGTCGAAAATCATTAACGGCTTCTCTAAAAAGTGCATCTCTAATCTCAAAGTCTATCCCATATGCGGGATACTCAATAAGTCTATCTCCAGATGCTATCCCGAGTATCAATCGTCCATTACTTAATTGGTCAACAGAAAACGCTGCTTTTGCCAGATCAATTGGATGTCTTAATGAAAAGATAATAGCTGCAGTTCCTAAAGCTATATTTTTTGTTTGTGCGGTAATATATCCAAGATAAACCCATGGATCATAAATTTGTCCTACATCTCCAAATCCAGGATCATGTAATGGAATATCGCGAAACCATAATGCTGAAAATTCTAACTCTTCTGCGCGTTGAGCCAACTCGATCTGTCTTTCCATTTTAGGAATTGCGCCTTCATAAGCTTCAATTGCAAATACTACTCCTAATGTCAAATGTTTTGGTTTAAACATTTTATAATAAGATTTATTGAAAACAGACATTCCTAACAAAAATCAAGCAAAGGCATAATAATTAGTTATTCTTTATAGCATCATAAAGAATAACAATTTTGTTAAAAAAGGTTAAGAATTAAGTATAATGATGTAAGCCATTGTTTTAGAAAAAAATTGTAATGATACATAAAAACAATTTGCAAGAATGGAATATAGTGGAACTATGAGAAGAGATAGATTGTAGAGAGTATTTTCTTCTATCTTAAGAAAATGTTTGGAGGATATTTTTACTTCACTTAGGTTTGGTTACATAATAAAGGAATTATTACTGACAATATCATTGCATAATTATAAGAGACATACAGTATTATATATGTACTAGTTATTGATTTAACATAAATAAAAGGTTATATTAATAAGTTATGCATGATGGCATATTCATTTGGAGTCTCCAATACAAAAACCACCAACAATATCATTACGCTCAAACATATGGATTGTGATTCCAATTGGTTCCTTAATTCTAGCGATAGTGACTGCTAACCTTCTGCTTCTAAACTACGTTCACGTATTTACTTCAATATTATGGACTGGAACAGATATCTTTATGGCATTCTTGCTTGGTCCCATACTTCGAAAGGTAACTCTCAACACGTAAGGAAATCATTTCATGGCTTATGCCAAAAATGGTTTTTTATATGCCAACTGTAGCATCTGTTACAACTACTGCAGGTTACTTCCTCGCTTCAAAAATGGGTTTGATTACTCTAGAATCTCCAGTAGTATACTGGATTACCACGGTATTAATTATTGTCACGGTAATGCTTATTCAGGGACTTGGGATTCTTCTTCCAACTAACATTAGAGTCTATCATGAGTTAAGGAAAAAGGAACCTGATATGACCAAAATTCAAAGACTTATGCGTAGATATGTCAAAGTTGTTGCAACTCAGGCAATACTTCAGTTTGTAATAATATTCATAATGGCAAACTTTGCTACTGGATTTTTTTTCAGATAATAATAGACTAATTTATTGAGAATTTTGAAGCACCGTTAAAAATTTTAGGTAAAAAGTTAATATCGAACTTTTTCTTCCTTTGATTTCTGATGAAAAATTGAGAATATAATTTTATCCTAATCTTCCACTTCTTTATTTCATTTCTTCTGGTTGTTACTTTTGTTACTGGTATTGTTGTTGTCATTGGTAGTACTATTACTTTTTATTATTGATGAAGGTTGTCAATCCTTCTGTATTGCATTTTGGACAATTCCAATTTATTCTAAAATATTCATCAGTAATGTCTACATTTGTCAATTCTACTTCATTGCTTGGAAACTTATGTCCACAACTCAAACATTCTAATATTGTCATATCTTTCCTTCTTCATCTTCTTTTGGAACATAAGTAAGATAAAAGGTATGCCATGAATCCAAAGGATAATTCCCGTTGGTGAATCATTGATAGTTTTGTATAGCATAAAACCTCTTGTTTGAACTAGATTTTTTCTATTGATTTAACTTTTATTCTAAGAAATCGTGAAACCTCTATTTTTAAGTAGGAAGAATCAGGTTTCAAATATTTTTTATAGACATTGATTTATGAATTCTTATATTATTAAATATTCAAATAATAACTACAAAAATAGAATAATCCTAAAACACCAAACAAAAAGTAGTCATAGCCTGCGTTCTTTTTACTGCTATTACTTCTTTCCATAGAAGGCTATTACTCTCATATTACCAATAATTTATGTAGAATTATTAAATAATAATAATAAGCAAACAATTATACTAAAATACAGGTAGGTTCCATATCTCATTACCATAGCCTTCTACATATCTTTGCTACTCTATAAATAAGTAGGCTATGGCTTTTATTACTATTAGTTCTTTTAGTAAATATTAAAATAATACTATAAATTAACTACGAGAATTTCTCTTTTTCTTCTTTAACTAAAGGAAGAATTTTTTCCCTTATTATTTTATCAAAATTGTTTTCCTCGAAATCCATAGTTAATAGTAAATAATACTTTTCATTTATTGGAATAATACATCTGCTCAATTTTTCATATCTCCTAAACAAATAGATTAGTTTCCCAAGTTTCGGTTCGAGTTTTAATCGTGTTTTATGTCTAGTTATTGTATTTTTCGCAAATTCATGAGTTTCTTCTATGGTAAGAATAAGTTTTAATCCTTCTCTATATTGTTCATGTATGGTAATACCATTTTGATCTATTATACCAACCCATCTGATAGACTTGTGTGAATCCAGTATATTTTTAGTAAAAGTATAGAAGAATTTACTATTATTATCAGTATTATTTGCAGTCGACGATGACGACATGTATATTTATACTAAGTAATAATTTTCACTTGTAATAAAAAGTTATTTAGATTCTAAATTAATAGAATCGGTAATATCCATTTTATTTTTTGGTTTAATGGGTTTATTCGTTGATTATTTTTTTGATAGTAAAAAATAAGTTTTAAGATTTATTTTTTATGACATTACAACTTATTCCATAAAAATTCTAACATTATAAATATATCTCTGGATACTCCATTTACTGCTTTGACAAATATAACAAGATCGCTTCGTTTGGAACTTAATATATTATTAATATTAGGACTAACAACAACTGCTATTATTAATAATTCTCAATCTCTTTGATAACAACAATAGTTTTATGGTTTATGCGCAAGAACTTATGGGAATTCCTTCTGACGGATTTAGTATGGCACCACAACAACCACAACAGCCAGGTGAATATGCTGGAGGAACAATTGCAAGTATACAAAACGATAAAAATGGTATACCTACATGGCTGCTTTCTGGAGCATGGAATGGCGCTATAATCAATAGTGGAAGAAGAATCTAAAGCAAATACAATTCCTTCTAATTCAATTAATACCAATACTGATAACAATCTTCCAATTGCTGTTTTTGAAGCAAATTTTGATATAGTTCTGTTAAATGGATCTGCATTACATAAACATAGTATCTATAACTTTACAGTTACAGACATTTCTAAGATAGATGATAAAAATTATCAAGTCAATGGAACTGCCACAGTAACAATGAAAGATGGGCCCGTAAATAATGTTTCACTTAGTATAAAGGCAATGAATAATAACGTCATAAGTATTTTGGTTGATCCATCTAAGATAAATAATCTTCCTAGATTTATTTCTTCATCAGGTTTATCTCACTTTGGAAATACACCAATATACAGACTGATTGATCAGGATATAATTATAAAGAAATAGTAGTTCAAACAACATACACAAATAAAAGAAGATTATGTGTTACAGTAGATTTATCTATTGGAATAATTTTTTTCTTTTATTATTAAAACTGTTATTTTTATTCAAATATTTTTTAAACCTTTTCCATTCCTTTATCCTTCTATTATAGAAGCAATCCTAAAAGAAGGAATTGTTCGACCCATTATTTTGACAAAAGTTACTGATGTAATATAATATAGTAGAGTATAACACTATTGATGTATAGAGAATAGTACTATTATCAATGAACCTTAAAGAAAAGTAGATTCAAAAATGAATTTGACTTAATATCCAAAGGCAAGAATAATTATTATTTAAATCTCTAGAATGAACAATCTTTTATTTTTGAATATAATATTCTATACCACTCGAGTATAAGTAGCACTGGATTCTCCTAACATAAAGACAGGATGCGGGTGTTAGAGGTTTGTCATTCTCCTTTAACATCCTTTATTATTATTATAATGAATTAAAATAAAAATAAAAAATATCTATAACAAATTTAAAATTTGACTATTATTTTGTATGCTTTATATATTTTTATGTTAAATAAACAACCAATTAAAAGATAAAAAATTATTCAAAATAAAAGAAATGTTTTAGTTTTGGGGAGTTGGTTCTGGTTGTGGTTCGGGTTCAGGTTCAGGATTAGGTGCCGGATCAGGATCGACAACTTCAAATCTAATGAAATCACCATTATTCATACAAACAAATTAGCAACATGTTTTATATTACTTTAAGATTATCAACTTTATTTCATAATTACTTTGAATACCTTCATTATCAAATTAAATTACAATGATTTTAGCTAAATTCATTCTGGTAATAAAAATAAATTATTTAAATAGAGATAATTTACTTCAAATTCTTCTATGTATTTGTCAGAAATATTATCTCCTTTCACTTTTCAATATAGTCTAATGCTTTTTTTCTCTAGAAATATTTTATCTATACTAATGGATTTTTACTATTTCACTTTCATCCCATACAATCCACACTTTCATTGTCTTATTTCTAAATTTATTAAATCTTTTAACTTATTATTTTCATTAACACTACTAGTATTGTTCAAGATTGTTAAAATATCATTGTTGAATGATTATTTGAGTATAATGATATGAATCAAGTTCAAACCTAAAATAGCAGTTGATTCATGTTATTATATAATTTGGTTTCTTTCTAACTATTGTGTTCTTTCACTCAGAACTAATAATTAGATTGACTATTGAGCTAAGGCCGTCTTCATTTAATTTCATTTTCTCTGAATGATAGATTAATTAGTTGAAGCGAATAATAAAAATTTATTTCTCATGCAATTTATATTATATGGAGAAACATGGTTAGACTCACTGATAAAGAAAAAAAATACATACCTGAGTTAGTAGAAGAGATAATTAATCTTTTAATAAGTAAAAATATAATTTCAGATAAAGAAATAAATGATATGATAAGAAAATATCAATAGCAATATTCTTCCAATTTTAAATCTTCAATTAATTTCTTTATTTTAAAACCACCTAAAAAATTATTCAGTTTTTGATTTAACTTATTATTTTTAATATCCAACCATCCATTTTTTTATACAAGTCTTTTCAGGTTAGAATAAAAGATTAAACTGTAATAGCCAAATTATACCAATAATACTATTGACCATACTTAATAGACAATACTTTAACCAAATTACTTTGTAAAATAATAACCGAACTATATTAAAATAAATTAAGTTTCTAATAATAAAAGCTAAATACAAGTTAGGAGAAACATACTTCAGGGAAGATTCTACTCATTATTACTTCATTTATTATTTTTTTCGAAACAAACTTAATTAAAAATACGTATAATATGATGAAACATTAATTTATTAAATTAATGATCACATCATAAAAAGATTCAAATTTCGCAAAATTTACTATTTTTTCAAAACATTATCAATCTCGTTATTATATTTCAGATGTATTTAGTTGTATAAACTTTGTATGGCAAATTATTTTCCAGATCAACATATTTCCATTCGGTTTCTTTTATCTTCATTTTATGAAATTTCGATTGTAGTGAAGGATGTATCAATTTATATACGTTATTTCCAGCAGATATTTTGTTTGGTCCAGTTAGGGAAGTTATCTTTGCTGTTACATTCATAGGATATCCTATCAGGTCAATAGGTGCACTTTTATCAAATTCATACTGTATAGCCAAATTCTCTCCTTCATCTATCCCTATTTTAACAGCTAATTTTGGATAATGATCTTTATCTTTTTCTAGAATTGGATTAATGCTATTTTCTATTATTTTAATCATTGAATTTGCACATTCGAATGCAGTATTACAGGATAGACACTTATTAGAGCCACGTGGAAAGAATGCAATCAGTGCGTCTCCAACGTATTTTAATACAAATCCATTATAACTTTTAACCACGGAAGAAAGTTCATGTAAAAAGGCTTTGATTATCTTTGCCATTCTTTCTACCGGTAAATCCATACTCATCTTTGTTGAACCTACTAAATCAGCATACATTATAACAAGAGAAAGTTTAGAATCAACGTGATTGAGAAGAAATTCTTGTCCTCTATTTATTGATGTATTGTGTTGATAATGCTCGTAGAACCCATTTTGAAGCCTGTCTTGTCTTTGGTGGGATAGTAATGTTTGTAAATCATATACAGACCTATTTTCAATAGATGATAAGGTTGTATTTTCATTCGTATGCATATCTTTTTTGCTAGTATAGGGATAATCGGTTATTTTATCAATATTGTTTCTTGTAATTTTTTCTTTAATGTTATCTTCTTTCTCATCTTTATTATTATTATTATTATTATTATTTTCTATATCTATTGATCTTTCTTGTTGTGGTATCTTTTGGCTTATTTGCTTAGTAGTGTTATAGATAATATCTCTTTCACTATATTCTTGCTCTTTATCTTCTTTCATTAAAAGACCTTCATAAAAATGGCTAACTTTCTTTATCTCTGCTTTTAATTGTGAAATGTTATATTTCATTTTATTGTTATTTATATAAAATAAAAATCATGTAATTTGCCTATTGTTTCTATTCTATTTATTATCTCATTCTTATAGCTAATTTTTTGACTAATTGTTTTCTCTTTAATTTACTTCTTACTAGTAAAGCAGAAACTAATGCAGCTCCGCCTAATACAACACTTGCAATAGCAAATATTTGACTACTATCAATTACACCTAATCCGGTTACTCCATATGTTCCACCAACAAACCCATAAGTTATGCTCTTTATGAAATTCATAAGATATTATAATATTTTGCAATATATAAACTAGTGACTAATTTTACTTTATAGGGCTAACTTGTTCTGAAAGAAATATTATTAGACTGTAAATTTGAACAGATCATTTATTAACAATATAAATCCAGAAATGAAGGCTTCTAGGTTCTGGTCCCACTTCTGGCGTCTTACTTCGTGGTTTGTACAATAATTTTATTAATATCAATGACAATTGTTCTTTTATATTAATAATATGGCTCTACAAGCATGACATACTAAAAATAGAAAAGAAAAATTATTTTATATTAAAAGGTGTTGCATGTATTGAATATACCACGTCATATGTTTGATTATAGGGAATATGTGTAGTAATACCTGATCCTATAAAGTCAATTGTTCCTGAAGTAACATTTTTCATAATAGTTGTTGGAGCAAACGTTTTACCTTCAACAATCCACGGTTTTATAGCAGTTTTATTTAATTTATCTGCAACATTTGATATGTCATGATACGCAATAATATCTATTGGTATAGACGATGTAAATGTAATTATGCCTTTATACAAAGTATTATTTTTAGGTTCTATAAATTGAACAACTTGGTGCGATTCGTGGCCTACAGCATTATGAGTAACAGATTTTTTAATTTGAGTATTATGTAACATTGTATCCTGTTGGGCAGAGATTGAGATTGTTGAATGTGGCAATAATAATCCCATAATGAGTGTAGACAAGATTAAAAACGGGATGGTAAGAGATTTAGACACCGAACTTTTTCTATCATCATTGTTTTTAGTATTACTATGTATCTTCATAATTTTATTTCTGTATGTTTTATAAGTATAAAAAGATTGTCATACTAAATATATCGACTGATATAGCTGCAATAACAGATAGCTATTACCTAATACTATTAAACTTTTTAATCATTAACTATCTCTAGATAATTGAATTTGACGAAAATACTGACTATTTGACGGTTTATTTGACGAAAATTTTGATTAAATGACGGTGGCTCTGGGTTAATAATTTTATAATAATTATATTATGAATTAATTTTTTTATTTGTTCGAATGATCATGAAATATATTTGTCCTTTTCACCGAATCATAATGGTTAAATACGTCTTTTTTTAAGTACTTATATGTTATGAGGTTACCTACTTCAGAACATATCAAATCACGGGTTATAGATGCATGGATAAGGGGCAAAACACGGGATAAAATAGCACCAGAATTTAATACTAGTACAGGTACGGTTTCTAATATTATAGAGCGATGGCAAAATAGAATTGGTGTTTTTGATGCGAAAAATCTGAGAACTGGGGTTAGCATTAAAAAAGGCAGGAATATCACCTCTCCAATGCGTTGATGGTTTAAGAATCAATAATATAATCAATCAACTAGGTATCGATGAGGACCATCTCTTTGATTTTTTAAAAAAACTATATAATGAAAGTAAAGAACAAAGACTATTACCAGCTGATCTTGCAAGACTGGTTAAAGTGATAAATGACTATCCAGAAGAGATAAACTCATTAAATGAACTACCAAAGAATATCAAAAAATGAAGACAAGAAAAGATTAACCTAAATGCAGATATATATTACAAGAAACTCGAACTCCAAAAATTGGATCAGGAAAAAGAGAAGAAGAGAAAAGAGATCCAAGTTTTACAAGAAGAGTTAGAATCCTTTAGAAAAGAGATTCAAGATGAGAAAAAAGATTTCTTGCTATTCAAGGATACAAAAGATGAACTAAAGAAACATGGTATTTTTATTAACGTCTTAGAGCCGTTAATACACGTTATAAGGATTTTTGATGATCTGCATTTCAGACCTCTTACAATCCTCAGCGAATTTTCAGATATAAATGAACATAGATATCAAGTTGAAAATAAAAATAGTGAATTAAAGAAGCTTGAATCGCGTATAGAAAATTTAAAGCATATACTTGAAAATTATGAAATGAAAATAGCATCAAATCATGAAATAGTAAAACCACTAAATCAATTAGAAAGTATTGGATTTAATGCTTCTGATATTAAAAATCTTCATCTAATATTTTCAAATGTTTCTAAAAAATATTATCTAAATAAAAATGAAATCAAAATTCAATTCTTTAGATGCATGAATTACTATTTTAATGACCTTCTACCTTTACAAAAAGATATCTGGGAGAATATAAATAAGATTTCTATTCTGGACAGTGAAATATCTTCAAGACGAAAGATAATAGAATCTCAATCCATGGTATTTTCTATTTTACAAAACTTGATATGTTCAGGATTAAATGAACATGATATTCTAATGGCTTTCAAGATGTTTACTACAGATTTATGTAATAATATACCTTATGGTGACAGCACTTATTTGAACGACTGTCAAAAGATCTAAACAAATATCCAACAGTAAGAAACACTTTGCAAGGTTTGAATACAAAAATATTGATAAAGAAATCTTATATAGACAAATTGACAGAAGCTAAATCTAATCTAGAAGCTTTTCTTTTCTCATAGCTATAACCATTTATTTTTACTATATTCTTTTAAATGCACACAACAGCTACAAATACAAAAAAATTTAAGAATTGTTCTTCTAATCTCTAATTTCAATTACTTATATCTTCTTTGTATTAGAACTAAACCTAAAAAGTCGGTTAGATCGAAATTCAAAATAGAACAGAACAACAAAAACAATAAAGAGATAAAGGAAAAAAAGTAGTAAGAAAGAAAAAAAATCGAAAAAGACAAAAAAATAAAAAGTTATAAAGAAATTTTATCTATTGAAATAAAAGAATTTTAATTATTGTAATTTTTGCTGAATCTACCTATGTAATAACATAAGTACCTTATCAATAGATTAGAAAAATTTAACTTTCAAAATAATGTAAAAAATAGGTTCTCAATAATAAAAGCTAAATATTAGTAAGAAGAACCCTGCTACATGGACAATTTTGCTATCAAATTGTAAATACTTTTCTATCTCTAATTATCTTTATTGATAATATTATGAAAATTTATTATTAAATTTGAAAATTACTTATCATTGGTCTTCTAGAATGCTATTATTTCAAATGTTAGGCATTAGTTACTAATATTTCTAAAATCTCTTAATAACTATATTGATAAAATCAGCTCATGTTGCAACACCGTAATGATAATAAATTTAAAAAAATTATAGATGAATTTATACTATCTTCATCAGATAATGAATCAGTAAAGTACATTTTAAGGAATATAGATTTTGAGGCATTCAAATTAGGAATATCTTTTTATCAAATGATATTCATATTAATCCAAAAAGGTGCTATTCATAA
>Ga0126314_10001367_pt1 | contig 11719 bp, 13 predicted proteins | sample Plot105B_FD_92535 | JGI IMG/M metagenome (GOLD analysis project Ga0126314, IMG submission 92535) | Serpentine soil microbial communities from UC McLaughlin Reserve, CA, USA - Plot105B | ecosystem: Environmental > Terrestrial > Soil > Grasslands | place: USA: UC McLaughlin Reserve, Lake County...
CGCTGGCGCAGTACTTCGGCGAGCTCGACGCCCGCTTCCCGACCGGGTTCGACGTCGGCGCCGCCGGCGGTGATGACCTCACCGCGCTCGGTCCGCCGCACGGGGCGTTCGCCCTCCTCACCACCGACGCGACGACGATCGGCTGCGGGGGTGTGCAGCGGATCGACGACCGCACCGCCGAGATCAAGCGGATGTGGATCCATCCCGACTGGCGCGGCCTCGGCCTCGGCGCCCGGCTGCTCGTCCACCTCGAGGACACCGCCCGTCGCCTCGGCCGATCCCGCGTCGTCCTCGACACCAACTCGACGCTGCACGAGGCGATCTCGATGTACGAGCGCGGCGGCTACCACGCCATCGAGCGCTACAACGACAACCCGTACGCCCAGCGCTGGTTCGCCAAGGAGCTGTGATGTCGGTGATGCGGTCGCTCCTGCTGTTCGCCCTCGCGGCGATCGCCGAGATCGGCGGGGCATGGCTCGTCTGGCAGGGCGTCCGCGAGCACCGCGGCCTGGTCTGGATCGGAGCCGGCGTGATCGCCCTCGGCGCCTACGGGTTCGTCGCCACGCTCCAGGACGACCCCCACTTCGGGCGCATCCTCGCCGCCTATGGCGGCATCTTCGTCGTCGGCTCGCTGCTGTGGGGCGTCGTCGCCGACGGCTTCCGTCCAGACCGCTTCGACGTCGTCGGCGCCGCGGTCTGCCTGATCGGCGTGGCGGTGATCATGTGGGCGCCGCGCTGATGGACACCGTGTCGACGATCCGCGACCAGGCCCACGAGGTCGGCCGCGGGTGGTCGGGAGCCGACGCCGAACCGGGGTGGACGCTCGTCGCCGCGCTCTTCGACACCCTCGCCGCCGACCGGGACCTGCTCGCGCTGGCCGCCGAGATCCCGCTCGAGCGCCTGCCGGCGCTCCTGTTCGTCGCCAGCGTGCAGCGCGTCGTCGCCGATCATCCCGACGATCCCCTGGCCCGCTACTACCCCGGGCCGGCGCAGCGCCCGATCGACGACGACTTCCCCGGCACCCTGCGCCGCTTCGCCGCCGCCCACACCGACGAGCTGCGGTCGTGGTTCGGCCACCGCTACCAGATGAACGAGGTCGGGCGCTGCGCGCAGACCGCCTTGGCGCTCGGCGTCGTCCAGCAGTTGGCGCCGGGGCGTTCGCTCGCCCTCATCGACGTCGGCACCGGATCCGGGCTCGGCCTGTGCCTCGACCGCTACCACGTCGACCTCGGCGACGGCCGGTCGTTCGGGCTGCCGGCGTCACCGGTGCGCTTGCACGTCACCGTCCAGGGCGATCCGCCGCTGCCGCCGGACCAGCCGATGATCGCCGCACGCCTCGGCATCGACGTCGCGCCGATCGACCTCGACGACCCCGCGGCTCGTGCCTGGCTCGCCGCGTGCACGCCGCCGACCAGCGACGCCGAGCAGCGGCTGGCGGCGGCGGTCGCCGTCACCCGGGCCGCCGGGTTGAGCGTCTGGCGCGGCGACGGCGTCGATCGCCTGGCCGCGGCCATCGACACCGTCCCGGACCAGGCGCTCGCCGTCGTGCTCGACAGCTACACGGCGGTGTTCCTCGACGACGCCGGGCGCGCCGCGATGCGCGCCACCGTGGACGGCGCCGGCCGCGACGTCATCTGGATCTCGCTCGACCCGCTCGTCCCGCTCGGCACGACGGCCGACCGCTGCGTGCACGACCTGCCCGTCGACCCGCGGCTCGTGGCCCGCAACCAGGCTGGTGGGGTGTTCGCCGTCCTGTCGCTGCGCGGGACCGTCGGCGGCGACCGGATCGAGCGGATCCTGGCGACGGCCCATCCGTCCGGGACCCGCATGTGGTGGCTCGCCGACGGCTGACGCCGGCGACACGGCCGTCGTGCTCGCCGTCAACGAAGAGCCCTGGGTATGGTCCGCGCCGGAGGTGCAAGGTGCCCGGTCTCAGCTTCGGCGTGTTCCTCCCGCCCTATCACCCGCTCGGCGACAGCCCACTCGTCACGACGACATGATCGCCGCCCTGCATCGCCTCCGGGAGGCCACCGGCGGCTTCGGCGGGCTCATGGTGCTGGCCAACGACTGGGCCTCACACGAGGCCACGTTGCGCAGCTACGAGCTGATCGCCCGCCGGGTGATGCCGGAGCTGCGCGGGCAGCTCGCGCCTGGCAAGCTGCGGTGATGGACGAGGTCCGCACCGCGTGCCGCATCTGCGCCGTCGGCTGCGGCACGATCGTCGAGCTCGACGGCGATCGCGTCGTGCGCATCACCGGCGATCCGGACGATCCGTGGTCGCAGGGCTACACGTGCTCGAAGGGCCGGGCCGGACCCGAGTTCCACCATGATCCCCGCCGGTTCGACGTGCCGCTGATGCGCGTCGACGGCGAACTGGTGCCGACGACCTGGGAGCACGCCCTCGACGACATCGCCGCCCGCCTCACGGCCGTCGTCGCCGAGCACGGACCGGCCGTCGTCGCCAGCTACACCGGCACGGGCGGCCCACTCGATCCGTCCGGCTACGCCATGGCCCAGGGCTTCTTCCGAGCCCTCGGCTCGTCGACCATGTACAGCGCATTGAGCGTCGACTGCTCCGGCAAGTTCCTGGTGCCTGAGCTCATCGCCGGCGTGCAGCTGCAGTTCTCCCCCGACCTGGCCTCGACCGACCTGCTGCTCGCCATCGGCATCAACACCGTGGTCTCCCACGGGCATGGGCTGATGATGCCGAACCCACTCGGCCACGTGCGCGACCTGCGAGCGCGAGGCGCACGGCTCGTCGTCGTCGATCCACGGCGCTCGGAGACCGCGCACCACGCCGACCTCCACCTCGCCGCCGCGCCCGGCACCGATCCCGCACTGCTGGCGTACCTCGTCCGCCACGTGCTCGACGGTCACGCCGATCACGCGTACCTGGACCTGTGCGCCGATCCCGACGGCGTGGCCCGCCTGCGCGACCTCGTGGCGCCGTACACCGCCGAACGGGCAGCCGAGATCTGCGCCGTGCCGATCGCCGATCTCGAGACGCTTGCGGCGATGGTCACATCGGCCCGGCGCATCGGGATCGAGACCGGCACCGGCGTGTCGATGGGACGATCGGCCAACCTGACCGAGTGGCTCGTGTGGGCGCTGGCGGCGGTCACGGGCAGCCTCGACCGCGCGGGCGGCTGCACGTTCAACCCTGGCTTCCTGCGCGCGATCGAGGACGCCCCGCCCGGCGGTCGCGGTGATCTCGGCCCGCGCCCGGCGAGCCGCCCCGACCTGCCACGCATCGTCAACGGCGAGCTGCCGTGCGCCGCCCTGGCCGACGAGATCGACGCCGGTGCGGTGCGCGCCCTGCTCGTGCGGATGGGGAACCCGGCGCTGGCGATCCCCGATCCCGAGCGCATCACCGCCGCGCTCGGCCGCCTCGACGTGCTGGTGGCGATCGAGGCCCACCCCTCGCCGACGACGGACGTCGCCACCCACGTCTTGCCCGTCGCCGATCACTTCGAGCGCACCGACCTCGTGACCGGCTACCTGCAAGCGACACCGTTCCTGCGCCGCGCGCCCGCCGTGGTCGAGCCAGTCGGCGAACGGCGCCCGCAGTGGTGGGTGTTCGCCGAGCTCAGCCGTCGCATGGGCCTCCCGCTGTTCGGCAGCTCGCGCCGCGACGCCGAGCTGCGCCAGGGCGAGCTCGACGACGACGCCATCGCGGCGTCGATCTCGGCGCACGCCCGGCGCCCGTACGCCGAAGTGCTCGTCGCCCCCTACGGGGTGCGCGACAAGTCCGTCGCGCCGGGCTGGCTGGTGCCCCGCGCCCTCCCGAGGCTCCTCGACCTGGCCCCCGCCGAGCTGGCCGCCGACTTCGCCGGGCCATGGCGCGAACGAGTCGCCCGTGGCGACGGTCTCGTCCTCGTCAACCGCCGCACGGCCGCGCAGTACAACTCGCTGGCCGTGCGCCCGGCACCGGAGCCGCAGGTCCTCGTCCACCCCGAAGACGCCGCCGTCCGCGGGCTGCATGACGGTGACCGAGCCCGTCTCTCCACCGCATCCGGATCGTGCGACGTGCCGGTGCGCGTGACCGACACGATCGGGCGGGGCGCCGTGTCGTTCCCCCACGCCTACCGGTCGGCGAACGTCAACCAGCTCACCTCGACGGCCGACACCGACCCGCGCAACGCCATGCCGATCCTGTCGGGCTTCGCCGTCGAGCTCTCCGGGCCACTCCCGTCGTGACGCCGCGCCCGCTGACGTCCTACGTCAGTGACGGCCGCGAGCTCGCCGCCTTCCTCGCCCTCCCCGACGCCCCGGGACCGCATCCCGGCGTCGTCTTCCACCACGGCAGCGCCGGGCTGATGGCCGCCTCCGAGGCCGGCATCAGCGCCCTCGTCGCGGCCGGCTACGCCGTCCTGGCGCCGATCCGGCGCGGCCACAACGGCAACCCCGGTCCGTACTGGGAGGACCTCGTGACGTCGCCATGGGGCAGCCCAAGGATGGGCGACGAGCTGGTCGCTGCGCTCGCCGGCGAGTGCGACGACGCCCTCGCAGGCCTCGAGCGGCTGCGCGCCGAGCCCTCCGTCGACGGCGAGCGGCTGGCGATGGTCGGCTCATCGTTCGGCGGGGTGATGGTCCTGTTGGCGGCCGGTCGGGGCGCCGCGTTCCGCGCCGGTGTCAGCTTCGCCGGTCCCTCGATCACATGGCCCGACGCGCCGGCGCTGCAACAGGTGCTCCTCGCCGCGATGGCGACCACCGACGTGCCCCTCTTCCTGATCCAAGCCTGGGACGACGTCCATCTGACGCCCACCTACGCCCTCGGCGCGGCGCTGGCGGCGGCCGGCAGGCCGCACGAGACGCGGATCTACGGGCGCCTCGGCAGCGAGGCCGGCGACGGCCACGGCGTGTTCAACAAGGCCGTCGACCTGTGGCTGCCGGACGTCACCCGCTTCCTTGCCCACTGGCTGGGCTGACGCTCGCATCGAGGGCGTCGAGCACGATACCGACGACGGCCGCCGGCTGATCCGTGAGCACGAAGTGCGCGGCGCCCGGGACGACGACCAGGGTGACGTCGCGGCTCGCCGTGAGCACCGCCTCCTCCTCGTCGGTCAGCCCGATCTCGTCGCGGTCGCCACGGACGACCCACGCCGGCACCCCCGACGAGACGAGGCGCGCCGCGATGCCCTCACCGGCTGCGGCGCGCCCGAGATAGCGGAAGTAGTCGCCCATCAGCTGACGGTTGACGCGCCAGTCGCTGCGACGCATCTCGGCGACCAGGCGCTCGTGTTCGGTGCGCGGGAGGCGGCCCTCCATGACCGAGCCCAGGGCTCGCCCTGCCGCCGCCCACGGCACGGCACCGAGCACGGGGATGCGCGATGCCAGCCCGAGCCAGCGCAGGCCGACCTGCTCGTCGCGCCGCGAGAAGGCCGGCGACAGCAGCACGAGTGGCCGCGTCGAGGTGCCGGTGACGGCGAGCTCGATGGCGACGTTGGCGAAGTAGCTGTGGCCGACGACCACGTCGCATCCGACGTGCTCGATGAGGTCGGCGCTCAGCGCGACATAGGCGGCGACGCCGGGATCGCGAGGCGGCTCACGACCACCGAACCCGGGCGGGGTGGCGGCCACGAACCGCACGCTGCGCCCGACCACCCGGGGATCGGCCAGGACGTCGGCGTAGAACTCCGCCGTGCACTGGGCGCCGGGCAGGAGCAGCGCGGTCGGCGACCCGCCGGCGGGGCCGGCGGTGACGAGCTCCCAGCCCGCCCACTCCGTGCGGCGCACGCCCGCTCCGTCCACGTGCTACCGCGCTCCCACCCGCCACGTGCTGCGGCTGCGCTGCACCGGAGCCATCCCGTGGGCGGGTGGCGCGCCGACGTCGACCATCCATGGCGGGTTCGGCTCGATCGTGATCACCCGCGCCCGCAGGCGCCGCACGCCGTCGACGAAGCCGCCGGGGAGCACGAAGACCAACAGGAGCAGCAGGAGGCCGAAGAAGATGCCGGCCGCCGCACTGCCAGCCGGCCGCAACCAGTCGAAGAGCGGCTTGGTGACCTGTCGCACGCCCGGCGGCAGACCCGACGGATCGACCGCCCATCCGGAGACGAAGTACGGCACGAAGACGTAGGCGATGGCACCCGGGACGGCACCGGCGATCGTGCCGGCGCCGCCGATGACGACGCCGACCACCAGGAAGATCGCCACGCGCGTGCCGAACTGGACCTCCGACGCGAACGGCCGGTTCATCATCAGCATGCCGCCGGCGATGCCACCGTACGTCGCGCTCAGCGCGAAAGCGACGGCCTTGTGGCGCGCCACGTCGATGCCGCTGGCCGTGGCGCTGGCCTCGTTGTCACGCAGCGCGATCAACGCTCGGCCGACTCGGCTGCGGACGCCGTTGCGGGCCAGCAGGAACAGCACCCCGGCGATGACGACGAGGAGGCAGAACACCCACAGCGGTCGGGCCAGACGGCCGGCGTCGGCGACGGGCACCCACGACGGCGGGATCAGGCGAGCCTCGCCGCGTGCCGGGCCCTTGCCGTTCGATCCACCGGTGAGCGATTCGAACCGGACCACCAGCTCAGGGAAGACGTATGCCATCGCCAGCGTCACGATCGCCAGATACGAGCCCCTGATGCGCGACGCCGGTAGGCCGATGACCAACCCGACACCGAACGACAGTGTCGCCGCCACCGGGAGCGCGGCGAAGTAGCTCCACCCGTGATCGACGACCATCACCATCGTCGTGTAGGCGCCGAGCCCGACGAACGCCGACTGCCCGAGCGACAGCTGTCCGGAGTAGCCGATGGCGATGTTCAGGCCGAGGATGGCGACGGCGTACGCCACGACGTCGTTGATCTGGACGAGGCGGTACGCCTTGTCGACCGATCCCCACGTCCATCCGAAGCGGTGGGCGAAGACGACGTAGAGGATCGGCGCGATGGCGAGCGCCCAGCCGACGGCCATGTAGACGAGGTGGCCCACCGAGCCCTCGCGCAGCGTGATCGGCAGCAGGCGCGTCGTCGCCCGCTGCCGCACCCCGCCCTGTCGGTCGATCACCTGTCGAGTATCACCGGCGTCTGGGCAGCACTGCCAACACGACCCCGCTCACCAGCACGAGGGCTCGACCCCGAGCAGGCGTCGCGCGGTCACGGCACCGGCAGCGCCGGGGTGGCCCGTTCGGCCAGCAACATCTGCGGCGTGGCGTCGGCGAGGGCCCGCACGTCGTTGATCATGTGGGCCTCGTCGTAGTACCCGAACTGCACGGCGGTCCGAGCCCAGCTCTCACCGCGACCGGCCGCCAGCAGGGCCTGCATGCGACCGATGCGGGCGAGCTTGCGCGGACTGTGCCCGGACGCCACGAGCACGCGGCGGCGCACGTGCCGGGCGCTGTAGCCCGTCCGCTTGGCCAGCGTGGTGACATCGGTGGTGAACATGGCGACGGCAGCGAGCGGATCGGGTCGGGCGGCGTCACGCGCGGCGTCACGCAACCGCCGCGGGCGCACGACGTCGGCGAGCGGGACCCGCACGTCCGTCAACTCGTCGGCCGGCACGCCGTACAACGCCGTGAACGCCCCGGGACGCAGCCGCACGCCGACCGCCTCCTCCCCGGGCTGCATGTCCGCCACCAGGGGCTCCGACAACGACCCGACGACGTCGCCGTTGATGATGTCCATGCAACCATCTGGGAGCACGCGCAGCGACGTTGGGCGCATGCAGCGCAGCCGCCAGAACGCCTGCACCCACGGTGCCAGGTCGGGGCCTGGCTCACGCTCGACGTAGTCGAGATCGGGGCCACCGAGGTAGATCGCCCGCGGGCGGGGTGGCAACGCGCCGGCCACGGCCGCGACGCTATCCGGATGGCAGTGTGGCCGTTTCTTCCAATTGCGTGATCCGGCCGTGGCGCGACCCTGGGCCCATGGACCAACGAGTCAGCGTCATCACGCTCGGCGTCTCGGATGTCGGTCGCGCACGGGCCTTCTACGAAGCGCTGGGCTGGAAGCTCACGTTCACCGACGGCGACATCGTCATGTTCCAGGCCGGCCCCATGGTCGTGTCCCTGTGGGGGCGAGATGAGCTCGCCGAGGACTCCGGCGTCATCGCGCCGCCCGCCGGGTGGGGCGGCTTCACGCTCGGCTACGCCGTGCCCGACGCCGCCACTGTCGACGCCGTGTGCAACGACGCCGCCGGCGCCGGTGCCACGATCACGCGCCAGCCGGTCGACAAGCCGTTCGGGTACTCCGGCGTCTTCGCCGATCCTGACGGCCACACCTGGGAGGTGGCCTACATCGAGGCCCTCGTCCTGCACGACGACGGCACGGTGGCGTTGCCGTCATGACGTGGGACGAGCTGCACACGTACTGCCTGTCGCTGCCGGGGGCGATCGAGACGTTCCCGTTCGAACCGGCCGTCTCGGTCTTCAAGGCCCCAGGCGGCAAGATGTTCGCGACCGCATCGAGCGGGTCCGATCCGCTCGACGTGAGCGTGAAGTGCGATCCGGAGATCGGCGAGGCGCTCCGCGACCAATACGAGTCGATCGTGCCCGGCTACCACCTCAACAAGCGGCACTGGATCACGATCACGCTGGGGCGTGAGGTTCCCGACGCCCGTGTGCGGGAGCTCGTGCTCGACAGCTACGAGCTCGTTGCGAAGCGAGATCGTTCGAAGAGCTCTTGAAGGTGCCGGCCGGCCCGGCCGTTCACCCCGGCGCTCTCGCCGGTGGGCGCCATCGGCCTTCGTGGATGAGGTGGTGATGCTTGCTGCACAACGGGATCAGGTTCACCACGTCGGTCACGCCCCCCTCGCGCCACTCCTTCAGGTGGTGGATGTCGCAGTCATCGAAGCGCACCGGGCAGTCCGGTGCGGCGCAGGTGCGGTGCATCGCCCGGAGTGCTCGTCGTTGATCTTCGGTCGCCAGGCGTCTGGCTCGTCCCACGTCGAGCACCCTGCCGTCGCCGCCGAGGACGATCGGGATGATCTCCGCCTCACACGCCAACCGGCGCACGGTCGCCGGTGGCAGGGGTTGGCCGTCGAACGTCTCGCACACGCCGGCCTCGTGCAAGCCGCCCTGCAAGGTCTGGAGGTCCACGATCACGAGGAGCTCGACCGGCCGCCGGGATCCCGGCGCCGGCGTGGCCGTGACCATGCTCATGAAGGCGTCAGCGCGCAGCTGATCGAACGTCCGGCCGGTGTCCGGCTTGGCCTGTTCGGCCGCCAGCGCCGCGTCGAACGCAGCGGAGAACCGAGCGTCGGCTTCGGGGTCGAGGCTGATGTTGGTGTGGCACATCCCCTCGCAATCCGTCCACCGCCGCATCGCCCGCTGCGACCGCAGCTTTTCGTGGTGGCGCAGGCCCTCGTCGCGCGAGATCCGGCGAGCGAGCTCGCGGACCCTGCGGGCGAACGCGTCCACCGACGTGTTCGACGCTTCCGCTACCAATGTCGGTGCCACGGCCGCCAGCTCGACACGCTCCTGATCATCGAGCCGATTGGCGGCCCGAGCGATCGCGTCGGCATGACCAGCCGACAACGTCCCCGCTGCCAGCGCCTCGTGAACCTCCGGAATCACCTGGCACACCGCGGCTCGCTCGGTGACCAGGTCGGCCTCGCGAGACGATCGGCGGCCTCCGGCGGATGCGAGCTCACGCGCCCGCGTGACCACGACGGCATCCACTGCGTCGAGCCAGCACCGCAACCGGTGCACGTCTGCCGCCAGCCGCCTCAGCTCCGTGGCGTCGCAGGTCGCCGCGTTGATCGCCGCAACCTTCCGCACCATGTCGACGACATCTGCGGCCAACATGAGACCAACTTCAGCTCGTCCGCTGGCCGCCTCACGCTGGAGCGCAACGGCAACCACGCCGCACTGATCGTGCCGAGGCCACCGGCACGAGCGTCCGCCGCGGCCAGCGCTTGGATCGCCCTCGTCAGCTCCGCAGCGGCAGGCCCTCGACGCCGAGCTCGAAGCGCCACAGCGTGCCGTGGCGGGACTCGGTGACGTAGAGGTCGGTGCCGCCGAAGCAGCAGTTGGTGATCATGCCGTCACCGCACATCAGCTTGTCGACGATCTGGCCGTCCTCGATCACCGACACGCAGTGCGCGTACGTCGACGCGACGTACAGGCGACCGTCGGCGCCGACGCAGAAGCCGTCGGGCCAGTGGCGGTCCGGCAGCTCGATGATGGGCGTCGGTGTGCCGTCGACCATCTTCATGACCCGCCGAGTGAACGATTCCGTCCACACCAGCGTGCCGTCGGCCAAGAAGCCGATGCCGTTCGGGAACACCGGCTCCAGCTCGGCGACGAGCTCGCCGTCGCCTGACACGACGTCGAGGGCGAACAACCGGCCGGGGTTGGAGTTGCGCGACTGGTCGGAGTCACCCCGCGGATCGGTGAACCAGAGCCGCCCGTCGTCGCCGAACGCGAGGTCGTTCGGTCCCTCCAAGGTGTTCCCGGCGATCGACGTGGCGACGACTTCCACGGTGCCGTCGGGCTTGACCCGCTGGATGCCCGGCGTGGTGCGGGACCCGCGGCCCATGCCGCCGTTCTGCGTCACGTAGATCCAGCCGTCGCGACCGGCCGTGGCGCCGTTCGGACCTCCTCCGGTGGCGCCGATCCGCTCGACGCCGCCGTCGGGTGTCCAGCGAGAGAGGTGGCCGCCCATGATCTCCGTGAACCACAGCTCGCCATCGAGCCACACCGGGCCCTCGGGGAAATCCAGGCCGTCGACGATCTGCGTTCCATCCATCGCCGCACCCTACGAAGTCGGGTAACCCTCGTAGGACTCCTTGAACACCCCCTGGTGCAACAGCACGATGGCCACCAGATCGGCGGTTTCGGGATCGGCGATCGTCGTCTCGGTCCAGTACGACTCGGTGCGCTTGGACTGGCTCAGCCCCACGACGCGCCGGCGCAGGGCGTAGTCGTGGTCGGCGAAGATCGGTCCGTCGACCATGCGCACCTCGAGGTCGAGGAACAGGCCCAGCACCGGCCCGCGCACTGGGAAGCCGCGGCCGGACTTGTTGGCGAGCACGCTGGCCATCTCGAACGGCACGATCGGCCGCCCCCACGGGTTGTCGGCCGCGCCTTCCGGCGTGTACCAGGTGCTCGGCTCGGTGATCTTGACCGCCTTCTCGGCGAGCGAGAAGGGATAGGCCGGGCCGTTGCCCTCGTCGTAGGGGATCGAGGCGATGATCGTCTCGTCGAGCTCCATGCCGACCTGGAGCTGATCGAGGATGAACAGCTCGCCCGGCCCGCCCTGTGCCGCCCGTCGGGCCTCGAGAGCTGTCTGCGGGTGGTCGGGGCCGAGCGAGATCGTGCCCTCGAGCACCGGCGTGCCGTCGCGCTTGTGGGCCTCGATCGTCGCCGAGCTCTCGCCCGTGGTCGTCGCCGACGCCTGGACCTCCTCACCCTCGACGACCATCGTGCGGAAGTGGCTGCTGACGCACCCGCGCTCCCACCAGGCGTGACCCCACAGCTCCACGGCGAGCGGATCGAACTGGCTGAAGTGGGTCGGCCCCTCGATCGGTGCGCCGGCCAGGCCGAGCGATGCCGCCGTGTCACCGTCGTGGACGCTCTTGCGGCCCTCGTTGGACTGCTCGTGGAGCATCTGCGCCGGCCCGCGCCACGGTCCGGTCAGCGTGATCTGGGTGTCGAAGGCGGCCATGCCGCCGACCCTACGCCACCCTGAACCGTTCACGATGGGCCGCCGCCGTCGCCGCGGCCAGTGCCGCCCCCTGCTCGTCGGCGAGGCCACGTAGGGCGCGGGCCCGCTGC
>Ga0126314_10001369_pt1 | contig 11712 bp, 11 predicted proteins | sample Plot105B_FD_92535 | JGI IMG/M metagenome (GOLD analysis project Ga0126314, IMG submission 92535) | Serpentine soil microbial communities from UC McLaughlin Reserve, CA, USA - Plot105B | ecosystem: Environmental > Terrestrial > Soil > Grasslands | place: USA: UC McLaughlin Reserve, Lake County...
CCCGAGAAAGTGAGCCACGAACTCCAGCCGGGACTCAATCCGCGCCGGCGGCGGTGTCTGCCACTTGATTGATTTGATGTTGGCATACAACGCGGGCGCATCGGATGGGTCTGCGGCGTACTGGCTGACCAGCTCTCGGGGTCGGCTGCGTTCGATAGTGCTCACGAGCGGCCTCCCTGCGTTCTGCTGGGTTGCCGTCCACGGCGACAAGTCAAGGGGCGATCGACGTCCCTCTGTAGGGGGTCCATGGCTACCGAGCAGGGGTAGCCATGGACCCGTATCGAACTAGATGTCGCTGGAGAATTGCCCCAACGGGTCAGCTGTTGGAGGGCGCCGTCGAGATCGCCTCGACCAGGTCACCGAGCTTGTCTTCAGGCAGATTTCGGGCGACGTCGGCCTGGCTGACGATGCCGACCAGGTCATGGCCGTCGATGACCGGGAGGCGGCGGACACCGTATTGCTTCATAGTGCGCAGCGCCTCCTCGACCGAGTCGTCTGCGCCGATGGTGACCGGCTTGCCCTCAGCCAGCTCGGACACCTTGGTCGAGGACGGGTCTTTTCCGTCCGCGATGCACTTCACGACGATGTCTCGGTCGGTGATCATGCCCTTGAGGCGGTTGTCATCGCCGCAGATGGGCATCGCGCCGACGTCGAGATCTCGAAGTTTGCGAGCGGCGTCGGTGAGCGTGTCGTTGACGGATACGCACTCCGCGTTGGACGTCATGATCTCGCGTGCAGTGGCCATGTGTTCCTCCTGCTGGATGGTGGATGCTTACGATCGGCAGTATTCACCAGTGCGCTCTTGCGACCGGGTGGGGGTGTGGGAACACGGTCCGGTATGACAGCACCTCAATCCCAAGCCGGAGCTGGGGATGCCGATTGGGTACGGATCTTCCATCGGACCTCAAGCGGCCTCTCAACCAGCGGGCCACCCAGACCTCGGCCGCTACTTTCAAAGATCTCGGCAATGAGGCGAAATCGCTCCGCTCCGGCCCAAGCCTCGACTCGCGGCGGCGGGCACTCGTGCGCCGCCGGTAGTGTGATGAGGCGGCCCGGTTCGGCGAGCTCGCCGTCCCTCGAGGTGATGTCTCGAACCTGCTGGCAACCGGTAGCAGAGCGACGAAGGCTTCTACTGGTCAAGCGTTCCGAATTGATCAACCGATCGCTTCCGAATCGGGTGGCACGACCCTCAAGGGAGTGCGTCATTTCGCCAATCCGAGCAGCTGTTGCCATGACGCAGCGAAGGGCGTGCCCTTGGGCATACGACTAAGGTCCGTCAGGCGTCCAGATATGTCGCCGAGCCACTCTGGCTCATCGTCACGGCGTTCGATCGGGCAGCAGAGGTATACGTTTCCTCCGGGAGAGGGATAGTCAAGGGCTATCAATTCCTCACGGGACTGCACGAACCAGCTGCCTACTCGTGACCACAAGGTTGCCGTTGTGTCCTCTCCGTAGAGCAACAAGTCAGATGCTTGGAGGACGTCGGAGTCAAGGGCGACAGCGCCTCGTCGATCACCTGCTCGTACGTTGTACAGCCCGGTGCGATCGATCCAGGCCGCGTGAGAATGACCTCGCACATAACCGCAGAGGACGAGTGCATCGGACGGGGGCTTACCAAGTCGCGGAAGGCGACGATCTGCGCGCTCTGGAAAAGGAATGCCTCTGTAGGACACAGTTCGCCAGAATCGGCTCCTTTCGTGCTGTGTCGCTTGGTCCGCGACGTGATCGAGGACATCACTGAGAAAGCTCTGGAGCTCGCTGGTGCCTAGCGTCTCGTACGTTGCCGGGCGGAGGACGAAAGCGCCGAGACTCGGCAGGACTTCATGATGCTCGGCGAAAGGCATCTGATGTTGATCACCCGGATAGAGGACATAGGCGCCCGCCGATCTGCGGATGGCGTCGCGATAGGCGTGCATCTTTAGTAAGTCCTCTCGCTTGCTCCGTGCTAGGCGCTCGACCTCTTCCTCCTCAACAGCCAAGTCGAGCTGATCCGTAGAGGGTGCGGCGAACTGACGGTCGGCGTATTCGACGCGATACTTGGCGTCAAAGTGAAGCCAAATTGCCAGCTCGTCGGACGACACCTGAGTGAAGTGTCCGTCGGCTCGAATCTCTATGGAGCAATCCGGGCGCATGGCTCGGGTCCATGAAGCATCGGGCAGAGCTGAGACTAAGAACTCGCGATTGAAGTAGAGCGTGACAGTTAGTGACCTCCCCCGGACACGTGTTTGCCAGGCCAGCCGGCTTCGCTTGCCGCGTGGAAATGCCAGGCTGAGATTGTCGGTGGACAGCTCGAGCGACTGGGCGGAGAGGTCGGCTCCGCACACGCGACCCACGATCTTGGCGAGCTGTAGGAATGCCCAATACTCGTAGAGCGTGGCGACGTTGCGCTGACTCGCTCCAAAGACGTCTTGAAGGTCCCAGTCGAGCGCAAGGCGCGCTCCGGTCTCTGCCAGGGCGAAGGTCCGAAACAGCTCGCGGTAGCCCGCGCGCTTTTGCAATACTTGATTGCCGCTCGGGAAAGATCGGATTTCTCCCACTTCGTGGAACAGTGGCGCATTTAGCGCGCTGTCGAGCAGCGCGATCACTTGTTCCGCGGCATCAATGCCCCTTGTCACTGGTCCGGACATGGCGGCCTGCGGCTGCAGAATGTCGAGTAGGCGTTGAGCCAAATTACGCCATCGCCGGAGGGCGAAGGACACAAATCGATTCGGTTCCGTATCGAGGGTCTCCTCCGTGCGCCCGACTCGGAGGGGGTCGGGGAGGCTGGCGACATGCTGTCGGCTCGAGCTTGGTATGCGTCGTCCGGGTCTCGTCAGCGCGCGCAGGTTGCGTGAGGTGCCTCGGAGCGGTTTTCCAGGTGGTTGTGCTTCTTCGTAATCGACCCACCCGGTGTGTGGTCGATTGATGATCATGGCGAGGTCCTGCTCGCCCGATGTAGTGAGCCGGGCATGCAGGAACGCGAACTGTTGGTAGAGCAGCCGCGGACTAAGCGCGGCGTCATGCTTCAGGCCGATGGTCGGGGGTGCAAAGCCTTGAAGGATCGCCTCAGCTGCCGTCTCGGCGATGTCGTCCAACATCCGTCGATATTCGGTGTCCTGCTCTAGCTTCTTAGGCCGGACGGTCAGCGTGACTAGCCCAGCGCAGTCCCTTCCACGAATAGCAACGTTGATACGGCCAACATGTTGCTTGGGTAGAAGTCGTCCGCGCATGTTAGATGCATCGTCGAAGCTAAACAGCTCAGAGCCAGGGTTGACCTGGATTTGATTCTCGCCTGGCAAGTTGACTTCAAAGAGATATGTTCCTTCCTCCTGGACCACGATGCGCTCGTCCTCGAGTCCAAGCTCGTCGGAGCGTCGGGGTAGGCGACCAACCCGCAGTGTGGCGATCTTTCCGCCGTCTGCGTTGCGAACTGCTGACTCGACCTGTGTCATCGCTTATTCGGTGAAGCTGACGAATTGTGCTTCGCGAAGAACGGTAAGCATCCGCCCCGCCTTTGAGGCTGTCAAGGGCAGGAGTGCCTCACTGGGCACACCAGCACCCTGGGCGAATTCGAGTAGGTCGGTAAGTGGCTTTTCGAGACGTGATCGTGTTCCGTGCATCTTGGGCAGAAGCTTGGTCAGAACGATGCGATCGAGTACTTCGGCTCGACTCCTGAATCCCATTCCGCCGAGCACGGCCGCATATCGAAGTGACTCATACAGCACGCGATGCCCGAATTCGTGCCCTGAATCGGTTAGGATTTCGTGCAATTTCCGTAGGTCCTCGACGAGGGCCTCTTGTTCTGGGTGCGGATGGTTGTGATGCCAGTCGTCGTTGGCTGCGAGCGAGGCGACGACAGCGCGGTGCTCGCTCGCGGCGGCCGGAGCGGCCCCTGGACGGCGGAGTGCGGGGTCAAGCTCCGTGGTGGAGGTGCGAAATTCAAATGTGAATGCTCGGTCCAGAACCTTAGGAGAGAACAAGTAGGTGGTCTCATCCACGTTAACCGTTCCTGCAACGAAGAGATTGCGCGGCAGGGGGAGCCTCTGCGAGTTGCCTATGGATGTCCATCGACCGTCGTCGTGCAGCTTAAGCTCTGGCAGGATGGGCTCTCTGGACTCGACGCCAGAGAGAAAGTCGGCGAAGTAACGCTCAACGTGCGCCAGGTTCATCTCATCTAGCAGTAGGAGGAAGGGCTCTTTTGCCTCATTCGCGGCTCGCAGCATGAATTGAAGCGCGTCAGGAACCGCCCACACTTCCTCTGCGCCTCCGGATCGCAGCACGTCCGGATATCCGAAAAGGTACTCCGGCCCGGTCCAATCTGGTCTCACTGGGACCACGAGGTACCTGGGGCGGCCCGTGCTGTCGGTGCCGAACCACTCGCCCACTCGCTTGGCCAGCTGAGTCTTGCCGGAGCCGGAGAGCCCGGTCAGAATCGCGAACGGCTTCGTCATCAGCGCTGCCAAGAAAGCTTGAGCGTCTCCTGATCGAAGCAGCATGCCGGCCTGTTCGACCGCGGAGACAAAGGCAGACGCCGCAGCGGTCACCGCGGGCGGCGTGGTGTCGACTGTCCGAGGAGCGTGGTTCATATAGTCCTCTAACAAGGGAGAATCGGCGACCGGGACGAGGATGCCGACTCCGCGGTTAATGGCGCTCCTGCGAAGGCCATCGCTTGCATCCCCACTGAGGCGTGCGCCTGGCGCTAGTGCCACGTTCCGTTCAGTGCCAAGGTGGTCGAAGCGGATCTTCCACGGATAGGCCGCCTGGCCCGCCAGCTCGTCGGGCATCACGAGCTGATCGGTCCGCTCGATGGGTGAAGCAATGCGGCCAACGGTCACCTCCGCAACTTGATGCTTCTGCCATGTATCGCTGTCGACGCGTGGTGAGCCCCCGTCGAAGCCGCTACCGAAAGCAACGAGATCGCCGGGCTGAAGGCCTTCCAACCCGTTGGGCGCGTCCTTCCATCCCCACCAACCGTCACGGCCTCCAGACTCGAAATTGGCTCGTGCGCTTTGACCTACATACACCATCAAGGCCCTCGGGCCGCCTGGACCCGATTGGTCGCCATTGGAAAGCAGACCGCGCGAAAAGAGATCTCCATAGGCCTGCAGGACTATTCTCACGCTGTTCGATACATCTGAAGTAGGTAAAGATTGACGATCCAAGCGGCGATGCACGACAGTCGACATAACATAATCGCGTGCCAGCGTCGATGCGCCGAGCTCGTAGTTGCTGTCGGCAAAGAATCCTTGGCCAAGCTCCGATGTCAATTCAGCGCGTAGTGCCAATGCCCGGTCTTGGAGACGCTCGTAGGCCTGGGGCCGACCGAGGGCCCGGGTGAGCTTGGTCACGCCTGTGCGATCGTGATTTCTACGCTGTCCATATCGGGGTGGAACAGGAGAACTGGATACACGCCCTCTTGAGTGCTGTTTGTGACGGCCGGATGAAGGACAGCGATCCAGGGAATGCTAGCCCAGTTACCTAGTCCGACTGAGGGCTTCACCTTGGCGCCAGCGAGTTCGGCTGGCAATAGGCGAGCAATCTGCTGCGCGGCCTCTCGTAGGGCTAAGTAGGCCGGATGATTATTAGAGAATTGTTGCCCAGGCACTTCCTTGAAAAGCTCCATAAAGCGGCCAAGTGCGACACCAAGGTCGTCGTGGGCGACGACAATCTCGAAACCGAGCTCGCGCGCCTTCGTTGTTGTTGGCGCGCCACCGCTAAATTCGGTATTTCGGAGTGGTCCTCGAGCGGGAAATTGATATCCATGAGCGGCGGCCAAAACCGCCTTGGACGGATACGCTTTGTCGTCATTCAAGATGCGGTACCGACGTGACTCACCAAAGCCGTACTTGTCGAGAAATTGATGCTCACCAATTTCATCGACCTCGGCCATGGCCCGCAGAACTGCCTCTCGGTCGGTGAGGTCACTTAGCGCCACGCCCCAAACCCTATGAGTCCCGTCCAGCCCATGTCATGCCGGCCTGTTCTCTATAGACTGACAGTCAGCTCCAACGTCGCGATCGAGGCTCTCAGGGCATTGGCTTGCTGTAGGGCAAGCGTCCGATCAGTGATGCCCTGAGAAAGCTTTGCTCGACACTCACCACGACCGAACTGCGGAAAGCGACTGGCACGCCGTCAGCCGTCTGCGTCGCGGCGTCCTTCAACGAGCTCGGGCAGCACGAGTGCTTCTTTACGGAAGTGGGCTCCTTTAGGCGGCGAGAATCTCGTCCATTGGTGCCATGGCGGCGCGCAGGCCATCCTCCATGCCCATATTGACCAGCTGCTCCATGGCCTCCCGGCTCGGAAGGTCGAGGAGGTGACCACCTGCGTGAGGCCGCGCTCCTCGGAGAGGACCACGCGCATGGTGGTCGTTGGCAGGTCTGGGTTGGGGGCACCGGTGTCGTCGGCGAAGCCGTCCTGCACTTCGAGCGAGTGTGGCGCGTCGACCGCGATGACGCGCCAATACCCGTGGCTCTTGTCGCCCTCGGCATTTTCATGGTCGACTTCGTCCATTTCTAACGACGGCCAGATCGGCCGTCTAGCCGGTCCGCCCGAAGTAGGTCGAACGGGGCGGACAGCAGGAACGGATGATGGGTGGGCGGGCGTACGAACCAGCCGCCGCCGAAGCATGAGCCCCAGCGGCTACGGGCTGAGCGGATTTTGGGTCCGAGTATGGCCTGCCGGGGCAGGCGAGGGTCAGGGCTCGTGGTCTCGAGTACCTGGCCCCTCCTGGCACGCCTAAGGCGTCCAGCGAGGAGATCGCCGGAGCAGCATACCTGGCCGTCGTTGCCGTGGACCTGCTATGGCTGGGAGGCACTAGTCGTCGCATCCGACTCCGTCACCGTCTCTGTCCAGGTCGTAAGGGTCGGAACCCGTGATCCGGATCGGCCCGTCGACGTACTCGGGACCGTTGCCTGAGCCACCAGCACAGTCATAGTCCGACGCCGGGGGAAGGCACGGAGAGTAGCCCGCGGTGCAATCGCCAGTCGAGCCGCTGTCTGGTGGAGCTTCTGGTGGAGCTTCCACGTTCAAAATCACGATCCGAACCACTGACTTTGGCTTGGCGCGCGTTCCTCCGGAAGGTGACTGACTGAGCACCACCCCGTCCTGACCGGTGTACCTCGTCTGCGTTGTCTTCTTGACCTTGAAGCCAGCATTCTTCAGATCCCGAATTGCCGAACCTTCTGACTGGCCAACTACTGAGGGCACCCGTGGGAGCGGCGCCGCGACAACGAGTGACACCCTGGAACCCGGCTCCACCTCCGTGCCCTCAGCGACGCCTTGCTTTAGAACCGTGTCCTTGCGCTTACTGGAAGGTCGGCGATCCACCTTCCCGACTTTGAGGTCGGCGGCTCCCAACGCGCGCTTGGCTTTGGCCAGAGCAAGCCCCTCAACATCTGGAACCCTCGCCAGCGTTGGACTCGGCGGCTCCGCTGGTGTCGGTTCGGACGTCGGTGTCGCTGCAGTCGTTGGTGTCTGCTGCGAGGGACTGGTTGGGGGCGCCTGGCTGGTCGCCGGATCGGCCATGACGCCGTTATCGCCGATGGCGGCCGCCACCCATACGAGGAGGAGAACGACCAATCCAGCAACACTGGCCACGATGGTTCGGGGGCTAAACCGGCCCTCATCCGCTGTCCTGCGAAGGTGATCGGTCCAGGCTTGGCCGTCCCAGAGCCGCTCGCGGCTTGGCCGCTCGGGATCGGGATACCAGCCGGGGAAGTTCGGCGTGCTCATATCCGGGTCCGATCTCCCGTAATAGTTCCTGCACTAAGTCGTGCCAAAGTTGGATCCTCTGCACCACGGGTGAAGTGCAATGGAGAGCACGATACGGCAGAGAAAGGTGCGGCACGCGGCCGCTCATTCTGGGACTCATAAATCGCGAGGATTCATCGACGCTTGCTGACGACCCGTTACTCCTACCTCTACCTTTGAGCCGTGGTCTTCTCTGTCAGAGTCGCCCCCGGTCACCAGCTCGATCTGAGCAGCAAAGGATCAGGGGCCAACCTTGGCTCGGCTGCTGACCTTGTGCAAGTTGGCCGCCAGTTCGCCAACAATGCCTCAGCCGCCGGTGGCCCCTTAACGTTCTACGCGTTTAGTGGACCTCGTCCTGCCCTGCCCACCTATCAGGCATCGACAGTTCCGCCGAATGCCTCGAAAGCGCAACAGGCCGAAAGGCTGGCCGCAGCAATCGACAGCATCCTAAGGCTGCACTATCAGGAATTTCCGTCAGTTCGGAAGGCCGTTCTGCCTCCTCCACCCCGCCCTGACTATCCCGCAGTGTTGCGGCGACGCACCAGCGAGGTGCTTGCGCGGGTCAGCATTTTCCGGCGCTCCACCCGGAAGGCGGCCAAAGCGGCGGCCGTGCTGGCAACCCAGATGGAATGCGACGAGCTTTTGCGGACGGGTCAGACGCAGCACAACGCTGTGAGCTACGAGATCGACCAACTCTGGCATCGCCTGCTTTCCAATGACCCAGATGTGGTGTTGGCGGTACTCGGCAACACTTTCACATCAAACGCGGCGATTGTTGTGCCGCTTGGTCTGTGGCGTGCTGAGGCGCATCTTGCTGCCCTGATGCCTGATCCCGAGATCTTGCCCGATCGTCATCCGACAACTACCGCGGCCGGCAACCTGTCGCTCAAAAAGCTCACCAAAGCCCAGGCCGCAGATCTGTACAAGCAGCTCGTAGCTGGGCTCCTGCTCACGACGACTAAGCAGGCATTCGCCGTAGCCCCAGGGCTGCGCACGATACGGATTGTTGCCCTGCGCAGTGCCCCTGAGGATGCCTACGGCCGCAACCGACGCGAGGCGCTCCTGGCCGCCAGCTTTACCCGAGATGGTCTAAATGGCGTGCGATGGAGCGCCGCCGACGCCATGACCATCCTCCAAGGGATCAGCGACGAGCTAGTCATCCGGATGGCCGGGCCAAGTAAGACGCTGGCCCCGCTCGATCTCAGATCCGAACCAGACATAGCTCAATTGCTCGACGCCACGCAGACCGCCTAGCTCGTCCTAAATCTCTTAAGTATGGCCTTCAGGGTCGACATCAGGCGCCGGGGAGACCTCGGCCGGGTCGTTCGGACGTGGGAGATCCCGGTGCCCGGAATGCTGAGGGTTCGGGTGAGTTCACCGCGGGAATTGACGGACACGCGCGCTCCTGAACGGCCGGTGCTGGCACTGACGCCTCGACTGGTAACGGTGACGCGGACGCCGGGGAGCAAGCTGAAACTTCTGCGGAACCTAAACCCCACGGCTGGGACCCCATCCGAATAGGTTCCTCATTGCAGGGCTGGCGTTAGCAGTACTTATAGCCGAGACCGCTTGAGGTCCAGGAGCAGGAGTCGATCCAGACCCCGTCCGCTCTGCGCACCGTCGCCTTGTCGCCGGTGTTATTCCACACGTACCAGCCGCGCTGCATGTACCTGTGGCTGGCGGTGTTGCTGCCCTTGCCGGTATGCACGGTGACGCTTTTGCCGGCGTAGAGGGTGAAGGTGCCGAACTTGTAGACGTGGCCCTGGGCGTCACGCAATGTCCAGCCCGTCAATGATCGATTGGTGGTACCGGTGTTCTTGATGACCACGTACTCGGCGTTCAGACTCGTGTTACTGCCGGTATCGCTGCCAGGTGAGTTGTAATAGATCTTGCCTAACTGAATGGCACTTGCCGCCTCCGCCGAAGCCGAGATGAATGTGGCCGCGGCGACACCGCAGACCGCAACGCCGACAATCCGAGCGAGCATAGCCTTCACAGTCACGAGCAATCCCCCCGATAAGACGCCGGCAGCAGTGCCAGGCGCAACGGTGTATGACCGTACATGGATTTCGCCCAAACCGGTCGAAATGATCTATCACGGTTTGGCCAAGCGACTCCCTTCACGATGGCGGTTAAGTGACGAGAAAGTCACAACCGGCCCAGGCTTAAGCGGTCTCGGACAAATGGGTCCGACGTGGCCAGGGATGTGGCCGATCTGGCCCCTCGTGCATGCCATCGAACAGCCGTTCGATACACTTGGCAATGTTCGGCGATGACCGCCTCCTGTACAGCGCACTTCAAGGCACTGCTATCCACTGCACAGCCGAGCAACGTGACCTGACCTCTTCAATAGCGAACGCCGCGAGATCGCGGACGGCCGGACGATGCCTCGCCCAAGCCGCTGGCATCACAAGCCGGATCGTGGTACGCCAGCCCCGGCGGCACATGTCGGCCACGAACTGATCGCCGCGATGTTCATCCTCGCCGGCAGGCGGCCCGCGGTATCCCGCTCGCCTACGACGAACTTGAGCGTTGGACGCGGGTCGAGCACGAGGGCGGGACGAAAGCACGCCACGGAGAACCCGAAGTTTGTGCCTTGATCATCAACGCGCTACGGCCTTGATCATTTGCGCCCTGTATATCAAAATCATGAACCCGCGACTCAACGGGGCGGAACTTTCACAACCCTTATCTATCCTCCCGTCGTAGGGATTGGCCGTGTGAGCAAGGTAAGCGTGGTGGAACGTGCAGTCGCCGGCCCGCACGGGCACGGTGACCCGTGGGAGGAACGTCACTTCTGGTGCGGCTTCGAAGAAGTCGGTGCGATCGTGTAGGTCAACGGCGCGGATGTCGGTTCTTCGGTGGGTGCCGGGAATGAATGACATGCACCCTCTCTCGACGGGGACGTCCACGATGGCGATCCACGCCGACAGCTGGTGGCGCGCCCCGGCGTGCGGCCAGTAGGGGCCGTCTTGGTGATATTCGGTTGCGGCGCCGTTGTGCGGCACCTTGATCAGCACTGGTCATGCCAGAGCCGCAGGGTACGCCGGCGACTTGGGTGGCGATGCTTGCCAGGCCAGCGTTGAGGTAGCTGCCGCTGCGGAGCTGCGGGTCACCGTCCGGTAGGAGTCACGTGCCCTGAGCCTCTCGAGGGGTTCAGGGAACACGAACGCGACCTCAAATCTGGGCTAGCCGGTGAGGTGGTCGAAGTCGCCGCACACCCAGCCGATGTAGCGGTCCGCCGACCGACGGACCCATGGCGCGGCGTCGCTCCCTACCCGGGCGCCGAAGTTGTCGTACAGCCGGTCGAAGTCCAGGGCCAGCACTCGGGACGCCACCTTCTCCACCACAGCAGCCGAGAGCGGCACCTTGTTCGGGAAGCTGCGCATGAACGAGACCCAGTGCTCGTCCGGCGTGCCAGCCACCGTGTCGCCGCTGAGCAGCACGCCCCGGCCGTCGACCCCGAGGAAGTGGGCCACCGCGCTACCGGGGAAGTGGCCGCCGATCCGGTGCAACGTCACCCCGGGAATCACCTCGATGGGCTCATCCCAGGTCATGATCACCGGCTCTTGCCGCTGCACCCACGCCGCGTCGGCCTCGGCGACGTACACCGGCGCGTCGCCGAAGCGGCGGGACCAGGCGGTCTGGACCCCGAACATGTGCGGGTGACTGGCCGCGACCGCGGCGACGCCGCCGGCCGCCGCGACCTGTTCGGCCAGGTCGTCGTCGACGTAGCCGGTGGAGTCCCAGAGCAGGTTGCCCGACGGCGTCTGGACCAACAGGGCCCGCTGGCCGATGCCCACACCCGGACTGATCGTGATGCCCAGCAGCCCCGGCTCGATTTCGCTCAGCGAGCCACGGTGCCCGGCCTCGGTCAGCTCGGTCAGCGTGGTCCAGCGCTGACCGGATGGCCGGACGTACTGGCGATCGTCGCTACAGATCGGACAGATGATGGGCGGCTGGTCAGTGTCGGGGTACTCGACG
>Ga0126314_10001372_pt1 | contig 11699 bp, 12 predicted proteins | sample Plot105B_FD_92535 | JGI IMG/M metagenome (GOLD analysis project Ga0126314, IMG submission 92535) | Serpentine soil microbial communities from UC McLaughlin Reserve, CA, USA - Plot105B | ecosystem: Environmental > Terrestrial > Soil > Grasslands | place: USA: UC McLaughlin Reserve, Lake County...
CGCATGATGGGCATAGACGCCGTGACCTTCGACCCGCCGGTGTGGGCGATGTTCGAGCGCGAGCAGTTCTGGGAGGCCCACCGCGTCATGTGGGAGGAGGACTACTGGCACCTGGAGAACCTCTGCAACCTGGATCAGCTACCGCCTTACGGCTTCAAGCTCTCCGTGCTGCCCATCAAGTGGGTCGGGACCACGGGAGCCCCGGTCCGCGCGGTGGCGATCGTTGAAGACTGAGAGACACAAGATCCGAGAAAGGTAGATCAAAGGGCGATGACCGAACGCGATCCAGAGAGGACGAGCGTGGGCCAGGAGCAGCAGAGTGCCGTGATCTGGTTTACCGATCAGGCCTGCCAGGACGTGAGCCTGACCGGCGGCAAGGGAGCGAGCCTCGCCCGCATGAGTGCCGAGGGCCTGCCCGTCCCGCCCGGTTTCGTTGTCCCGTCGTACGTACTCGAAGGATCGTTGGATACCGAGAGGATGTTGGAGCTCGCCGCCGCGCAGTCGGCGGAGGGACTACAGGAGCTCGTGGCCCAATGCCAACCTCCGACCTACGAGATCACGGCCGCCTACGAAGACCTCGTCGGGACGAGTGTGGGCGACGCGAAGGTCGCCGTGCGGTCCTCCGCCGTCGCCGAGGACTCCGAGGCGGCGAGCTACGCCGGGCAGCAGGAGACCTACCTCTTCGTCGAGGGCGCAGAGGAGGTCTGCCGGCGCGTCGTGGACTGCTGGACGTCCTTCTTCTCCGAACGCGCGCTCTTCTACCGGTTCGAGATGGGTTCGCTTCAGGATCTCCGCATGGCCGTCGTGGTGCAGAAGATGGTGGATCCCGAGAAGTCCGGCGTGGTCTTCACCGTGGACCCGGTCAGGCGTCGCCGCGACCGGATGATCGTCGAGGCCGTCCGGGGCGTCGGGGAGCAGGTCGTCTCAGGTGAGGTTACCCCGGATCATTACTCCCTGGACCGCAAGGGCAAGCTCAAGCGCCAGAAGATCATCGACGAACGCGTCCTCACGGACGAGGAGTTGCTGAAGCTCGGCGAGCTCGGCAGGAGACTCGAGGACAAGCACGGGGTCGCGCAGGACATCGAGTGGGCGATCGTCGGGGGGGAGATATTCCTTCTCCAGTCCCGGTCCGTCACCACGATGTAGGCGCCCCGGCCGAGGTAGAGAAAGCAAAGAGAGAATCAGGATGCCAACTACAGCGCCCGAGTGGCACGAGCCACGCTCGCTCGAAGAGGCACTAGCCCTGCGCGCCGAGCACGGAGACGAGGCGACCGTCGTCGCGGGCGGCTCCTTCCTCGGTATCGTCATAAACCAGAAGCTCCTCGCCCCGACCCGCCTCCTCGCCCTCAGGAGGGTCGACGAGCTCGACTACATCGAGGCCGGCGACGGGATGCTCAGGCTCGGAGCGATGGCGACCCACCGCTCCGTAGAGCGGCACGGGGTGGTACGAGAGAGTTGGCCCGCGCTGGCGTTCACCTTCTCGGTCGTTGCCAGTCCCAGGGTGAGAAACCAGGCGACAGTTGGCGGGGTTGTGGCCGACGCCGACTACGCCTCGGACCCGCCCTCGATGCTGACCGCACTCCGGGCGCGCGTCGTGGCGCGGAGCGTGCGTGGGGAGCGCGAGATCCCGATGGAGGAGTTCATCCTCGGGCACTACGCGACCACCCTAAAGGAGGACGAGCTCGTCACGGAGCTTCGCATCCCGCAAAGCTCGGGGCCTTCCGTCTACAGGAAGTTCCGGAGCCGCTCCAGCGAAGACCGGCCGTGCGTCTCGGTCGCGGTTGCGCGGGACAACGGAGACCTCAAGGTCGTAGCCGGCGCAGTCGCGGATAGGCCGCAATACTACCCAGAGCTTTGCGCCATCGCAGATGGAGACAGGATAACGACCGAGCTGGCCACGGAGATAGGGCGACGTTACGCCGAAGCGATAGAGCCACTCTCCGACTCGCGGGGCTCTAGGCGCTACCGCAAGCGTGTCATCGCGGTCGAGGTTCGGCGGGCGCTGGAGGAACTTAGAGATGACTGACGCACGCGTGACCGGGGACATCCGCTACTCGCAGGACATACGGGCTAAGGGGATGCTACACGCCCGCTTCGTGAGATCTCCTGTGGCCCACGCCCGAATCGCGTCCATAGACAGCTCGGCGGTCCCCGAGGATGTGGTCGTGCTGGCGCCGGAGGACGTCGCGGACCTCGGTAGGTACGGGCCACAGATAAAAGACCAGGAAATCCTTCCCCAGGAGAGGGTTCGTTACGCCGGGGACGTCGTCTGCGCCGTCGCCGCCGAAACCCCGGAGGAAGCCGACGAGGCTGTCAACCGCATAGAAGTCGAGTACGAGGAACTATCGGCGGTCTTCGACGAGCTGGAGGCGTTCGCCGAAGACGCGCCGCTGGTCCACGATAGCATCCACGTCTCGAAGAACGACGCCGCGTACTTCGGCATCCGCCCGCAGCAGGGCACTAACGTTTGCCACCTTTTCCGGATCCGCCACGGCGACGTCGAATCGGGCTTCCGGGACGCCGACGCCGTGATCGAGGAGACCTACCGCACCGCAGGCGCCACCCACGCCCCGATGGAGCCCAACGCCGCTATCGCCTCCTGGGAAGGCGGGAGGCTTATCCTAGAGACTGGCACGCAGACCCCGTTCAACATGCGGATGGACCTCGCTGGGCTCTTCGGCATCGAAGAGGAGAAGGTCAGGATAACCTCGCCTCCCATGGGAGGGTCGTTCGGGGCGAAGACCTTCGTCAGGACGGAGGCGATAGCGGCGTGCCTCGCCCGGAAGGCCGAAAGGCCCGTCAAGGTCGTGCTCGGGCGCGACGAGATGTGGATGACGCTGGGCCGCCACCCGGCCACAGTCCGGGTGAAGATTGGTGCGAAGAGTGACGGGACGCTCGTCGCCTGCGAGATAGAGTGCTGGGCCAACACCGGGGCCTACGCCGACTGCGGTCCCGGCGTCGCCCAGAAGATGGGCTTCGCCGCCCCCGGCCCGTACCGCATCCCGCACGTTAAGGTGGAGTCCCGATGCGTCTACACCAACCTTCCGCCCAACGGCGCCTTTCGCGGCTACGGACAGATGCAGTCCACCTGGGCGAGGGAACGCACAATAGATCTGCTCGCGGAGAAGCTCGGGATGGACCCGCTACAGTTGAGGATGAAAAACCTCCTCAGGAGCGGGGACAGGTACTGCACCGGCGAGACTATGGGGGACGTGCATTTCGAGAAGCTTCTGCAGAACGCCGCAGACGCCATTGGCTGGTCGGAGGGCCGGGAGAACAAGGGGCTCTCCGTCATGCTCAAGGGCATGCAGACTCCGAGCCGGGCCTCCATAGCAGTGGAGGCCGAGGACGACGGAAGCTACGTCGTACGTTGCGCCACAGCGGAGATGGGCCAGGGTGCGAAGGCCGTCATGCGGATGATGGCCGCCGAGATGCTAGGCGTCGACGTGGAAGGGGTGAGTTGCCCCGACCCGGACACGGATGTGGTCCCGTACGATACCCGCACGACATCCAGCCGCTCGACGCATATGATGCACCGGGCCCTCGAGATCGCCGTCGCCGACCTGAAGGAGAACGGCGGGCGCGGCTACGGCGAGGTCGTCGACGAGGGGGGGCTGGACCCGGACACCGGCCAGGGCGTGGCGTCGTCGCACTGGCACCAGGGGGCGGCGGCCGCCGAGGTCGAGGTGGACGAGGAGACCGGCAAGTTCGACGTGGTCAGGCTGCACGCGCCGATCTACGCGGGCAGAGTCATAAACCGCCCGGCGGCCGAGCTCCAGAACGAGGGCTCCATGATCATGGGCCTCGGGACCACACTCTTCGAGAGCAACGAGTTCTCCGAAGGCCAGATCACCAACGCCAACCTCTCCGACTACAACATCCCGGCGATGGACGACATGCCCGTGGCGCTCTCCCACGAACTGGTGGAGCGCGAGGGCGGGGAGGTTCAGGGCCTCGGCGAGACCGCCCTCCCGCCGGTCCCGCCCGCCATCGGCAACGCCCTCTACTCCCGTGGCATCCACGTCACGGATCTGCCGATCACGGCGGAGCGAGTCCTCGACGCCGTGGACGCCCGCGACGGCAGGGACGAAACACCTGCGAAGGCCGGAGCGCGTGCCGTCTCCGATAACGGGCATGGGGGCGACGGGGATGGACCGGACAAGAAGGTCTTCTCCGCCGGAACGCCCGGCGCATCATCGAGGACCCAGGACGCCTCTGACGGAGAAGCCGCCGGGATCCTCGGCGAGGCCAAGAGGCTTGCCGCGTCGGAGTCGTCGAAGCTCTTCTTCGGGACGCTCGGGGTAGGATTGGTACCGATCCTTCTCATCTGGCTTTTCAGACGGAGCAGAGGTGGCGAGATCAGGTGAGTTATGACCGCGCCAGGGCGCTGAGGAGGTAGCTTGAAGGTTGCGTTCACTGTAAACGGACGGCCGGTTGAGGTCGATGCCCGGCCCGATGAGATGCTGCTCAGCGTCCTGAGGCGCGAGCTGGACCTCACGAGCGTCCGCCAGACGTGCGGCGTGGGGGTATGCGGCGCGTGTACTGCGCTCTTGGACGGGGAGCCGATCTCGACGTGCATACTGCTCGTCCCCCTCGCCGAGGGACGTGAGATCACGACGGTCGAAGGGCTGGGTGGGAACCATCCCGTCCAGGAGGCTTTCATCGAGGCGGAGGCGTTCCAGTGCGGCTACTGCACGCCGGGCATGATCCTCACCGCAAAGCGGCTCCTCGAAGAGGACCCCTACCCGTCGGACGAGAAGATAAGGACCTACATGGGCGGCAACCTTTGCCGCTGCGGCTGCTACGCCAAGATAGAGGATGCCGTGCACCTTGCCGTGGATAGCACTGTGAGCGGCGTTGCGAGCAGCGAGGGTGCTTACTACAAGACCAGCAAAGGAGGCAGGTGAGGCTAGTAACCTACGACGCCGGCCGAGGGGCGAGGGTTGGGGTCCTCCAAGGAGACGATGTGCTTGACGCCGGTTTCGAAGGCGACATGGTTGCCTTCATCGAGGCCGGCGCCCCCGTTGGAGAGACGAACCCGGTCGAGAACGTCCGGCTGCTCTCTCCCTTGAGGCCGCGCTCTCTTCGCGACTTCCTCGCCTTCGAGGGGCATCTCAAGAACGCCTTCGAGCGACTGAACCGCCCCATTCCCGAGGAATGGTACGAGGTGCCCGCGTTCTACCGGGGCATGCCTGATACGGTCATCGGCCCCGACGAGACGGTCCCCTACCCGTTCTACACGGAGAAGCTCGATCACGAGCTCGAGCTCGCCGCCATAATCGGGCGTAGGGGGAAGGACCTCTCTCGCGAGGAGGCGGACGGGTACATCTTCGGCTACACAATCTGGAACGACATCTCGGCCCGCGATACGCAATCGCGGGAGCTTCCGGTGGGGATGGGCCCTTCGAAAGCGAAGGACTGGGATGGCTCCAACGTCCTCGGTCCGTGCATCGTCACTGCCGACGAGGTCGACGCGAACGACCTCGACATGAGCGTCCGCGTCAACGGCGAGCTTTGGGGCAAGGACAACTCCTCGAACATGCACCACAAGTTCGCCGACATGATCTCTTACGCCTCCCAGGCACAGACGATCTACCCGGGCGAGGTCTTCGGCTCGGGGACAGCCGCAGGCGGGGCAGGCATCGAGACGGATCGCTACCTGAACGAAGGAGACGTCGTCGAGATGAAGATAGAGGGTATCGGTGTCCTCAGGAATGTGATCGGGAAGAAAGGACGATAGGTATGGCCTTCGTTGTTGTTGCGAAGTGGACGGCCATGGAGGGCGAAGCGGACCGGGTCGAGGAGTGCATAAGGAAGCTCACGCCGCTGTCTCGGGAGGAGCCGGGCAACCTCTTCTACCAGGCCCACCGCGATCCGGAGAACCCCAACCTGTTCTACCTCTACGAGCAGTACGTGGACGAGGACGCCTACAAGGCGCACGGCGAGTCCGAGCACTTCCAGGAGCTCGGTTTCGGCTCCGCGATACCGCTCCTGGAAAGCCGCGTGCGCGAGTTCTACGTGACGCTCGACGAGTAGAGGGGAGCGACATTTCATGGCGAAGCTCGTAGACCTCAGTCCGGCGGTACCCCACGGCTTCAAGGGCCCGCCCTCGACGGACCTAGGGGTGCAGATGAACGTCAGGACGAAGTCCGACCCCGGGTTCTGGATGTCCACGCAGATCGACCTGATGAGTCTGCACACGGGAACGCACGTCGAGAGCGCGCTGCACAGCATCGAGAACGGGGAGGCCATAGACGAGGTGGCGCTGGAACGGGTGATCGGCGACGCCGTCGTCCTCGACCTCACCCCGACAGAGGCGATGCAGATCCTGGACGTGGCCGACCTCGAGGAGGCGAACAGAAGGCTCAAGGCTTCGGGCGAGTCCATCCGGCCCGGCGACATCCTGCTCCTCAGGACGGATTGGGCGCAGCGGCACATCGGGACCCAGAAATACTTCAAAGAATCGCCCGGCCTGACGGAAGAGGCGGCCCGCTGGATCGCCGGGAGGAGGCCGAAATCCGTCGGCTGCGACTTCTTCGAGGAGCCCGCGGCCCGGCAGCCCGGTTGGACGGCGGACCAGTTCGTCGTGCATCTGGCGGTCCTCGGCGCGGGCATCCCGCTCATCGAGGGGCTCGTGAACCTGAGAGACCTGCCGCCGCGGGTTCGGTTCTTCGCGCCCTTCTACAAGTTCAAAGGGGTAGAGAGCGCCCCCGCTCGCGCGTTCGCGCTGATCGACTCCGGGTAACGGCAGACGACCTGTGGAAAGAGATCTTCAGATGGACTTTGCGGGGTTGATTTTGTGTCCACCGTAAGGATCCACTGGCTTCGGCACGGCAAGATCACCTCGCACAGGGGCAACGTTCCCTTGACGGAAGAAGGGCTATCTCAGGCCAGAGTGAGGGGCCGGGTGCTCGCCGAGGAGATTACCCCTAGGGAAGGCGTTCACTTCATGCATGCCCCCACTCTTCGAACGCGGCAGACCATCGAGGAGGTCCGGGCGAGCATGAGGGAGGCTTTAGGGTCCGACAGCGGTGTGGAGCTCCTGGATGTCACTGAACAGTGGGCCATCCGCAACCCCGATATATTCGTCGCGGGCCAGCGGGTCGAGATGGTCAGCAGCGTCGAAGCCCTCGCAGAGCAGCTCTCCGCACCGCCCGTGGACCCTGAAACTCTCGCCGAACATCCGTTCTTCAGTGCGTTTCTAACGTCCTCGGACCGCATAGGTTACTGGGTAGAGCACACGGATCCGCCCGGCGAGAACACGGTGGCGGTCGCCCGGCGTCAGATGACGTTCGCCACGAGCTTGCTGGATAGGCTGGAAGACAGGCCGGTGCGCTACGTTCTCGCGACACACTCGCCCGTGCTGCGGGCGATCCTGCTCTGCTACCTGGGGGAGGACCCCGGTGAGCCTGGACACCTCGAGCCCATAGACCTGACCCTATCTAGCGACAAAGCGCCGGAGCTCCGCTTTCGCGACCGCCGAAGAGCCCTACATGGCTGTAAGGGTCCAGCATGATAGAGATGGTCTCTCTAGTCGACCAAGCCCTTCATCGGCAGCCGCCAGCTAAAGGGGTTAGCCGCTCTCCAGTCGCCGCATACCCGCCTCCAGAAGCCTGTCTGCTGCAGCCGAGTAATCGGCTTTCAGCGGGCCGTCCGCCACCGAATCCGCCGCTTTCTGGAATTGTGCGCCCGCTACGAGTAGATCTACTGGATTGAGCTCAGCGCGATGCTTCTTCCTCAGCTACCCGCACGAGCTATCGGGTGGACAGCACCAGCGGGGGGTCATCGCGGCCGCCATAGCGCTCGAACCCAGGGCGCTTGTCGCCGATGAGCCCGTCTCTATGCTCGACGCCTCGGTGCGCGGCGAGATCCTCGAGCTCCTCGTCCGCCTCAAGGACAAAGTCGGGATGACCCTGATCCTCATTACCCACGACCTCGCCTTCGTCTGGGAGAGGTCCCTCTGTGGCGCTTGTGCCGGGCAGCGCCTCGACCACGCGTACCGCCACGGCGCTCCAGGCTGGATCACGTGCGACCATCGCCGCTCAGACCGTTTCACACAACCCTCGCCGCAACGCCCCGATCGGGCGAGGAGCCGCAGTGTGCAGTCGCCCGCTCGCGCTACTGGCTACGTTCACCATCTGGACCTGCACATGATAGCGGAAAAAGGCCCTAGAGGGGCGGAGGTTCGTACCCACCGATCACGTCTGCTAACAGTTCGGCAAACGTGATCGCCGTGTCGTCTTCGTAGAGCGGACCCACGATCTGTACGCCGACGGGTAGTCCGCCAGGCGTACGCCCTATGGGCGCAGCTACGGCGGGCAAGCCTGGCAATGATGCGTGCGACACCCAGAAAACCTGGTCGTTATACGGCCGCTCGCCTTCGGGTCTCGCGATCGTGCGTTGCTCGAAGGGTCTGGCGTCGTGCGGGAAGGCTGGCGTGAAGTTTACTGGGCACAAGAACACATCGATGCCGTCGAAGTAGCGGTTCCAGGCGGCACGTGAGGCCATGCGGCGGTGCTCGTGGTCGATGATCTCCGAGACCTTTGCGAAGTCCTCACCGGGTTGCTGGAAGGCGAAGAACAACCGCACGTGGAACCCGAACGATTCGTAGTGCTGCATGGGGTCCACTCCATCGGGCCAGCCTTCGACTACTGTTGCGCAGTCTCGGGCGAGTGCGTCCACGGCGTTGGACAGCAGCGCGGAGACGTCGCTGGATACGGGGACACCTTCGTGGTCGAGGACGACGCCGACGCGAAAATCTTCAAGCCTGGTGTGGCGCGGCGGCGACAGTGCCCAAGAGTAGGCCATCGCCGCTTGGTTCTCGGGCCCTCCGGTGACGCTCAATGCCATCCTAAGGTCGCGTGGGGAGCGGCCGAGCGGGCCCACCGCGGACATGTACGTCATGTCGCTCGGATCCGCTGGAGGACCGGGCGGCTGGAATCCGCTCAACGGGACAATCCCGACGCTCGGCTTCAGCCCATAGACACCGCAAAAGCTCGCCGGGATGCGGATGGAGCCCACGAGATCCGATCCGTATTCGAGGAATGTCATCCCGGCGGACAGTGCCGCGGCCGATCCGCCGGAGGAGCCACCCGGCGTGCGCGTGGTGTCCCAAGGGTTGTTGGTGACGCCGTAGATCTCGTTGGCCGTCTGCCCGAAGTCGCCCAGCATGAAGGCAACGTTGGTCTTCCCAACGATGATCGCGCCGGCCCGCTTCAGCCGCTTGGCGACTGTGGCGTCCGAGTCCGCTACGAAGTCCTTGAAGGCGGGATTGCCCCAGGTGGTGTGCAGTCCGGCGACGTTGAAGGCGTCCTTGATCGTCATGGGCACGCCGTGGAGCGGTCCGGCGCCGTCGCCACGGGCGGTCGCTTCGTCGGCGGCGTCCGCTTCCTGCAATGCGGCCTCGCGCCGGAGCTCCACGACGGCGTTCAGCGTGGGGTTGGCGGCTTCGATCCGCTTGAGCAGCATCGCGGTCAGCTCGCGAGAGGAGACCTCCTTGCGCCTCAGCGTTTGTGCCGCATCGGTCGCCGACTGAAACAGCGTCTCGTGCATGCCTAGGCCAACCTTTCAGCTCGTGGTTATCGGTTCTTGTAAGTCCGTCACCTACGCATCCCTGATGACAAACACACCTACGTGGGAACCATGCTGGGCCGCATCCGCACGCCTACAATCACGACCTAAGAGCCGGCTACCATTTTCAGGCTTCCATAAACTCCTGGAGCGGGGCAATCGTCGCCAGACGCTGGTTGACGGTCTCATGAGGTACGTCTCGAAGCAGCGCAGGGAAGCCCAAGCCGAGTAATATGCGACAGAGAGTTCCGGGGGTGCAGCCCTAGCTGCGCGCCACCAGGACCGGGCAGGGTGCGTGGCGGACGACGCTCTCGGAAACGCTTCCCATGAGCCTGCGCTTTATGGGGCCTAGTCCCCGGCTCCCCATGACGAGCAGGCCGAAGTCACCGTGCTCCTCGCAGAAGCGGAGTATCTCGTCGTCCGGGTCGCCCATTCTCAGGTGCGTCCCCGCGACGGTACCCCCGGCTTCCTCTACCTGCTTCACAGCCTCCTCGAGCGTCTTCTCGGTATTCTCCCGGACCTCAGCCAAGGAAGGGCTGTGGGGGGAGAAACTCTGCTCCGCACCCGGGGCGACATGGAAGTCCTTCGTGTTTCCGACGTGGAGGACATGAAGCTCCGAACCGCTGACGCTCGATATGTCGCTCGCTATGTGGGCAGCCTTGACCGCGTCCTTCGAGGCGTCGGTCGCTAGCAGAATCTTCGTCGGGAAGTAATTCACCTTTACCGTCCTTTCCTCCGTCTCCCTCGGAATCATTCTACCAGTGGTGCTACCAGTCGCACCATCTCTCGAAAAGCTGTGCAGCATTTCAGCTTGCTACACTTCGGCTCATGCCCGGTCGCGCTTTGCAAAACTAGTGCGCACGTGGTCTTTCTTAAGTACGACGCGACAGCCGGTCAGTACGTCTACAGCTCGAAGACAGAGAAGGCTTAGGCTAACACTTGCAAGGAGCTTGTCGTAAAGCTTAAGGATGGCACGGAGCACCCGGTCAACTTCAAGTTCAAGTAAGAGAAGACGCGACCTTATCAAGTACCGGGGCTCCTTTGTCCCGGCACTCGTTTCTTGGTGTTGGTCGTAGAATCGACTGGGTGGGCCCGAAAGACCCCGGCCCTAGTCCACCAGGAGAGTAGAAGACCGCGAGGAAGTCGAAAATGCCTCGTGCCCTCTTTTTGAGAGGAGAGCCCGAAGGGTTACCTGGCCCCTACTAAACTAGAAGCCCTAACCCAATTGACCCTGACCCGCACGCAATGCCCTGCAATAGTGAGCAATACAGGAACAGAAAACCTCTTACCTATGCGGTAATTGCAAACCCGTGCAACGGTTGGCAACCCCCTGACCGCGCACTCGCAATGAGATCAGCGGTTTGTGTCCGCTCGTCGGCTCTCCGCAATCGGCTTTAGATGAGCCAAATACGCCGAATGAAGGAAAGCTTCGGCATTGCGTCGGGGCTCTTGTACACCAACGCGGTGGGACCGCGTTAAAGTGGTCGCAAGGGACGGCGCAAGTGGCGTAGGTTCTCCCCTAGAGATAACCGTCTGGCAGAGGTGCCCAGGGTCTTGCGGGTGCCGCGGTAGCTCAAGGGGCGAATAAGGTCTGAGCACGAGATGGTGGTGTGGGCACGATTGCTCCTTACCATACTATGTAGCGGATCTCCACTACGCAGCTTAAGGTCGCGAGACTCCTTGAGGCCTCACAGCTGGTAGCATGCGAGACACTTACTTTGCTCTGAAGAAGGAGGAGAGCATGACGGACTACCTGCCGGAGGTCTACCACCACTTCGAGCGTCGCTTCCCAGCGGTGAAGGAAGCCTTCGACGCCTTGGGCGGCGCTGAGCACGACGCCGGACCTTTAGCTCAGAGGGAACGCCGCCTGATCAAGCTCGGTATAGCCGTGGGCGCACAGTCAGAAGGCGGCGTGCGATCACATGTGCGCAAGCTGCTGGGCGTCGGGGTCTCTGAGGCGGAGATCCTGCATACCATCGTCCTCGCCCTCACCACCATCGGTTTTCCTGCTACCAACGCGGCTTTGAGCTGGGCCGAGGAAGTCTTCTCAGAAGAACTTTGACGAAAGTCCTACACTAATTCCACTGTAGAGTCGATTCACCTCGGTGAACAGAGGCGAAGGCGAAATA
>Ga0126314_10001374_pt1 | contig 11689 bp, 10 predicted proteins | sample Plot105B_FD_92535 | JGI IMG/M metagenome (GOLD analysis project Ga0126314, IMG submission 92535) | Serpentine soil microbial communities from UC McLaughlin Reserve, CA, USA - Plot105B | ecosystem: Environmental > Terrestrial > Soil > Grasslands | place: USA: UC McLaughlin Reserve, Lake County...
CACGATGATGCTCGCGGATGCGGCTCAGGCGGTGGAGGGAAAGCTCTACATCCTGGGCGGCGGGTGGTCGATCACGGGCCCCGAGCCCACACTGTCGGCGATCGCTGCCTACATCCAGGTCCCGTGGGACCGGACCAATGTTCAACACGAGTTTCGGTTCGAGCTGCTCGACTCCGATGGGAGCCCCGTGGCGCTGGAGGGTCCGGAGGGGGACGAGCAGCCGGTGACGATCGAAGGTGCGTTCGAGGTCGGCAGGCCGATCGGGGTCCGCCCCGGGACCCCGATCGACGTCCCGCTCGCCCTCAACATCGGGCCGCTCGCGCTGCCGCCGGGCGGGCGCTTCGAGTGGCGCCTCGAGATCGACGGGGAGGCCGCCGACGAGTGGCGGCTCGCGTTCTCCACCCGGCCGGCGGCCTGACGCGCCATTCGCCCTGCGGTTTCGGCCCTCAGCGGGCGGGCATTAGCTTTTGTAAATGCAAAAGCAGCGCTTTGAACACGAAGCGCTCTTCTATGCGGGGAAAGAGAGCTTCCTGGCCGGGACGCTTCCGTTCATCCGGGGGGCCGTCGCCGCGGACGAGCCGATCATGGTGGCTGTCGATGCCCGGAAGATCGAGCTTCTGAAGAGCAAACTCAACGGCGAGGGCGATCGCGTCCTGTTCGCGGACATGCGGGAACTCGGGCGCAACCCGGCGCTGATCATCCAGGCCTGGCGCGATTTCGTCACCGAGGCCACCGCCCGGGGAGGAAGCTGTCGCGGGATCGGGGAGCCGGTCTGGCCGGGGCGAAGCGAGCCCGAGCTCGTCGAATGCGAGCATCACGAGGCGCTTCTCAACCTGGCATTCGAGGACGGCCCACCATGGCAGCTGCTTTGTCCCTACGACACCGCGGCTCACTCGCAGGACGTCCTCGCGGGCGCGGAGCACAACCACCCGGTGGTTGAGGACCATGACTCGCGACGGGACTCCGAGGCATACCGTCATCCGATGGCCACGGGGGCGCCCTTCGTGGGCGCCCTGCCCGAGCCGCGCACAGAAGCCGCGGAGATGTCATTTGATTCGGCCGACGACCTGGAGCCGACCCGCAGCTTCGTCGCCTCGCACGCGGCGGCCGTGGGTGTCGGCAGCGACCGGATCGACGGTCTCGTGCTCGCCGTGGACGAGGTCGTCACGAACGCGCTGCGCTATGGGCGCGGCGGGGGGCGGATCCGCGCCTGGGTAGACGAGGCTCGCATGGTCTGCGAGGTCACCGGCGGCGGGACGATCTCCGACCAGCTCGTCGGCAGACTGAGGCCCGATCTGGATCGGTTTGACGGCCGCGGGCTCTGGATCGCCAACCATTTCTGCGATCTCGTCCAGATTCGCTCGTCGCCGGCGGGCACCGTCGTGAGGTGTCACCTTGGACTCGGCGAGAGCCCGGTCCCCGCGCTAGCGATCGGTCGCTGACTCGCCCGCCGCGGCCCAGTACACGGCCGCCATGTCCTCGTCGCCATGCCCGAGCTCGTCGGCCTGCGACAGCCGCTTCTCGATGGCGCTCGGGAGCGCGGGTCGCTCGCCATTCCCGCCCGTGGCATCGAGCACCAGTTTCGCGTCCTTCAGGGCGAGCCTGAGCGGGAACGACGGATCCTCGAACGAGCGCTCGATCATCATCCCGCCCTTCATCTGCGCGTACGCCGAGTCCAGATTCCCGCCCTCGATCGCCTCCAGGAAGCGCTTTGGATCGACGCCCAGGCGCTCCGCGAGCGCGATCGTCTCCGCGGTGCCCACCGTCACCGCCAGCACCCAGTTGTTGAGGACGAGCTTCAGCCGCGTCGCCTGACCCGGCTCGTCGAACGCGATCGTCCTCGCTGCGATTGCGTCGAAGACCGGTGCGCATCGCTCAAGGGCATCCGCCGGGCCAGCGGCGAGCGCGATGAGCTTCCCCTGCTCCGCGGGCTGCTTGGTCCCGAGCACCGGGGCGTCCACGAAAACGACGCCCGCGTCGCGCGCGAGCTCCTCCATCTCCTCGGTCCCGGCGATGCCGATCGTGCTCATCTGAATCCAGACCGCCCCTTCCTCCATTGCGCCGAGGGCGCCACCATCGCCTCCCATCACGTCACGAACCGCGTCCGCGGACGCGAGCATCGTGATGACGGCGTTGGCGCCACCGACCGCCTCAGACCGGGTGTCGACGACCTCCACACCGTCGCGAGAAAGCGGCTCCGCCTTCTCGCGCGTGCGGTTCCAGGCCTTCGTTTCGAGCCCCGCGCCGGCCAGGTTGCGCGCGATCGGGCCGCCCATGATCCCGGTTCCGAGCACCGCCACGGTCTTGACTTCGGCCACGGTTGCCTCGATACCCGCGGGATCGACTCCCAACCGCCCGCTAGGATCTCCGATGGACCGTGCTAGGCGGGGAGGTAGCGGTGCCCTGTCACCCGCAATCCGCTCTAGCGGGGCCGAACGCCCGCCCAAGGGTCGTGGCCTTCGGGGTCAGTACGTCGCGGGCGGCGCTGACGGCCAGGTCCCGCGCAATGCGCGTCCGCGAATCAGGTCAGGTCCGGAAGGAAGCAGCCTTAAGCGGTAGCGGGCATGTGCCGCGGATCAGCCTGGCCCGAGCCAATCGCGACGAAAGCGCCCGGGGACCGCTCTCGAGGACGGGCCCGCACGGTCCACTCTTTTCTCAGGCGTCCTCGGCGACGACCGGGGCGAGCTTGCCGACCTTCGGAGTCGCGCCGGCGCTCGTGCCCCCTGAGCCGTCGCCGCCGTCGTCGCCTCCACCGGAACCCGTCCCGCCGCTCGAGCCATCGTGGTGACGGTGGTGCCGGCCCCCGTCGTCCGTGCCGGGGCAGCGTCGGGTGTAGACGACGCGGGCCGGGTGCCCGGGCTTGGTCTCGGAGTGGGACCACGAGAGATGCAGATGGTTGCCGCGCCCGTGGCCGGCATCGCCGTTCCATCCGACCCAACGCCACGGCATCACCGGCTGGTCCTGCCTGGGCTCCGCGAGGTGCGCGAGCTCCCCGATCTCCTTCCAGGTACCGCCCCTGGCCTTGTTGGGGACGATGTCCGTCGCCAGGCCGATCGGGTGCTCGCCGTTCGCGGCATGAACGGGGTCCCTCGAATACCCGTCGATGATGAAGACGTCGAAGCGGCGCTTCATCCAGCGGATGTCGGGGAGGAGCCGGCGGTCGATCTTCTCGCCGGGAAACCCGGGGATCGCCACGAACCGACCGCCCCTGACGGTCTTGCACAGGTGCGGCGCGATCTTCTCGCTCCGCATCGCGGCCGCCGGCGCGGCGGCCAGCAAGAGTGCGGCCGCGATCGCGGCAAGCGACAGCACCACTCGACGGGTGCGGAGTCCATTCCTCGAACCTGCCATCGAGAGCATTGAATCGGCAGGGCCGCCGAATCATGAAATAGTGCAACCAACGTGGCAGCGGATGCCCCTCCCGATCTCGGAGCAGTAACCCAGGTTCAGCAGCAGATCTGGTCGCGAGGCGACTTCGCGAAGATCGGGACGGCCGCTCAGGGCGTCGCCGAGAACCTGTGCGAGGCGCTTGACGTGTTACCGGGCCGCCGGGCGCTGGATGTGGCGTGTGGAGCCGGAAACGGTGCGATCGCCGCGGCCCGCCGCAACGCGGAGGCGGTCGGCCTCGATTACGTGCCGGCGCTGCTCGAGCGTGCCCGCGAGCGCGCCGCGGCCGAGCGCTACGACGTCGAGTTCGTGGAGGGCGACGCTCAGGACCTCCCGTTCGAGGACGGCTCCTTCGACTACGTGATCTCGACGTTCGGCGCGATGTTCGCCCCCGATCAGGAGAAGACCGCCTCGGAGCTCCTGCGCGTCTGCCGGTCGGGCGGGAAGATCGGCATGGCGAACTGGCCGCCCCGCGGCCTGGTGGGGGGAGGCATGTTCAAGATCACCGCCGAGCATGCGCCGCCCCCGCCGGGCGTCCTGCCGCCGGTGCTCTGGGGCACGGAGGAGCGGCTGCGTGAGCTGTTCGGCGAGGAGATTTCGGAGCTCACCGTGAACCAGCGCTTCTGGAACTTCCGCTACTACTCGCCGGAGCAGTGGCTGGAGTTCTTCAAGGAGTACTTCGGCCCGATGATCATGGCGTTCGAAAGGCTGGGCGACGGGGGCGAACCCGCGCTGGAGAAGGACCTGCTCGAGGCGATGCGGGAGGCCAACCGCGCCGGGGACGCCGCCCTGGTAGCGCCGGCGGAGTACGCCGAGGTGGTCGCCGTTCGCGCCTGAGCGGCGTTCGCGCACCTAGCGGAATCGCGTGTCGGGGCGGCCCGGGACCACGGCTAGACTGGCTCGCCCATGGCCGAAGCTTCTCTGTACCGCCGCCACCGCCCGCAGAGCTTCGACGAGGTGGTCGGCCAGGAGCACGTCGTTCGAACGCTCCGCAACGCGGTTGAGACCGATCGAGTCCACCATGCGTACCTGTTCGTCGGATCGAGAGGCACGGGCAAGACGTCGCTGGCCAAGATCCTCGCCCGCTCGCTGAACTGCGTCGACGGGCCCACCGTGGCGCCCTGCGGGAAGTGCGAGTCGTGCGTGACGATCGCGGCCGGCACGTCGCTGGACGTGATCGAGATGGACGCGGCGTCAAATCGCTCGGTCGATGACATCCGCGACCTTCGCGAGCGCGTGGGCTATGCCCCGGCCGCCGGCCGCTGGAAGGTCTACATCCTCGACGAGGCGCACATGCTCACGCGCGAGGCCTGGAACGCCTTCCTGAAGACGCTCGAGGAGCCACCTCCGAACACCGCCTTCGTCCTGTGCACCACGGAGCCGCACAAGGTGATGCCCACGATCGTCGACCGCTGCCAGCGGTTCGACTTCCAGCGTCCCTCTCTGGAGCAGATCGCCGATGTGGTCCGGCGTGTCTCGGCGGCGGAATCGATCGACATCGAGGACGGCGCCGTGGCGGCCATCGCCCGCGCGGCACGGGGAAGCTTCCGGGACGCGCTGGGAACGCTCGACCAGCTCGTCGCCTTCAGCGGCAAGGGGATCGCGACGGACGACGTCCTCGCGGTCCTCGGGGTCGCCGAGGCCGACCTGATCCTGGCGGTCGCCGACGCCATCGCCGCCGAGGACGGCCGGGCCGCGCTCGAGGTCAGCGAGCGGCTCGCTCGCTCCGGGCGGGACATCACGCAGTTCGGCCGCGACGTCCTCGCCCACCTTCGCCAGCTGCTCGTGATCCGAACCGTCGGCGAGGTTCCCGACGGGTTCAGCGTCACGGCGGCCGATCCCGAGCGGCTGCGGGCGCAGGCGACGGAGCTGTCGGATCTGGCCCTGATGCGGGCCATCGACGTGATCGCGGCCGCGCTTGCGGCCGTCAAGGAGGGGGATGAACCGCGGATGACGCTCGAGCTGGCCCTGCTCCGGGCGGCCCGCCCGCAGCTCGACCCCACCAGGCAGGCGCTGCTCCAGCGGGTGGAGCGGCTCGAGGAGTCTCTCGGTGGGGTCCAGCCGCCTGCGACTCAGCCCGACAAGCCCGAGCGCCCCGAACCCAGCGAGCCAGACGAGTCCTCTCCCTCGCCGCCAGACCCGGTGTCGTCCGCCGAGGACAACGAGGCGTCGGCTGAGTCGGGGGAGGCGCCTGCCGCCACGGCCGAAGCGGGGCCGGCTCGAGCCGCGTCCGCGGTCGTGGAGGAAGAGCCGGCGGACCTGGAGCGGGTCACCGAGCTTTGGCCTGCGGTCGTCGACCGGGTTCGCGAGGCAGGATCCGAGCTTCAGTCGACCTTCTTCGCCGCGGCTCGGCCGGTGGCGATCGAGGAGAACGGTCCGGCTCGCAAGCTGCGGATCGGCTTTCCGCCCAGCGCCGCCTTCAACAAGCGCAAGGCCGAGAGCCAGGAGGCGCGGGATTGCCTTACCGAGGCGCTCCGGACGATCGTCGGCGAGCGCCTGCGCCCCGCCTACGTGCTGCTCGACGACGAGGACGCCGAGGCGACCGGCGGCGAGGCCCAGCTCAGCGAGGAGGAGCTGATTGCGAGGCTCAAGTCGGAGTTCGACGCGGAGGAGTTCGAGGCCGAAGATCTCGATGCCGAGGAGGAGGCAGCCAGATGACGAGACCGGGACCCGGAGGCATGGACCTGAACGCGATGATGAAGCAGGTCCAGCAGATGCAGTCCGAGATGATGGAGGCGCAGGAGAAGCTCAAGGACGAGGTCGTCGAGACAAGCGCCGGTGGCGGGATGGTCAAGGTCAAGATGAGCGGCGACCTGCGGCTGCTGGAGATCTCCATCGACCCCGAGGCGATCGACCCGGAGGATGCGGAGCTCCTCCAGGACATGGTCCTGGCCGCCGTGAACGAGGCGATCCGCTCCGGGCAGGAGCTCGCGACCTCCAAGCTCGGCGGGATCGCCGGGGGCGGCGGCGGCCTCGGCGGGCTCGGTCTTCCCGGTATGTAAGACGCGCCGATCAGCGCACTAACTTCAAGGGATGCATCCGGGCCCGATCCAGCGACTCATCACCGAGCTCTCCCGCCTACCGGGAATCGGGCAGCGGACGGCGCAGCGCCTGGCGTTTCACATCCTGCGCTCAGACGACGAGGAGGCCCTCGGGCTCGCCGACGCGATTCGAGAGGTGAAGGAGAAGGTGGGGTTGTGCGAGGTCTGCTTCAACCTCGCCGAGGGCGAGCGGTGCCGCATCTGCCAGGACGAGGGCCGCAACCGCTCGCTGATCTGCGTGGTCGAGGAACCGTCGGATGTGATCCCGATCGAGCGGACCGGCGAGTACCGTGGGCTCTATCACGTGCTGGGCGGCGCGCTTTCGCCGATCGACGGAATCGATCCCGAGGACCTGAAGATCGCCGAGCTCGTGCGGCGGGTCGACGCGGGCGGGGTGGAGGAGCTCGTCATCGCCACCAACCCGACCACGACGGGCGAGGCGACCGCGCACCACATCGCCGACCTCCTACGCGATCGGGTCGCGATCACCCGTCTCGCGAGCGGCCTTCCCGTGGGCGCGGACCTTGAGCATGCCGACGAGGTCACGCTCGGCCGCGCGCTCTCGGGTCGCCTGGCGCTCGACCGCTGAGCTACTCGTAGTAGCGGCGGGTGGGCGCATTCGGGTCGGCGGGCGGCGGTGCTGCGGCGCGATCGCGCCCCCAGTGGCGGTAATAGCGGGACCGCTCCCTGGCCACCACGAGCTCGTAGAACAGCGCGATCACGAAGCCGATGATCCCGACGATCATCAGGATCAGGCCGACCGTGTCGATCTCGACGCCCTGAACGTTCAGGTTCGTCGCATATCGCAGAATCGCGCCTATGGCGATGAGCAGAAGTGCTCCTCCAAATGTCATGGGGCGCCATTACCCGATCGGGGCGGCTGGAACCCCAGCGGGCGCGCGCTAGCGCTGGATCTCGCGCGGGAGGAGGAAGGGATAGGGCCGCCGGCGCACTCCGCGCTGCCATGCACGATCCAGTCGCCGAACGCGCAGGAGCGCGGCCCAGAGGCGGGCGTCCGAACGGTAGTAACGGCGGACCTCCTCGATCGTCATCGGGCTCTCGAGGTGGCGGTTCACGTGCACGAGAAGCTCCGGCAGCCAGACCTCGAGCCCCTGCTTGATCAGGTTGCCGCAGAGATCGAAGTAAACGCCGCGCAGGTTCCGGTAGCCATCGAGGATCCGGGGCGCGAGAAATCGCCTGACCGGATCGCGAAGAAGCCAGGGGAGCGGACGCGCCAGGAGGGCGACGTCCAGCAGTGGCCTTCCACCGGCGGACCAGAGCATCGGGGTTGTCACGTCGAGGTAGCCGAGGCGGCCCGCGGTCCAAGTCCAGTTGGACAGCTGGGCGTCGATCCCGATCCGAGGGCCAACCACACCGGCGGCGGTCTCCACGACCGCGGCCACGAGCGGATGCCCGTCTGCCACGTTGGCCTTGGCGAGGACGTTCGGGGCGAGCGAGGATCCGGGCAGAACCGGTTGGACCACATACCCGGCGACCGTTCCATCCGGCCGCTCGACCCCCCGGAAGCTCGACGGGACGGGATCGACGCCGCCTGCGCGGAGCGCATCCAGATAATCGTCGAACGTCCGCCGATATTGCTCGAACCTCAGGCAATCGGAGAACGACGGCAATCGCTTGCAGGCGAACCGCGGATTCTCAGGTGGCCAAGCCAGCACGAGGGAGATCTCCCCATAGCCGAGCACGACCAGCTGCGCTTCGTGACCTGAGTGGAGCGCCTCCTGGACCAACTTCTCGAGCTCCCGCAGCTCCGCGTCAGGCAACGCGCCGGGCGAGGCCGGGATGGAGGAAGCGCCGCCGCCGATCGTGTGGGCGGCTTCGGAGCCGCCCCCGATCAAACCAGCGCCTCGCGGACCGAAGCGATGATCGAGTCCGCCTCTGCGTCGCTCAGATTCAACGGCGGCTTGAACTGCGTGACCGAGTGGTCGTGCTCGGCGAAGACGGCGAAGACTCCCGCTTCGATCAGCCGCGCCGATGCCATCACACCACCCTGCTCGTCCTCGAACTTCAGCCCCATCGTCAGTCCGCGTCGTCGCAGCTCGAAGGGCAGGTCGGCGAACCCCGCTTCGAAGCGCTCCCCGAGCTCGACGACCCGATCGAGGAATCCAGGCCGCGTCACCTCCGCCATGACCGCGCTCGCGGCCACGCAACCGACCTCCGCGCCTCCGAAAGTCGACACGTAGGCGAACGGGTGGTCGTCGAAGAAGGATTCGAGGCCGTCGGCGATCAGGGCCGCGCTCACCGGGTAGACGCCGCCGCCCAGCCCCTTGCCGGTGATCAGGATGTCCGGCACGGCGTCCTCCTGCTCGTAGTACCAGGTGGTCCCGGTACGGCCGAGTCCGGTCTGGACCTCGTCGAGGATGAAGACAGCTCCGTTTTCGCGCGCCGCCGCCGCGAGCGCTTGCAGGTAGCCGGGCTCCGGCATCGGAAAGCCGAGAGTGGCGGGGATCGCCTCGATGATGACGGCAGCCGTCTCCGTGCCAACGGCTCGGAGCGCGGCATCGCGATCGTTGAACGGGACGTGCACGAAACCGGGCGGCGGTGGCCCGAACGGCTCGTGCCAGCGTGGATCGCTGGCGGCAAGTGCCAAGCCCGCGAGCCCGTGATAGCCGCCGATCGTGCACACGACCTCCTGCCGCCCGGTGTGTCCGCGCGCGAGGCGAACCGCGAGGTCGACCGCCTCGCTGCCCGAGGGGCTGAAGACGGCGAAGGGCAGCCGCCCGTCGGTGCTCGCGGCGAGCTGCTCGGCGAGCCGCGCCCGCCATCCGCTCACGAGATGATGGTTGCCGACGTCCACGCGGTCGAGCGCCTCGCGGAGTGCCGCGACCACGGCGGGATGACGGTGGCCGAGATTGAAGACGCCGCCGTTGTTATGGCAGTTCCAGAACCAGCGACCCGAGTAAGCGTCGCGAAAGCGCGCTCCCTCGCGTTCGCCCACGACGATCTCGACCCCGAGCGCCTCCAGCGCGCGGACCTTCCCTCGGCTCACGTGCCCCGCGAACGCGTCGGACGCGGCGGCGTAATCCGTATACGGCTCGCCCGTGCGAGTCGGGGAGCCAGTCGCTGCTTCCATCGCCGACCTCCTATCGGTCTGGCTGCCTACGCAGACACCACGCTACCGCGCGCCGAGAGCTGCGCCGCCCTCGCTGACCCCGAATCGATCATGCAGGCGGCGCAGCGGGGGCGGGGCCCACCAGTTCCACTTGCCCAACAGCTCCATCAGCGAGGGGACCAGGAGCGCGCGGATGATGCTCGCGTCGATCAGGACCGCCAGGGCCGTGCCAATGCCGTTCTGCTTGATGAAGATGATCTGCGACGTTGCGAAGGCGCCGATGGCGATCGAGAACAGGAGCGCCGCGGCGGTGACTATGCGGCCCGTTCGCTCGAGTCCGAGCGCGACCGATTCGGAGTCGGACGCGCCGTTATCGCGGGCCTCCTTGATGCGGGACAGCAGGAACACGGCGTAGTCGGTCGAGAGGCCGAAGGCCACCGCGAAGAGCAGGATCGGCATCGTCTGCTCAATCGCCCCCTGACTCGTGTAGTCGAGGACGCCCTCCAGGTTTCCATCCTGGAAGATCAGGACCAGGATCCCGAAGACCGCGGTCAGGTTCAGAACGTTCATGACGAGCGACTTGATCGGCAGCACGACCGAGCCGGTCATCAGGAACAGGATGATCAGCGTCGTGACCACGATGATCGCGAGTGCGATCGGGCCGTGGCTCCTCAGGCTGGACTGGAAGTCGACGAAGTGGGCGCTGCCCCCGGTGACCAGGACAGAGGCGCCCGGCGGCTCGGGTAGATCGCGGATCCGATTCACCGTCGACTTGCTCTGCTCGGCGATGGACGAGCTCTTGGAGATCGCGTCGACCTCGGTCACGTCACCCGAGAGGCGCCTGGGCGGCTCGACCGCCGCGATTCCGGGATCGCGCTTGACGTCGGCGACGACCTGATCCACGGCCTTCGGATCGCCGCCCCGAATCGCCAGCTGGATCGGGCTGTCGCGGAAGGGTGGGAACTCCGATCGCATGACGTCGTCGACCTGACGGGCGCTTGCGCTCTCCGGGAGCACCTGGGCGTCGACGGAGGTGAACTTGATCGACAGGAACGGGATTCCGAGCGCGATCAGCACGGCGGCGCTGAGTGTCGCGATCGGGATCGGGCGGCGCATCACGAAGCGGGACAGCCGGTACCAGAAGCCCTGCTGCGTCTGGGTCGCGTCGCGCTCGGCGCGCCGCTGCAGGAACCGCGGCGCGAGCGCGTTCACCCGCGGGCCCAGGATGCTGAGGACCGCCGGAAGGATCACGAGTGCCACGCCGGCTGCGAACAGCGCCACCAGTGACCCGCCGACGCCCATCGAGTACAGGAACCGCTGCGGGAAGACGATCAGAGAGGCCAGGGCGGCGGCGACCGTCAGCGAGGAGAACAGCACCGTCCGGCCCGCCGTTCTCATCGTCGCGCGCAGGGCCTCCCAGCGCTCCGTTCGCCCTCCGACCTCGACGCGATCCACGCCCCTCCGCGCGAGCTCCTCGCGGTAGCGCGAGACGATGAACAGGCTGTAGTCGATCGCCAGGCCGAGGCCTAGGCCGGTGGTGAGGTTGAGCGCGAAGATGGAGATCGAGCCGACCTCACTGGCGATCCGCAGGATCAGGAAGGTCCCGACGATCGCCAGGCCGCCGACCAAAAGTGGCAGGAGCGAGGCGACGAGGCTCCGGAAGAAGAGCAGCGAGAGCAGGAAGAGCAGCGGGAACGCCAGCATCTCCGCGCGGCGCAGGTCGGACTCGACCTGTTTGTTCACCTGCTCCTGGGCCAGCGCCTCCCCACCCACCGTGACGCCGGGCTTGCCGTTCAACTCGTCGGCGATGCTTGACGCAGCGTCCTGCCGGGCCTTGTCGGCCGTGGGCTGAAGCGCGACCGCGATATAGGTGGAGTCGCCGTCGTGCGAGACGAAGTCCGAGGACCGGGTGTCGTAGTAGCTCGTCGCCTGCGCCACCTGTGGGCGGTCGCGAAGGTCGCGCTCGATCGCCTCGACACGCTGCTTTGTCTGTGACTCGTCGACCGGTGCGTTCTGGATGAGGACGATCAAGGAGGTCGGGCGGTATCCGTGCGCCTGCAGCAGGTCATCGGCCTCGACGCTCTCGGTGGCGGGGTCATCGGCGCCGTAGGGGTCCAGGTGGTTTGCCACCGAGCCACCGATCCCACCGGCGACGACGAAGAAAATGACCGCTCCCACCGCCACGAAGCCA
>Ga0126314_10001375_pt1 | contig 11682 bp, 11 predicted proteins | sample Plot105B_FD_92535 | JGI IMG/M metagenome (GOLD analysis project Ga0126314, IMG submission 92535) | Serpentine soil microbial communities from UC McLaughlin Reserve, CA, USA - Plot105B | ecosystem: Environmental > Terrestrial > Soil > Grasslands | place: USA: UC McLaughlin Reserve, Lake County...
GCCCGCGAGATCTCCGGCCAGCTCCCGGTGGTCGTGCTCGCCGTCCTGGCCCTGTCGTTCGTGCTGCTGGCCATGGCCTTCCGGTCGCTGGTCCTGCCGCTCCAGGCGATCGCCATGAACCTGCTGTCGGTGGGCGCCGCCTACGGGCTGATCGTGGCCGTCTTCCAGTGGGGCTGGGGCGAGCAGCTGCTCGGGTTCACCTCCGAGGGCCACATCGAGGTCTTCGTGCCCCTGTTCCTGTTCTCGATCCTGTTCGGGCTGTCCATGGACTACGAGGTCTTCCTGCTCAGCCGGATCCGGGAGGAGTACCTGCGCACCGGCGACAACCAGCTGGCCGTGGCCCGGGGCCTGGAGAGCACGGCCCGCACCATCACCTCGGCGGCGCTGGTCATGGTCACGGTGTTCGCGGCCTTCGCGGCCGGGCGGCTGGTGCCGTTCAAGGAGATGGGGTTCGGCCTGGCCGTGGCCGTGCTGATCGACGCCACCCTGGTCAGGACCATCCTCGTGCCGGCCGTGATGCGACTGGTCGGGCGCTGGAACTGGTGGATGCCGGCCTGGCTCGACCGCTGGCTCCCCAGGATCGCCCTGGAGACCGCCGACGAGGGCCAGCCGTCCCACCGGACCCGCGAGCCCGCCGGCATCTGACCCGGCGCTAGCCGTCCCCGGCCGGTCGCCACGGGTGGCGACGGGGCCACCAGCCGGGGACGGCCCGCCGGTAGGCCTGGTAGCGGTCGCCGAACTGCTGGGCCAGGGTCGGCTCCTCGTACCAGTGGACGAAGGCGGCGAAGGCGGCGGCCACCACGGCGGCATACGGCAGCAGCACCAGCCGGCCGAGGATCAGGGCCTGCCCGACGATGGCGGCCAGGACGGCCAGGTACATGGGGTTGCGCACGTAGCGGTAGAGGCCGCCGACGACCAGCTCCCGGGTCGGGGCCACCGGCGCCGGGGTCCCGAAGCCCTCGGCCACGAAGCGCGCGAACGCATGGATCAGCACCCCGGCCCCGGCCACCAGCAGGACCACCCCGGCCACCCGCAGCGGCAGCCACCAGGCAGGCAGCGCCCGAGCCCGCCACCCGGTCAGCCACCAGGGCACGACCCCGGCCACAACCCCGGGCGCCAGCGCGAAGAACACCGCACTCCCAACGGCGGCACGAACCCTGTCCATGCGCCACCCTAGCGGGGCGCCTTGACGGGCTACCAGCGGTGGGTGAGCTCCCGCCAGGTCGGCGGGGGGCCGGGGAGGGGGGTGGCCGAGGGGTGGTGCATGGCCTCAAGGAGCAGGGCCAGGTACCGGTGGCGGAGCCGGCTGGTCCGGGCCTCGTCGCCGAGGCGGATCGAGGCCAGCTGCTCGAACACCATCGAGAGGTCGTTGACGTCGAGGTCGGGCCGGATGGCCCCCGACGCCCTGGTCCGCTCGAACAGCCGCCGGTTGAGCTCCTGGGCGGCGTCGGCGTCGCGGTTGAGCTCGTCGGTCGGGGTGAAGGTGCCGGCCAGCCGCGAGGTCAGGGAGTGGGTGTCGGCGTCGACCACCCGGCCCATGAAGCGGGCGAACGCCTCCCAGGGGTCGCCGTCGTCGGCCAGGGCCTCGGTGGCCGCGGCCAGGTAGGCCTTGAGCCCGTCGCCACACAGGCGGCGCAGGAGCTCCTCCTTGCTGGCGTAGCGGCGGTAGAGGGCGCTGATGCCGACACCGGCGTGCTCGGCCACCGCGGCGATCGGCGCCCCGGGGTCGGCCACGAAGACCGCCCTGGCCGCCGCCAGGATGCGCTGGTCGTTGCGGGCCGCCTCGGCCCGCCGGCCGCTCAGCGGCGTGGACGCGGTGCTCATGACCGCCCAGGGTACCACTGGAACGTATCGTTCCGTTCTGCTCAGTCGGCGGGCTCGGCCTCGAGCACGCTCAGGCCGGCCGGTGAGGCGGTGGGGACCACGCGCGCGACCCGGAAGCCGGTCTCGCCGAGCAGCCGGCGGTACTGGGCCTCGGTGCGCTCGTGGGCGCCGAGCAGGACCAGCATGTGGAGGTCCATGCGGATCACCGCCGGCTGGTCCCTGGCCCGCTCGGGCAGCAGCGCCTCCACGATCAGCAGCCGGCTCTCCGGACCCATCGCCGACCGGCAGATGGCCATCAGGCGACGGGCGTCGTCGTCGACCCAGTCGTGAAGGACCCGGGAGAGCAGGTAGGCGCCGGCCCCGGCCGGGACGGAGCCGAAGAAGTCGCCGGCCACCAGCTCACAGCGACCGGCGACACCCTCGGCCTCCAGCCGCCGTCGGGCCTGCTCCACCACCCCTGGCTGGTCCACCAGCACCGCCTGCAGCTCCGGCGCCGCCCGGAGCACCGCCCCGAGCAGGATCCCGTAGCCGCCGCCGACGTCGACCAGCCGTCCCAGCCCGCCGAAGTCGTAGGCCGCGACCACGTCGCCGGCCTCCTGCTCGGCCCGCCCGCTCATCGACGCCTGGAAGCTGGCCTCCTGCTCCGGGTGGCGGGCCAGGTAGCCGAAGAACCGGTCCCCGTAGACCTGCTCGAACGCCGTCCCCCCGCGCTGCACCGCCGCCAGCGTCCCGGTCGCCGCCTGGTAGTAGAGCTCCCCTCGGACAACCGCCGGGCCCCGCAGCGACCCGGCCACGTCCGAGCGAAGGCACGCCCCGACCTCGGTGAGCGCGAACCGCCCTCCGTCCCGCTCCTCCAGCACGTCCTCAAGGGCCAGCCCCCGAAGGACCCGCGTCAGGAGATCTGGGTCCGCCCCGACCGCCTCGGCGACCTCGGCCCCGGTCCGGGGGCCGTCCGCGAGCACGTCGGCCACCCCCAGCTTGGCCGCCACATACAGCAGCTGGGTCGTCAGGAACCCGGCGGTCAGGCTCGGGTGGCGGCCCGGACGGCGTTGCGGGCGTCGCGGCCGTCTTCGGCGTCGAGGGCGAGGGTGGCGAGCCCTCGGCACTCGGCGAGGGTATGGCCGGCGACGGCGGCCCGAACCGCCGGGATGCTGACCGGTGCCATCGACAGGCTGGTGATGCCGAGCCCGACGAACACCAGGGCGAGCAGCGGGTCGCTGGCCGCCTCGCCGCACACCCCGACCGGCTTGCCGAGCGCCTTGCCGGCCTCCGCCGTCATCCGGACCAGGTCGAGCAGGGCCGGCTGCCAGGCGTCGAGCAGGTCGGCCAGCTCCCCCGCCATCCGGTCGGCGGCGTAGGTGTACTGGGACAGGTCGTTGGTCCCGATGGACATGAAGTCGCAGGCCGCGGCCACGTGCTTGGCCCTGATGGCGGCCGCCGGCACCTCGACCATCACCCCGCCCGAGGACAGGCCATGGCCGCGCACCTGCTCGGCGAAGGCGGCCGCCTCGGCGGTGGTCGACACCATGGGCGCCATCACCCAGACCTGGGCCTCGCTGGCCGCCGCGGCATTGGCCACGGCCGTCAGCTGCTCCTCCAGCAGCTCCGGGTGCCGGCGCGAGGTCCGCAGCCCGCGCACGCCGAGCGCCGGGTTGGGCTCGTCGGGCACAGTGACGAACTCCAGCGGCTTGTCGGCACCGGCGTCCAGCGTCCGCACGACCACCTTGCGCCCCGCGAAGGCGTCGAACACCCGCTGGTAGACGGCCTGCTGCTCCTCGAGGGTCGGCGCGTTGGGCCGGTCCAGGAACAGGAACTCGGTCCGGAACAGCCCAACCCCCTCGGAGTCGGCGGCCGCCGCCGGCCCCAGGTCCTTGTCGCCGGCGATGTTGACCAGCAGCTGCACCGGGTGCCCGTCCGAGGTGCGACCGGGGCCGCTGACCGCCTGGAGGGCGGCCAGCTTCCGCTGCTCGGCGTCGAGCGCCTCGGTCACGGTGGCCTCGTCGGGGGCAACGACCACGCTTCCCTCGGTCCCGTCGACCAGGACCGTCTCGCCCTCACCGATGGCGGTGGCGCCGTGGCAGGTGACCACCGCCGGGATCCCGAGCGACTTGGCCAGGATCGCCGTGTGGCTGGTCGGCCCGCCCTCCTCGGTGATGATGGCCCGCACCCGGTCGGCGTCGAGGGTCGCCGTGTCGGCCGGGGCGAGGTCGAGCGCCACCAGCACGAACGGATGACCCGGGTCGGGAACCCCGGGCATGGGCACCCCGAGCAGGGTGGCGATCGTGCGGTTGCGCAGGTCGTCCAGGTCGGCGACCCGCTCGGCCATGTACGGCCCGGCCGCGGCCAGCATGGCCCGGAACTCCTCGAAGGCGTCGACCACGGCGGTGATGGCGGCCTTGCCGGCCTGCACCCCGTCGGTGACCTTGGAGGCCAGGGTCGGGTCCTCGGCCATCATGGCCTGGGCGGCGAGCACGCTGGCCGCCTCCCCGGGAGCGCGGGCGGCCCGCTCCTCCAGGCTGGTGGCGACCGCCTTCATGGCGGCCATGGCGGCCTGGTTCTCGGCCTCGGGGTCGCCGGAGGGGGCCGCGTCGGTCGGCACCACCGGGGGCGGGGCCATCTGCGCCACGGGCCCGGCGGCGACGCCGGGGCTGACCCCGATGCCGCTGAGCGACTCGGCCATCGGCTACTCCTCGCTGTCGAGGTCCCTGGCGACCAGGGCGGCCAGCTCGTCGAGGGCCTGGTCGGCGCCGTCGCCCTCGGCGACCAGCACGACCTCGTCGCCCCCGCGGGCGTCGAGGGCCAGCACCGACAGGATGCTGCGGGCGTCGACGGGGTCGCCGCCGGCCTTGGCGATGGTCACCTTCACTGGCTGCTTTGCTGCCGCCTGGACGAACATGGCGGCGGGCCGGGCATGCAGGCCGACCTTGGAACCGACAGCGACACGGCGCTCGGGCATGTGGTACCTCCGACTCCGGCACGCCGGGACGAGCCCGGCCCTCCATGTGCCAGACAGTATCAACGGCGAAGCCCCCCGCCGACTAGTTCGACCCCACTCGCCACCTTTCGCGGGGGTGCTACTGTGAGGCTGGCAATGTGGACTAGGCCACTTTCCAGGGGAGGGTGTGGTGCCGAGCCAGATGCGGGTCGAGATCGGCGAGCAGCCGGCGGCCCTGCGCAGGACCTTCGACGCCCTGCTGCCCAGGTCGCCGAGCTGACGGCGCTGGCCAGGGACACCAGGCAGGTGCTGTTCATCGCCAGAGGCTCCTCGGACAACGCCGCGGTCTACGGCCAGTACCTGTGCGCGGCCCGGGCCGGCCGGCTGGCCTCGCTCGGCTCGCCGTCCCTGGCCACTGCCTACCACGCCGACCTCGACCTCGACGGTGTCCTGGCCGTGGCCGTCTCCCAGTCCGGCGCCACCGAGGAGATCATCACCACCCTCGACTGGGCCCGCCACCGCGGCGCCCGGACGGTGGCGATCACCAACGAGGCCGCCTCCCCCCTGGCCGAGCTCGCCGACACCACCCTCGCCACCCAGGCGGGCGACGAGCTGGCTGTCCCCGCCACCAAGACCTACACCACCCAGCTGGCCGCGATCGCGGTGCTGGCCCTGTCCCTGGCGCCCACCGGCGCCGGCCTGGAGCCAGGGGAGCTGCGGCGGGTCCCGGAGGCGGTGGCGGGGATGCTGGAGTCGGCCCCCGCCGCCGAGGCACTGGCGGAGCGGCTGGCCGACGCACGCAACCTGGTGGTGTCCGGCCGCGGGTTCGCCTACTCCACGGCGCTGGAGATCGCCCTGAAGCTGAAGGAGACCTGCTACGTCACCGCGGTCGGCCTGTCCTACGCCGACCTGGTCCACGGGCCGATCGCCATCCTCGACGCAGGGACCCCGGCCCTCCTGGTCGCCGCCGCCGACGGCCCGATGCTCCCCGAGATGACCGCCCTCGCCCACCGGATCGCGACCACCACCGCCCCCATCTACGGCATCGGCGGAGACGCCACCTTCGCGGCCGCCTGCCACACCACCCTCCCCGGCCCGCCAGCCTCCGCGCTGCCCGAGTATTTGGCGCCGTTTGCGCTGGTGGTTCCCGGACAGCTGCTGGTGGAGGCGCTGGCGAGGGCCAAGGGCCTTGACCCGGACGCGCCTCGCGGGCTCGACAAGGTCACCCAGACCGACGCCTGACGGCCATGGTCAGCGAGGGGCGGCTCGCAGGAGCGTGGAGTCGCTGATGTAGGCCTGGTCGTCCATGAACGCGCGGCGCCAGAGGAAGTACTCGGAGCGGGGGCGGTCGTCGGTGATCTGCGGGCCGGGGCCGATGAAGGAGCGCAGCCGGTCGTCGGCCAGCCACTGCGAGCGGCGGACCTCCTCGACCCAGCCGTCGGCGTCGGTCGGGGGGTGGTCGGGCACGTCGTTGAGGTCACTGATGGCGGCGGGGGTGCCGAGCACCTTCCGGACGTTGGCCTCGGCGAACTCGAGTGGGGCGTCGGAGCCGAACATGAACACCCCGTGCCGGCCCGGCGAGAGCACCAGGCGGACGTGACCGAAGACGCCGGCGAAGGTGCGGACGTGCTCCTTGAAGTCGTCGAGCGGGAGAGCGTAGGGGATCCAGAGCATGAAGACCCCGCCGGGCCGCAGGCGGGCCTTGCCCTCGGTCAGGAACTCGCGGGTGTAGAGCACCACCGAGCCGGCGCTCTCGATCGGCGGGGCGGGGTCGACGGCGACCATGTCGTAGGTCTCGCGGGACAGCCGCACGTAGTTGCGGCCGTCGCTGACGATCACCCGGCCCTTGGGATGGTGCAGAAACTGGTCACCGTCCGGGAAGAACACCGGCATGCGGCTGGGGACGGTGGGGGACAGCTCGACGGCGTCGGTCCGCAGCCCGAGCTGGAGCCCGGAGCGGTAGGTGCCGCCCATGCCGAAGGCGATGACCAGGAAGTCCTCGGCGTCCGGGCGCAGCGCCTTGGACAGGTAGCCCATCAGCTTGGTGTCGACCGTCAGCGACGTCATCCCGACCCCGCCGACCAGGAGCCGCCGGCCCTTGGCCGGCCCGCCGACGGTGTCGACGGTGGCCAGCTCGTCCTCGGCGTGGGTCACCGGGAGGCCGGTGCTGAGCAGCTCGTTCTGGGTCCGCGTGCGGGTGACCGGCAGGTCGAGCGACGACGCGACCAGCCCGAGCACCGCCAGCCCGGCCATCCCGGCGGCGACCACCCGCCCCCGCCCCGGGACCGCCCGCCGCGAACCGCCGTCCGCCTGGTTGCGGCCCACCGGGTCGGCGGCGAACAGGGCGGCGCCGGCGAGGAGGTTGAGGCCGCCCAGCAGGAGGATGGAGCCGTTGGTGCCGAGGGTCCCGGCGAGGACGAACGCGGCCCCGAACGAGCCGAGGATGGAGCCGCCGGTGTTGGCCGCGTAGAGGAGGCCGACGCTGCCGCCGGCCGCCTCGGCCGACGGGGTGGCCAGCCGGCCGGCGAGCGGGAAGGCGTAGCCCATCAGAACCGTCGCCGGGAGGAGCACGACCACGGTGCGGACCACGAACGGGACGTGGCCGACCATCCCGCTGCCGAGCACGACCGTCGCCTGAGCGAGGACGCCGACCCCGGCAAGGCACAGGCCGAGCGTGCCCAGCCGTTCCCCCGCGGGCCGGGAGAAGCGCCGGTACAGGAAGCTGCCGAGGGCGATGCCAAGCAGGAAGATGGCCAGGATGGTGGTGAAGATGTAGATGCTGGAGCCGGTGCCCTCGGCCAGCATTCGGGTCCAGAGCACCTCGAGGGCGAGCGAGACGAACCCGGAGACGAAGGTGGCGGCCAGCACGGCCCGCCGCCGGGGGCGGAAGTCACGCGGCACCTCGGGCCGGGCCCGTCGCTCGCGGCGGGCGCCGGCCGGATCGGGGCTTGCCTCCCAGCGGCGGGACAGCAGCAGGGCGCCGAGCCCGGCGGCGACGTTGAGGCTGACGGCCAGGTAGCTGGTCAGGTGCAGGCCGAGGAACTCGATGAGCACGAAGCCGCCGAGCAGGGTCCCGGCCATGGCGCCGGCCGTGTTGGCGGCGTACAGCTCGCCGAGGCGGGCGCCGGTCTCGTCCAGGCTGCGGACCAGGTAGCGGGTGAGCAGCGGCAGGGTCATCCCCATGAGGAACGTCGCCGGCGCCACCGCCGCCAGCGCGAGGCCGAACCGGACGCCGGCCAGCTGGCCCGGCCGCTCGACCAGGCTGGGCCACACGCCCCGGTACACCTCTGCCAGCCTGCTGAAGGCGAATGGCAGCAGCGTGGCCATGGCGGCGACGGCCAGCTCGACCAGGCCGTACAGGCGCAGCGGCCGGAGGCTGGTGTCGGCCAGCCGGCCGCCGACCAGGCTGCCGAAGCCGAGGCCGGCCATGAACGCGGTCACGATGGTCGCCACCGCCTGGGTGGTGTTGCCGAACACCAGCACCAGCTCGCGTGACCACACCACCTGGTAGATGAGCCCGGCGGCGCCCGAGGCGACGAACAGGGCGAGCACGACCCCCCGCAGGGACGGGGTGGCGCGGCTCGCGGGTCGGGGTGGGGAGGTGGCGACGGCCACTGGCAGGACTCCTCGGCGATCGATGCAGACCTGGAGGAGGCTTCCAGATGGCGGCCCGACCCGGCAAGCGGTCATCCACAACCCCGGGTCGAGCGGAGCGAGGAACCGTTCGGGCCCGGGCGGCGTCACAACCACCAGACACCAACACTGGAGGGCGAGCATGTGGCGACGGCGGGCGGTGGTCGGGGTGGCGCTGGTCGCGATGGTGATCGTGGCCGGGTGCAGCGCGAGTCGGGACAGCGGTGACAGGGGGAGCTCGGCGGGCCAGGTGGCGCCGGCGGCCGACCAGGCCATGACCGAGCAGGACCGGCCGGCCAAGGCAGCCCCGGCCGACCCGGCCGCCAAGTCGGGCTCGGCCGACGCGGCGTCCCAGGTCCGGCTGGTCGACCTCAGCAACCGGATCGTCCGCACGGCCAACGTCGACCTCGAGGTCGGCAGGGGCCGCCTGAACGCCACCATCAACCAGGCCACCGACGTCGTTCGCAGGGCCAAGGGGATCTACGTCGGGTCGTCGACCGCGGTGCCCAGCGGCCAGCCGGCCAGCGGCCAGGTGACCTTCCGGGTCCCGGTGGACGCCTTCGAACCGGTACTGCGCGAGCTCAAGGGCCTCGGCACCTACCGGGGTGAGAAGTCCAGCACCGACGACGTCACCAACCAGTACATCGACCTCAACGGCCAGCTCGCCGCCTGGCGGGCCCAGGAGCGGGTCTACCTGCGCCTGCTCGACCGGGCCAGGTCGGTGACCGACGTGATCGCGGTGCAGAACCAGCTCCAGCAGGTGCAGTCCAACATCGAGCGGCTCCAGGGCCAGCTGAACTACCTCGAGGACCAGTCCTCGTTCTCCACCATCGTGCTCCAGCTCAGCGAGCCGGGCGCGGCCGGGCCGGCCGGGGAGCCGTCGGGCCGGCTGGCCAGAGCGTGGGCGACGGCTGTGAACGGCCTCGGGGTGATGGCGGCTGCCGTCCTGGTCGCGCTGGTCTGGCTGACCCCACTGGCGGTCGTGGCCGGGCTGGTGCTGCTGGGGCTCCGGGCGCTGCGGCGGCCCCGTCCGGCCCCGGCCCCGGATTCCGGGCAGGCGTGACCGCCGTCGCCTGAGCCAGGATCGCGCCGCCGTGGGGTAAGCTTGGAGCGATCGACTCGAACTGCTCAAGTGGAGCGACAGGTTACCGATGGTTGCCGGGCCGCCACCCACCGCACACCTACGCAGGGGATCGCCTCGCGTGTCGTCGCGCCGCAACACCTCGCTGGTCGTCGCCCTGGGGGTGGCATCGCTCGCGGCGACGTCCCTGGCGGCCATGGTCGCGACCAGCGAGCTGCTGATGGAGTCGATCACCCACCCGCTGCCGGAGGAGCTCGACCCGCCAGTCCCCGATCTGGGCCGCCCGGGCGTCATCCAGGTCGAGCCGCCCGCGCCACGACGCGCCAAGCCGTCCGGCGGCCGCTCCCGGGCACCCGCGACCGCGCCGCCCCCGCGCCGGCGGTCCTCGACCCAGGAGCGCGGCGCCGCCGCAGCGGGCGACGACGGTCGCACCGGTGTGGTCGCGGCCGTGCAGCGCCACCCGGCGCGCCAGCGCACGGTCGTGCTCCAGACCCCTTCGGCCGAGCCGCCCACCGACCGCACCCCCTCCATCCGGCCGCCCGTGGCCAGGCCGGCGCCCCGGCCCGTCCGGCCGTCACACCGGGCCGAGCCCGGCTCGCCGCCGCGCTCCTGGCGGCGGGGGACCGGCCACAAGCCCCGTCCGGGGAAGCACGACCGGGACCGGGCGCCGTCCCCCCACCGTCCGGGCAGGCCTCAGACGGCGGACCCCGAGGGCAGGCCGAGTGATGAGTCGCCCTGCCCGAGCCGCCACGACGAGCCCTGGGACCGGGAGCACCACCCCCGTGACAGGGACGGCAGGCGGTGGGTCGGGCCCCAGGCCAACGCCAACGGCCCCGAGCCGGAGCGGGACAGGGAACGCCAGGCAGAGGACCCGCCCGGGCGACACACAGCCCCCAAGGCCCGCGACCCACACGAACGCTCCGACCCCGGCGGGCACCGGGACCACGACCCGCAGGGACCCGACCGCTAGCTGGCGCTCGAGACCCAGAGGCAGAACGGGTGGCCGGCGGGGTCGAGGAAGACCCGGACGTCCTCCTGGGGCTGGAAGTCGGCCAGGACCGCCCCGGTGGCGGCGGCGTGGGCTGCGGCGGCCTCCAGGTCGTCGACCTCGATGTCCAGGTGCATCTGCATCTGCTGATCGCCCGGCCCGGCCGGCCAGGTGGGCCTGACGTAGGCCGACTCGAGCTGGAACGACAGCCCGGCCCCGCCGCCGGGCGGGCGGACCGTGGCCCAGTCGGGCTCGTCCCTCCCGATCGGCCATCCCAGCAGCCGGCTGTAGAAGTCGGCCAGCTTGCGTGGGTCGGGCGCGTCGAGCACGGTGGCCGTCAGCTGGAACGCTGGTTGCTGGGTCACGTCACCTCCCGGGTCGGACGGGGCGACACACCATTCCATACCCCGGCAGCGACAGCGAGTGCGGCCGCCACTAGGCTCGACGGGTGGTGACCGAGACCGATGTGGAGCTGCCCGACGGGCGCACCGTCCACGTGTACGACACCGCCGGGGAGGACGGCCGGCTGGCGGTGCTGTGGCACCACGGGACGCCCAACCTCGGCCCGCCTCCCGAGCCGCTGTTCGCGGTCATGGGTCACTCCGGTGGGAGTGACCACGCCCTGGCCTGCGGGGCGCTGCTCCCCGGGCGGGTGCTGGGAGCGGTGTGCATGTCCGGGCTCGCGCCCCTGCACGCTGAGGGCCTGGACTGGTTCGCGGGCATGGCGGCGATGGCCGGCCGGATCACCTCGGCCGAGCTGTGGCTGCGGCCGGAGGACGGCCACGTCTCGGTCCTCGGCTCGGCCGGGGCGGCCCTCGGCTGGCTCCGGGACCGCGCCAGCGAGGGCTGAGCCCCGTCAGACGGTCAGGCCCCGGTGTCCCGCATGGTCCCGCCGTAGACGGCGACGGCCCAGATCACCACAATGTCGATGACGATAATGAGCATTGATCAGAACGGGTAGTAGGGAATGAAGGCGAAGTTGGCGATCGCGCTGACCACGGCCAGGGTGATCGCCACCGCCCGGGCCCAGGTCCGCCCCGACAGCAGCCCCCAGCCGGCGAAGGCCACCAGCAGCCCGACCAGCAGATGGATCCAGCCCCAGGAGGTGGCGTCGAACTGGAACAGGTAGTTGCGGGTGGGGACGTAGAACTCGTTCTCGAAGATGGCCACCAGCCCGGCCAGGGCCTGGAAGACCCCAGCCATGATCATCATGATGGCGGC
>Ga0126314_10001376_pt1 | contig 11678 bp, 11 predicted proteins | sample Plot105B_FD_92535 | JGI IMG/M metagenome (GOLD analysis project Ga0126314, IMG submission 92535) | Serpentine soil microbial communities from UC McLaughlin Reserve, CA, USA - Plot105B | ecosystem: Environmental > Terrestrial > Soil > Grasslands | place: USA: UC McLaughlin Reserve, Lake County...
ACCGCTCCTCCCCCTCTTTACGGTGCTACAGTCACGCCGGCTTGAGAGAGACAACGGTCGAACCTCCAATTATTTCACTCTATAGAAATGAACTCCACCATGCGGAAATATACAAGAACGGAAAAGCCGAGTCAAGTAACGTCGCGGAGGTCTAAGGCATGGGCTCTTGGAGAGCCCGAGATGCACGAACCCTTATCGGGACGTTTAGCCGGGATCCATTCGGTTCGAGCAAGGCTTGACGGGTCTGCGCTCCGACCGGTTCGTTCAACGGGTTAACTGGTTCGCGACGACAGTACCGGGATACCCCGCCGGCACCAAATGGTTCCTCCTTCGCCCCCAACATCCCTACCAGGACCTTCGTCGCTGGCGCATACCGGTTTTCGGCCTTAGGAGACCGGTATGTGGCCTTCGGCCAGTAGGCGTTCGACAGCGGCCGCGATACCGTTCCGGTCGTTGCTCTCGGTGACCCAATCCGCCAGATCCTTGACGGGCGGCGGAGCCTGCCCCATCGCGATACCTAGACCGGCCTCCCGAAGCATCGCGGCATCGTTCTCGCCGTCACCGATGGCCGCCATCTCGTCGAGGCTCACGCCCAACTGTTTACCGAGCACTTCCAGCGCAGAGGCCTTGTTCGCCTCGCGCCGTGTTATCTCCAAATAGTTGTAATGCGAGAAGTGACCCGTGCACTCCTCGGGCACGAAGTCGACCAGGCGACGCAGTTTAGGCATCAGGCTCGGCTCCCCGGCGACGCAGAGCACCTTATGGGGTTCCTCCTGAATCTGCTCGAGGTCCGCCACGACGGGAGTCTGCCCGGTAATACCGGCTTCCCTACGGATCGCGGCGTCTATCTCTGGCACATACCAGACCTCTGCGGCGTGCCATCCTACGCTCAAGCCCTTTGTACGAGCCGCGCGAAAGACGGTACGGGCGGTTTGCAGAGATATGCTAGTCTCGATCAGTGTCTCATCCGGCGCCAATGTGTCAGGTGACAAACGGCATATCAGGGCGCCCTGATATGCGACGGCAAAGCCGGACACTCCCAGGTCGGACATAACGGGGCGCAGACCTGCGGGGCCTCGTGAAGAGGCCAGCACCACGCTGACCCCCCGATCTACCAAGCCCTCAACCGCCCTCCGGGTCGCGGGGCTGATCCGGTGTTCGCTGGTCAGGATCGTACCGTCCACGTCCAGGACCAGCAGCTTCACCTGCGATACTACTACGCTCATAGACTGGCCCTCCGTGTACCGTGCGGTTGACACACCAAGCCTATTGGGCAGCATATCCTCCGTCTACGTGCAAGACCTCGCCGGTTATAAAGCTCGCAGCCGGTGATAACAGGAACACGGCCGCCGGAGCCATCTCTTCGGGCTCGGCAACCCTGCCCAGTGGTATCTTGGAGATCACGTGCCTGCGGCGCTTTTCATCCGTGAAGAGGTCGGCCGTCATGGAGGTTCGCACGTAGCCGGGCGCGAGTACGTTCGCCCGAATTCCACTCCCGGCCAGCTCGACGGCTATGCCACGGGTCAACTGGGTTACGCCGGCTTTCATCGCTCCGTAGGCGATAATGCCCGGCTGAGCCACGGTGGCGGCGTTGGAGGACACATTGAGTATGGCGCCTCCTCCGTTCCGCTCCATCTCTCGGGCCGCGGCCCGGCAGGCCTGGAACACCGCCTTCAGGTTTACAGAGTAGAGGAACTCCCACCTGGAATCGTCGAGCTGCAGGACGGGCCCCCGAGCCTGAACGCCGGCGACGTTCACCAGGAAGTCTATTCGCCCAAACCGCTCCACCAGCTGCGTTACTACCGCTTCGGCGCCACCGTCGTCGACCAGGTCGCTTACGAAGGCCTCGGCCCCCAATTCCTCTGCGGCGGCATCTACCTCCACGCTGCGATCCGTCATCAAGACGGTCGCCCCCGCTTCCCTCAGAGCCCTGGAGATTGCGAACCCTATGCTCCCTGCTGCACCGGTTACCACCCCGGCGGATTCAGACATGTCCAACCTCACGTCACGCACCTCGCTCTCTTACCGAGACCTGTTGCTGTCACCGCCGCCATAAGCAGCTTGAGTCAGGGAACGTCCCTCGACGCTCGCCGGAGTTCTACATCGGTTCGCCGTACGACCGGAGCCAGGCATCCCACGATCGACCGGCAAACAGGAGACCGCGACCACCTCTCCCCATGGCCCAACAGCGCCCAACCATTCGCACGACGAGTCTCAGGAATGACATCCCGCTATACACCAGCAACTCTGAATAATCTTGTTGCTATCCGATAGAATAGGTTTCCATACCGCGCCAAACCATAGGTTCACAGAACAGCAAAGTCAAGTCAACATGTGTGGACCGACCGATAGCACTGAACAGGAGAGTGCCCCCATGGACCAGTCCGTTAGTCCTTCTACTCTCGCCACGCAGCCCGTTGGCGAGACCGTCCGCCTCGCCGAGGGCGTCTACCAGCTGAAGCTCCCCGTACCGTTCCCCTCGGGGTTCGTCTCCTCCTACCTGCTCCGCAGCCCCCGCGGATGGACCGTGGTAGACCCCGGCTTCGACTACCCCCCGGCGCGGGAGGTGTGGGGCAGGCAGGCCGAGCGCCTGGGCCTCCGCCTGGACGCGAACCTCGAGCGCATCGTTGTCACGCACCTGCACCCCGATCACATAGGCCTCGCCCGGTGGCTGCAGGAGAGGAGCGGGGCCGCAGTCTTTATGCTGGAGGGGGAAATGGAGAACGCTCGCCGGGTGTGGGATCCCGCGCCCGACGCCGAGGGGCCGGTCGAGTTCCTGATGCGCCACGGCATGGACGAGGCGACGGCGCGGCCGACGGCGGCCGCCACGAGCCTCGCCATCCGGCTGCCGTACGACGTCGTGGCGCTGGGTGAGGGGGAGTCGGTGGAGCTCGGGGAGCGGAGGTGGCAGGTGATCCACACCCCCGGCCACTCAGATTTCCACTTCGTGCTGCACGAGGAGGAGTGGGGCGTCCTGCTCGCTGGGGACCAACTGCTGCTGCGCATCACCCCGAACATCGAGCTGTGGACCCACACGGCGCCGCGGCCTCTCGAACGTTACCTCGGCTCCATCGAAGGCCTCAAGGGCCTCGACGCGGACCTCGTCCTGCCGGGGCACGGGCCGCTCTTTCACGACCTCGACGGGCGCATCGACGAGCTTGTCGCTCATCACGAGGAGCGCCTTGGGGTGATGTACGCGGCCGTCGACGGCGCGCCGCAGACCGCGTATGAGATCTCGCGGCGCGTCTTCGCAGATGGCCTGAGCGATCATCAGCAGCGGTTCGCGCTCGCGGAGACGCTGGCCCACCTCGAGCACCTCGTCGACGATGGCCGGGCCGAACGCGTGGAGGGCGAGGTCGTCAGCTACCGGGCCAGGTAGGGCATGGAGAAAGCTTTCCTCGACAATCCGAGCGCTGTCTGGCAGCAGGGCCTTCTGGAGATCCCAGTAGAAGGAGGTCCCTACGAAGGAGCACCCCCTGCGAATTTCCTGCATAGACAGCGGAACTGCTATAGGGAGCGCAACGAAAGATCCTCGAACACGACCTCGAAACCGGGCCCCTCTGGCGAAGCGCACATCGGGCCCACTTGCATTTCCGGCACGTCGCTCAGGTAGGCTAGCCTAAGCATCTGGTAGTCGGAATCTCCCAACGCGTACTGCACTTCTACCGTGGCGCCGCGCCGCGCCACCTTGATCCGGAACGCTGCGGGGGGATCGGATAGAGGCAGCACCGACCAGTCCGAGAAGTCGCGGGTGACGACAGCACTAAGGTTCTGTACGCCTTCGACGTACTCAAGTCCGCACTTCAACCAGGTTCGCTCGTCCACGCGCAGCATGAGACCAGCTTGATCATACAAGGCCGCGTAGCAACCGATGACTCTCACCTCTGCCACGAAGTTTCCGCGCATCGTCCGGTGGAAGAAGTGGCCATTGTCCCTGATGAATCCGTAGTGCGTCACGCGCCAGAAATCGCTGCTAGAAGCGGTGGTGACTGAGAGCCGGTTGCCGCCGTCGTGCCAGTGAGGCGGCTCGTGATGCCATTCGAACACGGGCATCTCCTTTCCTAGGCAAGAGCGCTAACTTATCATCCGCCCCTTCGCGGTATGACCATCGCAGGCCCCACTCTTACGTCCGCTCCTTCACCAGATGGTCAGCCGTAAAGTAAGCCAGGGCTTGAATCGTTTCGGTGGGATTGTACGCACCGTAGCTTGGGAACTGTCCACCGCCGACGACATAGAGGCCTTTGCACTCGTGTGACTCCCCGAAGGGATCCACAACCGATGTACTGGGGTCCTCACCCATGCGGTGCGTTCCGACCTCATGTGTACCAAGATGGTAGAAGGGTGCGGGCGAATGCTCCCACCACTCGATCATTCCCATCTCCTCCGCGATTGCGCGTTTTATCTTCGACAGGAATTTGACCGACTTTATTTCACGCTCGTCCCAATCATGTGTTACTCGCAGCGCTGGTTGACCGAACGGATCGGTGATCTCTGGATCGAGATCACAGTAGTGGCGCTGGGACGGGAAGTTAGTAGTCTCAGAATACATTCTGAAGAGTCGCCTATAGTTTTCACGCAACCAGTCCTTAAATCCTTCTCCCCAGCGCGGCGCGGTAGGAGACATGTTATGCACCGCTTCGATAGGCTGGATGTCACCAGGGAAACTAATGATCGGCGAACCCCAGAGGACGCCCTCTTCGTTGTCGGGTATCAACTCGGACGTAACGTCGTCGATGGTGCTGGCTGCAGTGAGTGGTCCCATGAACGGATTCGTCCACTCAGGCAGAATGCCGTTGAACCACCCAAAGTTATGCGTCATGAAATGCTGGCCTACCTGACCATTCTCATTGATTCCAGACACAAGCAGCAAGCGGGTGTTTTCGAGCGAGTAGGCAGCGAGCAAAACAACATCCGCCTCGAGTTCCCGAACTCGACCATCAGCATCGAAATACGACACGCCAACCACCCGCCGGCGTGTCGAATCGCGATTGACCTGAAATACGCGGGTGAACGGGCGAATCTCCAGGTTGCCAGTAGCTAGAGCCGTCGGAATGGACGTTACCTGAGTGGATGTTTTAGCATTCACGTGACAAGGAAAGCCGTGGCAAAATCCGCAGTACACACACGCGGATCTGCCATTAAGGTCAACCGAAGCTATCGCTGCCGGTTGTGGGAATGGGTGGTAGCCAAGTCGCTTACACGCTTCGACAAAGCGAGCGTCGGCCGCGCCACGGCGCAGGGGTGGCATTGGGTAACCCCTTTTACGTGGTGACTCGAAAGGATTGCCTCCTTCGAGTATCTCGCCGTTCACATTGCCGGCTTGCCCGGAGACTCCTTGTTCCCACTCCACACAGTCATAGTAAGGCTCAAGGTCCTCATAGCTGATCGGCCAGTCTACAAGCGTTGTATCCTCCGGTAGCGCATCTTGGCCAAAGCGCTCGATGATCGCGCTACGCATCCGAAAATCGGCCTGGCGGAATCGCCATGACAGTCCGCCCCAGTGCACGGAGCCACCGCCCGTCCCATACGAGGGGAGGCCGAACAGAGGCTCGCTAGATCCAGCCGGGCCGCTCGCCCACGGCAAAATGCTCGCCTCGTGACGACCGTCAGGTCTCCACGTAATCGGGTTGACGCTCATATCAGGTACGAGCGCGCCACGGGAGTAATAGCGGAGCTCGTCGTGCTTGAATCGGAAGTCCTCTTCCGAGAAGTGAGCCCCTTTATCGAAACCGATAACCGTCGCTCCCGCGGTCGCAAGCTTCTCCGCGATAATGGCGCCCGAAGCACCCAACCCCACGACGATCGCGTCGGTTCGCTCCGTCATCTGCTTCCTTCCGTTCCGTTGTTGCGATCTGTTCGAGAGTATCTCTGGTGGAGATCCTGAAGGGTCAGCACAGGGATCTGCCTCGCGTCGAATCCGGGTTTCATCTGCTCAGCGGAGTAGCCCCACTGCGCGCCCGGGAAGCCCACCATCTTCCACCCAACCGTGTCCCGGTTTCCTCCGTAGGCCGGATCGCAGAACATACCCTGGAGCACATGTTCGCGTATTATCGAGAAGAACCGAATGAGCAGGGTGCTCACACTCTCGTCGCCCTCTTTGTTCTCGTCCTGTAGAGCATCCGTACCGTACTCTCTGGATTCGGTCTCGATAGTCGAGACCGAATCCAGTTCGGCAAGTACCCTGTCCTGGTCTCCTTCGGTAAGCTCGCGAAACAGACCATTATGACGATCGCGGGAGTAATCGTCGAGCTCTTGCAGAGCACGGCGATAGAACGTCTGGAGGTCTCTCAGGAAACCGGCGAGCGACCGGTCGATGTAGGCTACGACGCCAGCCTCCCGCGCCCCCGGGTCCGTTGCGTCACCCGGAATGATACGCGCGGCTACAGCTTCGACGGTTTGTGCTTCGAGTTCGTTGAAGAAGATCAGGTCCATGGATGTTGATCTATCATCGCGTGGCATCGCTCTCCGTCCCTCCGGGGAGCCATCCGGTGGCATCACACCAAATCTCCCGCATAGCTCCGACCTTCAGCGTCCGTGCCGGCATCGGCTACGGCAACGGTGTTCGTAGCTTGTGAACAACTAGGCTCGTTCCCACTGGGGCAACTTGCCGGGCGGGACCTCACGGAAGTCAGGCAGCTCCTCCAGTGCTTTCTCTGGACCAGCAGGGTTATAGAGTGGGAGCACTCGTATGGGCTCCCAACCAGTGTTGATCGTGGAGTGGAAGACCGCATTGGGAACATAGATGATGTCGCCGGCCTTCACTTGGAATGGCTCGCCATCATCGAGCATCTGCTCACCCTCTCTTGAGAGGACGTAGAGAATCTCCTCCGACTCAGGATGATAATGTCGGTCTTGACCCATCCCAGGCTGCATCACGACCTCGCCAAAGGTTACCCCGGCTCCTTCAGCATTATCCGGGGTAACGAGCCACTTGATCAGGCCCTCATCGAAGGTCTGTGTTGCTATTTTGTTTGGATCAATCGCTGACATGCGTCTCTCCTCCTACCGGGATCGCTTTAAAACGGCGCATGTTTTCGGTGATGGCTACTTCCGTGGGCAGCCTTTCAGTACTGGAGGCCCCGAAGAAGCCACTTATCCCGGAGGCCCGTTCCAGCACATACTGAGCGTCTTCCGGCTGGGCGATAGGGCCCCCGTGGCAAAGAACGAGGAGATCGGAGTTAACTTCTTTAGCAGCATCGTGCATCGTCTGTACACGATCTACCGCATCATCGAGTGTCACAGTAGTCTGCGCGCCGATTGTCCCCTTGGAGGTGGTTCCTAAATGGGGGACGAGAACGTCGGCGCCGGCGTCCGCCATTGCCCGCGCCTCACTCTCATTGAAGACGTAGGGAGCCGTCAAGAGGTCCAAGTGGCCGGCTATTCTAATCATCTCCACCTCTAGCCCATAGCCCATACCAGTCTCCTCCAGAGTTTGCCGGAACTGCCCCTCTAAGAGTCCTACGGTCGGGAAGTTCTGCACCCCACAGAAGCCCATGTCTTTCAATTCCTGCAAGAAACGCGGCATGATCCGGAAGGGGTCAGTGCCGCAGACACCCGCTAGCACCGGCGTATCTTCTACTACGGGAAGAACCTCACCTGCCATCTCGACCACGATGGCGTTGGCGTCTCCGTAAGGCAGTAGACCTGCCGCCGAACCGCGCCCGGCCATCCGGTAACGGCCAGAGTTGTAGATGATTATCAGATCTACCCCGCCAGCCTCGGCGCTCTTGGCCGAAAGCCCGATACCAGCCCCCGCTCCGATGATTGGGCTTCCTTTTTCAACCTCATTGTGCAGGCGGGCGAGCGCTTCCTTGCGATTCACTCACGTGCCTCCTCTCTTTCTCGTGTTGAGATCCTGTATCGTTCGTGCAACCGGTCAGCCAACGCGCGAGCGAACTCCGGATCGTTGATGTCAGTATCGATCTCACGCATCTCGACCTTCTCCTCTAGGTTTTCCCGCAAAGCGTCGAAGAGGGCCGCGTCTGCCTCTGGATCGTAGAAGACCTGACTCTCAGTATCTATAAGAGAAACCCCTCTTAGCGGAATGAAGAGCGTGACGGGACCTTTTGCTGCGTTCAGCTTGCGGGCGATACGGCGTCCCAGCTCGGCACATTCCTCAAGGGTTGTGCGCATAAGCGTCACGGCGGGGTTGTGTTTGTAGAGCTTCCGGTCCCTGAACCGCTCGGGCACTGACTCTATGGGACCGAAATTGACCATGTCCAGCGCACCCAAGGAAACCACCTGCGGGATGCCTATAGCTCCCGCCGTCTCCAACCGGTCTGGCCCCGCCGAGAGGACACCTCCCACTAGTTCGTCGGCGAGCTCGGTTGTGGTGATGTCTAGAGCGCCAGTGATGAAGCCGTCCCTCATGAGGGCTTCCATGGACCGCCCACCTGCGCCGGTTGCGTGGAAAACCAGAACCTCATAGCCGAGTTCTTCTAGCCGCGCGCGGGCTGCATCCACACATGGGGTTGTCACCCCGAACATCGTCGCCCCGACGAGTAGCTTTGGTGCGCTGGTGGGCTCAAAACAAGCACTTGTTTTCGCCATACCCGCTATCGCGGCAGCCGAATTTGCAAGTATTCGCTCCGAGATTCGGTTGATTCCCGCGATGTCGACGACCGAGTACATTAGGGTGATATCAGACCCACCAACATATGGTCGTGTATCGCCGGCGGCGACCGTGGAGACTATCATCTTGGGTATCCCGACCGGAAGCGCATGCATTGCCTGTGCGGCAAGTGAAGATCCACCCGAGCCGCCGAGGGCAAATATAGCGTCAAAGCGGCTTTCTTCGTAGAGTCCACGGACCACTTCGGCGGCACCCCTTGCCATAATCTCGACCGCCGCTCCACGGTCGCCTGAGTTCGCTAACTCGTTGATATTCGCACCAGCCGATGCCGCAACCTCGGCCCGGCTCACGTCCGCTCGAATACGAGGCCCACCTAACACACCAACATCGACGGTCAGGACCTCGCAGCCCAGGTCGCGCACGCGTTCGCTGAGATAATCGTACTCATCGCCTTTAGTGTCGAAGGTCCCAATCAGCAAGACGGTCGCCATCTCAGGCCACCAAAGGTCTGTGCCCAGGGATCAACCTCTTCGAGCAAGACTCGAGGCCAAGCTCCAGATGCGGATCCTAGCAGGTGTATGTCCGATCACTGATCCTACTCTCCTCGTCCACCGCCTCTGTCTACGAGAGGGCTGCCCAAGGCGGCTCTGCGTTTTCGTCGAGCGGCACGACCGTCGGCTGGTTGTCTGGCATGTAGGTCCACTCCGGAAGGAGCATCTTCTCGCCACCGCGCAATGCCGACTCGTGAGAGAGCAGGCCAGAGCAGGTGATGTTTGCGGCCTGCACCGCGTTCGGGTACGGGTTTTCCTCGCCGAGCACGGCTTGGAGCAGCCGGTGCGCCAGGTGCGGATGAGACCCGCCGTGGCCGCCGCCCTGCACGAAGGAGCGGTGAGCCGTCTCGCCCTCGTCAGTATAGACCCCGCCGGTAGTGAAGGGCTGGATCTCCTCGGGTAGCAGGTGCGCGTAGTCGGGGATCTCGATGCGGCTCGGCTCCTCGCCGAGGTGTATCACGTGGTTCTCGCCCTCGATCTGGGCCCACTCGAACGTCCGGATGGCGCCGTAAACGTCGAAGCTCTCTCGGTACTGTCGGGCAACCGCCCATAGGTGCCGCGTCACCTCGGCGCCGACGTCGGAGTCCTTGAACTTGATGTGGGTGCTCTCGATGGCGAACGGCGACCCGTACTGGCCCTGCATACGCTCGAAGACCGTCCCCGAGCCGAGGCACTGCACGTACTCGGCCTCGTGGCGACCGAGTGCCAGCGTGGGGGAGATCGCGTGCGTCGCATTGTGCATTGGCGGCATTCCCTCCCAGTAGGATGGCCAGCCCGTCATGTCCTGATGGTGGGACGCGCGCAGAAACTGCAGCTTGCCGAGGTCGCCCCTCTCGTAGAGCTCCTTGAGGTGGAGGAACTCGCGACTGTAGACTACGGTCTCCATCATCATGTAGACGAGCCCGGTCTCCCGCTGCGCGTCGACAATGCGCTTGCAGTCCTCGACGCTCGTCGCCATCGGGATGGTGCAGCCCACGTGCTTGCCGGCCTGCAGCGCCGCTACGACTTGGTCCGCGTGGACCTGCAGCGGTGTGTTGATGTGGACCACATCGATCACCGGGTCCGACAACATGGCGTCGTAGTCGTCGTAGCGCACCTCGACGCCGAACCGGTCGCCGACCTCGTCGAGTCGCGATCGTGTGCGCTGGCAGATCGCGTACATATTCGCGTCGGGGTGCCGCTGATAGATTGGGATGAACTCGCTCCCGAACTCCAGCCCCACGATGCCCACGTTCAGTAGTGACATCTCATTCCTTTCCTGTCTAGTGGGCGGCCGCCCGGCCAGTTGTCGTACGCCGGCCGGGGGTTGCCGCGGGATCGCTCAGTGCGCGGCGCGCTCCGTGACCTTTGAGCCGAGGAGGTTGCGGAGGTACTCGAGAGAGACGCGCGCGTCCTTGTCGACCTCGATGCCGCGCTGGTGAAAGCCCGTCTCCATCGTCAGCCAGCCGTCGTAACCGATGTCCAACAGGGCGTCCATCATCCCCTCGAAGTCGCCGTAGCCTGCGCCGGGCGGGAGCCGGTCGTTGTCCGAGATGTGGATGTGGGCAAGATTCTCGCCCATCTCGTAGACGTAGTCGCTGATGATCTCGCGCCTGTAGAGCACGTGGAACGAGTCGAACATGAGCTTGACGTTCGGCGAGCCCACGTCCTCCATGAGCTCAATAGCGTCGTAGGAGCTCTCGCACATGTTCGTGTCGTGCGACGTGGGCTCGATGACCATCGTCACACCGTGTTCACCCGCGTGGTCGGCGATCTCCGTCAGCGCCTCGCGTGACCAGGCCCATGCCTGGCGCCGCGTCGTTCCGAAGATGCGCCAGCCGGGCAGGTAGATGAGCGTCTTGCCGCCCCATTCGGCGCAGAGTTCCGCCAGTTCCTTGTAATGCCCTATGGTATGCTGACGCTCTTCGGAGCAGGGCGAAGCAGGGTTATTGCCGGGGCCTCCAGACGGAGCCGGCAACATGCTGGATAGGGCGATTCCGTGCTCATCCAGCAGCCGCTTGACCTCTCGACGGCGCTCCCTAGTAAGGTACTTCGGATAAGCGTGTGGCGCACCGGCCCCGATCTCAATTCCGTCATAGCCGATACGGGCAAGACGCTTGATGGTCTCCTCTAAAGTGTAGGCGGGCACCCAAACGAAAAAGCTAGAGTACGCCCAAGTGTTATACGAAAGTTTCATCTTGTGCTCTCAACCTCCTCGTACCTTGGTAAGGAGAGGGACGCTGACGATTTTTGACCGTCAGCGTCCCTCTCCGAGGGCTTCCTCAGCCGAAATTTGTTCCCAGGTACTTGTCGACGTTCTGCTTGGTAACCAGCGGGGTCTCAAGCAGGATCTCTTGCGGTAATTCTTCGCCCGTCAGCATCTTCGCGGCCCCTATGAGGCACTCAGTGGACATGACCGGATAGACGACGGTGGCGGCCATCTGGCCGGCCTTGATCGACTGGAAGGCCACGTCCGACCCGTCGAAGCCGGTGACGAACATCTCGTCCTCGCGCCCCGCCTCCTTGACGGCCTGGTAGGCGCCGAGAGCCATCTCGTCGTTGTGGCAGTACACGGC
>Ga0126314_10001377_pt1 | contig 11667 bp, 11 predicted proteins | sample Plot105B_FD_92535 | JGI IMG/M metagenome (GOLD analysis project Ga0126314, IMG submission 92535) | Serpentine soil microbial communities from UC McLaughlin Reserve, CA, USA - Plot105B | ecosystem: Environmental > Terrestrial > Soil > Grasslands | place: USA: UC McLaughlin Reserve, Lake County...
GGTCCGCGAGAACGTCGAGGAGTTCACCCTCGAGGACGGCCGCCGGATCAACCTGGTCGCCGAGGGCCGCCTGGTCAACCTGGGCGCCGCCGAGGGCCACCCGGCCGCGGTCATGGACATGTCCTTCGCCGACCAGTCGCTGTCGCTGGAGTGGCTGTCGCGCCAGCAGGACCTCGAGGTCCGGGTCCACGACGTCCCGGCCGAGATCGACGCCGAGGTGGCCAAGGTCAAGCTGACCACCATGGACATCGAGATCGACACCCTGACCGACGCCCAGGAGAGCTACCTGCACTCCTGGACCGAGGGCACCTGATCCAGGGTCAGCCCGGCGGGGCGAACCCGCCCTGCTCCACCGGGGAGGGCCGCGCGCCCTCCCCGGCCCGTTCCCGGAGCTCCGAGCCCGCTTCCTGAGGCTCCGGAGCCACCTGCGCCGCCGCCGGGACCGCCGGGGCCGCCGGTGGGGCCGGGGCGGCCGGCACCGACCCGGACCCGGGCTCGGCCCCCCGGAGGGGGAGCGTAGGCGACCCGGAAACGGCGCGCTCAGCGTTGTCCACAGCCCCACCCGGGCCTGCGGCCAGGCGCTGGCGCTGCTGGTAGGCGGCGGCCACGCACTGGAGGTAGAGCTCGGGGGCGACCCCGGCCGGTGGCGGCGGGCGCAGCCGCGCCGCCAGCGGGTTGGCCAGCTGCAGGGCAAGCGCCGAGCGGGGACCGGGCGAGAGGCTGGGCGCCCGTAGCAGGAACGTCCGCACCGCCTGGTACTCCTCGTTGCCGACCCCGCTCGGGTCGAGGGTGGCGGCGTAGTGCTCCAGCCCCGGCGGGGGTGGGAAGCTCACCGGCGCCGGAGCGGCCAGGGCGCTGCGCTCGCGCAGCACCAGGGTCCCGGCGACCAGGTCCCCGAGCCGCTGGTTGTCCCGGGTGAACAGGATGAACACGACCGCCAGGAAACCGCCCAGGACCAGGAAGTCGACCAGTCCCAGCAGCCCCCGGATGGCCGCGTGCCGGAACCGGACCGGCGCCCCTTCCTTGGTGACCACCCGCAGCCCCAGGGCCGCCTTGCCCAGGGTCCGCCCCCGCCACAGGGTCTCGAAGGCGATGAAGTAGCCGAGCCACCACGCCGGCAGCAGGACCAGCACGATGGTCAGGGCCACCCAGTCGGGCACGACCACGTCGCTGGCCTGCCCGAGCAGGGCCACCGCGAACAGCCCGGCCAGGATGCCGGCGACCACCACCACCATGTCGATCAGGTAGGCGAGGATGCGCGAGCCCAGGTTGGCCGTCCGGAACTCGAGCGCCACCGCCTCCGGCGTGACCATCCGGGCCGACTCGAGCTGGCTGTTGGTCATGGCCGCTGGGGCGTGTTCCAGCCCTGGGATCGGGTGGCGTGGAGGAACTCGTCGGGCTGGGGCTGGACCGGGCGGCCCTCGTACTGGGTCGACAGCACCATCGAGGTGCGCATCTCGCCGTGCTGGCCGACCCGCTCCAGCAGCCCCTCGAAGTGCTCCATGGAGGCCGCCCGGACCTTCAGCATCGAGCAGTAGTCGCCGGTGAGCTTGTGGATCTCCACGATCTCGGGGTAGTCGCTGGCCTGGCTGGTCTTGAGCAGGCAGCGGTCCAGCCGGCAGCGCATCTGGACGAACGCGGTCAGCGGCAGGCCGGCCCGCGCAGGGTCCACGCGGGCCTGGTAGCCGACGATCACGCCGAGGTCCTCCAGCCGTCGCACCCGCTCGGCCACCGCCGGCGGCGACAGGCTGACCCGCCGCCCGAGCTCGTTGTAGGACAGCCGCCCGTCCGCCTGCAGCTCGTCCAGGAGCCGCCAGTCGGTGGCATCCAGAGATCTTTCGGTTCGCAAACCCATCGCCGCGGAACTCCTTTCATGCCGTCGGCGGAGGTGGCACAACGCCTTGTCCTGAGTATTCTGCACGCCGTTCCGCCTGTCGGTGAAGCCTCCATGGGCCTGGCCGCCGCCGGGCACCCGCCACCGGGATCCTCGTCGCCGTCGGCGGCTTCACCACCCTCTGCCTGGCCGGGTCGCTGGCCGACGTGGTCATCCTCGCCGCGGGAACGAGACGCCGGGCGACCTCGGCGGCTCCGTGATAGGCTCGCCCCGCGAAAGGCAACGTCGCAGGTCAGGGGCTAGGTCCGCGTCGCGGAGGTTGTCGGGCTCGGTGGACATCGACCGCTACATCGCGACCAACGGCCCCGTCTGGACCCGCCTGGCCGAGCTCACCGGCAGGGCTCAGCGGGGGGTCGGCCGCCTCTCCGCCGCCGAGCTCGACGAGCTGGTCCGCCTCTACCAGCGGGTCGCCGGCCACCTGTCCTACGCCCAGACCTACTACCGCGACCCGGCGCTCACGGCCAAGCTGAGCGGCCTGGTCGCCAGGGCCGGGTCGGTGGTCTACGGCACCCGGCCCCGAACCCTGCGGGCCTTCGGGCGCTTCTTCACGGTCTCGTTCCCGGCGGCGGTCTGGCACGCCCGCTGGTTCGTGGTCGCGGCCACCCTGGCCACCCTGCTCCCAGCGGCCGGGTTCGGGCTGTGGCTGGCCAACTCGCCCACCGCCCTGGAGGCGGCGGCCCCGCCGGCCGTCCGCGAGGCCTACGTCAACCGCGACTTCGAGGCCTACTACTCGTCGGCCCCGGCGGCCCAGTTCGCCTCCCAGGTGTTCTCCAACAACGTCCTGGTCGCCTTCCAGGCCTTCGCGCTGGGGATCTTCTTCTGCGTCGGGACCCTGTACGTGCTGGTGACCAACGGCGCCAACCTGGGCCTGGCCGCCGGGCTGTTCGCGGCCGTCGGCCAGCAGCCCAAGTTCTGGGGCCTGATCCTGCCCCATGGGCTGCTGGAGCTGACCAGCGTGTTCGTGGCCGGCGGGGCCGGGCTGCGCCTCGGCTGGACGCTCATCGACCCGGGCGACCGGCCCCGGGTCCAGGCCCTGGCCGAGGAGGGCCGGCGGGCGGTCGTGATCGTGCTCGGGCTGGTCGCCGCCTTCCTGGTCGCCGGCACGGTCGAGGGGTTCGTCACCGGCCGGCCCTGGCCGACCTGGCTGCGGGTCGGGATCGGGGTGGTGGTCGAGGCCGGGTTCCTCACCTACGTGGTCGTGCGCGGCCGCCGGGCCGCCGCCCGCGGCCTGACCGGCGCCCTCGGCGAGGAGGACGCCGGCGGCTGGCTCACCGAACGCCACCGCCTCCCCACCCCGGCGGCCGCCCCATGACCTCCATCCCCTCCGAGCGGCCACCCCACTGGGCCCCGGAACCGTCCCCACCGCCCGAGGAGCCGCCCCAGTGGTCCCCCGAACCGCATCGGGATGCGTCCGTGCTGGTCACCGGGGCCACCGGCGGGCTCGGCCCAGCGGTGGTGGCGGCGTTCCTTGAAGACGGCTGGCGGGTGGTGGCCACCTCCCGCTCCGGCCGTCCCCCCCAGGACCTGGTCGGCTCCGACCGCCTGGAGTCGGTGGCCACCGACCTGTTCGAGCCCGCCGACGTGGCCGAGGCGGTCACGGTGGCCACCGCCGAGGCCGCCGCCCCCCTCCGCGCCCTGGTCAACCTGGTTGGTGGCTACGCCGCCGGCGGCCTGGTCCACGAGACGCCGGTCGAGCAGTTCGAACGCCAGCTGACCCTCAACCTGCGCTCGACCTACCTGACGACCAAGGCCGTGCTGCCCAACCTGGTCGACGCCGGCGGGGGCGCCATCGTCTGCGTCTCCGCCCGCGCCGCCGTCGCCCCCTTCCGCGGCGCTGCCGGCTACATCAGCGCCAAGGCCGCCGTCCTCGCCTTCACCCAGGCCGTGGCCGTCGAGTACAAGGCCGACGGTGTCCGCTGCAACGCCGTCCTCCCCAGCGTGATCGACACTCCGGCCAACCGCTCGGCCCAGCCCAACGCCGACCCCTCCAAGTGGGTCCCCCCGGCCCAGGTCGCCGCCGTCATCCGGTTCCTCTGTAGCGACGACTCAGCCCCGACCAGCGGCGCCGCCATCCCCGTGTACGGCCGCGCCTAGGACCCCGCCATGGACCCATCCCGCACCCCCACCCCGCCGCGTCCTGGGGAGCGGCGCGACCCGGCAGGCGACCTGGCCCGGCGGGTGCACGAGGTGTCGCACCTGACCGGCACGTTCGTGCTCCGCTCGGGGGCCACCAGCAGCGAGTATTTCGACAAGTACCGGTTCGAGTCCGACCCACGGCTGCTGCGGGAGCTGGCCGAGGCCATGGCCGGGCTGCTCCCCGGGGAGGCGGACGGCCTGGCCGGCCTCGAGCTCGGCGGCGTGCCCCTGGCAACCGTCCTGTCCCAGGTCACCGGCCTCCCGGCCGGGTTCGTGCGCAAGCAGCCCAAGCCCTATGGCACCCGCCGCCTGGCCGAGGGCTTCGACGTCGCCGGCCGCCGCCTGGTCGTGGTCGAGGACGTGGTCACCTCCGGCGGCGCCGTGGTCGACTCCTGCCGGGCCCTCCGCTCCGAGGGTGCCGAGGTCGCCGTCGCCCTCTGCGTGATCGACCGCGAGGCCGGCGGCCCGGCCAACCTGGCCGAGATCGGCGTCGAGCTGCGCCCCCTGTTCACCATGACCCACCTCAAGGCCGCCGCCAGCCGCTGACCCACCGGGCCAGCTCTCCCAACCAGAGATCAGAGCCGGCCGGTGGCCTTGGCTCGCAGGTAGGCGTCGGCCAGGTCGGGGGCGAGGCGGCCAGGCGGGGCGTCGACCACCACCGCGCCGAGGCCTCGCAGCCGGGCGACGGTGCGCCGGCGGTCGGCCATGGCAGCGACGGCCGCCGCCTTGCGGTAGGCCGCGCCCGGCTCGACCGGCGTGGCCAGGGCCCAGCCGCGCACCTCGGGGTCGGCCACGCTGGCCACCACGACCAGGTGGTCCCGGGCGATCAGCGGCAACGCCGGCATGAGGGTCTCGGACACGGCCTGCTCGGCCAGCTCGGTGAGGACGACCAGCATGGCCCGGCGCCGGAACCGGGCCAGGGTCTCGGCGAAGGCGCCGCGGTAGTCGCTCTCGACCAGCAGCGGCTGGAGCTGGTACATCGCCTCGGTGACCCGCGAGAGCTGGTCCCTGGCGTGCCCGGGCCCGACGACGGCCCGCACCTCCCGGTCGAAGGCGACCAGCCCGGCCCGGTCGCCCAGGCGGGTGGCCAGCGAGGTCAGCATCATGACGGCATCCATCGCATGGTCCAGCCGGGGCACGTCGGCGACCCGCCCGGCCATGGTCCGCCCGCTGTCGAGAAGCAGCAGCACCGTCTGGTTCCGCTCGGCGCGGTAGGTGCGGACGATCGGCTTGCCCGACCTGGCCGTGGCCGCCCAGTCGATCCGCCGGAACTCGTCGTCGACCCCGTACTCGCGCAGGGAGTCGAACTCGGTCCCTCCACCACGCCCCTGGGCCGACCGCAGCCCGACCTCCAGGATCCTGGCCTTGTTCACCCGCAGCTCGGCCTCGTCCCGCGAGTCGAACGGCGGGTACACCCGCAGGAGGCCGGGGAGCCTCCGACGCCCCTGCCTCGCCATCAGCCCCAGCGGGCCCTCCACCCGCACCACGACCTCGCCGAGCACAAAGCGTCCCCGCCGGGTCGGCCGAATCACCGTCGCTCCCGTCACCCGCCCCCTCGCCGGAACCACCACCCGAACCCGCCGGGTCACCGCCCTCAGCGACGGTGCCAGCTCATCCGCGACCCGCACCCGCACCCCGCGGTCGCGCCCAGCCCCAGCCCTCCCGACCCGGGCCTGCCCGGCGCGGCGGGAGATCCGCCATACGACCCGGGCCTCGGTGCCGAGCGGCACAATCCCGGGCAGCTCCCGCTCCACCTCCACCTCGGCGGGCCGGACGGCCAGCCACCAGTCGGCCACGGCGGCCACCGCCAGCACCCCGTTCACCACCCACAGCCCCAACGGCGGACGCACCGGCAGCAACAGCACCACCAGCGACCCGACCGCCGCCGCCACCACCAGCCTCCAGGTGAGCACCGGCAGCCCCCACCGCCTCCCCGGATCTCCGGCGCCAAGGGCGGAGGGCGCACCCATGGGCTCCTGGGTCACCGGGGAACCGGGACGGCGGCGAGGACGCCGTCGAGGACGCCGTCGGCGGTCACGCCCTCCAGCTCGACCTCCGGGCGCAGCTCGACCCGGTGGCGGAGGGTCGGCTTGGCGACGGCCTTGATCTCGTCGGGGGTGACGTACTGCTTCCCGGCCAGCCAGGCCCACGCCTTGGAGGCGTGCAGCAGCATGGTCGCCCCTCGCGGCGAGACGCCCAGCTCCAGCGACGGCGACTCCCGGGTGGCCCTGGCGATGGCCACGATGTAGGCCTGCACCCGTGCCTCGACCGGGATCGCGGCCACCTCCTTGCGGGCCGCCTCCAGGTCCTGCCGGCCGGCCACCGCCGTCACCCCGAGGGTGGCCAGGTCGTGCGGGTCCATGCCGGCGTCGTGGCGGGCGAGGACGGCCTGCTCCTGCTCGGCCGACGGATAGCCCATCTGGAGCTTGAACAGGAACCGGTCGAGCTGGGCCTCGGGCAGGGGATAGGTGCCCTCGTACTCGACCGGGTTCTGGGTGGCGACGACCAGGAACGGCTCGGGCAGCGGGTGCCCCTGGCCCTCGACCGACACCTGGCGCTCCTCCATCGCCTCCAGCAGGGAGGCCTGGGTCTTGGGCGGCGTGCGGTTGATCTCGTCAGCCAGCAGCAGGTTGGTGAACACCGGCCCCTGGCGGAAGCGGAACGACCCGTCGCGCTGCTCGAAGATGACCTGGCCGGTGACGTCCGACGGCATCAGGTCGGGGGTGAACTGGACCCGCTTGAACTCCAGGTCGAGGGTCCGGGCCAGGGTCTTGACCAGCAGCGTCTTGGCCACCCCGGGAACACCCTCCAGCAGCACATGACCCCGGACCAGCAACGCCGCCACAAGCCCCGACACCGCCCCGTCCTGACCGACAACCGCCTTGGCGATCTCGTCCCGAACCCGCAGCACCGCCCCCCGAGGCGACGCCCCCGGCCCCGGGTCCGACCCCGGCGCCCCTGCTGGCCCCGGTGCCCCGGGGGCCGCTCCCGTTTCGCTCATCGGCGCCCCCTGTGGGCGCGCTCGATCACTGTTCTAGCGGACACGGGTGACCTCCCGGCGGATGGTGTCGATGGCTTGGCTGAGGGCGACGAGCTCGGTCTCGTCGCGGGGCGCGGTCTGGGTAAGTGTCCGGAGCACCCGCTCGCGAGGGATCCCGGTCCGGGCGGCCACGGTATCGGCCACCAGGTCGGCCGGGGCCGACGGCGGCAGCCCGAGCCGTTCGGCCATGGTGCGGCGCAGGTCGTCGGTGAGCAGCCCGGCCGCCTGGCCACGCCCCTTGGCCCGCTGGAGCAGGTTGCCGACGGCCACGACCAGCTCGGCACCGGGCAGCTGGACCGGCTGCGGCTCGACAACCGGCCGTCCGAGCCGGCGCGCCCGCCAGAGCGCGAGCAGCACGAAGGCGATCACGAGCTGCCACAGGGCCAGCCGCACCCGGGGAGCGATCAGGTCGCCCAGCCCGGCGTTGCCCCCGCCGGGCAGCGGCGGCTGGAGCACCTGGACACTGGTCCCCTCGACCGGAACGAGCAGGCTGGCCAGCAGCACGGCGTTGTCGGCCTTGCCCAGCTCCTGGTTGACCAGCACGCTTGCCCCGCCGAGGCGGACAACGGTGCCGCTGCCGAGCGGCTGGATCAGCAGCCAGGCGCCGTTGTTGCGGGGGAAGCAGGCGCGAGCTCCGGCCCCCTCCGGGACCTCGAACACGACCCCGCTGGGCGCCGCGACCCGCCGCACGTCGGCCAGGGCGGCTTCCGCGCAGCGCCGTTCGAGCTCCGCATCCAGCAGGCCAATGCGGGTCGAGCCGACCGCCTTCACCTCGGTCACAGCGGAGCTGGGGTCGGCCACCACCAGTGTCCCGCCCTGCCGGACCCAGCCCAGCATCTCCTGGCGCCGCTCGGTGGTCAGGTCGTCGCTGAGCAGCAGCGCGGTCTCGGTCCCCGTCCCCGGCCGGTCGGCGGTGACGCGCACCTGCCCGCCCAGCTCCCGCAGCACCTCGACCAGCCCCTTGGTCCCCAGTGGCCCCGGCGACGCCGGATCCAGCGGGTTCCCCTCCTCACCGGGCCGCCCCGCGACCGCCACCACCAGCGCCACCCCGAGCACCACCGCGACCCACGGCAGCACCCTCCCAACCACCGACCGCCCCGCGACCGCGCTCATGCCCGTGCTCGCTGGAGGACGCGGTCGGAGAGGTTGCGCAGGTGCGCCGCCTGCTGGGCTCCGGTGTCGGAGCGGCCGTACCAGGCAACCTCGAACAGCTCGGTGGCCCCGGCGAAGTCGCTGGCGGCGTCGGGCAGGGCCCGGCCGACCTGCCGCCGGTACTCGCCCGCGGTCCGGCCGGGCACCTCCTCCACCACTCCCCGGAAGGCGAGGTCGGCCACGAGCGCCCGGTAGCGGGAGCGGACCGCATCCCGCCAGGCGCCGGCCCGCTCGTGCGCCTCCGCCTCGGCTCGCCACTCGGCCGCCGACCGCCGCTGTCCCCCCGGGACCGCGGCCGCGACCTCCGGACTGGGCGTGAGCCCCCGGGAGAACCGGGCCACCAGCACCCCGACCCCGAGCAGCACCAGCCCCAGCAGGATCAACCCGACGATGCCGCCGGCCCCGCTCCCGCCGAGTGCCGCCAGCAGCCGCCCGACCAGCTCCAGCACCCAGTCGATCACCCGCTCCATCAACGACCGCTGAGGCGCCCGGAACTCGGGCCTCGACAGGACCTCCCGGGTCACCTCCCGGACCTGGTCCGGGTCCCGCACCGGCACCCGCAGCCCACCCCGTCCCTGCCCACCTCCCAGCCCGACCAGCAGGAAGCTGGCCGGCACCCAGCCGGCCAGCGCCAAGCCTGACCCGGCCGTGCGAGCGGGACACGGGGGTGGGGGAGCCGGGTCAGCGGGTTGGCGCACCGCGGGCCAGCTCGGCGGCGATCATCTGCAGGTCGAAGCCCTCGTTCCTGATCCGGAGGTCGAAGTAGACCAGGGTGGCCAGGATCGACACGAACGGCGTCGTCACCAGGGCGGGCAGGATGGAGCCGACGGCGGCCAGGATCCACCCCCAGCGGTAGCCGACCGCCAGGGCCGCGACCGAGAACGGGCCGGCGAGGATGTTCCCGAGGAACCCGGCCAGGACGCCGCTGCCGATCGCGATGGCCATGACCGGCCAGAACCGGGGGCGGACCAACGTCACCGAGCGGGCCATGGCCTGGATCGGCCCGGCCTCCTCGACCATCACCGCCGGCGTGGTCACCAGGAAGAAGGTGATCGGCACAAGGACACCGACGATGCAGAGCAGCAGCCCGGCGGCCTTGAGCAGCAGGGTCAGGAAGAACACGGCGAGCAGGACCAGGAAGCGCCGTCCGGTGGCCCGCATTGCCGGGCCGGCCTTGAGCTCACCGCCGAGGTAGCTGGCGGCGACGATCATGGAGGTGGCGCCGCCGATGAACGGGGTCACAAGGACGCTCGCCAGGGCGGCGACCAGGCTGCCGATCAGGGGGCCGTTGGATGCCTGGGGGCCGGCCGCCTCCTCGAGCAACGACGGGTCCTGCAGGAACTCGAGGAGGCCGTAGCCTCCGAGCAGGTCGCGCTGGAAGAACGCCGCCACCAGGTTGACCGGGATCAGGAACACGGCCGCGACAAGGACGATGGTCCCGAAGTTGGCCTTGAGCAGCCGGAACGACCCGTCGAGGAGGTCGCTGAACATCATCGGGTGCAGCGGCAGCGGGCCCGTCCGCGCCGACCCGGCCTTGGGTAACGGCGGGTACGGCGACGGCACCCCCCACCCGGGCGCCCCACCAGGCGGCGGCCCCCACCCCCACGCCCCGCCAGGCGGCGCCCCCGGGGGCGCCCCCGGCGACGACCCGCCCGGAGGCACCCCCCAACCCGACGCGGCTGGAGGGGTGCCCGGCTCGCCGGACGGCCGGTCCGGTGGTTCCCAGGGGGGTGGTGGGCTGGTCACGGCCTTCCTTTCATCGGCGCTCGCGCGCATTGTCACGAGGCCGCACGGACCCGGTCAACGGCGTCAGCCGGACGTCTGTGGCATGTGGAGAAGGTGGATACTCCACTGTTGGGCGCCGACATGACATCCTTGGCCGATTGTCGGTGCTTGGAAGGGGGCGCTAACGCGTGAAGGGCAGGGTACTGGTCGTTGACGACGACCCGTCGCTCGGCGAGATGCTTGGGATCGTCCTTCGTCAGGAGGGCTTCGAGCCGGTGTTCGTCCGCTCCGGCGACCAGGCCATCGCCGCCTTCCACCAGGCCAAGCCCGACCTGGTCCTGCTCGATCTCATGCTACCGGGCAAGGACGGCCTGGAGATCTGCCGTGAGCTGCGCCTGGAGTCGGGCGTCCCCATCGTGATGCTGACGGCCAAGACCGACACCGTCGACGTCGTCCTCGGGCTCGAGTCGGGGGCCGACGACTACATCACCAAGCCCTTCTCGGCCAAGGAGCTGGTGGCCCGCATCCGGGCCCGGCTGCGCCGCCGCGACACCGAAGGTGCCGAGACCCTGCGGTTCCACGACATCGAGATGGACGTCATGGCCCACCAGGTCACCAAGGACAGCAAGCCGGTCAACCTGACCCCGCTCGAGTTCGAGCTGCTGGCCACCCTGGCCAGGCGGCCGCGACAGGTGTTCACCCGCGAGGTGCTGCTCGAGCAGGTCTGGGGCTACCGTTACGCCGGCGACACCCGGTTGGTGAACGTGCATGTCCAGCGGCTGCGGGCCAAGATCGAGGACGACCCGGAGAATCCCCGGGTGGTGCAGACTGTCAGAGGCGTCGGCTACCGGATCGGACCGGAGGGCGGCGCCGTCGAATCCTCGGCCCAGGCGGGTGATCAGGGATAGGAGCTGGCCGCTTCAGCCTCGCCCGGCTCGACCTGCGGGCCAGGGTGGTGCTGTTCACCTCCGCGATCGTCGTCGGGGCGCTGCTGCTGCTCGGCGCCGCGCTCCACGCGCTGCTGGCCAAGTCGCTGTACACCCAGCAGAGCGCCGACGCGGTCCAGCAGGTCAAGCAGCTCACCCGCCAGAACGAGCTCGGCGATGTCACCGGCTTCGACACCAGGCAGGTCCAGACCAGGCTCCAGGAACGGCTCACCGGCGGCCAGAGCGGCCAGCTCAGCTTCCAGGCCGTGGTGCTGAACGGCGCCGACGGGACCGAGACCTTCTCCAACGGGAACTACCGCTTCCGCCACGTGCCCACCGGGCTGGCACAGCGGGTCCTGCGCGACGAGCTGGCGTACGTGTACATCCGCTCGCCCGTCGGTCCCGGCCGCATGCTGGTCGTCGGCGCCCCCATCAACATCGACCAGAGCGAAGTCGGCGTCCAGCAGGCGTACTTCTTCTACCCGCTGAACTTCCAGGAGGAGACGCTCGCCAAGCTGTCCAACTTCCTGCTGATCGTGGGTGCCGGGCTGCTCGCGGCCGTGGTCATCCTGGCCGCGATCTCGATCGGCCGGGTGCTCAAGCCGATCCAGCGGGCCAGGGACGTCGCCGAGGAGATCGCGGCCGGCAACCTGGCCGCCCGCATCCCCCAGGCGACCAGCCAGGACGACTTCGGCAAGCTGGCCGAGTCGTTCAACCGCATGACCGACAACCTGGCCCAGAAGATCGGCGAGCTGGAGCACGTCGGCAGCCTCCAGGCCAGGTTCGTCTCCGAC
>Ga0126314_10001378_pt1 | contig 11665 bp, 9 predicted proteins | sample Plot105B_FD_92535 | JGI IMG/M metagenome (GOLD analysis project Ga0126314, IMG submission 92535) | Serpentine soil microbial communities from UC McLaughlin Reserve, CA, USA - Plot105B | ecosystem: Environmental > Terrestrial > Soil > Grasslands | place: USA: UC McLaughlin Reserve, Lake County...
CACCAGCGCGCCGCCTACTACGCGCAGGTCGGCGCGCGGATGCACGTGCTCTCCATGGTCAGGCAGGTCGCCGGAAGAGACCTGTCGTTCAACAACGTGCTCGACCTCAACTCGGGGCGCCTACTGGTGGAGGAGTTCAGCGTCCCGGCCTGCGCGATCATCAAGCACAACAACCCGTGCGGGGCCGCGATCGGCAGCTCGGCGCGTCAGGCGTACCAGCGCGCGTTCGAATGCGACCCGCAGTCGGCGTTCGGCGGCGTCGTCTGCCTCAACCGGCCGGTCGACCGCGACCTCGCGGCGCTGCTGCTCGAGCAGTTCTGCGAGGTGCTGTTCGCCCCGCGCTACAGCGAGGAGGCGCTCGAGCTGCTCGAGGCCAAGCCGAACATGCGGATCCTCGAGGACAACGAGCGACGCCGCTTCAACATCGCCGAGCGCGACCTCAAGCGCGTGATGGGCGGGCTGCTCGTCCAGGATCGCGACATCGATCTCGAGGATCGCTCCGAGATGGAGGTGGTCACGGAGCGCAAGCCGAGCGAGGCCGAGTGGGGCGAGATGCTGTTCGGCTGGAAGGTCTGCAAGCACGTCCGCTCGAACGCGATCGTGCTGACGCGCGACCTCGCGTCGGTCGGCATCGGCGCGGGCCAGATGAGCCGCGTCGACTCGGTCCGCCTCGCGCTCGAGAAGGCGCGGGCGGGCGGATTCGAGCTGACCGGCGCGGCGCTGGCATCGGACGCGTTCTTCCCGTTCGCCGACGGCCCGCAGCTGGCCGTCGAGGCGGGCGTCACGTCGATCATCCAGCCGGGCGGCTCGCGGCGCGACTTCGACGTCGTAGAAGCGGCCGACGACGCGGGCATCAGCATGGTGTTCACGCACCGGCGTCACTTCAAGCACTGACGGGCTCCGGGCTCATAGCGCCAGACCCGCGGCAGCGGTGCGCGCACAGAGCGACGGTGCCGCGACGCACACGATCCCGCCCGCGAGGCGGCCGTCGCTCCGGCGGTCGCGGCGCTCCGCGGCCGCCGGCCGACCCGCCGCTCGCGTCGGCACGGCGCGCGGCCCGTCGGCCGGCGGCTAGCCTGCGGCTCATGGACACACGCTCGCTCGCCCGCCGGCAGGCGCTCGGCCGGCTCGCGTTAGGCATCGGGCTCGTCGTGGCACCCGGCGCCGTCGCGGGAGGCTGGGTCGGCGGCGTGGCGGACAGGCGCGAGGGCCAGGCGCTCTCGATCGGGCTCGGCGCGCGCGACGTCGCGATCGCGGTCGGCGCCTTGCGGGCGCTCCGCGCCGGGCACGGCGCGGCCGCGTGGCTGCGAGCCGGAGTGCTCGCCGACGCCGCCGACCTGGCGGCGACGCTGCGCGCGCGCCAGAGCCTGCCGGCGGTCGCCGTGCCTGTCGTCTCGGCGATGGCGGGCGGCTCGGCGCTGCTGGGTGCCTGGCTTCAGGCGGTCGTCGACTAGCCCGCGCTAGCCGGTTCCGTACAGCACGCGCGACCAGATCGTGTGCAGCGTCTGCACGACGACCGCGCGGTCGGCGGTCGGCTCGCGCCCGAGCGACAGCGTCAGGTAGCGCTCGTTCATCCAGACGAGCGCCTTGGCCGTCTCGCGCGCGTCCAGCGGCAGGATCCGCCCCGCGGCGATCTCCTGCTCGATGTGCTCCGCGGTGACGTCGACGAAGCTGGTCACGAGCTGGCCGTAGGCCTCGTCGACGTCCACGTCGTCGGCGGCGGCGTCGGCGAGCGCGCGCAGCACCGGTCCGTGCTCCGCGAAGACGGCGACGATCCCCTCGGTCGCGGCGCGCGCGAGCGTCGGCCCGTCGCCCTCGCCCGTGAACCAGCGGTCCGCCATCGTGAACAGCTCGCCGCCGATGTGCTCCACGACGCGCAGCACCAGGTGGTGGCGATCGCGGAAGTAGACGTAGAACGACGGTCGCGACAGATCGGTCCGGCGCATGACCTCGTCGACGGTGAGCTCACGGAACGGCCGCTCGCGCAGCAGCGCCTCCGCCGCGGCGATGATCTCCTGCTCGGCGACCTCGGGCGTGCGCCGGCGCCGCCTGCGTGGCTCCGAGTCCGGGCTGACGTTCACGGACACGGGATGAGCCTACTCGCGGCGACCGTAGAATGGACCGCGCTCAGCCCCCATGGTGTAACGGTGAGCACGGCGCCCTTTCACGGCGCAAGAGCGAGTTCGACCCTCGCTGGGGGTACTGCCGGAGTTCAAATCGAGTTGTTCCGTCCGGAGCGGCTGCGAACATACGTTCGTGAAATCCGAGGAGCGAACTGAAGCGAGGCGCCTACGGCGCAACGCCGGATTGTTTGTGGCGCGATCGCGCAGCGGCTCGGCGTTTCGAAGGGGTCGGTCAGCGTCTGGGTTCGCGACATCGAGCTGACCGCAGGGCAGCAGGCGGCACTGCTAGCCAGCAATCCGGCGCGCAACGGTCAGCTCCTCGGCATGGAGGTCCGCCGCGAGCGTTGTCGCGAACGGCGTATCGCCGCACAGCTGCATGGACGTGCCCTGATGCGACAGCTCGACCCGACTTTCGTGGCCGGCTGCATGCTCTATTGGACCGAAGGATCGAAGAGCCGCAACGCCGTCCAGCTTGCGAACTCCGATGCGGACCTGATGAATTCGTTCCTCCACTTCCTCAGGAAGTCATGCGAAGTAGCTGACGAGTCGATCGCGTTCTCGGTCAATTGCTTCCTTGGGAACGGCCTCGGGCTCGACGACATCCACGCGTGGTGGTTGGCGCGGCTGCATCTGCCGGCGCAGTGCCTGCGCAAGGCCGTCGTCAACCGCCCTTCCTCCGCATCCCACCACCGCAAGGGAAATGTGTTGCCTTACGGGACCGCGCGGATAACCGTGCACTCCACCTTCGTCGTGCAGAGCATCTACGGCGCGATCCAGGAGTACGCCGGGATCGAGCGGCCGGAGTGGCTCGATCTCTGAAGTGGGCCGTCTGGGACTCGAACCCAGAACCACGGGATTAACCTGCCGCACCGGCTTTCACCGGCCACCCGCGCCGTGGCGCGGGCTTGCGGTCTGGACCATCTCTTCACCCTCGGCTCCCCCGTTAGGGTGGGCGGCGTATGGCCTCTGAGGGCTCTCCCGCGGACGCGGGGTTGCCTGCTGATCGCCCAATCCGCTGGGATTCTCACCGGGATGTCCGGTACCCAGGGCTCTAAGGGGGTTCCAGCAAATAGCCGCCGACTGACTAGCGGTTTCCCTGCTAGCGCTCCTTTCTGAAGTCCCTTGCTCTGCCAATTGAGCTAACGGCCCGTGCTCCCGCGGGAGTCTAGACCGACCGCTCCGGGCTCAGACGCTCGCGGTCAGGCCGCCGTCGACGAGCAGCGTCGTGCCGGTCACGTAGCTCGCCCGGGTCGAGCAGAGGAAGACGGCGGGCGCCGCCATCTCCTCGACCGTGCCCAGCCGGCCCGCCGGGACGGCTTCGCGCGCGGACGCCTCGGCGGCCTCTCGCGAGCCGGCGTTCGCGAACGCGCGGTCGGTGGCGATCCGGCCCGGCAGCACGGAGTTGAACGTGACGCCGTCCGACGCGTATCGCTTGGCGAGGATCTTGAACGCTGCGACGAGGCCCGGGCGATGCGCGTTCGACAGCTGGATGCTCGCGATCGGTTCCCGAATGGCGCTCGACGAGACGGCGACGACGCGCCCCCAGCCGCGGTCGCGCATTCCCGGCAGCAGTCGCTCGATGAACGCCATCGGCGACAGGACGAGCGTCCGGTGCGCCTCCTCCCACTGCTCGCGCGAGAACCCCAGCGGGTCCGGACCGGCGGGCGGGCCACCGGTGTTCGCGACGTAGACGTCTATCGGACCCAGCGCCGACTCGACGTCCTCGATCAGCGCGGGCACCGCGTCGAGGTCGGCGGAGTCGAACGGCACGCCGTGCCCGCCGATCTTCGCCGCCGCCTCGCGCACGCGCTGGGAATCGCGCGAGGCGATCGCCACCCGGGCGCCTTCGGCCGCGAGACCTGACGCGATGCCGAAGCCGATCCCCTTGGAGCCGCCGGTGACGAGCGCCACCCTGCCGTCGAGACCGAGATCCATGCGCGCGGATGATGCCAGCGCGAGCGCGGCTACGATCCAGTGCGGCCTGGGCGGTTAGCTCAGTTGGTCAGAGCGCCTGCCTTACAAGCAGGAGGTCGCTGGTTCGAGCCCAGCACCGCCCATCGAGCGCAATGCCCGCTAGGAGGCGCCAGAGGCTCTGCGCGACGCTCGCGCCCGAAGGTCCGCCCGCGTTCTCGATCTCGCCCTTGGTGATTCCCGCTACAAGGAGCCGTGGCAGCACGACGGCGGGCGCCGCCCCTGACGCAGCTGCGCGCGGCTCGTCCGGGTTGGGTTCCGGAGGCGCCTGGCTGCCGTCCGTTCGCCACTCATAATGCCGCGCGATGCGCGCACTGCACCTCCTCGCGCTGTACGCGCTTGCGGTGGCCCAGCCGCTGCTCGGCTTGCTCGGCGACAACGGCGAGTTCTTCGTCTCGCGGCGCGCGAGCGGCGCCGACGTCGCGGTGTTCGCGCTGCTCGTCGCGCTTGTCCCGCCGTTGGTCGTGGCCGGGCTCGTCGAGGTCGTCGGTCGCGTCAACGTTCGAGCGGGTCGCGGGCTGCATCTCATCGCCGTGGGTTTGCTCGTCGCCGCGCTAGCGATCCAGCTACTCAAGAAGCCGGGCGACTGGGGCACGGTGCCGATGCTCGCCGCGGCTTTGCTGATCGGCGCCGGCGGCGCGGTCGCCTACGCGCGCGTCGCCGTGGTGCGCATGTTCGTCACCTACCTCACGCCGGCTCCGCTCGTCGTCCTGCTGCTCTTCCTCGTCGTCTCGCCGGTGCACCGGCTCGTGTTTCCGACCGAGGTCGCCACGGCCGAGATCCACACGACGAGCGCCACGCCGGTCGTGATGGTCGAGCTCGACGAGGTGTCGATGGAGACGTTCCTGGACGGGCACCGCCGCATCGATGCGGCCCGTTACCCGAACCTCGCGCGGCTGGCCGACGACGCGACCGTGTATCGCAGGTTCACCGCCGCCGGGGACGAGACGACGCGCGTCACCAGCTCGCTGTTGACCGGCAATCCCTCGGAGCCGGGAAAGCACCTGCTGCCGATCGCCGCCAACTACCCGCGAAACCTGTTCACACTGCTGGGCGGCGCGTTCCGCATGCGGGTCTCAGAGGAAGCGAGCGACCTCTGCCCGCCGCGCATCTGCCGGCGTACCGAGTCCCAGAAGGCGAAAATCGGCGAACTGCTCCACGACGCCGGCATCGTCTACGCGCACGTCGTGGCACCGCGCGCGATCGAGGACGACCTCACGCCCACGGACCAGACGCTCGGGCCATTCGTCGACGAGGACAGGCGCCCAGACCGCGACACGCTGCGGCACAACCTGGGCCGCGGCGGGCGGCCGGCGCGCTTCGCCGACTGGCTCGACTCGATCGACTCAAGCGACGAGCCGACGCTGTACTTCAAGCACCTGCTGCTGCCACACGTCCCGTTCGAGTACCTGCCGGACGGCAGGCGCTACTCCACGGACCCGGGCGGAAGCATCTACGACATCACCGGCAAGCGCTCCTTTCGGGACCGTTGGCTGCTCGAGCAGGCCTACCAGCGCCATCTGCTGCAGGCCGGCTACACCGATCGGCTGCTCGGCGCGCTGCTCGACCGGCTGCGCGACAAGCGCGTCTACGACCGCGCGCTCGTCGTCATCACCGCCGACAACGGCGAAAGCTTCCTCAAGCACGGACACAACCGCCACACGGCCGACGGCGCGACCGCGGCGGACATCGCGTCAACGCCGCTGCTGATCAAGCTGCCCGGCCAGCGGCGCAGCCGCTACTCGGACCTGCATGTGCGCGCCATCGACCTGCTGCCGACGATCGCGGACGCCCTCGACGTGCGCATCCCCTGGCGGATCTCCGGTCGCTCGTTCCTGCGCTCGGACTACGTCCCCGACCCGCAGGTCGTCGTGTTCCCGCGCGGAAAGGGCCCGCCGCCGCCCGTGCGGATGTCGATGCGCGAGTACCAGCGCAAGACGGCGGCGACGCTGGCCGCCAAGCAGCGGCTCTTCGGCCACGGCCTCTACGCGATCGGGCCCCACCCCGAGCTCGTCGGGCGACGGGCGCCGGCCGCGCGGCCCGCCGCGGGGCTGCGCGCGACGATCGACCAGCCGCAGCGCCTGGCGAGCGTCGACACGCACTCGTCCTTCGTGCCTTCGAACATCACCGGGCGGCTCACCGGTGCGAGCGCCCGCGCCGGCCTCCCGCTGGCCGTCGCGCTCGACGGCCGCGTCTCCGCGACCGGCTGGAGCGCGCAGCTCCAGGGCGCCCACAGTGTCATCGCCTCGTTCATGGTCCCGCCGGGGCTGCTGCACGACGGGCGCAACGACGTGCGGATGTACCTGATCGACGGCACGCGGCTCGTGCCGCTGTAGCGGCGATCGAGACCGTCGACCGCGGTGCCTTCGACGAGACCCGAGCCGGACGAGCGAGATCTGTTCGGATCGTAGGCTGCGGCGCGTCCCGTGATCGGTCTCAGACGACGTCGAAGCGGATCCGGTAGTACCCGTGGTTCTCGCCGGCGGGGTTGTCGACGTGGAAGATGACGAGGTCCGCGAGGCCGTTGTCGTTGACGTCGGCCACGGTCGCTCCGGCGCCTTGGTCCTCGGCTCCGAACCAGCCCGCGATCGGCGTCACGGGGCCCCAGCGGGGCCCGACGTTGCCGGCCGCGTCGACGTTCCAGCCGATCCTGTAGTAACCGCGGTTCTCGCCCGTCGGATTGTCGATGTGCACGACGACGAGCTCCGGCCGCTGGTCGGCGTTGAGGTCGGCGAGCGCGATGCCGGCGCCCTGGGTCTCCGCGCCGAACCAGCCTGGGATCGGCTTGACGTCGCTCCAGCCGCCGGCGTTGCCGGACGCGTCGAGGTCCCAGCCGATCCGGTAGTAGCCGTGGTTCTCGCCGCCGGGGTTGTCGATGTGCAGCACGACGAGGTCGAGGCGCCCCGATCCGTTGACGTCGTGCAATGCGATGGCCGCGCCCTGATTCTCCCAGCCGAACCAGCCGGGGATCGGCTTGAGCTCGCTCCAGCTGCTGACGTTGCCGGCCGCGTCCACGTTCCAGCCGATCCGGTAGTACCCGTGGTTGTCGCCGCCCGGGTTGTCGAGGTGGAAGACGACGAGATCGGGCCGGCCGCTGCCGTTGACGTCTCCGAGCGCCACGCCGGCGCCCTGGTCCTCCGCGCCGAACCAGCCGGGGATCGGCTTGACGTCGCTCCAGCTGCCGATGTCGCCGCCGACGCTCATGTCCCAGCCGATCCGGTAGTACCCGTGGTTCTCGCCGCCCGGGTTGTCGACGTGGAAGACGAGTAGGTCGGGGCGCCCGCTGCCGTTGATGTCGGCGGCCGCGACGTCGGCGCCCTGGTCCTCGGCGCCGAACCAGCCGGGGGCCGGCTTCGCGGCCGTGGTGCGGGACGGCAGCGGCGCCAGGCGCGAGCGGCACATCTCGATCAGGCCCGCGGAGACCTCGTCGATGATCCGCTGTGCCTCCTCGATCGGTGGTTGGAACTCGCGCCCCGTCTCGATCGTGTAGCCGTCGACCTTGCGCTTGCCGGTGTCGACGAGGTGGCGACTGTACGCGTAGTCCGACCCCGTCCCGGTGGTGGGGTAGAGCAGGATGCCCTGCTCGAGCGTGTACCGCCTTCCGCGGACCGCGGCGATGGCCGAGCGCACACGGGTGCCGACCGCCTGGAAGCGGTCCAGGTCGGCGCGCGGGATGTACTCCTCGTAGCGGACGTCGAGCCGGTTCCCGCGCAGGCCGTCGTAGGCCGGGTTGTGGAAGTTCATCGCAGGATCGATCGTCTGATCGACGTCGTCGCCCCACGGATACAGGATCAGCTCGCTGTAGGAGTGCACGTCGGTCATGAGGGCGATCTGGGGGAACTCGTCGAGCAGGTGGCGGACGTTGCGGGTCTCCGGCTCCGAGAACGCGCCGGGCCCCTTGAAGACGTCCGTGCACGAGTCGGCGGACGTCCCGATGCCGCTTGCGTGCAGGAAGCCGTAGTTGCGGTTGATGTCCACGCCGCGGCACGGCTTCCCCGGGTTGGGGGCACGGTTCTTGCGCCACCACGGGTCGCCCGTCGGCGCCTGCACGAACGCCCGGCCGTCCGGGTTGACGAGCGGCAGCAGGAACAGGTCGAGACGCTCGAGCAGCTGGGCGATGACGCGTGCGGTGTAGGAGCGCCCCCCGAAGCTGAGGCCGGTGCCGGACGAGTAGGCGTCGCAGAGTCGCAGCGCGAGCGACACGAGCATGTCCGGGTTGACCAGCTCGCGGGCGTGCACGCCGGCGATCAGCAGAACGCCCGACCGCCGCGTCGGGAGCGGCTCGGCCACTTCGCTCGCTGCGAGCTTGACGGCATGGATCGCGCGCCCCTCGTGGGAGGTCTCGGGCAACAGCAACCGCGTACACAGCGCCGGATACGTCGTCTCGAGATGGACCAGGGCGTGCTCGACCCCCTGGGCCGTGAGATAGCCGGCCGGCGGCATCAGCTCATCATCCCCTTGCGCCACTCCTCGAACTCGACGGCCTGGTCGGCGCGCGCCCGCGCCTCGGCCGGCTCCTGCTGCTCGATGCGGTAGCCGGCGGCACGGAGCCGCTCGATCTCCTCTTCCGTCAGCAGGCCCTCGATCGAGATGTCGCCCGGGTGGCGAGGAATCGACGTCGGCTGGAACAGGTCGAGGCCGAAGTCGCTCAACCGCGCCAGCTCGCGCGCGTCCGCCGCATGCACGCGTACGAAGAACCGCTCGTCCATCGGACCTCCATTCGAGACAGAGCTGCCGTCAGCCTACCCCCACGATCTGGCCGCCGACTACACGACAGTCACGGAAGGGTTGCCCGAACGGGAAACGCGGCCCAGCCCATCGACGTGGACTTCGCCGTCGGCGGCCGTACAATCGGCTCGTGCGCGTTGCCTGGCGAGACCGCCTGATGCGGCGCGCCTGGCCGCTTGTCGGCCGTTCGGTCGCGACCGAGTTCCACCGCCTCTACTACGGCCGGCGCAGCCAGACGTGGGAGAACACGTACTGGCTCGGCGCGCCGGTCCAGAAGCTGCCGCTCGACCTGTGGGTGATGCAGGAGATCGTCTACGAGACGCGGCCCGACGTATTGGTCGAGACCGGCGTCAACCAGGGTGGGAGCGCGCTGTTCTGGGCGAGCCTCTTCGACCTGATCGGACACGGCGAGCTCGTGGCCGTCGACATCGACGTGTCTGCGGTCGACGAGCGTCTCGCGCGCCATCCGCGCGTCACCCTGCTCGAAGGCAGCTCGACCGATCCGGCAATCGTCGCAACGGCGTGGGCGCGGGCCGCCGGCCGCCGGGTGGGCGTCCTGCTCGACTCCGACCACCGGGCCGAGCACGTCCGCGCCGAGCTCGACGCGTACGGCCCGCTCGTCTCCCCGGGGTGCTATCTGGTCGTCGAGGACACCAACGTCGGCGGACATCCGGTCAGCCCCGGATTCGGCGCGGGGCCGCTGGACGCGCTCGTAGGCTGGCTCCCGCAGCATCCGGAGTTCACCGTCGACCGCTCGCGCGAGAAGCTGCTCGTGTCCTTCAATCCGAGCGGCTACCTGCGCCGCCGCTGAGCGGCGGTTCGGACGGCCTCGACCACGGCGGCGCCGAACGCCTCGGCGTTGTAGCCGTGCTCGGCGAACTCCCGCCCGCGCCGGCCCATCTGCGCGCGCAGGGCAGGATCGCCGGCAAGCCGCACGAGCGCGTCGCGCCAGCCCGCGACGTCGTGCGGCTCGACCGACAGGCCACAGCCGATCTGCGCGGGGTCGAAGTCGATCGCGTCGGTGCGGGTCATCACGATCGGCTTCGCGAGCGCCAGTGCGTCGTTGATCTCCGACAGGCCGAGCAGCCGGTCCCCGCGCCGCAGCGGGATCGCCACGATCGATGCGCGGCGCAGGTCGTCGAGGACGCCGGAGTACGGCAACGACCGACCGGTCTGCATGATCTCGACGACGCCCGAGCGTGAGGGCAGCGGGGCGTAGATGCGCGCCGGCAGCCCGGTCTGCTCGAGGGCGCGCAGCAGCGTGTCGACGTCGCGCTCCGTCTTCCCGGCGCTGACCACCAGCTCCTCGCCTGTCGGCGTGTAGCCGGGGAAGCCGAGATCGGGACCCCATCGGGCGACCGGCGTGAGCGCGGGGTCGCGGCCGTGGCTGCGCACGAGGTGGTCGCGCATGCGCGCGGATACGCACACGGCGACGTCGAGGCCGGCGACCCAGCGTCCGGCGCGGTGCACCACGGCGACGAGCGGCACGCGCCAGCCGGCTCGACGGAGCTGCGCGAGGCCCCCGAGGAGCGACGCCTCGCCCGCGTAGACGACGGTGTCGGCGCGCGCGCGCCGTACGATCGCGGCCTGCTGCTCGAGGTCGCCGAGCCGGTTCCCCAGGCGCCAGCTCAGGTGCTTCAGCGAGCGCCGGTTCTGGCCGAAGAAGCCGTACTCCACGGCGAACCCGGCGCGCTCCAGCGCGTCGGCCCCCCACAGGTGATGCCGCGGGAACCCGCCGCCGGCGCACAAGCGCCGGATCATCTCCATCGAGTACCGGTGCGTGAACAGCACCCGCGTCATCGCACGATGACGAACCAGCTGTCCCAGGGGGAGTCCGTGAAGGTGTGCCGGACGCGAAGCGACCGCGCGGCGAAGAACTCGTCCACGGCGGAGCGGACGCCGAAGTCGCCGTTGACGAACGTGCCGTCGATGTAGTCGTGGCCGGCGAGGATGCCGCCGGGGCGGACCTTCGGGAACCACTGCGCGAGGTCGTCGCGCACCGACTCGTAGTCGTGCCGCGCGTCGAGGTAGACGAAGTCGAGCGTGTGATGCGGGATGCGGCGGGCCGCCTCCTGGCCGGTCGTCCTCCACACGGTGCTGCGTTCGCCGAAGCGCGCGAGCCGGCCGACCGCGTCGGCGTGGAATCCGTCGTGGATCTCCTGCGCGACGTTGTCGAGGTTGACGTACCGATCGTCCTGCTCAGCGGCCGCCCACGGGTCGACGGAGATGAGATGGCGACCCTTCCAGCCCTCGAGCAGCCGCTCGGAGAAGGCGCCGGCCTTGACGCCGACCTCGACGCCGCAACCGACCAGGCCGCGCCGGTTGAGCAGCCGCGGCAGGTCGTCGCGCTTGGCCAGTATCGGCCGGGGCGTTGCCCACGTGGCACGAAGGGAGCGCATCGCGGCCTTGCGCGGCGCCCACAGCGCGGGCGACCGCGCGATCGCAAGCAGCACCCGCTGGCGCGCGTCGAGGGAAGGCTTCGCGGCGCCCTCGCCGGCGGTGGATGGCGTCACCACGCCGGTAAGCCTAGAGCGGCCCCGGCCGCGGGCGAGCCCCGCCGGTTCGCCGCGATGCACGCGCCGCGATGACGCCGGCGGTGCGAGCGCTGCCTCACCCGCGCGCAGCTCGAGGCGCTGGTGCGGACGCGCACCGATCGCGTGCTGCGGTTCGAGGGGGCGCCGAGCGGCTGCGCGACCGTCGCCGACGTCCTGCCGGCGGCCGACGGCCACGGGATCGTCGTGGCGTTGCAGCGGTGACGCCGTCAGATCGGCCGGGGGTTCGGATCCGGCGGTAGCGGCGAGGGGTCCGGTGTGGGCGCTGGAGGCTGCGGATCGGGTGCGGGC